>Ga0194122_10001101_pt1 | contig 34682 bp, 27 predicted proteins | sample TA2MahCa10mmetaG_FD_155487 | JGI IMG/M metagenome (GOLD analysis project Ga0194122, IMG submission 155487) | Freshwater microbial communities from Lake Tanganyika, Tanzania - TA2015021 Mahale Deep Cast 10m | ecosystem: Environmental > Aquatic > Freshwater > Lake | place: Tanzania: Lake... | reverse complement strand
TTTGGAAGGCATGAGGCGGACTCTCTTGATGAGAGTAGCGTGGATTTCTGGGACCCAGGGACATTCGGCGGCCAAATCGCATAACGCCCATAGAGTTGTCGAAGCGTGCGGGCCCCCGAAGGAATACCCGTAAACGCAGCGCTGCCCCCGAACTCACAAGGTTCGTACAGGCCTCGGGTTCGTCCGTCCGGCCTTGGATCGGAGGAGTGCGGCGGCGAAATCAGGTACAAGAAGACTCGGGACCAGAATGGCCGGGCCTAACGGAATGCCTCCATCAACGCGACGGGCGCCGAAGCGCCACGCGCTCGCACCCTATCGCCGGCGCAACCGCAACAGCAGCGCCGCGAGCCCCAGTGCCGACAGTACAGCCGGGCCCGGCTCCGGTACCTCCTCGGCAGCGCCTGGGAAGTCGATGAGGTACAGCGAACCCACCAGCGTACCGGTGCCGCGGAACAGGTAGTAGAGGTCGCCGGTTTCCGAAAAGGCGATGTCCACGAGCCCGAACGGGATCCCGCTGGCAAACGCGGTCACGCTGTTGTTCGAAAGGTCCAGCCGCCGGATCGTGCCGTTGCAGAAATCGGCGAAGAAGTACTCGTTTGAGACGCTGAACGCGCCGCCAGTGATGGCGCAGCCGCCGCTCCGGTCATAGGCGTGCAGCGGATTGGTGAATGCCGGAAACGAAGCGGGATTGAAGTGACCTTCCGTACCCGGCCAGCCGTAGTTGCGGCCCGCGCCTCCCACGTTGATCTCTTCGAACTGATTGCTGCCGACGTCGTTGATAAAGACACGGCCGGTCAATGCGTCGAATGCGAACTGATAGGGGTTTCGAAGGCCTAACGCCCAAATCTGCGGACTGGCCCCGGTCGTGCCCACGAACGGATTGTCACTAGGTGTGGAGCCGTCTGGATTCAGGCGAAGGATCTTGCCCAACCGATTGGAGAGATCCTGAGAATTCAACGGCACGGCGTTCTCCCCCACGGCGACGTAGAGTTTCCCATCGGGACCGAAGCGCAACGCCCCGCCGTTGTGGTTGGTGGCCCCCAACGGCTCGAGGTTCTGCACAAGCGTCTCACTGCCGGAGACGACGGTGTTGCCGTTCAGTGTGTAGCGCGTAACGCGGTTGTGCGGCGCGATTCCCGCGGCGCCCGGAACCGTGTGATAGAGGTAAACGTACTGATTGGCCGCGAAATCCGGGTCGAGCGCGATGCCAATCAGCCCTCGCTCACCGGCCGAATCGACGGCCAGATCCAGAACAGGCGTACTGAGCAAGCCTCCAGCTGCGGAGACCACGCGCAGCGCGCCGCCCTGCTCGGCTACGAACACGCGGCCGTCCGGGGCGACCGCGAACGCCGTCGGATTGTTCAAGCCGGTCGCGATCGCCGCTTCGGTATAACCGGGTAGCAGTACCGCCGCCCAGACGCCGCATCCTGCGACGATTGACAACAGAGGTGCCTTCATAGCACTGCTCACTTAGCACGTCTAGGGCCACCGTCTTACGCCGCTAAGGTATTGAACTGACACGAATTCAGAGTGTTCGTGCTGCCCGTTTGTTTACAGGAATGGAAAAAATACCAGGAAATAATTTCGTTGTGGCGGGAAGGGAGCGGCGGTGTGGCACCGGCCGCTCCCTGTTCGGCCCTGCTGAACAACTGTTGACACTGAACTGCTTGCATCCGATACTGTCGGGCGTACCGTGGCCAGGAAATCCACAACAAAGCGTTCAGCTATGCCGAACGGCCGGAACTATTCAGTCTCGTCCGTTGAGAAAGCGCTCACGCTGTTGAGTTCGTTCTCACTTGCCACGCCGCAGTGGGCGCTTTCCGCAATCGCTCGCCAACACAACTTACCCAAGAGCACCGCTCACAACCTGCTCAAAACGCTCCAGGTCTTCGACCTGGTCCGGCAAGATCCGGAGGACCGCGTCTACCGGTTGGGGCCGCGTTCGCTCGAGATGGGCTTCGTCTATGCGCGCAGCACCGAGATCCTGGCGGAGGCGCGCCCGCTGCTACGGCGCCTGGCGGAAAAATCCCAGGAAACGGTGAAGCTCGGCATGCTCTCCGATAATCAGGTTCTGATCGTAGCCGCCGTCGAGTCCACGCATCAACTGCACACGCGGGGCGACGTTGGAACGCGTTGGCCGCTCCATTCCACCAGCTTAGGCAAGGCGATGTTGAGCGCATTGCCGCTGGCGGAAGCCGAGGCCCTGGCGGGAAGAACAGAGCTGCCGGCTTTCACCAAACATACGACCACCTCCTGGCCCAAGTTGCGCAGCGATCTCTGCGCGATCCGCGAACGCGGCTACGCGCTCGACATCGAAGAGAACGAAGTCGGCGTGCGCTGTGTCGCGGCGCCTTTCGTCGATCCGCTGCGCGGCGCCGTCGCGGCCGTCAGCGTTTCCGGACCCAGCGTCCGATTGTCCGATTCTGATTTGGCCGGCCTGGGCAAAGAGGCCATGGCCGCGGCGCGAGCCATTCGCCCGCACACACATTGGGAGGAACTTTGAGCAGCACCATCGACAAGATTCGCGGCATCATCCCGCCACTGGTAACGCCGTTCCGAGAGGACGGCACGATTGACGAGCAAGCCCATCGCGCCGAAGTCCGCTATATGGTGGAGCGAGCCGGCGTGCATGGCTTGGCCGTGTGCGGCAGCACGGGCGAAGGCCATACGCTCTCCACCGACGAGACGCGCCGCATTGTTGGCTGCACCGTCGAGGAGGTGAAGGGCCGCGTACCCGTAATTGCCGGCATCATCACCGACAGCACGCAGTCGACCATCGATCGCGCGAAAGCGGTCGCCGGCTTGGGCGTTGCCGCATTGCAGGTGACCCCGGTGCACTACGTCTTCCGCCCGGATGACGATTCGATGGTGCGCCACTTCGGAGCAATCGCGGACCAGACGGGCATTCCGGTAATCATCTACAACGTGGTGCCGTGGTCGTATCTGCTGCCGCCGCTGCTGGTGCGCATTCTCCGCGACGTCGACGGCGTGATTGGCGTCAAGCAGAGCGCCAGTGACATGAAGGCTCTGGCGGACTTGCTGTTGTTGAGCGAGGAGGCCGGCATTCGCGATCGCGTGCGGATTCTCTCCGCCGTGGATGCCTTGCTCTACCCGTCGTTCCGTTTGGGTTCGGATGGCGCGGTGGCGGCGATCCTCAGCGCTGCTCCCGAAGCCTGTGTTGCCATGTGGGAGGCCGTCCATAAAGGTGACGATGCCGCGGCGCTTCCACTCCACAAGAACTTGTTACGCCTCTGGAATGCGATCGATGCGCCGAATCTGCCCGCGAACGTCAGGGCCGCGATGCGGACGCAAGGCCGGATGGGTGGTGTGCCGCGTCCACCCATGCCAGCGAGTTCCAATGCGCAAGAGGTGAATATCCAAGCGGCAATCGCAGCGCTCCAACCCGTAGTGGCTTAGCGACGCATACCCAGTCTCGAACTTTGTCGAAAGGATCTCCCATGTCTCCTCGTAGAGCCGTAGTGTGTCTGTTCATTTGCGCTCACGCGCTGCTCGCCCAAACATCGACCGCGCGCGTCTCCGGCTTGGTCACCGACCCTGGTGGAGCCGCTGTGCCGGGCGTCAACATCGCGCTCCGGAACACCTTGACCGGCGTCGAATCAACCGCTAGCGCCAACGGGGAGGGCTACTACACGGCGGCGTATCTGAAACCAGGTCCATATGAAATGAAAGCTGAAGCCAAGGGCTTCAAGCGATTCGTTCGTCAGCAGCTAGTGCTCGAGACTGGCCAGGCGCTGGTCGTCGATATCCGTCTCGAATTGGGTGCTGTCACCGAGTCGGTAGTGGTCTCCGCGCAGACGCCGTTGCTCCAGGCGGATTCGGCCGCCGTCAGCACGCTGGTGGAGAACGCGACCATTCGCAACATGCCGCTGGCAAGCCGCCGCATCGGCAGCCTGATTCGCCTGATGGGCAACGTGACGTTTAACAATGAGGCGTCATGGGAAGGCATCACGAACTTCTCGATCGCCGGCGGCCGGTCCCGCCAGCAGATTTGGCAGCTCGATGGCGGCAACTTGCAAGGCGTCATGCTGGTGACCGGTATTGTGAGCGTGGCGCCGCCGGTGGAAGCCATGGAGGAGTTCCGCGTGCAAGCGAACGGCTATCCGGCGGAATTCGGCCGCAGCACGGGTGGCTTCATCTCGATGACCACGAAGTCCGGCACCAACCAGTTCCGCGGATCGCTTTACGAGTTCCTGCGCAACGACGCCTTGGACGCTCGCAACTTCTTTTCCGCTACGAAGCCGCCTCTGCGCTACAACGTGTTCGGCGGCACGCTGGGCGGGCCGATCCACAAGGACCGCACCTTCTACTTTTTCTCCTACGAAGGCACGCGGCGTCGCGACGGTGTGACACGCATCCTGAACGTGCCGACTGTTGCGGAGGTGAACGGAGACTTCTCTGCCACGCCGGGTGCGCTCATCGATCCGGTAGCGCGTCAGCCCTTCGCCGGCAATCGGATTCCGGCGGCGCGGCTGGATCCTGTGGGCGCGGCGCTGGCCAAACTCTATCCGGCGCCGAACGTACCTGGCGCGCCGAGCGGAAATCGGAACTTTCGCCAAAACGCCGTGAACAAAACGACGGGCGATAGCTATATCGTGAAGCTGGATCACACGCTTTCGGCAAAGGACCGGCTCTCCGGCCGGTATCTGAAGTTCCGGAGCCCGGTGCAAGCGGGCCGCGTCTTCCCCAATCCAGCCGCGGACACAGTGCTCGATCAACTCTCCGATCAATTCCACGTCACCGCGAGTTGGGTGCGCAATGTGAGCGCCTCGCTCTTCAACGAACTGCGCTACAACTACAACCGGCGCACCAACGAAGATCCTTCGCTCTACCCCAGCACCATCACGGCCGACGTGGGACTGCGCGGCGTGGCGCAGGACGGCACGCCGAATATCAACGTGACTGGCTTTAGCGCGATCGGCCCCAGTGGCCAGTATCGCCTCGCCGGACCCGGCTTCCAACACCAGATCATCGAATCCGCCTCCTGGATTCGCGGCAAGCATCAGGTGAAGTTCGGCGGCGAGTGGCGGTCCTCGGAGATGCCGGACCTGTGGGGCGATTCGCGCGCCGGTCAGATTGGGTTCAACGATGTGGCCACCGGGCGTGGCTTCGGCATCGCCGCCTTGTTGCTCGGCTGGGCGAACTCCGCCACGGTGAACACTGGCTTCACGAGCGCTCGTATGAACTACTTCGCAGGCTTCATTCAGGACGACTGGAAGATCTCGTCGCGGCTGACGTTGAATCTCGGCTTGCGTTGGGACATGGATACGCCACGTTCGGAGAAGAACAACGTGCAGACCGGACTCGATCCCGCCGCGATCAACCCCGTTTCGCGCACGCCCGGCATCATTACCTACGCTGGCCGTGACGGCGCCTCCGTCTACGCGCACCGTTTTGACCGTAACAACTTTGGTCCGCGTTTCGGTTTCGCTTACCGTCCGCTGGGCGACAAACTCGTGGTGCGCGGCGGCTACGGTTTGATGTACGGCGCCATCTACGACGACTCCATCACGCGCGCAAATGTGGTTGGCTTCGGCGATACCCGCCAGTTCCAGTCGTCCGACAACGGCCTGACTCCCGCGCTGCTGCTTCGCAATGGCGTTCCGCTGCCGCCGGCCGAGCCGATCGGTCCGGGATTCGGCGCCGTCGCCGTGGGCCAAGCGCCACGCATCTCGCCCGATTTCTACAATCCGGATCAACAGATGCCCTATGCGCACCACCTCAATCTCAGCGTGCAGCGGCAGTTCGCCGGATCGCTCCTGTTGGAAGGTTCCTACACGTCGAACCTGGCGCATCGCATCAGCGGCCGTGCCACCAATGTCAATGAGATCCGGCCCGAACGGCGCGGCGCACGGCAGGATCAGTCGTTGCGGCCCTTCCCGCAATACGCCAACGTCATCCTGCGCGCGAACAACTGGGGTAACTCGTCGTATCACGGGTTCAATCTCAAGGCGGAGAAACGGTTCTCGAAGGGGCTGAATCTGTTGAGCAACTACACGTGGTCGAAGTTCTTGGATGACGTGCAGGCGGCGTCCGAAGCCGGCGGCACGGGCGCGCAAAGCTATCACGCGCGGCATCTGGACAAGTCCTACAGCGGGAATGACATCCGGCATCGCTGGGTGTCGAGCGCCGTCTATGAACTGCCGGTCGGCCACGGCCGCGCGCTGGCGCTGCCCTCCGGTTGGATCGACAAGGCGTTTGGCGGCTGGAGCACCGGCGTCATCGCAGAGTTGCGGACTGGCTTGCCGTTCGGTGTCGTAGAGCAGACGAACCGGCTGAATGCATTCTCCTCCACGCAGAGGCCGAACCTGGTATCGCCCTGGAGCCTCTCCGGCGACCGTTCCCGCGCGGACCAGATCGCGCGCTACTTCAACACCGCCGCCTTCGTCTTCCCAGGGGACGGCGTCCTTGGCAATTCGCCGCGAAATGTGGGCTCGGGTCCAGGTTCGGTAGGACTGGACATGTCGTTATTGAAGGATGTCGCGGTGAGTGAGCGAGTTTCGCTGCAGTTGCGCGGAGAGTTCTTCGGCATCTTGAACCGGCCGAACTTCGGCTTGCCGAACGGAGCGCGCGGGAGCGCGGCGTTCGGTACCATCGCGGGTGCGGGCGGCGCGCGCCAGGTACAACTGGGATTGAGGCTGGCATTCTAACTATGAACATCACACGAAGAACGCTGCTGGGTTCGTTGGCATTCAACGGTTGGGCGCAACCGGCGGCGGAGCAGATCTGGGATCCCGCCGTGCGTCTGCCGAAGGCCGCGGAACTCGATGAACTCGCTGGCGTGCGCTTCTCGGTCATCAAGAAGTACGAACCGGAACGCGATGGCGGCTACGGCTTCCTGCACGGGGTGGGCCTGGTGTGGCACAAGGGCAGGCTCTACGCCTCCTTTGCCCACAACAAGAATCCGGAGAACACCACTGGTGAAGAGGCTCGCTGGCGGGTGAGCGAAGATGGCGGCCAGACGTGGAGCGCCGTCTTCGACATGGACAAGGGAAATCCCGAGGTCGCTGTGAGTCACGGGTCGTTCCTATCGCATCGCGGCAAGCTGTGGGCTTTCATGGGCGCCTTCTCAGGCAAACGAGAGAACGTGCATACGCGCGCATATGTGCTCGACGAGAAGCGCAATTCCTGGCAGCCGCGGGGCGTCATCGTGCGGGAGGGCTTCTGGCCCATGCAGGAGCCGCTGCGCATGAGTAACGGCAATTGGATTCTCGCGGGCTTCGACGTCGGAAACGGCAACCCCGCAGCGGTGGCCACCAGCAAAGGCGGCGACCTCACGAAATGGGAGCACGTGGTCATCCCGCGCGATCCGTCGTTGAAGACGATGTGGGGAGAGTCGACAGTGATCGTCGACGGCAATCAAGTGGTGAACATCGCCCGCTACGGTGGCGAGGCATTGGCATTGGTGTCACGCAGCAGCGATGGCGGCCGGACGTGGACTCCGATGCGCGCGGCCAATCTACCCATGGCGACCTCGAAGCCCTATGCGGGAACGCTCAGCACGCGGCAGCGCTATCTCGTCTGCACGACGACGGCGGACACCAAGGGACAGCGAGCGCCGCTGACCATCGCCGTCAGCCGGCCCGGACAGGCGCACTTCAGCAAGGTCTTTCGGATCCGGAACGCCGAACACCCCGCGGGAGAATCCGATCCGGGCGCTCGACTCGCGTATCCGTACGCGGTCGAGTACAAGGGCCGCCTCTACGTTGGTTACTCGAACAACGGCGGACGGCGCGGCAACAAGAATAACGATAACAGCGCGGAATTGGCGGTGATTCCGTTGGCTTCGCTCCACTCTATCTGACGCCTGCTTGCACAAGCGCGCGGACGATCGCCCGTCCAGCGCGATGGGAGGCCGGTTGACAACAGGACGCGAGCGACGTCACCCAGACTGCAGCGGAGCCTAGATGGCCGAACGCGACGAGGGTCGGGGAGAGTAAGTAATCCGAGGGGAGGGGGGCGGCGCCGGCGTTTTGACTGGAGGGTTTGAGGCAGCAACACTCGACATGTGCTGCACATGTTTATATACCTGCAGCATGTCCAAAATGATTCAGATCCGGGACGTGCCGGAAGATGTGCACGGCACGCTGAAGTCCCGGGCCGCGCGCGAGGGCATGAGCCTGTCCGATTTCATCAAGAGAGAGCTCCAGCGTACGGCGGAGCGGCCGACGATGCAGGAGTGGTTGGAGCGAACGCAGCGGGCCAAGCCGATCCCGAGCGGGACTAGCGTCGCGCGGTTGATTCGAGACCTGCGCGACGAGCGATGATCGTTCTGGACGCCTCGGTGGTTGTGGAACTTCTCACCTACGGCCCAATGGCCGATGCCATCAGAAGAGAACTCGTCAGCAGCGGCGAGTCTTTCGTCGTTCCGCATTTGATTGACATTGAAGGCGCGCGCGCCTTACTCACCGATCGGAGGAGTTTCTGACGGGGCTGGCGGCGCTGCCGGCGGAGCGCTAGGGGCATATGCCCTTGCTGGGCCGCATTTGGGAACTGCGCCACAACTTCACGGCCTATGACGCCACGTACATCGCGTTGGCGGAGGCGACCGGCTCCACTCTCTACACGTGTGATGAGAAGTTGAGCAGCGGGCATCGAGCGCGGGTGGTCGCGTTTGTTTCGTAGGGTGCCGATCTACGCCGGATCTGGAGTAACCATGCCCGCGAGGCTACCGATCTCCTCTCCCCGTAATCCGGCCACGCTCATGCCCAACATGGCGCAGATGGTCTGGCGGCGGTCCATCATTTGACCGTCCAATACCAATAGCACGAAATATTTTGTCGGTTTGCTCGTAGCGATCCATTCGTAATCCCGCGATTTTTGCTATCGCAACTTGTTTCAATGCAAGGGTGGGAGATCTTTGAGCTGAACGGATGTATAAGGCTTGACCAAGAGTTCATTCAAAACTCAGTAGCCTTGCGCAAACCTGCATTCGTCACCTCCTTTTGTCTCGCCTGGCGCACGCGCCACTCAGACAAAGATCGGATGCCGTAGGGGGCTTGCTTCAGTGTTCGTTGCTGTTGGAGAATGCCTTTCGGGAAGAACTGGTGCATGTCGGGCGCCCGTTGGCGGCGCCGAAGGTACCAGCGCTCCTTGGCGTGGTGGAGTCAATTCGCACTTGTTAAATGACGCCCGGACCGGTTGAAGCCTCTTCAATGCCCTGCTATGCTCCCGCCCATGAGATTTCATTTACCCGCGCTGCTGATGTTACTTCCCTGGGGCTTGGCCTTCGGTCAAGCTCAGCCCGAAGGGCCTGTCTCCGAACGAAACATATCGATGTCCATGGCGAATGAAGCCGCTCTGGCCGCCGTGGAGAAATGCCGTGCAGATGGCTTCCGGGTCACCGCCGTGATTGTCGATCGCGCCGGAGCGATCAAGGGTGTGGTGCGCGACGACAATACCAGTCCGCACACCGTCGATACCGCGCGCAGAAAGGCGTTCACCTCCGTCGCTTTCCGAATTCCCAGCAGCGACTTCATCCAGCGCAGCGAAGCTAATCCCGGCCTCCGCGCGATTGAGGGCACCATCGCTCTCGGCGGCGGATTGCCGATTCGCGCCGGCAATGAAGTCATTGGCGCGATCGGCGTGGGCGGCGCACCCAGTGGGGACGCCGATTCGGTCTGCGCCCAGGCGGGCATCGAAAAGATCGCCGGGCGCCTATAGCCGTTCGGAACTCTAGGCTTCTACCTTGCCGGCGATGACCATCGTCACCGGCACGCCGCCGAGCTTGCGCATCAACAGCCAGTCCGCCTCGCCTTCCTTCTCCACATGGTTCTCCTTGAAGAACTTCGGATCCTCCTTGCGGATCGAAAACACGCACGGGTGGGGCGTGCCGGAGGCCTTCTTCGACATCTCGACAAGCGCCTTGAAGTCCGAAACGGCATTGGCCGAGGAGTCGTCGCCGGCCGGCGTCAGCAGCAGGAAGTCTCGTTGCGGCGCGGCGCCCTGATGGTCACCGTTCTCCGGATAGTACGAGTAACGCATGGTGTACAGCCCGGCCTTGATCGTCTGGCCGCGGCGGTCGGAGTACGTTTGCAGAATTCGAATCGCGCCCATCAGCGAGCCGTGCGGAACGTTGGGCATCGTCAGGCTGCCCTCTGTGGTCGGTTGGGGCGCGGGGATTTCGGCTCGGAACCACATTTCCGTCAGCGGTTTTCCGTCCCGGACGATCTGGATTCCCTGTTTCTCCAACAGCCCGGCGATCGGAGCCGCCAACTCCGCTGGCGGCGCTCCCGCGGGCATGGCTTTGTATTCTTCGGCCGTCAGAAGGGCGGCGGAAGCTAGGATAAGAAAAAGATTACGCATAAGATTCCTCGGCTTTGGGTAGAATTCCAATCAGGCCTAAATGCAGACGATCCTTGTAATAGATGATGACGATAGCCTTCGTGACACGATCAGTTTGATGCTGGAGCAGGAGGGTTTCCGTGTGCAGACCGCTGCCGACGGACGGGACGGCTACGAGCGGAGCCTTACGTTGAAACCGGACCTGATCCTCGTCGATCTGCGGCTTCCGGGCATGAGCGGCGTCGAAATTTGCCGCCAACTCCGCGCCGACAAGGTGCCGACTCCCATTATAGTACTCAGCGCCGTCGGCGACGAGATCGACAAGGTCCTGCTCCTGGAGATCGGCGCCGACGACTACGTGGTCAAACCCTTTGGCCGCCGGGAGCTGCTGGCGCGCATCCGGGCCGTGCTGCGCCGGGCTACCACCGAAACGCATCGAGTCCTCCATTTCGGTGATACCGAAGTGGACATCGAGCGCCGCGTCGTTGTCCGCAAAGGCGAGGACATCAAACTGACGCCGGCCGAATACAACTTGCTTGTGTTTTTCCTCCAGAACCCCGACCGCCCTTTGACGCGCGACGTGATTCTGAACTCCGTTTGGGGATACAACTCGTTTCCGAATACCCGCACCGTCGACGCCCACATCGTCAAGCTGCGGCAAAAATTCGAACAGGACCCCGTGACCCCGCGCCATTTCCTCACCGTTCACGGCGTCGGGTACCGGTTTATGCCATAAATGCGAACGACGATTTTGGTTGTTGAGGATGACCGGTCCCTGGCCGGCACGATTGAGTTGGCGCTGGTGGCTTTTGACGGTTGCGAAACCGTGACCGTCAACGACGGACAACGAGCCATTCAGCACCTGAGCGGCGCCTCCGCGCCCGCGCTGGTGATCACCGATTTGGACTTGCCCCGCGTGGATGGATATCAACTCATTCAATGGATGCGGAACACGCCGCACCTGTTACCGGTGCCCGTTTTGGCCATGAGCGCGCGGAACGACGCCGAGGGCGCCCTCGCCGCCGGCGCGAATCGTTTCATACTAAAACCATTCAAGCTTGCGGCCTTCCGCGAGCGGGTGCAGGAGTTGCTGAATGAATAGATGGATCTTCTTCCTCGCGGCGGTTCCGCTCGCCGCGCAGGACCTGGCGTCGATTCTCGCGCGCCTGGAAAAGCTCGAGGCGGAAAACCGCGAACTGCGCGGAGAAGTGAAACAACTGCGGGAGATCGTCGAAGGCGGCAAGCCAACGCTGCCGGAGCGATTCGACGTGGTGGAGAAGCGTGTAGAGGAACAGGCGTCGGCGAAGGTGGAAGCCGCCAGCCGCTATCCGGTGGAACTCACCGGCATGGCGCTTTTCCAGACCTTTTACAACACCCGCGGCTCAAACACCTTGGACGTTCCAACGCAGGCGGCCCCGCAACCGGGCCGGGCGGCGGCCGGCGCGTCCGTGCGGCAGTCGGTGATCGGGCTGAAGTACCACGGCCCGGAGACCTTCCTCGGCGGCAAGGTATCGGGCTCGCTGTTCATGGATTTTTGGGACGGCAACACGGAGGGCGCTGCGCCGCCGTTCCGGATTCGCACCGCCGAATTCAAGGTGGATTGGAAGACGCGCTCGGTCTCCATGGGCTTGATGAAGCCGCTGATTTCGCCCCATGACCCCAACTCGCTCGCCTACGTCGGCATCGTACCGCTGACCAGTTCGGGTAACCTATGGCGGTGGCAGCCGCAGGTACGCTTCGAACAGCGCGCGGGCTGGTTCAAGGGTCAGGCGGCCGTGATGCAGACCAGTGAGGATGCGGCCGGCGCTCCGGCCAATCTGTTGAACAACCGGCGCCGGCCCGGCCTCGAGCTGCGCGCCTCGGCCTCCCGCAATTTCGACGATGTGCGGCGCGTCGAGGTCGGCTTCGGCGGCCACTTCTCCCAATCGCGCGTGGGAGCCTTCGACCTGCCGTCGCGCATCGCCAGCGTCGATTGGTCGGTTACGCCGTTTTCGAAGCTTGTCTGGTCCGGCACCGCGTTCCGGGGCGAAAACGTACACCACCTGGGCGCACTGCGGCAGAGTTTCCGTATCGCCGCCAATGGCGTGATCAGTACGGTGCACTCTACCGGCGGCTGGTCGCAGCTTTCGTTCCCGCTTACGCCGCGGGTGACCCTCAACGCCTACGGCGGAATTCACAACGACCGCGACGCCGATCTGGCGCGCGGCCAGAACGGATTGAACCGCACCGGCGCGGCGAATTTCATGTACCGCCTGGCGCCGAACGTCGTCATGAGCTTCGAGGCGCTGCAGATTCGCAGTAATTTCGTTGGAACGTTCCACAGGAGGATGAACCGCTATGATCTGGCGATTGCTTATCTGTTCTAGCCTTCTGCAGGCGGCCAATGTGAGCGGCAAGGTGGAGTTGGCCGATGCGCGCAAGGGCACCAAGCCGGCCGGCGTGGTGGTTTGGCTGGAGCCGGTGAACCAGAAAGCCGCGCCCGTCCCGGGCCGGTTTGTTCTGGACCAGAAGAACAAGCGCTTCCTGCCGCATGTGCTCGTCGTGCCGGCCGGGAGCCAGGTGGACTTCCCGAACCACGACCCCATCTTTCACAACGCGTTCTCCAACTTCGCCGGTCAACCGTTTGATACAGGTCTGTACGCGCCCGGCACGTCACAAAAGATAACTTTTCGCCGCGCCGGCGTGGTTCGGGTGTTTTGTAACATCCATGCGCAGATGAGTGCGGTTATCGTGGTGGTTCCGGCGCAACACTACGCGATATCGGACGCCAGTGGGGTGTTCCAGATCGCGGGCGTTCCGGCGGGCGAATATCTCCTACGGGTTTTCCATGAACGCGCTACAGAATCCACCTTACAAAGCCTCGAACGGCGCGTTACCGTTGGAAGCGACTCCGACGTCGGCGCAATTCGAGTCTCCGAAAGCGGATACATCGAGGTGGGACACAAGAACAAGTTCGGCCGGGAATACCCCGCCCAGCCACGCGAAACTGGCCTATACTTGGGCGGGAAATAGAGGGTTCATGCCGCTGCGCTGGAAAATCTGGCTGTCGGCGTTTGGCATCGTCACCGCCCTGTTCGGCGTGGCCGGCTGGATGCTGCAGCGCCACGCCGTTGAGACGGCCACGCGCAGCCTGGATGAAGAGGTGAAGGCCGGCTTCCAGGCCTACGAGTCGGTGTTGAAGGCACGGCAGGAGATGATCGGCTCCGCCGCGCTGCTGCTGTCCAGTCTCCCGAACGTCCGCGCCGCGTTCGGCACCGGCGACCCGGCCACGATTCGCGACTCCGCTTCGGAGATGAGCAACTACCTGAGCCCGACGTTGAAGCAATCGACGTTTCTGGTCGTGGCCGATCCGCGCGGCAACTCCATCGCCGTGCTGGCCGGCCAGCCCAAACTGACTCGATACCCTGTGGAGCCCGCCGTCGTGCCCTCCGCGCCGAGGCAGATCTCCGGCTATCACGTCCACGAAGGCATGCTCTACCAGTTGGTGCTGACGCCCATCTTCGTCGACAGCGCGCGCGGAACGGCGCTGATCAGCATTCTTGTGGCCGGCTACCCGGTGACGAATACTTTTGCAGATACGCTGAAACAGACCACCGGCGGCAGCGACTTCGTGTTCCAGGGGCCGAACGGCCGTTTCGCCGCGACCCTAGACCGCATCGCGGACGACGACGCGCGCCTGGAGCGCGAACTCATCGGGCTCGACGGGGAGGCGGTTGGCAAGCTTTGCATCGTGCGCAGCTTCGGCGTCGCGGGCAACCGGATCACCCAACTGCGGCAGGAGCTGCTGCTGATCTGGGCCGCCGCGCTCATTCTGAGTCTGCTGCTGAGCTATGTGCTCTCCAACCGCATCGTGCAGCCGATCTCGGCGCTGGACACCGCCGCGGCGGAGCTCGGCAAGCAACACCTGGAACACCGCGTTCCCAACGCCATCGCCGGCCAGAAGGACGAACTGGGCCGCCTTGCCTCGGCGTTCAATCAGATGGCGGGTTCACTCGAAAACGCGCAGCGGGAGCTGATTCGCCAGGAGCGGATCTCCACCGTCGGCCGGCTGGCGTCGAGCATTGTGCATGACCTGCGCAACCCGCTGGCGGCGATCTACTCGGGCGCGGAGATGATGATCGACGGCGATCTGCCTCCGGCCCATACCAAGCGGCTGGCGGATAACATCTACAAGGCGTCGCGCCGGATTCTGGAGATGCTGCAGGAGTTGCTGGACGCCTCGAAAGGGAAGCACGGCGAGCGCGAGACGTGCAAGATTGTGGAACTGGTGCAGGCGGCGGTGCAGGCACAGGAGGAAGCGGCCTCCCACGTGGAGTTCAAGGTGGAGGTGCCGGAAGCGCTCGAAGCCAATGTCGAGCGCGCCCGCATGGAGCGGGTATTCGTGAACTTGGTGGCGAACGCCGTGGAGGTGATGCCGAATGGTGGCCAGATCGAGATCCGCGCGGCGAAAAACGGGGCCGGCGTGCTGATCACAATCGCCGATCAGGGCCCCGGCATCGCCAAGGAGATTATGGATCAACTCTTCCAGCCGTTCACGAGTTTCGGCAAACGGAACGGCCTGGGACTCGGCCTGGCATTGAGCCGCGAGACGATCCACGACCATGGCGGCGAGATCTGGGCGACGAACGCCCAGCCGCGCGGCGCGGTGTTTCATATTAAGTTGCCGGTGGGGTGAGGGACCGGCCGGACGCTTACCTACTCCCCGTTCAAAATCATATCCACCCGGGCAGCCACGTCTCGCAGGTACTTCGCGTCGCCGCCGGACAGCTCAACCGTAGCGTACCCCTTGTAGCCGATCTCGGTGAAGGCCTTGTGGACTTCCTTCCAGTCCAGATCGCCGTCGCGGAGGTTGACGAACTCCGGCACATTGGCCCGCACCACCATGTTGCGGCGATTCTTGAAATCCTTTAAATGCACCTTGGCGATGCGCTGTTTGCCGAGCGTCCGGATCCAGTCCTGCGGATAGCCGTACAACAGGATATTGCCGACGTCGAAGTACGCCTTCACCCAAGGGCTCTGGAACTCGTCCACGTAGCGCGCGAACTCAAGCGGCGAGAGCAGGAACTTGTTCCAGACGTTCTCCACTGCGATGACGACCTTGTTCTTCTCGGCCAACGGAATCAGCCGCCGAATCTGATCCTGCGAGCGCTTGTAGGCGTCGGCGTAGCCCGTTTGCGGATTGACGACGCCCGGAACCAGCAGCACCGTATCGGCACCCCAGGCGGCCGCATTACGGATCGACGTCTCCATGCCCGACATGCTCTTTCCCACTGCATCGGGGTCGGCTGACGAAAGCGGAAACTGCCAATGCAGCATGTTCATGACGGAGTGGATAGGCACCCCGGTGGACTGGGCCGCCTTCGCCATTTCGGCTTCGATCGCCGGGTCTTCGACAGTCTGCCCCTCGACGGCCTCAAACCCGACGTCCTTGGCAAGCTGGAACTTGTCCTTAATCGACAGCTCCTTCGGAAGCATGGAGGTCAGCACGCCTTTCTTGACGGGCAAGCGCCTGGATGTGTCGGCGGCGAAGGCGGCGGCGGAAGCAAGGATGGTCCGGCGGGTCATGGTTTGATGATAGCCCACGGGCAAAAAAATTGGCCGGAAGATCCGGCGGTTGAACCGCGGAAATCCGGCCAGGAGTGTTGGGCGTCAGAACTTTGGAATTCGTGCTGGCCGCGGAACTCGCCGGTTCGCCCGTTTGGCGGACGATCCTCCGATGGCGAGATCCGTCATGGCTAGACGAGGTTTGGAATTTTGATAATTTTCTTCTGGATTGCGTACTGCACAAGCTGGGCCTTGTTGTGAATGTCGAGCTTGCGCATGAGGTTGAACTTGTGGGCTTCCACCGTCTTCACGCTCAGGTTGAGGTCGCAAGCGATCTCTTTGACCGATTGGCCCTCGGCCAGCATCTTCAGCACTTCCCGCTCACGCGTGGTCAGCGTGGCGAAGCGCGGCAGCCGGTTGGCCGATTTGATGCGCGTGCGGAAGTCGTCGACAAGCTGCGAAAGCATCCGGGGGCTGAGGTAACTGCCTCCTCGAATGACATCGCGAACCGCCGCGATCAGTTGTTGCGCGGGACTATCCTTGAGCACGTAGCCGGCGGCGCCGACCTCCATGCCCTCCACCAGGTAGTCCTCGTCGTCGTACATCGTGAGAAAAAGAACCTTGCATTCCGGCCGGTTCTTCTTGATCTGACGTGTGGCTTCAAAACTGCTAAGTCCGGGCATGCCGATGTCCATCAGCACGACATCCGGTTTCAGGTCGTTTGCGCGTTCGACGGAGTCACCGCCGTTGGCCGCCTCTCCAACAACTTCCATATCCGCTTCGGCGGAAATCAATGTTCGAATTCCCTGCCGGAAGAGCGTGTGATCATCAGCCAAAAGGATGCGAATCTTTGCCATGTTTGGTTCCGTTTTCCGTTACTTTAATTCCAGTGTTCCAACGTCGTGCTGGTGCCTGCTGAGTCCGGCTACCTGGCTTTGGGTCGCGCTTCCAGCGCGCCAGCCTCTCTGGGTAATGGCAACTCAATCAGAATTCGAGTTCCTCCGCCTCTGGTGATCGTGCGGCGAGACATCCTTATCTCGCCGTTCCGGGCCGCATCCTGCCGCCCTTGTTTGGGATCACCCGGAGTACTCTCGATTTGAAATGTTCCTCCGAGAAGTGCCACTCGCTCACGCATACCGGATAAACCGTATGACTCCCGCTTTGCGAATGCTTCCTCGATGTGAAAGCCGACTCCGTTGTCCTCAACGTTCAGCCTCAAATATCCATCGGCCGTCGACAGGGAAAGGTTTACAGTATTTGCCATGGAATGTTTCGCGATATTGTTGAAACATTCCTGGACAAGCCTGTAGACGATCATCTCGGTACGCTTAGCCAACGGCCCTAGCTTGTTCAATTGCAACCGCACACGCGCCGTGTGCACCTGCCGGAACCGGTTCACCAGTTGCCGCAGCGCGGCCCCCAGCCCAAGCTGCTCCAGCACGGCGGGGCTCAGCGCAGCGATCAGCCGCCGGATCTCCAAAATCGTTCGCTCGGTCATTTCGCGCGCTTCCCGCAGACCCGTGCGCTGCTTGTCCATTGAGTCGGGCAGCGAACTCTCGAGCATCTCCATCTGCAGCCGGATGCAAAGCATTGATTGGCCGGCTTCGTCGTGCAGTTCGCGGCTGATGCGGCGGCGCTCGGCCTCTTCCACATGCAGCATGTGCTCCGCGAGCTGGCGCACCTGTTCCTCGCGCGCCGCCAAGCCTTCCGCCAGGCGGGCCTTTTCGATCGCCATCCAGCAGCGTTCAGCCGCAGCCGCCAATAACTCCCGTTCCCGGGGCAGCCACTCAAACTCTTTGTCGAAGGAAAATTGCAGCACACCCCATGTCACGCCGCCGCCAACCAGCGGCACGGACCAGAGCGTCTTTCCGCGCGCGCTCCAAAACGAATCCGGCGCGCAGCGCCGCAACCCGGCGCCCAGAACACAGCGCGGCTCGGAGAGCTCGCGCCGCAACGCCGCGGAGTTCGCGATCCGCCAGTGATGCGTCCGCACCGGCGCTTTGCCTTCGCGTCCGATCGACGCACCCAGCGTCCACACCAGCGCGTCCTCGTCCAACAGATAAAGCCGCGCGCGGGTGGCGTTCGAAAATTCGGCCAGCGTGGCCAGGAAGCGTTCCAGCAGGTCGCCCAGCGTCCGGGACTCTAGCTCCACGCGAAACAGATCGTAGAACGCGCGCGTCTCCGCCTCCCGCACCTGATAAAACGCGTTGTTCAACGTCAGCACCACGCAAAACAACAGTTGTTCGCGTACCCACCGCAGATCGCCGGCGATGGATGGCTCCAGCGCCTCCAAAATGGCGGCCTGCATGCGGTCGAATTTCTCCAGCTCGGTGACGATCGTGCCCGGCGGCAAATGCATCTTCGCCAGACGGCGGCCGTTGTACTCCACCTGTTCGAAGAACTCGCCAACCGGCCGGCCCTCGCCCAGGATCTTCAGCGCCGCGCCGGGCGTAATCGCCCGCAGCGCCGCGCTCTGGCGCGCATCTAAACCCTTCACACTACGTGCGCTGTGCGCGCGCTTTTCGATCCGCGCCCGGTGCGGCGCCAGCCGGCGCGCAATCTCGGTCAGTTTACTTCGGAGCTGGTCGCTCAGCACATCGGCTGCGTCGGCCAGTACGGTCGGTCGGATCGGTCTTGCCACTCAGGTAAGGTATCGGACTCACCTGACCGATTCTTTAGTCGTCGTCGCTGTCGCCCTGGCTGACGCGCAACACTGCCAGGAAGGCCTCCTGTGGAATCTCCACCTTGCCAACCCGCTTCATGCGCCGCTTGCCTTCCTTCTGTTTTTCCAACAGTTTGCGCTTGCGGGTGATGTCGCCGCCGTAGCATTTTGCCAGGACGTTCTTTCGAATGGCCGAAATCGTTTCCCGCGCGATGATCTTGGTTCCAATGGCCGCCTGCAGCGCCACCTCGAACATCTGCCGGGGAATCAGCTTTCTAAGGCTGGCAATTAGGGCTTTCCCGCGGTCGTAGGCGAAATCCCTGTGAACGATAATCGACAGCGCGTCCACGGCTTCGCTCGCCACCAGCACGTCCAGTTTCACCATCGGCGACACGCGATAACCGGCCAAATGGTAGTCCAGCGACGCATAGCCGCGGGACGCCGATTTCAGCCTGTCATAGAAGTCGAGAACGATCTCGTTCAGCGGCAACTCATAGGCCAGCAGCACGCGCCCCGTGCCGATATACTCAAATTTCTTCTGCTGCCCGCGCTTTTCCTCCACCAGAGCCAGAATTTCGCCGACGTACTCTTCGCGGGTGATGATCGTCGCATCGATAATCGGTTCCTCGATATGCTCAATCTCGGCCGGGTCGGGCCAGCGCGACGGATTTTCCACCTCCACCACGTCTCCCCCGCGTAGCGTAATGCGATAACGCACGCCCGGGGCGGTGGTGATCAGATCGATGTTGAATTCGCGCTCCAGGCGCTCCTGGACGATTTCCAGATGCAGCAGCCCGAGGAACCCGCAGCGGAACCCGAAACCGAGCGCCACCGAATTCTCCGGCTCGAAATTGAACGCCGAGTCGTTCAGCCGCAGCTTTTCCAGCGCCTCCCGAAGGACGTTATGTTCATGACTCTCAACAGGATAGAGACCTGCGAACACCATCGGCTTGATCGGCTCGAAGCCGGGCAGCGCCTCGGCGGCGGGAACAGCGGCGTCCGTGATCGTGTCACCGATCTGTGCGTCGGAGACCGTCTTAATGTTGGCCGCCAGGAACCCGACCTCGCCGACGCCAAGTTCTGGACAGGGAACGGGTTTCGGTGTCTGGTACCCCAGCGCGTCGACTTCGTAAATCCGTCCATTCGAACAGAATTTGATCTTCTGCCCAACGCGGATCCGCCCGTCCACCACCCGCATCAGGATAATGACGCCGCGGTATGTGTCGAACCAGGAATCGAAGATTAGCGCCCGCAGGGGTGCATTCGGGTCGCCCTTCGGCTGCGGGACCTTGCGGACCACCTGTTCGCAGATCTCCTCGATGCCGATGCCCTGCTTGGCCGAAGCCAGCACGGCCTCGGTCGCGTCGAGCCCAATCACCTGTTCAATCTGTTCCATAATCCGCTCGGGCTCGGCGGACGGCAGATCTATCTTGTTGATAACAGGCAGTATTTCGAGGTTTTGCCCAAGCGCCAGATACGTGTTGGCCAATGTCTGCGCTTCCACGCCCTGGCTCGCATCGACCACCAGCAGCGCCCCTTCGCAGGCCTGCAGGGAGCGTGACACTTCATAGGTGAAATCCACGTGGCCCGGCGTATCGATCAGGTTGAGCTGATAGACAATCCCGTCCTTTGCCTTGTATAACAAACGCACTGCGTGGGCCTTGATCGTGATGCCGCGTTCGCGCTCAAGATCCATGGAATCAAGCACTTGCTCCATCATTTCCCGCTGGGAAAGGGCGCCGGTGAACTCAAGCAGGCGGTCGGCTAACGTCGACTTGCCATGGTCGATGTGCGCAATGATGGAGAAGTTTCGAATGAGAGATGGATCCATGGGATAATGGCCAGGAGCCGTTTAAAGACGCCTTGCTCCATTATTCCACATGCCCTGGAATTGCCTGACATTTCAAGTGGACGAAGCCGGGATCGCCCTGTTAACGATCAATCGCCCGGAGAAGCTGAACGCGCTTAACGCTCAAACTATCAATGAGTTAGAGCAAGCGTTCCTGGAAGCCGAGAACGATCCGGCCGTGAAGGCGCTGATTATCACCGGCGCCGGTGAGCGCGCTTTTGTCGCCGGAGCCGATATTTCGGGCATCGCGACAGGCAGTTCCAAGTCGGCGTCGGACGGTTCGGCCCGCGGCAGTCAGATCTTCCGGAGGCTCGAGAAGTCGGCCAAGCCGTCGCTCGCCGCCATCAACGGATTCGCCTTGGGCGGCGGGTTGGAACTGGCGCTGTGTTGCACGCTCCGGCTGGCCTCGGACAACGCCAGGCTCGGCCTGCCGGAACTGAAGTTGGGGATTATTCCCGGTTACGGCGGCACGCAGCGGCTGGCGCGCATCGTGGGCCGGGGCCGGGCGCTGGAAATGATCCTCACCGGCGAACCGGTCGATGCCGCCGAAGCTTACCGGATCGGCCTGGTGAACAAAGTCGTTCCGCAGGCGGAGTTGCTCGGTGCCGCCAAAGGACTGCTGGGTAAGATCCTGGCCAATGGCCCGCTCGCCGTGGCCACCGCCATGCGTGCGGTGGATAGCGGGTTGGATGGTAGCCTGGAGGAAGGGCTGCAATTGGAGTCGGCGTTGTTTGGCGTTGTCGCCGTCACCGAGGATTGCAAGGAGGGCACAGCGGCCTTCCTTGAGAAACGCAAGCCGGTATTCACAGGAAAGTAGACATGGCACAGCAGGTGGTGGAAGGTTCCCTTCGGGGCGACGGTCTTCGCGTGGCGATCGCGGCCGCGCGGTTTAACAGCTTCGTGACGGAGCGCTTGTTGGCCGGCGCGCAGGAAGGGTTGCGGCGGCACGGCGTCAATCCGGACGATACCGTCGTCGTGCACGTGCCGGGCTCGTGGGAACTGCCCCTCACCGTCAAGGCGCTCGCCGAGAGCGGCCGTTTCGACGCTATCGTCTGCATCGGCGCCGTCATCCGTGGCGACACGCCCCACTTCGACTATGTGGCCGGCGAAGCCGCCAAGGGTATTGCGAACGTCCAGCTCTCGACCGGCGTGCCCATCGCCTTCGGCGTTCTGACCACCAATACCGTCGACCAGGCCGTGGACCGCGCCGGAGGCAAATCCGGCAACAAGGGCTTTGAAGCCGCCGTAACCGCCATCGAAATGGCGAGCGTATTGCGGCAGGTTCGCGGCCAATAATGCCATCCCGCTTTCTGAGCCGCCGTCGCGCCCTGCAGGTCCTCTATGAATGCGACCTGCGGCAGGTGGACCCGGCCGAAGCCATGCGGGATTTCTACGCGACCCTCTACAGCGAAGAGAACGAAGCCCGGCCGGAGCTGGACGAGTTCATGGAGTCCATCGTCGTTGGCGCCTATTCGGTCCGCCAGGAAGTCGACGAGATGCTGAGCAAGTACTCGGCCAACTGGAAGGTCGACCGCATGGCCCTGGTGGATCGCAACGTTTTGCGGTTGGCTATCTACGAATTGAAGTACAGCAAAACGCCGGCGCCCGTGGTGATCGACCAGGCCATCGAGCTTGCGCGAAAGTTCTCCGGCGAGGAAGCCGCGCGCTTCGTCAACGGCATCCTCGACGCGTACTGGAAAACTAAGGCAAGCGAGACTTAACGCGGTCCCACGCCGCCTTGGCGTCCGGCAGCAGCAGCTTCTCGTCGCTCAGCTTCTGATACTCGGCCGCGGCGCGCCGCAGATACTCCGTGGCCTTGTCGCCTGTCCAAACGTCCGCCGCGTTCGCGTAGGCCAGAGCGACTTCGGCCCGCACCGCGCCGGATGACGAGCGCACGAACCGCGGGCTCTCCGCGAACCGGATGGCCTCGTCCGCCGCCTGCCGGGCCTGCTCTGCCAATCCGCTCCCGCGCAGCAGAACGGGCCGCGCTACGAGCGCCTCCAGATTCATCCGGCCAAGGTCGAAGTCCCCGGGGGCGTTCGCCGACATCGCCTGAAACTGCCGGCTGGCCTGGCCGTGCAACGCCAGCGCCTCCTTCCAGCGTTTCTGCACGCCCATCGCCTTGGCCAGGCTCAGCCGCGAGTACGCCAGATTCTGCGCCAGCCGCACGTGGCCGGCGTCCCGCTCCGATAGTTCGGCAAGCGCGCGAGTGGATTCCCCAAGCGTGCCGATGGCCCGTTCCGTCATTCCGGCGCGCACCATCGAAAGCCCCAGCCGCAGCAGCGCGAAGTTCAAATCCAGGCGCGCCTTCATGTCTTCCTGGTCCACCCGCACCAGCCACCGGGCCTTTTCGACAACGCGCTCATAGGTCGCCACCGCTTCCGCGCTCGACTGCGTACGCTGCACGTCGCCAATATGGCTGAGAGCGATCATCAGGGTTCGCTCCCGCTGCACGTCGTTGGTGCTGCTGGCCGCCAGGCGCTCCTGGATTCCGTAGTTCTTCTTGTAGGCGTCCAGCGCCTCCGCCAGCTTGCCTTGCCGGGCCAGGACTATGCCCAGCGTGGCGTAGCTGGAGCCAAGCGCGGCGAGCTTATCGCGGTTCGTCACGCCCATAAAGGCGAGCTCTTCGCGGATCTGAACGGCGCGCCTGGCGCTGTCTGCGGCCTCCGTGGTGCCGATGGAGGAGACTGAACGCGCGAGCGAATCGTACGACTCGGCCAGGTCGTTCAACGCTTCCACATCGCCCGGCGACGCGCGCAGCGCCTCCTCCCCGTGCGCGATCGTCCGTTGGAAGGCCTCGGCGGCGCCTTTGGGATCGTTGGCCTCCCGCAGAACCGCGCCCAGTTTGAAGTAAGCGCGGCGCAGATCGGCGCGGTTCGATACGGGCTGGCCCTCCGCCTTCCATGCGGTCTCAAACAGCCGCACCGCTTCGCGATAGCTTGCGATCGCCCCCTTGGTGTCGCCGATATTGGAGCTCGTTGGTTTGCCCTGCACGTCGCCCACCCGCTCGTACCCCGCCGCGATCTCGCGCATCAGCCCGGCGTCCGTACCTGCGTCCTGTTGGAGCGCGCGCAGATACTCCAGCCCTTTCTCGACAATCGTCTGCCGCGCCTTGGTGGCGCCGGGAAGTTTCTCCACGCTGTCGTGAAAATCGAAGAGGAACGATTTCGAAAGCCCGCGCACCTGCTCAAACCGCCGCTTGTTCACCTGCGCCTGCTGGTACAGCAGGATGCCGCCGGCCGCCATCGACACAACGGCCGCGGACCCCAGTACGACCGCCACGCGGTTCCTGCGGAAGAACTTGGAAGCCCGGTAGGCCAGCGAGTCCGGCCGCGCCCGAACCGGAAGCCCGCTCAGGAATCGGCGCAAATCTTCGGCGAACTGGTCGACGCCCGGATAGCGCCGCTCCCGCTCCTTGTGGAGCGCCTTCAGCACAATGTTATCCAGGTCGCCGCGCAGTTCACGCGGCTGGATCGGGCCAGTTTCTTCCGCGGCGAGGCTTGGCTTGGCCGGCAGCGCCTCGCAGATCGCCCGCGCGATCGCGGCCATCGATGTGTCGCTCACCTTTTGCGCCTTCACGCCGGTGAGCATCTCGTAGAGGATCACGCCCAGCGAATAGACGTCGGTCGCGGTGGAGACCGGCTCGCCCCGCACCTGCTCCGGGCTCGCGTACTCGGGCGTCAGCATCTGATTGCCCGCCACCGTCACCGTCTGGTCGCCGGATTCGTTCAGCACGCGCGCGATTCCGAAGTCCAGCAGCTTTGCCGACCCAGCTTTGTCCACCAGAATATTGCCCGGCTTCAGGTCGCGGTGGACAATCAGACTCTGGTGCGCGTAGGCGACCGCCGAACACACGTCGAGAAAGAGCAGTATGCGCTTCTCCAGGCCCAGATTGTTGTCCCGGCAGTACTGCGTCACCGGCACGCCGTCCTCGACGAACTCCATGGCCAGGAACGGAAGGCCGCTCGCGCTGGTTCCGCCGTCCAGCAGCCGCGCGATATGCGGGTGCTCCAGCCGTGCCAGGATCTGCCGCTCCTGCTCAAACCGGCGCAGGACGCTCTGGGAATCGAGTCCGACACGCAGCAGCTTCACCGCCACTTCTTTCTCGAAGGCCGCGTCGTCGCGCACCGCCTTGTAGACTGAGCCCATTCCGCCGCGGCCCAGGAATCCGGTGATCTTGTACGGGCCCAGCCGCTGGCCCAGCGCACCCTCCTCCGTCGCCAGCGACCACGCCGCCGCGCCGTCCATCATCGCCCGGTCGATCGTGTTGCCCGTTTCGGCGTCCATCTCCAGCATGGCCCGGACCTCGGCCATCAGCTCCAGATCGTCGCCGCATTCCCGTTCCAGCAGTGCCGTTCGCTCGCCCGGATCGGTGTCCAGCGCGTCGTTGAACAAACGGTCGATCCGCGCGAAACGCTCAGGCGTCATTGTTCGTCAGTTGGACCCGGACCCAAGCCTCGGCCGAACGCAGGTCCCGGCTCACCGTGGCTTTCGACACGCCGCTCGCCTCAACGATCTCATCCAGAGTAAGCCCGCCAAAATACTTCATCTCTAGAATCTTCGCCTTGCGGGCGTCGACTTTTTCCAGATTCTCAAGTGCCTCGTTCAGCGAAAGGAACGGCGAGTTGGCCTTGTCGTCGCCAATGTCGATGCCGATACCGTCCAACGACACCTTCCGGCCGCCGCCCCGTTTGGCGGCTCGGAACTTGCGGGCTGAATCCACCAGCACCTGCCGCATCAGGTGCGCGGCAACACCGAAGAAGTGAGCCCGGTTCTGGAAATCGGGAACCTCCTGGCCAATCAAACGTACATAGGCTTCATGCACCAGAGCGGTAGGTTGAAGCGTGTGCCCCTCGCGCTCGCGGCCGATGTAGCTCTCGGCCAACTTGCGCAACTCTTCGTAGACAAGCGGCAGCAACGCATCCAGAGCGGCGCGGTTGCCATCACGCCATTCCCCCAGCAAACGTGTGACTTCTGGCTTCATGCGAGAGTTGCTCACGAGTCTGCCACCGCGCACTCCCGTCGACCAAACCTCCTCCTGCCAACCCGCCGCTTCTTTGTCCTTCTCTCTGCCGGCTTCTGCATCTCCGGCTCGGGGCCTCCTTCGATCCCGGCCCGCCTCGCGCCGGACAATGGATGGGAACCAGATTTCGAAGGAGTCGTCCGCGTCAATGCCCCTTGGAGCTGTCGTGTTCCCGGCAGGCATCCTTTCGGACGGCCCTGGTCCTTCGTCGTTGATCGCAATCGTGTCGACTATGCCCTGGTGGTGGGCTAGCGAAAATTCTAACTGCCATTGAAGCCAACCACGCTCCTCGATTCTCCCCGCCAGCGCGAGTTCAGCCCGAACCACGAACCCAGCAAAGAGCGTCTCGCGTGGCAAACACCGCCACCCCATCGCTGGCGAGCGCCGGCGCCGTCACTGGCGCCCCCCAATCGGAACGCACAACCAGTTCGGCCCGCCCGCCTGCGTCGATCCGTATCAAGCCTTCTCCGGTAGCGGCCAACACCGAATCGTCGCGCATCTGCACCGCGCCCGCCACGCGTCCGCCACCGGCATGGCGCCAGACTTGTCCCGCTCCCGGCTGATAGCACGCCAGCCCGGCGGGCGAATGAATCACGGCGCGGTGGCGGCTGTCCACCATCGGGGGCCGCGCGAAGGCATTCGCATCGATCTCCGTCTCGACGCATTGCCCGCCGATCGTCACCACCCAAAGCCGCCGGCCTTCCGGCGTGTCCACCACCAGATACATCCTTCCGGTCTCATCCACGCTCATACCCAGCGGGTGAAACTCGCCCAGCAGCCGGCGCCGCACAAGCAACCCGAAATCCATAATGTCGATGGCGCCGCGATAGGCCGCCACGACGAACTCATTGTGTACGGCCACCTCAAGCCGCGGGTCGGCGAATTCCAGCGCCGCCAGCGGCGTGACGTTCGTCAACCGGCCATACTCGCAGCGCGGCGGATCCTCCACGCGCAGCGTCTCCAGCCGCGCCAGGCTCGGAACGGTCTTCGCCAGGACATCCATTCGCTGAAAGGCGGAAGCTGCGACGATCCCCGGTCCGGTCGAGTGAAGGAACGTGCGTGCGTATCCGGGTCCACCGCCCAGAAGCACGGTTCCCGCAACTGAACTTCCGTAGCGAACGGCAAGGTGCGAATCCGGTTCCGTCACCAAGGTCAAGCCGCCCAGCTCGGCATCGAGTCCCGAGCAGATGCCGCCCGCCAGCGGCGTCTCGCCGCTCGCCAATAGCCATTGGGAACGCCCCGCCGCCAGCGCCTCGGCGCCACGCGCCAAGACCCACAGCGGCTGCAACGAACCCGGCAATCCACACTGCCCGGACAGCGTGCCGCCGGTGAAAAGACAGCCCGAACGGCCGTTGTTCCGCGCATTAACATAAGCCCTTGGGGAGCCGCCCGCCGCCGGCGGTTCGGCGGGCGGCAGCGCCGGCAGTTCCGGGACGTGGACGATGGGGATCGGTTGGCTCATCACAACATCTCCGCGCCGGGCACCGCGCGGCGGACGATCAGGTTCCGAACCCGCGTTTTGGTGACCGCGTCCATCGGATTCGGCCGGCTGGTCGCGGCCAGGCCCACCATGTCGGCGAACCATTTCCAGGCATCCGGGGCCTGAAGCTGTGCCGCCGTCAATCGCAACTCGTCATCCCCATCCCAGCCCGTGGTCCCGGACTTAACCACGCGGACGTTGAAATGTGTCACCCACTTGTCCTCTTTATCGTCCGCCATGCTTTCGTATTCGGACTGGTGGCCCAGCGCGGGACGGCTGAACCCCAGGCTGTCCAGATAGGCGTTGTTGGCCGGAGATCCATCGTCCACCAGAGTCTCGATGAGCGTGCGGGCCGAGAAAAACACCAGCGCCCGTTCGAACTTCGCCGGCCCTAAGGCGCCGCGAAAGAAGTGGGACTTGCTCAGATTCGCGCTGATCGACTGCAGGAACGCGCCGACTGGCCCCGTAATTTCGGCGTTGGTGGTGACATCGTCGAACCGGTATCGAATGTTCACTTGAACCACCAGCAGCCCGTCGCAGATATTCGGGTACGCCAACAGTACCGAGTACATCTCGGCAGCCAATGGCCATAGGAACAGTTCCGTCTGCCCACGCTCGCCGATCTCCGCTCCAAGCTCCATCCACAGTGGAAACCCGGCGTAGGTGCGGCTGGGAATTGGATGGCGGGGAAATTTCACGCGGGCGCCGTAGGCGCGCACCTCCAGCGGGATCGCCAGGATGCGGCTGATCCACTCGGCGGAGTGCCAAAAATTGCGCCCATTGATGCACTGCGCGTCGTTCATCATGTCGCCCGAGTGCAGGAAACTGAAGGGTTCGCCCGGCATGTAGTGGCCGTAGCCGTTGAACCCGTAGCTGCAAGCCTTTCCGAAACTCTCGCTGTATTCATCAGGCAATCCAAAACCGTGCCCGAACTCGTGCGCCGCTGGAAACCGGCCGTTGGGATCGGGCGACTCGTCGCCAAGCTGCAAGTTGCCGGTTCCGGTCCGCGATCCCATCGTTGCTCGTTTCTGTTTGTGAAGGGTCAGCAGGAAGTGGGCCTTCGGCTTCGGTGAGAATTGGATAAAGAACATGGGACGGCAACGAAACCGGTGCGGCGCGTCCGCGGGCGGCAGGATTTCAATGTCTCCCGGGTTGGTGACGAACTGGGAGCCGTCGGGACGAGCCCACATCTCCGGACCGTTCCAGCGCCGGCTGGAGTTGACCACCAGATTCCTCCGAAACGCGGCGTAATCGAACGCGACCCCTTCCATGCTCTCGGCGAACTTCACGCTGATGCGAAAGTAGGCGATAGACATGGCGATCTCGTTGACTCCGTCGAAATCGCAGCAGCGCAGGAAAACCGCATCGTATCGTCCCAGGACCGGCGGAATCGCACCCTCCGGATCCTTCCACTCTTCGTAGACGCCATCGGAGCGTTGCCCCCGGCGCAACTTTGGAGACTCCTGATACTCGAACGGCTTCAGAGACGCAAACGGCCGGTGCATCGCCTCCGGACGGGTATTCAGCGTGTCTTCTGGTTCGGTGCCCTCCGCCACCGCATCCACAATGCGGACCGCCATACGCGCGCCGACTCGCAGGTGTCCGCCGCTGTCCGGCGTTCGCTCGGCGAACGCCTCGTAAACATTCCCATCCGCGAAGATGGCCCGCGTCCAGTCCGGATAGTCGTCGATGTAGTGCCGCTGCCCGGTCAGTGCGTTGGACGTCACGGGATAATGCGGAAACATCGAGTTGCCGTGGGGCCTATAGACGCCCTCGCTCGACAGGTTCGCGTCGTTGGCCGGATTCGCGAAGCGGTTGGAAAACACCGCCGCCGTATTGTTACCCACCACGTTCACCGGCTCCCGGTCTTCGTTCACCGTCACCAAATCGTCGAGCGAAAACGCCACCGGCCGTTCCCGGTCCATCGACGTCGCCAATTCCGCCGCGGTCCACTGCTCGAACGGACGGTCGGCGGCTGCGTTCCGGGCCCGAAACCCGGTGGACTTCCACAGCGACGGCAAATCGTACAGCTTCATTCGCTCGGCGCCCGGTCTGCGGCGGGCGGGATCGCTAACCGTTTCGACGGTGCGGGTGATCTCGTCCTTGCTCACCGCGAAGGTGTGCGGAGCCAGCACGAGTTGCAGCCACGCTCCCGGCGCGGGCCGCCGGTCCGCGCCGCCCGCTGCGTTTCGCTGCACGATCCAGGGCAAGGCCTGCGCGTGCGTCGCCGGATCGATCTCGTTCACGCACCAGTTGCTATGGGTGTCGGGATTGGCGATTGGGCCGCGCGCCGATCGGGGATCGCGAAATCCTTGCAGCGGCAGCGCCGGGACGGCCACCCGCGCCGAACCATGCGCCAGGTGTCCATAGGCCCGGTCGAAGTACTCGAGCCGGATGAACTGCCAGTGCGGATCCAAGACCATCTCCACCGGGTCGGCATCGTTGCCCATCATGCCGCCGTTAGGCAGAATTCCCTCGAACCGGTGAGTCTCGTGATTATAGAGCAGTCCGTCCACGCGGCTCCAGTCCGACATGGTCAGCGACCATTCGGCCGGCATGCGAAACACGCGATAGTGGTCCTTCACGGCCGCGTCCACTTCGCCGGCTCCGATCCACCGGTTTTTCTCGTCGTTGGCCGTATCCGGTGTTGCCACCGCCACGTACCGTCCGGCATGCGCGAATTCCAGCGTGAAAGCCGAAGCCGCCAACGGAAGATCGAAGGCAACGATTCCGGACTCGGCCGCAGTGAGCGCAAGATCCACGGCCGGGCCTTTGACACGCACGGGCATGCCTTTGGGAAAGTCTTTTGCCTCTCCCAGCGGATCCAAATAGCGCAGCCGGAGCACTACGCGGTTGGTTAACGGCTGGCTCGGGGGGAGTCCAGGCGTCTCGCATGGTGAAAACTCCACCATGCGTTGATAGAACCGGCAGCCGAAGGTATTGCGATCCGAGGCCCAGGTACGCCGCTGTTCCTGATTGGCCAGGCGCGCCGCCGCGTCGCTCCAAAAGCGCTGCTTGCACCCCGCCGTGCCTTCCTTCGTCGTGGGACACGGCCAACGGTTCAAGCCTATCTTTGTGTCAGGCCGGAACAGCAGCGCCAGCACCCGCCGGTTCACCACGTTTTCGGCGTTCCGCTCCTGCCGCTTAGCGGGGTTCTGATAGCTTTGCGCCTCGGCGCTCGAAAAGATCATCTGCGGATTGAATTCCGAGCAGCCCTGCCGGTCCCCCTTGCCATCCGCATCGGCGCCCTTGCCGAGGAACTCATCCGGCGTCATCGGCACAGGCCACAGGAACGTGAAGTACGCGGCAAAGAGTTTTTCGCGCGTCTTCGGCCCCGCCTGCCCGTCCGGCGTCAGGCCATTTGCTGTCTGAAACGCCTTCGCCGCAGCCACCGGCGAGCCCTGGTTGAACCCAAGCGCGGTCAACATCGCCTGCGTCTGTGCGCTTCCCCACACATCCCCTGTTCCTTCGGACGAGGTCTGGAGCTGTTCCCACATCGCCACGTTGTGCGTCAGCACCGCGTATACCGCCCGTGCCCGGCGCCCGGAGAGGATCTTGTTGTAGTTCTCGTCGCCCGTCGGATCGGCGTGCCCGAAGATCGTCATCGGCGCGCCCGGGTGCGCCTCGCGCAGGCCGCTCAGCGTGTCGAACTCCGGCTTCGCCTCCGGCACCACGAACGAGGAATCGAAAGCGAACCGGATGTCGTCCAGCTTCCAACACCCCACCGCGATCAATTCCATCCGGAGCGTCACCCGCTCCTTGCCATGCGAAGGCGGCGCCAACACCGGCAGCAACTCCAACACGCCGTGACTGGCGGCGTGCCCGCCCGCCAGCTTTGTCTCGTCAAATAGCTTGATACCCGCCTCTGGAGGGGAGAGCGGAATCGGCTCCGGCTTTTTTCATCCTGGGCAAAGAAAAATCAGCAGACCGGATGATCGTTCTTCCACTGATTTCACACAAATCAGGTGTCAGCGAATTTTTGATTTGAACCAAGGAGATCACGACCCATGAAAATTGCCAAGACGTTCCGGACGGCTCTGATGACCACCGTCCTTGTTACCCTTTCCTCGGCCAATGCCATAGCCGACGCGCCGCTGAAGTCCGCATTGGGGCTCAGCATGGACCAGGCCAAGGCGGCCACCGAAATTCACACCCGGCGCTTCCCCGTGTACCAGAAGAAGCGGAGCGAATACAGCCGCCAGATGGGAAAGCTCCGGCGCGCGCGAATCGCCAACGACAGCGAAGCCGTGGTCCGCGAGGATGCCATTGCCCGGCGCCTGCACGGCGAGATGATGGCGCTGATGCACGAAGAGGACGGCGAAATCCGGAAGCTGCTGACGCCGGAGCAGAGTAAGAAGTTCGACGCCTATCTAAAGCAGCGGCGAGAGATGGTTGGCAGCTCGCGTGACGACAAGGAGTACACGGGCCGGTAACCGCCTTAAGCGGAACGATGGGAACGAAGGCCCCCGGGCGCGCCGGGGGCCTTCGTTCGGGCGTTCGGCGTCGGTCACTCTACGACAACCCCAGTTGCGTCATCAATTCACTCCTGACGCGGCAAACGTTTCTGACACACAACATCTTAGGCCCGGCAATATCCCAGTCGAGAGGCACAAAAAGGGCTCGGAAATCGCTCCCGCTCCGGACCCAGGTTGCGCCGCTTCTTGACCCTGTTCCTGAGACCGAACCGCACCCATTCGAGTCCTGGAAATCACTGCCGAACAACGGCTTATCGATAAATGTAAACCCCGCCCAAGTACGATTCCGGCTCCCGCCTGATCCAAAAGCAGCAACTCTTGAACAATCAATTACTTACGTGCGAAAGGCCGCCCCACTCACCGGTGCCGGAGGTGTCTGACCCTATTGCCCCTATTGCCCCGAACCGGGCTTCACGGCAAATCCAACTTTATTTCCCAAACCGTATCAGCCACTTACAAAAGCCACGCAGCGAAACCGCACCAGACGCCTGCTACTCTCTGTGCCAGGTGACCCAATATGTCTGATGCGCAAGCTGCCAGCTCCTCCGATCTCCGATTGCCGAATATCACAGCCAAAAAAATGACGGAAGGTCCCAGCGGCCACACAAAACAAATGGCTTGCCCCCGGACCGCCTCCACCCAAGACGCATCAACAAAATTGACGGAGGGTCCCAACTCAGAAAAACAGCTTCAACCCAAACTGCAGCAAACGAGGCATCTGCGACGTTCCATTAATCGTGCCGAACGCCGTGCTCGACGGCGTGGTATTCGGGTTGGCGAACTGGGTGTGATTGAACGCGTTCAAGAACTCGGTTCGGAACTGCAAATAGATGCTCTCAGTGAAATAAGTGTTCTTAATGACCGAAAGGTCCCAGTTATCGAGCGCCGGGCCACGAAAGCCGTTGAAGCGCGATGGCATCGTTCGCAGATTCGAGCCGAGCTGGCGCGACGGGTTGCGCTCGAAGCCGGCGTCGACGTTGAACGCCCGCTGCCTGGTCCGCTCTCCGCTAGGAATCGGAATGCTCTTCAAATCCCCGTTGAAAATAGCATTCCCGAAACCCAGCGCCTGGCCGGCCTGATACTGATAGATGCCCTGCACCTGCCAGCCGCCGCTGAGTTTGTTGGCGTTCTTGGCGCGGCCAAACGGCATCTCCCAGATGCCGCTGCCAACGAACCGGTGCGTGCGGTCCTGGTCGCTCACAACATACTCGGGCCGCTCGTCGACCTCGTTGAGATAGCCGATGCCCTCCATGAGTTTCGACCAGGTGTAAGCGGTCATGAACGTCACGCCCTTCGAATACCGGCGCTCCAGCCGCACCTGCAGCGAGTGGTAGTTCGAATACCCGTCGTTGTTGGTGACCGAGACGCCGGTGAACTGCGGGTACGGGCGCAGAAGTTGGCCGCGGCTGGTGGTCGTCGCGCCCAGGCCCGTGCCGGGCAGCAGCGGGAAGAAAGGATTCGGAACCTGCCGCCCGAGAGCGTCGATCGTGGCCTGGTCGCGGACGGGCGACGTGCTGAGGTACTGCCGCGGAATGGCGTTAATCGCGCGGCCGATGCGGAGATCGTTCCCATTGGCGCCGACATAGGCGATTTCCAGCGCCGTGTCCTTCATCACCTCGCGTTGAATGGACATCTGCCACCGGTGGCTGTACGGAGTGCGCAGCGCGTTGTTGAAAAAGGCGACACCCTGGCCGGCGAAGGTCAGCAGACCCTGCGATGCGCCGCTCGGACGGTCGACGCCGGCCGGGTAGGGGTTGGCGAACGACGCGACGAATTGAATGCCGTTATTCAGGCTGGGCACCAGGTTCGTCCGGCGGCTGAAGCCGGATTGGTTTACGGTCTGGCGGTCGAGATCGTAGAACCGGCCAAAGCCGCCCCGGATGGCCGTGCGCCGGTCGAGTTGATAGGCGAAGCCGAACCGCGGCGAAAGGTTGTTGCGGTCCGCGCTCCACAGGCCGCGCGGCTGTCCGCCCGTGCCGGCAAAGGTCAGGCCTCCGCGCACGCGGAAGTCGTTGGCGGACACCTCGGGAATCGGGCTGCGGGCGTAGTTCGCCCGGGCGGTAGCCTCCAGCGGATTGGCGGTGGCCGCGTCGAAGCCGCGAACGGTGCGATTGAACCGCTCAGTCGTTGGCAGACCCAGTTCGTAACGGACTCCGAGCGTAATCGTGAGCTTTGGATTGATCTTCCAGTCGTCCTGCAGGTAGCCGCCATTGATGATCGCCTGCTGTGCGTAGCTGTCGTTGTAGTCGATGAAACCGGTGCTGGGAATGCCGAGCAGGAAGGCGGCCAGAGTTTGGCCCATGGGCGCGCCGGGCGACGAGTCGAGCGGCCCGCGAGTCCAGTCCGTTCCGAAGTCGAAGCGGCCGGAACTCATGCCGAGGTTTACCGCAAAGTCCCTGTATACCCGGTATTCGTAGCCATACTTCAAGCTGTGATTGCGAACGATGTGGGTGACGTTGGCCGCCAGCGAATGGGTGTCGCGAGAGGCGCGGTTGACGCCGTTGGGGTTCAACGCCGCGTAGCCGCCCACGTTGATACTCGGCAGCGACACGGCTTCCGGTGCGATCGAGTTGACCTGATTCACGTAGGCCGCCGAGAAGCCCAATGCGGCAAGGTCCACGCCCTTGCTGCGCGGCTCGCCGTTGTCGAAGTACTTGGTGTAACTGTAGCGTGAGTTCAGCAGCAGGTTGGGCCGGAATACGTAGACATGATCGAAGCCCAGCCCCTGGTTGCGGCGGAAGTAGAGCGTGCCATAACCGGTATTGCCATACCGGTTCTCGCCCAATGTGCGCCGGCGGTTGGCGTCGCCGCGCACGAAGAAGCGGCTCTTCTCGCTGATGTTGTGATCGACGCGGAAGACGTGACTCCAAAAGTCGTCGATGTCCGGAACCAGGATGGTGTAGTTGTTCGAGAAGTCGCGCGTACCCGGGAGGTTGGCCTCCGGATAATACGCCAGCGTATTGCGGGCCGTGGCGGCGATGCGGCTGGCCGGGATGATGTTTCCGGGCAGCGGTTGGCGGCTGAATCGCCCGTTGGGCGCCGGGGCGATGGTGGCGGGGTCGAAGATCTGATACTGCGACCCGGCGTTGAGCATGGCGGAGAAGTCGCCCTGGCGCTGCGCAGCGGTGGGTACGCTTGTCGTCACGGTCTCTCGCGGGAACGTGTCCTTGATGCCTTCGTAGCCGTACATCCAGAAGCTCTTGTTGCGGCCGTCCAGGAGTCTCGGAATCACGATGGGCCCGCTGGCGTTGCCGCCAAATCGATTCTGCCGGATGATGGCCCGCGGCTGATTGGAGAGGTTGTTGAAGAAGCTGTTGGCGTTGAGCTTCGGATGCTGGAAGAACTCG
>Ga0194122_10001100_pt1 | contig 34706 bp, 32 predicted proteins | sample TA2MahCa10mmetaG_FD_155487 | JGI IMG/M metagenome (GOLD analysis project Ga0194122, IMG submission 155487) | Freshwater microbial communities from Lake Tanganyika, Tanzania - TA2015021 Mahale Deep Cast 10m | ecosystem: Environmental > Aquatic > Freshwater > Lake | place: Tanzania: Lake... | reverse complement strand
GAAGGCGTCGACCTTGTCGGCACAATCATTGACCACAAGGACCTGGGTAAGTTGAGTGGGGCGGTCGAACTGCGGGAGTTGATCCTTCCAGGCACGATCTTCAACCCGGGCGCCGGATCGACGCTCGACGCCAATGACGAGTTAAGAGCGTTGAAAACCTTGACGAAGCTGGAAAAGTTGGGATTCTCGCTTCACTTCCTGACCAATGTGAACGTCCAGGACAAGGGTGTTTCCCAGTTTTCGAACTTGACCGGCCTGCGCGAGCTGCGCTTTGCCATGACGCGCGTGAAAGGCGAGTCACTGAAACCGTTCGTGAACGCCGAAAAGGTGGATCTCAACTACACACCGGTAACCGACGATGGACTGGCGTCGATCACAGGAATGAAAAAGCTGAAAACGCTTTCGGTGAAGGATACCTTCGTTACCGACAAGGGATTGGAACACCTTTCGGACGCGGCTTCTTTGGAGGCGCTAGACCTGTCGGGGTGTAAGATCACCGATGCCGGCGTGAAACACCTTCGCAAGCTCACCGGTTTGCGAATGTTGAACCTTCTGGGCGCCGCCGTAACGGATGACGCGGCCAAGGTCCTGGCCGGCATGACGCAGTTGACGGAGTTGAATCTCTACCGGAGCCAGATTACGAACGCAGGCCTGGCGAACCTGAAGACGCTGAAGAATCTCTCCATGCTCGATCTGCGGTATACGCGAGTGACCCGCAATGGCGTGGAGGATTTTCGCGCGGCCGTGCCAGGCGTGCAGATCGTGTTTCAGGATTCAGGCGGGCCGGCGGGCGACCCGCGGCTGCGCACCTCGAAGCCGGCGGCGGCCACCGATTCCGCAATCGCCGCCTGGGTGGAGCGGCTGGGCGGAACGTCGTCGTCAACCGGCGGTAAACTGCGAACCATCGACCTGTCCCGCACCGCCGTGACCGACGCCCAATTGGCCGAACTTGCTGCGCTGCCGGCGCTAACCGTTCTGAAGTTGAATACAACCGAAGTGGGTGACGTTGGAATGGCGCAGGTGGCGAAGATGAAAGCGCTGCACGAGCTGGACCTGGGCCACACCCTGGTTTCCGACGCGGGCATGGCGCGGCTGGCCGCTCTGCCGGAGCTGCGAAAGCTGACGCTGAATCACTCGCTCATCAAGGGGGAGTCCATCGCGCAGTTGACGGCCATTGAGGAGTTGGACGCCGCGAACACGCGAGTGAATGACGAAGCCGTGAAGGGCATGGCGCGGCTGGCCCGTTTGCGCCGCCTGAAGCTGGCCTTTACTGACATCACTCCGGCCGCGGAGCTGACGGCGCTCAAATCCATTCGAGAGCTCGATCTTATGAGCACCGACATTGATGATGGAACGCTGAAGAACTTCGGATCGCTGCAGTCGTTGGAAGTCCTGAATCTGAACTACACGCGCATCTCGTCCAAGTCGGCCGCCTTTCTGACTGGCCTGACGAATCTCCGGCATCTGGAGGCCGTGCGCACACGCTGGAACGATGACGCGGCCGTTCAACTCGGCAAACTGACCTCGCTGCGCGTCCTGAACCTGGACTACACCGCGATCTCCGGAAAAGGCGTGGCGGTGCTGCCGTCCGCGCTGGAGAACCTGCGCCTCGATACTGCGAACCTGGGCGATGATACCGTGCCCGCGCTGGCGAAGTTTACGGCGCTCCGCGAGTTGAACGTCTACCACACGCTGATCACCGAAGCCGGCCACGAGAAGTTGAAACAGGCGCTGCCGAAATGCCGGATCGTCTTTGACCCGGCGTCGTCCTTGCCGAACCGGAGGAAGAGCTGATGACCTGGGTTATGCTGCTGGCGGCGGCTCTGAATCCCGGCGACTGGGTGCAGCAAGTGGGCGGACGAGCGGTTACCAACGCGAAGGGTGTAGTTGTCGAGGTAGACCTTTCGAGAACGTGGATCACGGACGCCGACCTGCGGACGGTCGCGGCGATGCGCGGACTTGAGAAGTTGGACCTCTCCCACACCCGCGTTACCGACTTGGGTTTCTTGCACCTGAAGAACGCGAAGACGATAACGCATCTGAACCTCTACTACGCCGAATTAACCGGCGACGGGGCGCTGGCCATCGCCAAGAACTGGCCGAAGCTGCGGTGGCTGAACCTGCGCGGAACAAAATTGACTGATACCGGCCTGGCGCATCTGGCCAATCACCCGGAACTGGAGTGGCTCGACGCCGGGTTTGCAGAAATGACCGACAACGGGGTGGAGTACTTTACGACCATGCCGAAGTTGCGCCATTTGGCCTTCGGCGGGAACAAGATGACTGATGTGGGCCTGACGCCGCTTCGGTTGATCCCCTCACTCCGGGAATTAGACCTGGGCGGCCAGCAAAGGACCGATTCCGGGTTATGGAGCGTCGTCGTCACCGATCGCGGGTTGGAAACGCTCAGCGCCATGGCCCAGTTGGAGGCGCTCAGCCTCCGGAACAGCAAAATCTCCGACGCTGGCGTCGCGCATTTGACCCGCCTGGCAGGTCTAAAGCGGCTGGATGTGGTGAATACTCCGTTAACCGAAGTGGGATTGGCGCGTTTGCGCACAGCTCTGCCGGGGGCCGATATCCGGTCCGGAAAAGTCGTTGCCCTAGGCCGTTAACGGGCGGCGAGCAATGCACGGAGGTGGCGGGCACGCTCCGGAGACCGAAGTTGACGCAGCGCTTTGGCTTCGATTTGGCGAATCCGCTCGCGCGTCACGTCGAACTCCTGGCCGATCTCTTCCAGGGTATGCTCCCGGTCGCATCCGATACCGAACCGCATACGGATCACCTTCTCCTCTTTCGGGGATAGTGTTTTCAATATGTTAGCGGTTTCATCGCGGACGTTGGACTCGATCACGGCGTCCACAGGCGAGCCAACCCAACGGTCTTCGATCAGGTCGCCGAGAGCGGATTCGCCGTCCCGGCCAACCGGGGTCTCCAGGGAGACTGGATCGCGGGAAATGGTCTTCAGCTTCTGGACCTTCTCGACCGGGATGTCCATCCGCCGGCTGATCTCCTCGTTGGTTGGTTGGCGGCCCAGTTCTTTTTCCAGTTCGCGCGTGGCACGCAGGAACTTGTTCATCGACTCGTTCATGTGCACCGGAATACGAATGGTGCGGGATTGGTCGGCGATGGCCCTTGTGATGGCCTGGCGAATCCACCAGGTGGCGTAGGTTGAGAACTTGTAGCCGCGGCGGTATTCGAACTTGTCGGCCGCGCGCATCAGGCCGATATTGCCCTCCTGGATCAGGTCCAGCAGGTGCAGGCCACGGTTCACGTACTTCTTAGCGACGGAAACGACCAGGCGAAGGTTTGCCTCAACCAGGTCCTTCTTGGCGCGCTCCGCCTCAATTTCGCCAGCTCTTATTACAGAAATAGTATGACGGAGCTGAGCGATGGAGGCGCCGGCGAACTGCTCACGCTTTTTGACTTCGCGCTTCAGCTCCCGGATCCGGAGCTGATGCGACGGGTCCTTACGGCTTTCGAGCTTGCGCAGTTCCGAATCGAGGTGCGTAACCTCATCCACCGTCCGCTCGATTTCCTTGGCGAATTCGCGCCAACGGACCGGCAGGAACGGGATATTCCGGATAGCCAGGCTGATGTCCACCTGGGTGCGGGCTGCCTTCCAGTAGGCCTTACGGAAGGCCTTTCTCACCGCTGGATTCTTCTCCGTTGCCCGCGGGACCGGGGTTTCATTCAGTTTCTCGAGCGATTGGAGCTGCTTTCGATGCAATACACCCAGGTTCAGGACTCGCTCGGTGATCTCCTTGCGCATCTTCGTCTCGGCGGGCGTACCCTCCTCAACGTCGCCCAAATCGACCAGGACATCCAGTTCGATTTCGGCGCGCTTTAGCTGGTCGGCGAATTCGACGACACGGTTTTGAACGACGGCCGAACGGCTGATCGCCTTGAGCATACGCACCTTGCCGCGCTCCATGCGCCGGGCAAGATTGACCTCGCCCTCACGTGTGAGCAACGGAACCGCGCCCATTTCGCGCAGGTAAACGCGAACCGGATCATCGGTGTAGATCGACTCCTCTTGAGGCTGCTGGCCCTGAAATTCGTCGCCGTCGTGTACCTCTTCCGGATGGAAGAAATTTTGCTCTTCGTCGAAGGGTAGGCCTAGGGGCTCGGTAGAGTCTCCAAGGTACTGATCGTCAAAATGGTCCATTCAACCCGCTTCCCGCACACGAACCCGGAGTCCTGTACGGAATGATAATCTGTTATTCTCTGGAAATTTGGGCGGTGGGGCTAGCTTCGGTGGGAAAATGCCGCCCAAATCGATACCTGGACGGAACGACCAGGTAACAGGTGGCGCCACGACCGAGTATAGCACCCATCAGGTCTTGTGTTAAGACCTAATTTCACCCACATCCATTCAGATGGCAATGACGAAATTTTGTTGCATGTCGTGTCTCTCCAACAAAAAGAGTTTACGCTATACATGTAGTTTATAACAACTACATGTATACAAATATAGATTTCCGCCCCCTTCGAACACTAGGTGCGAATTGCCAAGGGATGGGATAGAGTAGGAGTTTCCATGCCGACCCTCCTCGAAAAACCAACGCGAATTGAAGCGGCGGGCAATAAGCCGAAGCTGATCGACGAATACTTTGGACGCGTGAACAGCGCCTCCACGGCCGTGTCCATCGCGCATATGCGCAGCCCCGGCGGCTGGGTGGAGCCGGGCCAGACGCCGGAGTTCGATGAATACACGGTCGTTCTGAAGGGCGCCCTGCAGGTCGATTTTAGCGGCGGGTCGATGACGGTGGCCGCAGGGCAGGCCGTGCTGACCCAGGCCGGGGAGTGGGTACGCTACTCGACTCCGGGCGAGGAGGGCGCCGAATACATCGCGGTCTGCCTGCCTGCCTTTTCGCTCGGCACTGTCCACAGAGACCCGGCATGAGCGCCCTGGACACCTATTTCGAGCGCACGATGGCGTTGCTCGGGACCCTCCGTGAGCGGGAAACCGAGACCATCCGGCGGGCGGCGGCGCTGTGCGCGGACCGGATTGCCAAGGGCGGCCTCGTGTTCCTGTTCGGCAATGGTCACTCCCGGATGATGTGTGAAGAGATGACGCCGCGCCAAGGCTGCTACACAGGTTGGGTGGCGCTGGCGGAACTGGCATTGTCGAATCACGCCTCTATTGTGGGCACCAACGGGCTTCGCGCGCCGCTCCACCTGGAGAAGTACGAAGGGTACGCCGAAGAATTATTGAAAAGTTTTCATTTTGGTCCGAATGACGCAATGATCGTCATCTCGACCAGCGGCATACGGCCCGTGATCGTGGAAATGGCCTCTGGCGCGCAGCGCCGCGGCTTACCCGTAATTGCAATCGTCGCGCGAAACCATTGCGAGACCGCCCCGTCCGGGCATAGTTCGGGCAAGAAGCTCATCGATTACGCGGACCTGGTCATCGACAACCAGTGCCCGCCGGGCGACTGCGTCGTGGAACTGCCCGGCCTGGAATGGCGCACCGGCCCCACTTCCACCGTCACCGGTGCGATGATCATCAACATGCTACGCGTGGAGACGGCCGAACTGCTGCTGGCCCAAGGAGTCAAGCCGGTTGTATTGCCGTCACATCAATTCGTCGGGAATACGTCAGCGAGCGAACAATTAGAAACTTTCTACGAATCGTACCGGAAATCGCTGAGGCATCTGTATGAGTAGGCCGGTGCGTGTGGCAATGCTCGGCTCCGGATTCGTCGCCGAGTTCTATATGCAGGGTCTGGCGAACGTAAATGGCCACGAAGTGGTGGTGAACTATTCGCGCACGCCGAAGCGGGCGAAGACATTGGCGGCCAAGTGGAAGATTCCAGAGCCGGCAACCAAGCTCGACGCGGTTATCGCCCGCGACGACATCGATCTCTACATCATCGCCCTGCCAAATGAGGAGCACTTGCCGGTCTCCCTTGCGCTGGCAGCGGCCAAGCGGAATCAAGTGTGCACCAAGCCGCTGGCCCGGAACCGAGGCGAGGCCAAGAAGATGTTCGACGCGGTGCGGAAGTCCGGCCGGCTGCACGGCTACGCCGAGACAGAGGTCTTCTCGCCGTGCGTCGTGAAAGCTCGCGAGATGATCGAGAGCGGCGGCATCGGCCGGGTACTGTGGGTTCGTTCGCGCGAATCCCATTCCGGGCCGCATTCGCCCCACTTTTGGGACGTTGAGAAGACTGGCGGCGGCGCTATGAACGACTTGGCCTGCCACTGTGTGGAAGCGGCGCGATACTTCTTTGGCAAAGAGAATCCCGTAGTCGAAGTCATGGCCTGGGGCGCAAACCTTGTGCACGGGCCCAAGACGAAGGGCGAGGACAACGCGCTGCTGGTGCTGAAGTTCGCCTCCGGCGGCATCGGCCACTGCGAATTATCGTGGACTACCAAGGGCGGACTGGACCTGCGCAACGAGATTCACGGCTCCGAGGGATCCCTGTTCACTGACGTAACCCGCGGGACTCCCATCTCCAGTTTCACTTCGCAGCCGGCGGGCTATGTGATCGAAAAGGCCGACCTGGATTTCGGTTGGACCCGGCCCTTGCCGGAAGAGGCGTTCGCCTACGGCTACCAGGCCGAAATGCGGCATTTCGTCGAGTGTGTGCGCGACGGCGCCGCACCAAGGGAGACCTACGAGGACGGCTATATCGTGAACTGCATTCTAGACGCCGGGTACGAGTCCATGCGGAGGAAACGATGGATTCGCGTCAAATATTGATCACGGGGTCGACAGGCATCGCGGCTGCAACGGCACATATGGCGCGGGAGCGCGGTCACACTGTCCTGACGGTTGGCATCGGCGATTCGGCTGACGTGCAAGCCGACCTGCGTGAAGAAGAACAGGTGGAGCGCGCGTTTCAGGAGGCGCTGGACCGTATGGGCGGGCTGCATGCTCTCTTTAACTGCGCGGGCGCCTCGGGCCGGCAGTGGGGCGATGGCCCGATGCACGATTGTTCGACCGCCGGATTCGACGAGACCCTGCGAACCAATCTGCGGACGATGTTTTTGATGACGCGCTCCGCCTTGAACTACTGGATGACCCACGGGCAGCCGGGCGCGGTGTTGCAGATGGGCAGCGTCGTCGCCTTTCACCCGCAGCCGGACCATTTTGCAACGCACGCCTACGTCGCGGCCAAGGGCGCCGTCGAGTCGATGACGATATCGGCGGCCGCCTACTACGCGCGGCACCGGATTCGCATGAACGTGATTGCGCCGGGGCTGGTGCGCTCGCCGATGAGTGCGCGCGCGCAATCGGACCCGGCCATCATGGCCTACATCGAATCGAAACAGCCGCTCACCGGAATCCTGGAGCCGGAACAGGTCGCGCGCACGGCGCTGTTCCTGCTGAGCGACGAATCGACGCCGATCACGGGGCAGATTGTGAATGTCGATGGAGGCTGGGCGGTCTCGCCGTAGCCCAACATGCAGCCCATACCGATTCGCACGACCGTAATTGGCAGCTACCCGTTTCCGGGGTGGTTGGAGTTGGCCTCGGAGCAGTTGGACCGGTTCGGGCCGGACGATCTGGCCGAGTTGCGGGACGATGCGGCGCGGGTGGCGATTCTAGATCAGCTCGACGCGGGGCTGGATGTGATCACCGACGGTGAGCAGACGCGCTTCGATTTCAATCTCTCGTTCTACGGGTTTCTGGAAGGCTTGGCTCTGGAGACCAAGCCGGTGCGGCGCTTTGGTCCCCCTGCACACGATCAGCGCGGGAAGCACGGCATCACCGGCGAGATCCGCGCGCCGCGCGGCCTGGGTTCGGTGGAAGAGTTCGAACGCCTGCGCCGTCTGGCGCCGGAAGGGCCGGCGCTGAAGGTGTCCGTGCCGGGACCCTACACACTTTCCGGGCGCATTATGCCGGGCGGAGATTACAAGGACCGGTGGGCCGTGACCGAAGCGCTGCTGCCGGTCGTATCGGCCGAGTTGCGGGCTCTGGTCGAAGCCGGGTGCCGCGAGATCTGCGTCGACGAACCGTCCATGTCGTGTTACGCGTACAAGGAGGATCCAGCCCGGCTCGCTTCGATCTTTAACCGGACCGTGGCGGACTTGAAAGGGCGGTGCCGCTTGAGCACGCACCTCTGTTTTGGAAACTACAAGGCCCGAGCCGTCGCGCCCAGGCGCTACGCGCCCATGCTGCCCGAATTCCTGAAGCTGGAAGTCGATGAGGTGCACCTGGAGATGGCCAGCCGGGAGTTCGCCGAGCTGAAGGTTTTGGAAGCGTTCGCCGAGCGCATGGACGTGTCGGTGGGCGTAATCGATGTAAAGAGCTACTTCATCGAAACTCCGTCCGTCGTGGCGGCGCGCATTAAGCGATGCCTCGAGCACGTTCCGGCCGACAAGCTCTCCGTCGCGCCGGATTGCGGTCTTTCGCAGACTGCGCGCTGGGCCGCCAAGAAGAAATTGAAGGCAATGTGCGACGGCGCAAGGATCGCTCGGGGATGAGATGGGACACGAGCGGTGTGGACGGTGTGGCGCTCTGGTGGCTGGGCCAGAGCGGATACCTGGTTTACAGCGCCGGCGAATGGCTCTGCTTCGATCCCTATCTGTCCGATTCGTTGACTCGCAAATACGCTAACACCCCTAAGCCGCATGTGCGGATGAAACCGATTGTGGCGGCGCCCTCGGAGCTCACATTCGTCGATGTGGCCACCTCCACGCACAACCACACGGACCACTTGGACGCCGAGACGCTGCACGGCATCGCTCCCAAAAAATTGGTCATTCCAGAGGCAAACCGCGCGTTCGTTTGCGATCGTCTGGGCTGCGCCAAAGACTGGCCGCTCGGAATGCGGATCGGCGAGACTCGCCCGGTAGGAGGCTTTGATTTCACCGCCGTGCCGGCCGCGCATGAGTCTTTGACACCGGAGACAATCGGGTACGTGGTCCGGACAAATGGCGTGACGATCTATCATTCCGGCGATACGCTCCTGTACGAAAGCCAGGCTCCGCTTCTGCGCGGCTTCGATGTGGATATCGCGATCCTGCCGATCAACGGAAAGGTCGGAAACATGAACCACGCAGAGGCGGCGTGGCTGGGCAAGGCGATAGGCGCGAAGGTGACGATTCCGTGCCACTACGACATGTTCGAATTCAACACTGCCGACCCGGCCGGCTTCGCCGCCGAGGCCGCGCGTCTGGGAACGCCACACCGCATCCTGTCGCTCGGCGAGCGGTTTGTCTACTCCCCAAATCGCAAAGAGAACGATTCCCCGGCGGCATAACGGTGTTTGGCGGGGCCGGTCCAGTAATGCGCCGCCCCTGAACCCACAACCTTTGCCGTGCCATCTGCATCCATCAACACTGTGGTGCGCTCGTCGATGCCAAGACCGCGCGCCGTGCGGCAGCGGGGATAATCCACTTCGATTCGCCGCATGAATACTTCCAGCCGGCCTTCGCGTTTTCGCTCGGAGAAATGGCTGTCGGTGATGAGGCAGTGAAGGTGCGGAAAGCGAAGAAAATCGTGGCTGAGGGTGATGCGCGGATCCTTCGGATTGGCCTGCGCCTGCGCGCTCGTGATGGTGCCGTTTTCGGCGGAAAAGCCGAACTCGCCGAGGATGGCCAGGCCGGCGCTGGTGCCCCCGATGGGAACTCCCCTCTTCGCGGCGCGGTGGATCGCCTCCTCGACGGGAGTGCCTTTCCAGTAGCGGACGTAGTTGGCCTGATTGCCCCCGGCGAAGAACAGAGCGTCCGCCTGATCGATTCGCTGAATCACGAATGGGTCCCTTGACGCCTCCGCGTTCTTGAACACGATCGATTCGATGGAGTTGACTGAGACACCGAGCCGTTCGACAAGGCCATGGTATCCATTCGAGCCGGAGGCGCGGAGAACGACAATGTCACCGTACCCGCCTTTGGCCAGGAACCAGCGCCAGGCGTCTTCCACATCGCGGCAGCCACCGGCGAGAACAACTCCGGGTTTCGTATCCGCCTTTACATCGGCCGCATTCCCCGAAAGAAAGTAGTCGTAATCCGGAGATTGTTGCGCGGTGACTGTCACCGCAAGAAGAAGGAGAGCGCGCACTCGTTCCAGTAAAGCAAAAAACTCCGGCCCGCCCGTTCCGCGGCTCCCAAAGAGTGTCATCCGGTCCCAGCATTCCGGAAGCGATTCGATGCGCGGGAAATGAACACCCGCAAGCCGCGGCTGGAAACAAGCGCCTTGGCGGTGGAGTCGGGAAAATTAGTTCGCTTTTGGTGCGGTGCGGAATTCGTACTGCTGAATCTCGATGGCGGCGAGGCCTTCTTCGTATCGGGTCACGCGGCCGCGGGCCACAAGGCGCAGAGGCGTCTGGTTGTTGAGTTGAGCCGGCCAACTGATGGCGAGTTCCAAACGGCGTCCCGGCAGTAGCATGTGGTCCGTTGTAAACAGGATTCCCGTGCTGCTCATGTTGATTGTCCGGCCAAGGCCGGCCTCGTCTGGACTCTTCTTGTTTAGGACCTTGTAATGAACTTCACGCTGGATCGGGAAACGATCTGCGGTTCTGCGGTCTGTTTTTTGTAATGCACTATGCAACGCGAACCTCCAAAGACACAGCCTTCAACGCTAGGAATCGTCGATATTTTTCGATGTCCATCACCACCGGGGGTTGGCGGGACAGTTACTCATCTAGAGTGCTATTTTTGAAGAATTAAGGACAATAGAGCGCACGGACCAAATCAGCGTAGTACCTAAGGCCGCCTTGGTTCGGTACTCCGTAAAGGACCTTAGCAGTACTAAGCACGATTGAGCGTAGACTCACTATACCCCAAATTGCGGGGACGCGATGTTAACACTTGGGCGAACGTGGCATACTCTTTCGTATGAAACTCTTCATTTTGTTTGCGTTGGCCACTTTAGCGTTCGCGGAGAAGAAAGCGTTCGCTCCGAAAGACTTTCCGAAAGGCCGGCCGTTCTCCGCGGCGATCCTCTCCGGCGGCACCCTGCACGTTGCCGGGCAGGTGGGTGCCAGGAAGGACGGTTCGTATCCGGAGAAGTTCGAAGACGAGGTGCAACAGTGCTTTCAAAACATCGATGACATTCTGAAGTCCGCCGGGCACAGCATGCAGGACCTGGTGGCCGTCCAGGTCTACTTGACCGATATGGAAATGTTCGCCCGGATGAACGAAGTCTACGTCAAGAACGTTCCGGAACCGCGGCCGACGCGCACGACGGTGGGCGTGGCGAAGCTGGTGGGTAAAGCGCGGATTGAAATTACGGTAACGGCTCGGAAGTAGGACCGCTCTTGTAAAAACCCTTCTTGGCGGACCGGGTGGCGCTTAGCCGTTCGGCGATGCGCGGCTCCACGCCCCGGTCCGTTGGTTGGTAGAACTCAGTGCCGGCCAGCGCCTCCGGCAGGCACTCCATGCCGGTCTGCGCGCCCTCGAATTCGTGCGCGTGGCGGTATCCCTCGCCGTAGCCCCACTGCTTCATATGTTTGGTTGGCGCGTTGCGCAGGTGCATGGGCACCGGATCGGCCGGGGCGGATTGAACAGTCCGCACCGCCGCCTTAAGCGCCTTGTACGCCGCGTCGGACTTTGGGGCCAGGCTCAGGTACAGGGCGCATTGGGCCAGGGCCTGATCCCCTTCCGGGATGCCGAGGAAGTGGACCGTCTGCTGGCAGGCGATAGCCTGTTCGACCGCGCGCGGGTCGGCCATTCCGATGTCTTCAACCGCCATCCGGACCAGCCGGCGCGCGATGTACATCCGGTCTTCCCCGGATTCCAGCATTCGCGCCAGCCAATAGAGTGCGCCGTCGGCGTCGGAGGCCCGCACGGATTTGTGCAGCGCGGAAACGATGTTATAGTGCTCTTCGCCGGTCTTGTCGTACAGTAGCGATTTACGCGACACGATATCGGCGACGGTTTCCTGCGTAATCTCGCTGGAATCGGTGGAGGCCGCGGCGAGGTCCAGCAGGTTGTAGGCTCCCCGAGCGTCTCCGTTCGCGAACGCTGCCAGCTGTTCCAGAATCGCCACGTCGCATGTCTTGCCCAGCTCCAAAAGGCCCTTTTGCAGGATCCGGACGAGCTGCGGCGTCTCCAGCGCCCGCAACTGATAGACGCGGGAGCGCGACAGAAGCGCCGAATTCACCTCAAACGATGGGTTCTCCGTCGTGGCGCCGATCAGAATGACGTCGCCCTTTTCGACGTACGGCAGAAAGGCGTCCTGCTGAGCCTTGTTAAAGCGGTGGATTTCGTCGATGAAGAGCACGGTCCGCCGGCCAAGACGCCGTGCCTGCTCGGCGCGGACCATCAGCTCCTTAATCTCCTTGATGCCCGACAGCACGGCCGAAAACGGAACGAACTGGGCCTTCGTCGATGCGGCGATGATGGTGGCGAGAGTGGTCTTGCCGACGCCGGGCGGGCCCCACAGAATCAGGCTGGTCAGTTGGTCGGACTCAATGGCGCGGCGAAGGGGCTTGCCTTTGCCCAGGATATGCTCCTGGCCTTCGTATTCGTCCAAAGTGCGGGGGCGAAGGCGCTCGGCCAAGGGGCGTTTCGGGGCGTCCGGAAGTGCATCGAACAGACTCATGCGCGCTGGCGTTGGGCCTCATAGAGGAGGATAGCGGCGGCCAGTGCGGCGTTGAGGGATTCGACGCGCGCCGTGGGAATGGACACGGGAGTAGCCTTCGCCAGGTGCTCCGCGGGGATTCCGCTGCCTTCGTTGCCGATCAGCAGGGCGCAGGGTTGGCCCAGGGGTGCGTCCCGCGCTGCGAGCGGTGCGTTTGGCATGGCCGCGAAAACCGGGCAGCCCAGGTTTAGGGACTCGAATTCGGCGGTGGCGAACGGCATGCGGAAGATCGATCCGGCCGAAGCGCGAACCGTCTTCGGATTTGCAGGGTTGACCGATCCCTTTAGAAAAACTACACCCGTGGCGCCGAACGCCTCGGCGGATCGCAGGATTGTGCCCGCATTGCCGGGATCCTGAACTCCGTCCAGCAGAACCAGCAGGCAATTGGGCGTGAGCATCGCCTCCACCGGTGATTCCGGCAGGTCGACCAGCGCCAGAACTCCTTGCGAGTGTTCGACCGACGAAATCTGGGCGAACACATCGTCCGGGACGATGCGGGCCGCGCCGGGCCAGGCCGGGGTTCCCAGGACCTCGCGAGCCTTATCGCCCGCCTCCTGGACCAGATGCGGGCCCTCGGCCACGACCCAGCCTTCGCTGGTGCGCCCGCCGTGGCGAACGGCTTTCCGAATGGACTTGACCAGGGGATGGTGCGCGCCGAGCATTGCTATAGACTGTTAAGCATAGCGCGCCCAATGAGACGGTCCGGATTCGCGGCTTTCGCCTTGCTTGCGGTCGGCGGCTGGCTCGCCCTGCTGACGGCACGGATCCACGACCAATCTACGCGCGACGAGGCCACAAAGGCCGATGTCATTGTCGTCATGGGGGCGGCCGAGTATCGCGGCAAGCCATCCCCGGTTCTAAAGGCCCGGCTGGACCATGCGCTCGGGCTCTACCAGCGCGGGTTGGCGGCGCATATCGTCACAACCGGCGGCGCCGGCGGCGATCCGGTTTTCACTGAAGGAACGGTCGGCCGGAACTATCTGATCGGCAAAGGCGTGCCGAGCGAGGCCATCATCCTGGAAGACGAAGGGGAAACGACGGTGCATTCCGCTGTGGCGGTGGCCGAAATCATGCAGCGGATGGACCTGAAGAGCTGCATTCTGGTCTCCGACGGGTACCATATTTTTCGTACGAAACGAATGCTGGAAGCGCGTGGCATTACGGTATTCGGCTCGCCGCGGGCGATCAAGGCGGACACCGAGTGGAAAGACTGGTGGCTGTACGCCCGGCAGGCGGTCGGCTATTCGCTGTGGCGCGCCGGACTGCCAATATAGCCGCTAAAGCCTGAATAGAGAGCGCAGTCGCTTCGTTTGGACGCGGCTGACAGGAACCTCAGTGCCGCGCTTGTCGTCCATGCGAAGTTGAAAGCTCGACTTAAACCACGGAATCACTTCCTTGATGCGGTTGATGTTCACCAGCCACGAGCGGTGAACGCGCCAGAACAACTCGGGGTCGAGATTCGATTGCATCTCTTCGATCGTCTTGTACGTCGACTCGCCTTCCAGGTTCGAGGTGACGACGGTGATCAGCCCGTCGTCGATGGTCGCGTAGATGAGTTCATTGGCGTCGACGATCCAGTTGCGATTCTCACGCCGGACAAGGATCTTGGTTTTGTAGCCGCTGACGGGCCGCGGCGGTGGTTCGGCGTCCGCCGCGTCAGGCTTGCTCTTTTGCGCAATGGCCCGGCGCGCGCGTTCCACGGTGGCGGCCAGGCGGTCGCGCTCGACAGGCTTCAGGATGTAGTCAAAGGCCTCCAGCTGAAAGGCGTCGACGGCGTAGTTGTCGAACGCGGTCGCCAGGATGAACTGCGGCAGCGGAACGCCCTTGTCGCGCAGACGCCGGATCACACCGAGTCCGTCTAGGCCGGGCATTTGCACATCGAGAAAAACGATGTCGGGTTCCAGCGACTCAATCAGGCCCACCGCCTCGATTCCGTTGCCCGCGGAGGCGGCGACTTCGATGTCGGGGAAGTCCTTGAGCAGGTAGGCGAGCTCATCGCGGGCCAAGGGTTCGTCGTCGACCAGCAGTGCCGTTAACGTCTGCGCCGCCGCCGCGCCGTTGGCTCGATTCGACATCGGATGTTAGTATAACCTGACGGTTTGGCAGTCAGGCGCAAAGTTCTGGTAATCGGCGGCACGTTGTTCATTGGACGCGAGTTGGTTGCGCGCCTGCTGAAGGATGGGCATGACGTCACCATCTTGCACCGAAAGGAAACGCACCCGTTCGGCGCCAAGGTGAAGCAGATAGCCGCGGACCGCAACGACACGCCTTCCATGCAGGCCGCCTTGACCGGCCGTGCCTTCGACGCGGTTTTCGACAACGTCTACGACTGGGAGCGCGGCACCACCGGCGCGAACGTCGACGCCACGGCCCGGATGTTCCTGGATCGCATCCACCGCTATGTTTTCGTGTCGAGCGTGGCCGCCTACGGCGGCGGATTGAATCACTATGAGGGCGACGGGCTGGTTGACGATCGCCACGCGGACCTCTATGCCAGGAATAAAGCGATGAGTGAACGGGCGCTGTTCCGCCTGCACCAACGTTACGGATTCCCCGCGGTGACGCTTCGGCCGCCGTTCGTTTACGGACCCGGCAATCCGTATTACCGGGAGCACTTCTTCTGGGACCGGTTGCGCGACGGCCGGCCCTGGTTTCTGCCCGGCGACGGCCGCCGGCTGATGCAGTTTGTTTTCGTCCGCGACCTGGTAGCCGCCGCGCTGGCGGCGATGGAGGAACCCGCCGCCGTTGGGCATGCGTTCAACGTGGCACATGCCAGGTCCACGACCCAGGCCGAACTGCTGGAATCGCTCGCCAAGGCCGCCGGCCGGAATACTCGCGTAATCCGGATGCCACGGGAGTTGATGCAGCGCATGGGCGGCCATCCCATGGGACCGAAGCTCTACTTTGGACACTACTACGATCTGCCGCCGATCACTACAATGATCGCCAAGGCGCAGCGGGTGTTAAAGTTCAAGCCCCTCGATTTCGCCGAGGGCTTGCAAGCGTCGTACAAATGGTGGAAGGCGCACGGCCAGCGCAAAGACATCGACTACTCGTTCGAGGACCAACTTCTGGCGCGCGCACGCATGGGAGAATCCGGACTATGAAGGATCGTGTCGAGTGCCGGACGCCAACACCGGGCAAGAAGCCGGTGACCATAGAGGCGGCGAAATTCGCGGCCTTCCGGAAAGCCATCCTAAAGGTGCTTCCGAAGCGCGGCGAAGGCGTCCTGTTTGAAGAGCTGGTGGAGCGTGTCGCTCCCCATTTGCCCCCGGACATCGGGTCGCTGCCCTGGTATGTGACCACTGTCAAGCTGGAACTCGAGGTCCGCGGCGAGATTGTCCGCGTTCCGGCAGCCAAACCCCAGCGCTTGCTTAAAGCCGGCGCCACTGCCCGCTGACAAACTCGGCGCTTTCATCCTTCCACGGACCAAACTTACAGCACATCTGACCGCCGTCCACCAGCAGCGAGGCGCCGGTAATGTAGCTGGCCCAATCCGAGGCGAGGAATACGGCGGCCGTGGCCACCTCGGCGGGTTCGCCGCCGCGGCCCATTGGGATGGCGCGGAAATAGTCCTTGACGACCGCGGGCGTTTCGAAGCTGGCTTGCGTCAGGCGCGTTCGAATCAGGCCGGGATTGACTGAATTCACACGAATGCCGGAGGGTCCCAACTCATTGGCCGCCGTGTGCAGAATTCCCAGCACGCCGGCCTTTGTGGCGTTGTAGGCGATCAGGTTCTCTTCGCCGTCGTAGGAGTTGGTGGAGGCGGTCAAGACGATCGACCCGCCGTGACCCTTCATTCGCTCCGCCGTTTCCTGAAGCGTTTCGAACGCGGCGGTCAGGTTGAGCGCCAAAGTCCGGTCCCATACATCGCGGCCAGTCTCTGGCAGCGGCCGGACGATGCCAGTGCCGGCGTTAATCATAACCGCGTCCGGACGCCCGGAAACGTCGAGCGCCGCGCGCAGGCTCTCGCGAGACGTAACGTCGCAATGGACTACCTGGGCCTCGAAGTCCAGCGGTGCCGATTCGACATCGAAAATAAATACCCGCGCGCCGCATTTCGACAGCAGTTCGGCCATTGCGCGCCCGATCCCATGAACGCCGCCCGTGACCACAGCGGTCTTCCCGTGAAACGAAATCTCCATTCCACCCAGCATATACACTGGACAGCGATGGATTTCTCCCGCCGCAAACTCCTCGCAGCGCCGGCCCTGGCCGCGCAAGCGCCCACTGATCGTCCGCCGAACATTCTGTTCTTAATCTCCGATGACCATACGGCCGCCGACCTGGGTTGCTACGGCAACACGCACGTCCACACGCCAAATCTGGACCGCTTGGCGGCGCAGGGAGTCCGGTTCGCGAACTGTTTTACCGCGTCGCCGCAATGCAGTCCAAACCGGTCGGCTATCTTCACCGGCTGCGCGCCGCACACGACCTCGACCTCCCGGCTCCATACCCCTATGCCGCCGTGGGAGTCCACCTTTCTGGAGGCGCTAAAAGCAAGGGGCTACTTCACCGGTGCGTTCCGGAAAGTGCATCAGGGCAACGATTTCAACAAGCGGTTCGACTTCTTTCAAACCCGGGAGGCGAAATTCGAGACATTTTTCGACAAGGCTCCGAAGGACCGGCCGTTCTTTCTGCACGTCGGGTTTACCGATCCGCACAGGCCTTACCGCAAGGGCGCCTTCGATCCACCGCACGACCCGGCGAAGGTGCGGCTTCCCAACTACCTGCCCGACACTCCCCAAATTCGCGAGGACCTGGCGCACTATCACGATTTCATCGCGCGAATGGACTCCGAATGCGGCGCGCTGCTCAAACTGCTGGAAGACCGGGGGCTTGAGCGCAATACCGTTGTATTCTTCACCGCTGACAACGGCATGCCGTTCCCCGGCGCCAAGGGCACTTGCTACGACCCCGGCCTGCACGTGCCGTTGCTGGCCAAGTGGCCCGGTGTAAGCAAGCCGGGCGTGGTGCGAACCGAGCTGATTGGCCACGTCGACCTGCCGTCCACCTGGTTGGACATTGCCGGTATGCCCCAGACCGCCAAGATGCAGGGGCGGTCCTTTGCGCCGTTGCTGAAGGGATCGGCGTATCAGGAGCGGGAGGCCGTTTTCAGCGAACGGAACTGGCACGATAACTTCGATCCAATTCGGTCCGTGCGGACCAAATGGTTCAAGTTGATCTTCAATGCCTCGCCCCATTTTGCGTACCGGCCGGCCTGGGACCTGGCCGACAGTCCAACCTGGGCGTCGTACCAAGCGGCCGCCCGGCGGCCTGGATTCCGGTCCGAACATCTTCGGTTGTTGCAACCCGCTCGGCCGGTCGTCGAGATGTACGACCTGGCCAAAGATCCGGACGAATTTCACAACGTCGCTACCGATGCGTTGTATTCGACAGAAAAACAAGCTCTATTGAAACGTTTGAGCGAGTGGATGCACGATACATATGACTACCTTCCGCCGGCTGAGGCCCGACCGGGCGAGCCAGCCGGACGAGGGTGGCCATTGTCTCTTTAAGGTCAGTACCTCTTTTCCGGACGAAGGCTGGAAATAGCCTTCGTCTCTATTTCGCCGTGTGTTCGCCTTGTCACGACAATTGGCTTGACAGCGTACGCTTCGGCTGGTACTGTGGTCTTTCCGCCTCAGGCATGAGGGGATTCGTCACGCTGGACCGATTCTCCCCCGAATCTGGCCGGACCAGAATAAAGCGGTTCAAACTTTCCGCCGAAGAAAAGAACTTAACCGCACGCAGGAATCCAATCGATGAATCAACCCTACTTTGTAGTCGTAGTGGCACATTCGGTGCATGGCCGCCTTCGGCGTTTGCACCTGTCCCACACGATTCTTTACACAGTATTGGCTTTAGCCGTGGTGGGCTGTTTCACCACTTTCGGATTCCTGGCAAGCTATGCGCGGATGGCCTGGAAGGTGTCGAATTACAACAATTTACGCGACGAGGTCTCCAGCCTCCAGCAGCGGTACCAGAATCTGCACCGGAACAACGAGCAGACCAAGGAACAGTTGGCGACCTTGCAGTTGCTCGCGACGGAGGTCTCAGCCGCCTACGGGATTAAAGAACGGTTGGAGGGTCCCAACTCGATCGCTAGCGAAAGCCGGCTGGTACCCACTTTCCAGGAGTCGCTGGAACAGTTCGACCTGCTCCGCACGGCTAAGCTGTATTCTTCGGGCACCCGGCGCATCAATCGCACCTGGCAACAGAACGTAGTGCCGAGTCTTTGGCCAATCCAAGGCCGCCTGAATTCGAGCTTTGGGTCGCGAACCGATCCGTTTACCGGTGGCAGTTCGTTCCATCCCGGCGTCGATATCGCCGCGCCGCTCGGCTCGCCGATTCGAGTGACCGCGGACGGCATCGTGAAGCGGACCGAATGGTCCGGGGCGTATGGAAAATTGATCGTGGTCGACCACGGCAGCGGCGTCGAGACCTACTATGCGCATCTCAGTTCCTACGACGTCATTCCGGGGCAAGACGTGCGGCGCGGACAGATCGTGGGCCGCTCCGGCAACACCGGCCGCGCCACTTCTCCGCACCTCCACTACGAGGTACGCCAGGGCGGCGCGCCTGTAAATCCGTACAAATATCTGGCCCGATCGCTGGTGTTGGAAACCGGCCCCGTGCAAAAGGACCTCCCTTTCTAATACAATGCTCGTGACTCGAGCAACGTATGTCTAAAGCACGCACACGCATCTTCGCCGCCCTCGCGGGCGCACTTCTCCTGATCGCGGCCGGCCATCGCGCGAATTCTCCGCGCGTCATGTCGGACGCCGCCAACACGCTTCTGAAATCGCTGAGCGACGATCAAAAATTGAAAGCCGTCTTCGATTTCAACTCCGAGGAGCGCCTGAACTGGCACTTCATTCCCAAGGAGCGGAAGGGCCTGCCGTTGAAGGCCATGACACATGAACAGCGGCCCCTCGCGATGGCTCTGCTTTCGTCCGCGGTCAGCCAGCAAGGATTCATCAAGGCCACGAGCATCATGAGCCTGGAAGAGATCCTCAAGATCCAAGAAAAGAATACGCCGCCGGGCCGCCGCGATCCCGAGAACTACCTGTTCTCGATCTTCGGCACACCGTCGGAAAGCGGGACATGGGGCCTGCGTGTTGAAGGCCACCACCTGAGCCTGAACTTCACGATTACCGCCAACAAGGTGGCGTCCAGCCCGATGTTCTACGGAACGAACCCGCACCTCGTCAAGAGCGGGCCTCGCGCCGGAACCCGTGTGCTCGCGGCGGAAGAGGATCTGGGCCGCGAACTGTTGCTGTCCCTCACACCGGAACAAAGGAAAATTGCGGTGGTGAGCGAGGAAGCCCTGAAGGACATCATTACGATGGCCGACCGGAAGGCGGCACTGAAGGGCGCGCCGAACGGTTTGGCGGCCTCGAAATTGAACGCGAAGCAGAAGCAGTTGTTGATGAGCGTGCTCGAAGAGTACGCCAACAACGCGCCGGAGCAAGCCGCGCATGCGCGGATGGCGCAGGTTAAGGCGGCGGTCAACAGCATGTACTTCGCCTGGACTGGCAGCGCCGAAAAGGGCAAAGGGCACTACTATCGCATTTCCGCGCCCTCGTTCCTGGTGGAATACGACAACACGCAGAACGACGCGAATCACGTCCACTCCGTGTGGCGCGACTACAATGGTGACTTCGGTTACGATTTGCTCGGCAATCACTATACATCGAGCCACTAAAGTACCCTGAAAGCATGACGCTTGTGAGGACGCGACGGACATTTCTGGCCGCCGCGTCCTCCTCGTTTTTGCTGACCGCCCGGGGCGGAGGCGCGCCCGGCGAGGCCGTAAAGATCATGGATCCGGCCACGGAGTTCGAACTGATCCGTGTGGCGGCGGAAAAACACAACTCCTGGCTGCCTCCGGGTGAGAACCGGGCCCTGACGCGCAAAGGCGACGCGCTAATCTTCGCGTCGGACCGCTCTGGCGTACCGCAACTCTACCGCCACGAATTCAAACCAAACAGGATCCGGCAACTAACGGCGGCCGCCAAGCTGGACACGAATGCGTTCAGCCTGGACTCGGCCGGCAAGCATGTCCAGTACTTCGACGGCGGCCGTATGATGCAGGTGAACGGCGGCGGCGGCCGCGAGAAGAGATTGTTCGACCTTCCCGCCGGAGCCACATGCTTCGACACCGTCGAGGACACGATTGTCCTTGCAGCGGGAAACCGGCTCTTCCGCGGAACCGAACTGGTCGCCCAGGCCGAAGCCGCCATTTCGAATCTCACGCTTCGCCCGCGCAGCGCCGGTGCGGCGTTCCTATCGGGCGGAGCGCTCTACTATTCGGCCTTGAACGGCTCGGCGAAGAAGCTTGCCGGGAGCGCCATTTGCGCGCGATGGGCGCCGGATGGCGGCACGATTCTCTACCTGGCGAAAACGGCGGCGCTTCCGGAGATCCGGGAGGTCAATCCGGATTCGGGCGAAGAGGCGTTCGTGGTCCGAACCTCGCAGTTCGGTTATTTTCAATGCAACGGCGACGCCTCCGTATTTCTGGGCGTGAGCGGCAGCCTGGCGCAGCCGAACCTGGTCTTGCTGCTACGAACGGTCAAACGCGAACTTACCGTGTCCGAACATCGCGCGTCCAGCGCGGCGATCACGCGCGCGGCATTTTCGGCGAACTCTTCGAGGCTGGTTTACCAAACCGATCGTACGGGCAAGATGGCCGTGTACGCCATGGCGGTGGACAAGCTGGTGGAGTCTACGGACGAGGTTTGAAATGGAGAGCATTCGCTTCGCGTTGCGTTCTCTTCGTAAGAATCCGGCTTTCGCCGCCCTCGCAATCGCGATACTGATCGGCGGCATCTCCGGCGCTACATCGATGTTCAGCTTCGTGAACTCGTTTGTGATGAACGCTGTGCCGTTCACGGATCCGGACTCTTTGCTGCATCTTCGAGTGATCCGGCAGGACGGAATCAGCCGCTCGCTGACGCCGTTTGAGACAGGCGAGGTCCGGGCGGGAATCCTTCCCGAAATGGCCGGCTACCTGGTGACGACGCACGCGCTGCAGTCGGGTGACCACGCCGAACGGATCCTGGCGGGCCACATCGATCCCGGATTTTTTGACGTGCTTCGCACGCCGCCGGCGTTGGGCCGCGCGCTCCGTCCCGACGATGAATACCGCCGCGTTGTGGTTGTCTCGGATGATTTCTGGCGAACACATCTGCAGGCGCGCACTCCGCTGGACAACCTGACGGTCGACCTGGACGGCGAGCGCTACGAAGTAATCGGCGTGCTGCCGCCTAAGTTTCTATTTACTCTCACCGGCCGCATGGACCTGTGGCGGCCAATGATGCTGACGACCGAGCAGCGCGCCAACCGCACGAACCGGTTTCTGCGCGCGGTGGCCCGGATGCCACCCGGGAAATCGCTGACCGCCATCAATGGAGACTTGGAGCGATTATCGCGGCAGACGGAAACCAAGAAGAACGAGTTCACGCTGACCGCCGAGTTGTTCGGGACCGAGATTGGGCGGCGCACCGGCCAAGCGCTTATCCTGACCATCTTCTCCGTTACTGTTGCCCTGTTACTCATCGCGTGTTCGAACGTGGCGAATCTGTTGCTGGTGCGTGCGTTCGATCGCCAGCGCAGTACTGCGATTCAACTTTCGCTTGGCGCCACGCCGGGCCTGATCGCACGCCAGCTTCTGGTGGAGACGCTGGCCATTTTCCTCACTGCCGGCGCCTTGGCGGTGGTCGCGGCCGGCCGCATGTCAAATCTGTTGACGTCGTGGATTCCGGAAGACTCCCGGCAATATCTGCCGCACGGCGGCGAGGTGGTCACCGATTCCACTGTGCTGTTGTTTTCGCTTCTACTGGCGGCGTTGACCGGCCTGCTGTTCGGCCTGGGGCCGGCGCTGGAGGCCGCGCGTGTGGACGTGGCTCCGGTGTTGAAGGAGTCCGGCTCGGCCGTCAGCCAGAACCGGCGGCGCGGCGGGCTGCAACGGGTGCTTGTGATCGCGCAGATTCTGCTGGCCACGGCGTTATTGATCTCGATCGGTGTGATGGTGCGCAATTTTCGCAGTATTTGGGATGTGCCTGTTGGGTTCGATCCGTCGAATTTGACGACATTTCAGATCCTGCTGGACGAGAAGCGCTACGCCACTCCGGAATCCAGGCTGGAGTTTATCCGGCGGGTGAAGGAGGCGATTCCGCCGGAGACCCGTCCCGCCGCGGCGGACTTCGCGCCATTTACCCAGGACGGAAACGGGACCGCCTACTCCGTGGAGGGCCGTGATCGCCGCACGGCGTGGTTCAACCGGACGGATCGCTCCTATTTCGACACCTTGGGCTCGCCAATCCTGGCCGGACGGGCGTTTACCGCCGAGGACCGTTACAACGGGAAACGGGTGGCGATTGTCAATGAAGGCTTCGTCTCGCGCGAATTCGCCAATTCGAACCCAATTGGCAAGGCGATTCAACTGGTCCGCGGCAGCCGGACTATTGATGTAGAGATTGTGGGAGTCTGCGGGAACATCCTGTACAACTACGGTGACGATCGCACGACACCCGCGATCTACGTGCCTTTCGAGCAGGATCCGGCCTCCGACGCTACGTTTATCCTGCGCGGGCCGAATCCGCCGGTTCAGGCCATTCGCCAACGCGTGGCCGCGATCGACGCCCTCCAGCCGGTCTGGCAGATCCGGCCGATGCCGGAACTGATGCGGAATCAATCGGCGCCGTACGAATTAAGCGGACAGGTACTCGGTTATTTTGGGTTTCTAGCTCTCTTGATCGCGGTGGCTGGGCTTTATAGCGTGATCGCCTACACCGCGCTGCAAAGAAGCCGGGAGTTTGGGATTCGAGGAGCATTGGGCGCGACGCCGGGCGATATCGTCCGCCTCGTTTCTTTTGGGGCGGTGCGGATGGCGGCTTACGGATTGGTGCCTGGCGTGGTGCTGGCGGCTGGCGCGGCACGCGTCATCGCCAGCGTGATTCCCGGATTCGGCAAGCCCGACTACTGGGTATTCCCCGTGGTTGTGGCCGTGCTAGCGGCGGCCATCGCGCCTGCCGCTCTTCTGCCCGCGTGGCGCGCCGCGAAGATCGATCCGCTAAAGGCGCTGCGGCACGAATAGCTCTTCGCTATCCTGGGACTCGATGGTTCGACTCCTTCCAGTACTCCTCTCCGCGGCCGTGTTCGCGCAGCAGCCCGCCGCCACCACGTTGAAGGGTATGCAAGTGCAAAAAGGGCTGGCGATGCAGTTGTGGGCCAGCGAACCGATGCTGGTGAATCCAACCAACATCGACATCGACGAGCGCGGCCGGGTCTGGGTTTTGGAGGCTGTCAACTACCGGCGGCAATTGAAGAACGAACCAGACATTCAGAAAGAGGGCGACCGCATTCTGATCCTCGAGGACACCGATAACGACGGCAAGGCGGACAAGCGCGTTGTATTCGATCAATCGGCCGATCTGCGCGCCCCCATCGGCATTGCCGTGCTCGGCGACAAAGTGTACGTTTCCCAGTCGCCCAACCTGTTCGTCTACACGAAGGACGCCGCCGACAAGATCGTCAAGAAGGAAGTGCTGCTAACCGGCTGGGGCGGCGTGGATCACGACCACGGTGTGCACGCCATTACCTTCGGGTTCGACGGGCGGCTCTACTTCAACGCTGGCGACCAAGGGTTTCAGTTAACGGACAAGTCCGGAAATCGCTTCGTTTCGAGTAAGGAAGGTCCTTTCTACGCCGGGACCGCGCTACGGATGAATATGGACGGCAGCCAATTCACCGTGCTGGGGCACAACTTTCGAAATCCGTTCGAGCTCGCGCAGGATTCGTTCGGCGGTATTTGGCAGACCGATAACGACGACGACGGCAACGCCTGGACCCGCCTGAACTATGTATTGGAGGGCGGTAACTACGGCTACTGGGGTCCCGGCGGGCGTTCGTGGCGCGCCGACAAGGGATCGCATTTTCACAGCGAGCTTCCCGGCGTGATGCCAAACATCGCGCGCACCGGCCCGGGCTCGCCGTGCGGCCTGATTGTCTACGAGGGAGACCTGCTTCCAGAGTCCTACCGCGGCCAGTTGATTCACGCGGAGGCCGGTAAGCGGTACATCAACACTTTTCGTATCCGGCCAAACCAGGCCGGGTATGAGACCGACACTGAGATTACGGTTTCCGCGGGCGATTCCTGGTTCCGGCCTTCGGACGTGACGGCCGCGCCAGACGGTTCGGTGTTCGTCTCCGACTGGTACGATCCGGGCGTGGGCGGGCACAACATGAAGGATCACGCCCGAGGCCGGATCTACCGGCTGGCGCCGGTTGGGCATGCCTCCCGCAAGGTTGCCGTCGATCTTGAGTCGGCCGCCGGACTGCGCGCCGCGCTTCGTTCGCCCACCCAGTCGATCCGGTACATCGCCTGGCAAAAGCTCGCCGCGATGGGCGAAGGAGCGCGCGAAATTCTGCAACCCATGTGGACCGGTATCGACCGCGTGGCGAAGGCGCGGTCACTTTGGCTGTTGGCGCGCCTGGGCGGCACGGAGTTGCGGGACGCCGCGGCCGATAGCGACCCGCGCATGCGAATCCTGGCCATACGCGCGGCACGCGCGGCCGGCAAGGATTGGGTGTCCCTGGCCGCGGGCTTCGCCGGCGATCGAGATGTGACTGTCCGCCGCGAAGCGGCGGCCCTGCTGCGGGAGGCGCCGGATTCGGCGGCCGTTCCGGCGCTGGCGCGTATCGCCGAACAATGGGATGGAAAGGACCGGTGGTATCTGGAGGCCGTGGGTATCGGAGCAACCGGCCGCGAAGATGCGCTATACGCGAAGCTCGGAGAATGGTCTCCGAAGACGGCCGAGCTAGTTTGGCGGCTGCGGCCGGCCGCGGCGTTTGACGATGTTCGCCGGCGCGCCGAGACCGGCGACAGTGCGGCGCTGCGCATCTTGAGCCACTACGGCTCCGCGGAAGCCGCCGCGGCCACGGCGCGGCTAGTGAGTGCGGCCGGGCCGCTGGCGCCCGCTGCGTTTGAGCGGCTTTCGCACCAGCTCTTCAGCCAATGGATTGCCCAGCGCAAAGCTCCCGAAATTTCCGCCGCGATCAAAGCGGCGCTTCAGAAACCTGCGTTGCAATCCGCCGCGCTGGAACTAGCCGGCGAGCTCAGCGACCCCGCCTTTTCCGGCGAAATTCTGGCCATCGTAAAAGACCCAGCCGCTCCGGTTGGGCTGCGGGCCCGCGCCATCGGCGCGCTTGGGTCCATCGGCGATGCGGCATTTTTGCCCGAGATCCGCGCGCGAATGTCGCGGGGGCCAGCCGCCGAGCGAAGCGCCGCCGTGCGGGCGTTCGGCCAGTTGCGGCCTGCCGGCTACGAAGCGGAGTTGGAAAAGCTGTTTCTTTCCAACGCTCCAAACGAGGTTCGCAGTGAGGCGCTTCGTGTTTTTTCGCGAACGGCGAATGGAGTTCCGCGGATTCTGACCATCGCGCAGCAGGATCGCCTCCCCGCGGAACTGAAGAACCTCGCGACGAATCTCGTTCACCAGAATCGAGATCCCCGGATTCGAGCGCGGGCGCAGCAGGTTCTTCCAGCCATTACGTTTCGCAACCGGCAGGCAATCGAGAGTCCGCTGCGGCTCATTCGGACGCCGGGCGACGCGGCGAGAGGCAAGCGGGTGTTTTCGGCCAAGGGCGGACCGGAGTGCTCTGCTTGTCATGCGCTCGATCCCAAGAAAAAGCTGGCGGGTCCCAACCTTTCCAACATCGGGAATAAGTTCGGCAAGGAAGGAATGCTGGATGCCATCCTGAATCCAAGCGCCTCGATTGCTCCGGAATATGCCACCTGGGTCTTGGAGACGAAGAGCCAGGGGCAGGTGATTGGCGTAATTGGTATTGACACGGCCCAACAAATTTTGGTTTATTCCGATACAGGAGAACCTCTCCGTTTGAGACCTGCCGATGTGAAGGAACGACGGTCGACCAAGTTGTCGATGATGCCAGAGGATCTGGTAAATAAAATGTCCGAGCAGCAGATTATCGACTTGCTAGAGTACTTGGCGACCCTGAAGGAGGATTCCGCTCATAGTTCGCATTAGCGTAGTCGATATGGATTTAAGCCAGTAGCTACTGATGGTACCGCTACGGCTAGTCCGATTGTGGTAATATCGAGTTGCCGAGTTGGGACCAACCGTCCACTTGGTGCTCCCGAGGTCTCAGCCTATGAAATTCTCTAGCGAACTAGCGAAACTTGACTGCGCGGTTGCCCTTGACCGTCTGGGTGGCGACGAGGAGCTCCTGCGCGAAGTCGCAAAACTATTTTTGGAGGAGTATCCATCGCTGATGAGCGAGATCCGTAACGCTGCCATCTGCCGGGATGCTTCGGCGCTGGAGCGCGCGGCGCACAGCATGAAGGGCTCCGTCTCGAATTTCGGCGCGGAGGGCGTGTATCGCGCCGCGGCAGCTTTAGAGCAGCTCGGCCGGGCCGGACAGATGACCTCCGTCGAGGACTGTATCGACAAGCTGGCGGGAGCTTTGGCGCACATTCATCCGGCGCTGGTGGAGCTTTCGGAAAGTTAGTTCGGGAATGGGGCGATTCTGGGCCCGTCTGCTATATTGATGAGACCCCTGTCAGTATGGATCTCAAGGAAATCGTCTGTGCTCATAGTCCCGACTCAGACGATGCTTACATGTTCTACGGGTTGGCTACCCGCAAAATTCGTTCGAAGACGCTCAACTTCGTGCACCGGCTGGAGGACATTCAGTCCCTAAACCGCCGGGCGATGAATGGCGAGTATGAATTAACCGCGATCTCCTACCACGCCTACCCCTATGTAGCCGACAAGTACGCCGTCATGGCCTCCGGGTCGAGCGTCGGCGACGGGTACGGCCCGATGCTTGTGGCAACCCACCCCATGGGGATTGACGACATCAAAGGTAAACGTATAGCCATCCCAGGACGTTTGACGACCGCGTTCCTGACACTCAGCATCCTGCAGCCGGACTTTATACCCGTCGATATCCCGTTCGACCGGATTCTGGAAGCCGTGAAAGACGGTGCCGCCGACGTGGGTCTGGTCATCCACGAAGCTCAACTGACCTACTCGCGGACCGGTTTTCACAACATTCTGGATCTCGGCAAATGGTGGAAAACGGTGTATGGAATGCCACTGCCCCTGGGCTGCAACGTGCTGCGCCGTGACCTTTCGGCGGCCGACCGCACAGAAGCCTGCCGCTTAATGCGCGAGAGCATTCAGTACGCGTTGGACAATCACTCCGAAGCTTTAGAGTACGCCATGCAATTCGCCCGCGACATGGAGCCGGAACTGGCCACGAAGTTCGTTGGGATGTACGTAAATCATTACACCGTGGATTGCGGTGAGGTCATTCCGAAGGCCGCCCAGAAGCTTCTTGACATGGGCCACGAGATCGGATTGATCAAGAACCGCGTTGAGTTAGACATCGTCCGTTAGACCTTTTGGCGGGTTTGCGCGTCTGTCTGGTATGCGGGTTCTTTTCGCGATACTAGCGGCGTCCCTCGCGGGGGCGCAAGAACAGAGTGCCAAAGAGCGGCGGAAAACCGTGGAAGGCATCGTCGAATCGGGCGGTCCCCAAAGCCTGGAACCACTCACGCAGTACCTTTCCGATGCCGATCCCGCGATTCAGCAGACCGCAATTCGCGGCCTGGTGAATTTCTACCTGCCCGGCTATTACAAGACCGGCTGGATGGGACGGTTGCAGAAGGCCACCGGCCGCATCCTGAGAGAGGACGAGCCCGTGGTGCCGGTGTACATCGAAGCGAAGCCGGAGATAACGGCGGCGATCGCGCGAACAGTTCGAGACAGTCCGGTTACCGAGGTAAAGGCGGCCGGCTGCCGGGCGCTGGGCGTGTTGCGCGCCTCTGGTGAGACCGGGACGCTACTGGGAGCGTTGGCCACCAAGAGCACCCCGGTTCTGTACGAAGTGCTGACGGCGCTGGAGAAGATCCGGCACCCCGCCGTGGCGCCAAAGATCTTCTACATGCTGCGCGATCCGGATGAAAAGGTGCAGATCGCGGCGATCGAGACGGTTTCCGTTCTTGGAAACCGGGAAGCGAACGAACCGTTACGGCAGGCCTGGGAACGAACGAAAAGCGTCCGCGTGCAGCGCGCGCTGCTGGAAGCGATGGCGATGCTGCCGGACGCCGCGAACCGGGAGCTGTTTGCAAAGCACCTGACGCACAAGGACGAATTGCTCCGCGCGGCGGCAGCGGAGGGACTGGGACGGCTGCGCTCGAAAGACGACCTGGCCAAGCTGAACACACATTGGGAGAGCGAGACGAATATCCGCCCGCGGCTTTCTTTCGCCTTTGCTGTCGTGAACCTTGGCGAAACCCGTACCGGCGAATTGAGTCCGCTGCAGTATTTGCTCAATACCCTCAACCATCGCGCCTGGAAAGGCGTGGCGGAAGCATTCCTAAAGGACCTAGTCGCGGACGCCTCCGTTCGATTCGCGATTCACTCTGCGGCGTTGGACGCTACCAAGGACGAGAAGATCGCGATCGCGGCCATCCTGGCGCATTACGCCGCGAAGGACTCCGTAGAGCCGTTGGAGACCCTCGGCAAGGACAAGGACACGGAAGTTTCGGCGGCGGCCCACCGGGCACTGCGGATGATCCGGGCGCGGATCTGATCGCCCTTACGACGCCGCGACGTGGAAGGTCCGCGCGTCGTCCATCTCAGCGATGAACTCCGGCAGCTCGGCGATCGCCGCGTAGGCGAGCGGCACGACGAAAGCGTTGATTGGACTGAGCAGGAGCAGCGAATGGGCGATTAACTCGACCTCCGCCCGCTCCTGCAGTCCGCCATTGCGTACGCCCACCTGCGTTACATGGCGAATCGAATAGCCCAATGAGGCTAAATCCGGTCCGTCCATCGAATCGAGCGTGCCCGTGTAATCGGCGCCGGGCCGTTCCATCGCGCTCAACCGCCGGGCCACGGGCATTCTGCCATCGCGCAATCGCTCCATCATTTCCGGGATTTCCAGAATACGGCCCCGCAAGGCCAGGGTCATCAGGTACTCGGAAGGCGCATCGTCCACGGAGAGCAAGTTCCGGCCGCTCTTTTCATGAAGCACACACGCGCCGCGATTGCCGCTGCCGCGTGCAATCAGGAGCGGGACGCTGGGGTCGTGAACCCATTCGAGTACGCGGGCGTGCCAGCGCAGGGCGACGTCTCCCGGGACCGCGGGCCGCGCCGGAGACTCCCGCCAGTTCGAAGCCAGGCGCCGCAATGCCACACGGCTGTAATCGTCGAGTCCGGAGAATCGTTCGAGGTGCATCTACAAATTAGTGGGTTTCCGACTCGATTCCTCTCACTTCTCTCAAGCGATTTACCGCGTATTCGGGTGTGATATCCCGCCGCGGCCAAGCTATGAATTCCTACCCGCCGGAAGAGAGAAGGCCGATTCGCCGGCTAGGCCTTGAAGAGCCGGACCGACGCGTCGTAGGTGGTTTCGGTTGCGGGCGCCAACATCGTAATGCCGGTGTCGATATCCTTCCACACCGAGGCGTTGAACGGATCGCCAACATTGTACTGAGGCTCCAGGACGATGAACGGCTTATCCGGCGGCGCGTAGCACTGGTAGGCCTTGACGCCCTTGGATTGGCTGACCACGCTATAGCCGAAGTTCGCGGCCGGGTCGATGATCTGCGCTTCGGCCGAGCCGTCTCCGTTGCGAATCAGGTCGAAGAAACAGTCGTCGAGGAACTGGCCGCCCATGGCGCGCGGGGTGCGGAAGTCGAACTGGGACCCTTCCGTATTTTCGATCACGCCCGTGGGGAAGACGTTGTCGTAGTTGTCGACGAGCGCACGGCGTTTCGCGGGAATTTTCAGCTTGGCCTGCCTGCGGTCGCCGCTGACAATGTTGAAGTACGGGTGCCAGCCGATGCCCATGGGCAATGGGCCGGTGCCGGTATTCTTCGCGGTAATCGTGAGCGAGAAATCGGAACGCGTGAGAATCGCGGTACACGTCAATTTCATCTTGCCCAGCCATTCTCCAGCGAACGCTTTCTCATACGTGCATTCCACCAGCGCGTGCCCATCGGTGTCCTCACGTCGCACGACCGTGAGCGGCTCGCCAAGAATGAGCCCGTGCATGGAGTGCGGTTCGGCGTCCGGCTTCTTGCCCTTCCAGTTCGCGGGCAGCTTCACTGTCTGGCCGTCGATCTTGGTCTCGATCGTTCGCGCGGCGGCGTCGAAACGTCCCCGGATCCGGTTTGCGAACGGAACCAGCGGCGATCCGCCGTTCTTGAAGGACTCATTGCCGCGGTAATCGTTCTCGCCGCCGGTCATCAGCTTGGCCGCCTCGGCCAGCGACGGCGCCGTAAACAGATCCACCACGCCTTTGCCCGGAATGTAGCCGCGCAGTTGCCACGTGTTAAACCCCCGGCCGGGCAAAATCACCGCCTCGGTCAGCATCGGCACGGCGCCTGTAGCTTCCACGGCGCGCTTTAGCGATACCGCCTTCGCACCACCCAGTGCGATATCGCTATCGCTCACAGCAAACTGACGTTGCGCGGGGCCGCATCCGGTCATCGCCGCAGCCGCGGCCATCCAATCTCTGCGCGTGTATTTCACGACGTTCTCCATTTCTCGAACAGGCTTCGCAACTGGGCCGCCTCGCGCGGGTTCCCGGCGATCACGTTGTGTTTTTCGCTGGCGTCGGCCCTGAGGTTGTACATCTCCTCGGTCCCATCATCATAGAACCGAATCAACTTCCAGTCGCCTCGCCGGATTGCACCGGAGGAGCGGCCCCCTAGAAAGTGCGGCTTTTCGAGAGGATAGTGCCAGTAGAGCGGCCTCGGTCCTTTCGCGGAGCTGAAGGGCCGTCCACCGAGCTCCGGCGTTGTCTTCACGCCCGCGCGCAGCAGGAATTCCGGCATTACGTCGAGCGTCGTTACGGGCTCCTCTACTGTAGTGCCGGCGCGCGCGCCGCCAGGCAGCTTCGCAACGAACGGAATGCGAATGCCGCCTTCGTAGAGAGTAGACTTGCCGGCGCGCAGCGGAGCGTTCGTCGTTACGCGGTCCTCGCCGCCGTTGTCGGAGCAGAATAGAAACAGCGTGTTGTCCCACACGCCCGCCTTTTCCAGGGCCGCGCGAAGTTTCCCGATTCCTTCGTCGACGGACCAGAGCATGGCGGCCAGCGCCGTCGCAGCCATACTGTGATCGCCGCCCGCCTTCTTTTCGAAACGGGCCTCCACGTCCTGCTTCGCGGCCAGCCGCGTGTGAGGAGCGTAGTGCGACAGGTACAGGAAAAACGGGGCTGCCGAGTTGCGCTCGATAAACTCCACCGCTTCGTCGTTCAACCGGTCGGTCAGATATTCGCCGGGCAGGCGGGGCGCCACGCTTGCCATGTGTTTGTACGGCGGAAAGTAATAGCCGGGCCCGATGTAGCTGGACTCGCTGCAGATGACCTCATCGAAGCCGTGCTTGCCGGGATCGCCCAGGCGTTTGGAGTAGTCGCCCATCAGATGCCACTTGCCGATCAGCCCGGTGCGATAGCCCGCTTCTTTCAGCCGCCGTGCGACTGAGCGGTATTTTTCGGGCGAGAGGTGATTGGGGTCGTCCGCGCGGAGATAGTCGAGGATTCCAATGTGCTTCGGGTGCTGGCCCGTCATCAGGCTGGCGCGTGTGGGGGAGCACACCGGCGCCGCCGAGTACGCATTCGTGAAGCGGACCCCGCCGGCCGCCAGGCGGTCCAGATGCGGCGTCTCGTTGAAAGAATTTCCGTAACAGCCAAGCTCGGCCCATCCCAAGTCGTCCGCCAAAACGAAAACAATGTTTGGTTTCTTCGGTGGCGCCAGCGCGGCGGCCAGAAATCCACGGCGTGTCATTTGCGGCCCCAATTCCTCCCCAGTGCATCATCTCGCATCCGGCTTATGTTCGATGGGACCCTCAGGTTTCCGGCGGCGGAACAAGCTCCTGCAGAAATTCCGGGTTCCGGGGAAAGACCGGTATCTCGTTGTCGATCGCCCACCGGTCCGCCACTCGCCGGACCATCCGGCCTCGCTTAAAGTCCGCCGGCCAGCGTGCCCAGTTGTCGCCCTTTGCGTGAATGAGATCGTGTTTCTCGCTGGCCGATTTGCCAAGGAGCGCTTCGTGCGAATAGTAGTGGGACGCGAGCATGTTTAGGCTGTTTCGCGCCGCGTCTGCCTGGCGCCATTCGAAATATCGAATCACGTCGGGACGGTGCGGAATGGCGAACACCCGCGCGTCGAAGGCGGCGAAGCCCGGTTCGGCGTAGTGACGATGAAAAGCTGCCGTGAATAGACTGGCCGAGACGGAGGCGATTTTCTGCACGGAACCGTCGAACCACAGGCGGGAGTCGTCGCGGCCGAAATCGGAAAGAAGAAAGGAATACTCGTCGCTCTGTCCGTAGGCGAATGCGCACCCGGCAATCTCGCCGGCCAGGTACTCCGCGGCGCGGTCCAGCGCCTCGGCGAGAGGGCGGCAATAGGGGCGCTCCAGTGTCCGGGTAAACGTGTGGAAGTTCTTACCGTCCACGCGGATGACGACCCAGGATTTTCTCGGAAGCAGCACGCGGGCCGGCTCCTCGTAATAAGTCTTGATCCGGTTTCCAAGTTCGTCGTTCATCGCGGCGGGGTACGATTCAATTCTGGCATGCGGGTTGTCCTAGACACGAATATCCTGATCTCGGCTTGTTTGAAGCCCGGCGGCAATGAGGCGAGGGTGGTCGAGCGGGTTCGCGGCGGAACGTTGCGGCTGGCCGTTTCCAATGCGATCTCGAGCGAGTACCACGAGGTCGCCGCGCGCAAGAAATTTGAAAAGCACCGGTTGTGCCTCGCCGAGTGTCTGGAGGCAATTTTGACAGTGGCCGAGCGGTTCGAACCCATCGAGCCCTGCGAAGCCTGCGGCGACCCGGACGATAATGCGATGCTGGCCTGTGCGCTTGCGGCGGGAGCGCAATGCGTCGTGACCGGCAACGGAAGGCACTTCCCCTCCGAATGGCGCGGAGTTGACGTAGTTAACGCCCGAACGCTGCTGGAGCGGCTGGGCCCGGTGATACCCTAATAGTTCATGCGCCGTACCGGGTGGCTTCTGCTGGCCGCGTGCCTGGCTCTTGCCGGCGCGGTTGGCTGGGTGATTCAAAAGCAGAAAGCCCTGCAAGCCCTGCACGCACCCAAGAAACCGAACACTTTGCCACTGGGAATCCAGTCTCAGGCCGGCGAAGGGTGGGTTTGGACGAAGAAAGACGGCGAGCGGAGCGTGGCGGAAGTCAGAGCCAAGGAATTCGCACAAGTGATGGACCCGCCCCGCGTGCAACTGCGGGAAGTGGAAGTGAAGATCTTCCACAAGGACGGATCCGGCTTCGACTTGGTGAAGTCCCCGGCCGCGGAACTGAAGGCCGATGAAGGCGCGCTCTACGCCGATGGCGAAGTGGAGATGACGATGGGCGTGAAGACCGATCCTTCCGCCCGAAACCGTTTGGTACACATCAAGACGTCTGGAGTTACCTACGACACGCAGTCGGGCAAAGTGACCACGGACCGTCCCGCCGAGTTTGACTTCGAGAACTCACGGGGGTCCGCGACCGGCGCCGTTTATAGCCCGGCGGATCGAAACCTCGTGATGAACTCCGACGTGAAGTTGGATTGGCACAAGGGGCTCCGCAAAATGCACGTGGAAGCCGGCCACCTGACCTACAAAGAAGACGAGGAGAAGATCTACCTGAGCCCTTGGTCCAAGCTGGTACGGGAATCTCTCACCCTGAACGCCGCGGCTTCCGTCGTGACGCTGCGCAAAGGGGAGATTGAACTTGTGGAGGCCGCCAACGCCCGCGGCGAAGACAAACAGCCGAAGCGCAATCTAGAGTACGCGGCGGACCAGTTGATCATGCGCTTCTCCGCCGACAACACGATTCATCGAATCGAAGGCGACGGAAACGCCCGGTTGATTGCGCTCTCCGATGCCGGCAAAACCACTGTGACCTCCCGGCGCGTAGACATGGACTTCGACGTGGCGGGGAACGAGAGCCTGCTGAAGAAGGCCTTCGGCCGAGGCGATACGGTGGTGCGTTCCGAGCCCACGCGTGCGCCCGTGCGGCTCATGAAATCCGACGTCGTCGAAATGTCCATGCGCGCCGGCGGGGAGGAAATCGAGAACGTGGAAACGCATTCCCCCGGCGAAATCGAGTTCCTGCCGAGAGGCCCCGCGGATCA
>Ga0194122_10001098_pt1 | contig 34713 bp, 26 predicted proteins | sample TA2MahCa10mmetaG_FD_155487 | JGI IMG/M metagenome (GOLD analysis project Ga0194122, IMG submission 155487) | Freshwater microbial communities from Lake Tanganyika, Tanzania - TA2015021 Mahale Deep Cast 10m | ecosystem: Environmental > Aquatic > Freshwater > Lake | place: Tanzania: Lake... | reverse complement strand
GCAGGTTCACGGTCAATGTTTCAACAACAACGGCCTAATATGGGCGGTTCGTTTCTTGCTTCGATCCCCTGGTCTAGGTACGGTATAGGGTGTATGACTAAAAAAGGTTTTTCCCTTCTCGAACTCGTAGTCGTGTTGGCTGTCATGGGTACTCTTGCGGCCGTCGCCGTTCCCGTGTTCAGTTCGGTTACCGACAATTCCGCTGTCGGCGCCCTGGTTTCCTCCGCCGACGGTATAGTCAAGTCGGCGAACTCTCGGGCCCAGTCCGATCCCCTTAACCCGGGTAGGGGGACCACTATCAACGACATTGTTCTAGCCGCCAGCGATGTGCAGGATGTGGAGCTTCTCGCCGGCGACGGGGCCACCAGCGGTGTGCGTATATACGGTCAAAAGGATCTGTGTATCAACGTTTCGATCACCGGTAGCGCTTCCGGTAGTGTGGCGGGCAGCGGCGACCCGTACGAGTGTCTTTCTGGCAGCCCGGCGACTACCTCTACTACCGCTCCGACCACTACGACGACTCTTGCTCCGACCACTACGACGACTCTTGCTCCGACCACTACGACGACTCTTGCTCCGACCACCACCACGACTGTTGCTTCGATTACCTACAACGTCGGCGATGTCGGCCCTGGTGGCGGTATCGTGTTCTATGTACACTCGAGCGGTACGTTCGCCTCGACCGGCTCTGACTGCGGCTCGAACTGCAAGTATCTCGAGGCCGCGCCAACCAACTGGAACGGCGCCGGTGGCGATCCTTCCCGCATATGGTCCGGTAACCACGACACCTTGATTGGAACCACCGGCACTGGTCTCGGGACCGGGTATGCAAACACTTTGGCTGCGGTCACACAGAACTCCACCGCCGACAGGGTTATCACGCTCGCATGGAACTACAGCAACAACGGCAAAACCGACTGGCATGTGCCTTCGCAGGCCGAGTTGAACGAGCTCTGCAAATACGCCCGTCAGCAAACCACCGGGAACACCTCGGTTGAGTGCAATAACTCGGGTGCAGTTCGGAGCGGTTTTGCGTTCGGCGACTACTGGAGTTCCTCGGAGTTCAGCGCGACCCACGCGTGGTACCGGAACTTCCCCAGCGGGGGCCAGTACTACTGGGTCAAGTCGAACGGCGACCGGGTGCGCCCGGTGCGGGCTTTTTAGCACTTCAGCCCTTTAGCACTTTACGCCCCCGGTCACACGCGGTGGCCGGGGGCGTTGAGTTTTCCAGAGCTTGCGATCCGCTGAATTTTTCCCGGAATTTCGCTGAAAAGGGCGGCGAATAACCTCCGCAAACCCCCGCCATGCAAGACCGCCAGACTTATGTGCATACCCCACCAAGAGGTATGCACACCATAGCAACCTCACGTGCACATAACTCCCGGTTCAATGATCCAAGCGATCAAGAAGCCGGGAGTTTTGGCGTGTCCGCGGGCCGCCGCCCTGTCTTCTGTCCGATAGTTGAAGAAATCAATGAGTCAGACACCTGTCTATATTCCCTCAGCCTCAAGTAGCCGGTTCTACGTATCTTGACAAGACAGGCAATCAAAGAACGGTGGTCTGACATGGGCACCAGATCAATGAACTTTCTGGCAAAACGCAAGGATTTCGCGGTCGCCGTCGCCTTCGCTCTGTTCACCACCCTGCTCTCCGTCGCCTACGGGCTGTATCGCGTGTCCGGGGATCGGTTGAGGGGGGTGGGTTTCGATTCCGTCGACCTCTTACCGAATCCCGTGCTGGTCATCTCCTTGTCGCTGGCTTTCGGGGCCATTCTCTGCGCCGCCTCTTTGTTGCGTTCCAGCGACCTGAATTTCGTGACCGGTACGCTCCTGGGCGCGATCTACGTGATAGGGTTGCTGCAAACCTTGCGGTTCTCCCTCGACCCGGGTGTTTCCGGGAAAGCCGAGTATCTCAACTGGCCGGTGGTTCTTACGGGGTCTTCGCTGATGGTCGCCGCGGCCTGCTCGCAGCTTTTGTTCGCCGGCCGCCAGCGGTAACCCGGTCAGCGAGCGAGACGGTCGGCAACCTTGCGGAGGAGTCCGGCGATTCGCATCTCCCCGTTGACGGCCGCTTCCGCGCCCCGCCGGGCTATTTCCGGTACCCGGTCAGCGACCGCCCGTAAAGGGGAGGTGTACCTTATACCGGCGACCCCCAGTATCTTCTCGTGGTCTTCGGCCCGCATGCGTATCTCCCCGGAGAGCGCGTTGGCTCCCAGGGCGGCCAGCAGCGGAAAGGTGTTGGCTAGGCGCCCTGCGCGTCTCTCGGCGACCTCGGCGGCCGCCCCGAATACCGCCCGTACCGGGGCGAAAGTGTGGCATGACTCTGTATTTCGGGCGCCGTTCGGGCCGCTGCTCTCCGCGGTCTCACACTGGGCCTGGGTTTCGTCCATTCCGAGTATTGTCACCGTCCGCCCGCGTAAGGCACGGCAGGGAGGTTCCCGTCAACGCATCCGCCGCCCCGCCTACCGGCGGGTCAGGTCACCTACGAAAGTCGGCTGCATGCCGTAAAGCGGCCAGTATGCATAATATGACCTATGAGGATTTTACGTAAAATCGCGCCCGTACTGCTCGCCGTTTCCCTGGCCGCCTGCTCGCAAGGCAACCCCATAGCTCCCGGTGAGGAGAAGTCCACCCAGTCGCAACCCGGTTCGGCTAGCGAAGGTTCTTCGGCCTCTGTCCCCGATGCTCTCCGGGAATCATGGGAAAAAGAAGGGGTGTACATGGCAAACGACGGGTCGTTTTACTCGGAAAAGTGTCCCCACAGTCGCGATGTTCGTGTACCTGTCGGCGTAGTTACGCGCTGTTAGGTTTCAGCCGAGGCCCTCGCGTCCGTACTTACTTTCAGGTACAAAGCCGCATGGTCGCTACCGTGGATCCGGTACTCTTTGTACGTATCGACCCTCAGGTTGCCGGACAGCAGCGCGTGGTCTATACCCATAACGGGCCAGGGTAGGAATTTTTTGAAAACATAACCGTCGGTGGGCCAGGTCATGGAGTGCCGCTTCCCGAGGGAGGATGCGCTGTCGCGCAGAGTTCGGGTCAGGTGTCGCATGCCTCCGTGGTCCAGGACCGCGTTGAAATCCCCCGCAACCATCAGGTGCCCGGGTGTGCTTTGGGCGTACTCGTCCAGGTCCGCGAAAGACTGGTTCCAGGATGCCAGGTTTTTTTTGGTGTCCGGCGCCGTAAGATGCACCGCCAGCAAAGTCAGCGGCTGCCCGTTCACCTTGGTGCGCACCCACGGTAGGAGGTCTCCCCGTGCGCCCACTTTGGCGACCCCCGACGATTCTACGGCATCTTTCACCCTCTCGTGGGCCCAGATTCCCGCGAGCATGCCTAGCGGGCCCTCCCCCCGGTTTAACAGAACGTAGTCGTCCATCGCGTCATCCAGTTTTTTCCGTGTCTCGTCGGTCATCTCCAGGACTACCATGTAGTCGGGTTGGTGCATGACCAGGTCGCGTACGCAGGCGTCCGCCGCGGGGTTGGAGTATTGAAGGTTGGAGGAGAGGACGGCGACCCCGTCTCCGTCGACGTTCCTGCGCCGCGATTTTATCCCGTGGATGACCCGCACCAGCACGTACCCGGCCGCGCTCGCCCCGCCCAGTATTTCCCAGATTCCGTAGGAACGCCATAGCACCACGTACATCAGGTATACCACGAGCAGTATCTCGAAGGTGAAAGTCCTCGTCGCCACGAGCAGGACCCCGCCGACGCTCCGGTTGCGGCGGACGATACGGCAAAGACCCGCCACGACTTGTAGCAGACCCAGAACCAGGAGGATCAGTAGGTGGATGTTCTTGAGCGCGGCCATCGCACCTTCCACTGTGATGATTGGAGGGAATTTGTAAATGGAGGCCGGCGGTGTCTTCCCGTGGTTACTTGTTGAACACCTCGTAGTCCTCGCGGGCGGTACGCTGGTTGGAGACTATGTCCCCCGCGATCTCGAGCCCGCGGTCCCTGGCCTCGGTGCACGTTTCCAGGTGTTCGTTTTTCACGAATCCGCACACCTTCCGGCTTCCTTCCTTCCCGCTGACGATGCTATACGAGAAGGCCATGCTGGAGATGCAGGCTTCCGCTCCGTCCCCGGTCCCCGCATAGCAAGCCGCCGTGATTTGTTCCGGGTCCCAGGAGTATATGGTGAATCCGCTTGCGGCGATTCCTTCGTAGCAGGCCTGGGGGATGCCGGACGTGTCACAGTAGTCGTGTATGCGCGGGTAGTCGGCGTCCCATAACACGGATAGGGTCTGCGACGAGTTGGTGTAGCAGACGTACTTGACTTCGGCCACATCCATGCTTTCGCAGGTCTCCGTCAGCAGCCGCGCCTGACTTTTTCTATCGGTTCCCCAGATCCTCGCCGACCTTTCCAGGTCCCTGGGTTTTCCTACGCTCGCCCGCGCTGCGTCCGTGGCCTGCATCAGGGTTCCGTCCACGCAACGCGAGTGCAGGGTGGGCTCGGCGAACGCCGTGCAGTCCTTTACCGCTTTCCCTATGTCGTCGCCGGATCTGTCGAAAACGAAATGTCCCAGAACGTGTACGCATTCCTGGGTGGCCGCACTCGAGGCCTGCCCGAAATAGGCGCACAGCCCGTTCAGGTCCTCGATGAGTTCGTTTCTGCTCATGCCGGAGGTGTGCTCCTCCAGGGCGCCGTGGTACAGACCGAACCTGCAGTCGGGGAAAGGTAGCGCGTACACTTCAAGGAGGTCTCCACCGAGCCGTACCGCGGTTCGTCCGATGCCGTGCGCGGCGTTGTGGCATTTGCCGATCAGGTCGGAGGATACCGTCATGCCTTCCCTCAGCACCGATATCGCCGCCCCCACCTCGCCGCTGTCGGCTATCGTTGCCACCAGGTTCACGATGCAGCCGGAGACCTCCATCGAGGGCTTGTTACCGCATTCGTCTGACAGGGTCTGCCATTTTCCGGTTTGCACCGTGTAGTCCACTTTTACGCCCGTGCCGCCGACGTACCCGCCGGCGTAAGCCGCCGCCAGGACACCTGCAACGGCAAGCAGCGCCACTAGACCCATTCTCAAGTAGGTGCGCGAGATGGCAGGCTTTTTCGGGGTGGTTTCCATGCCGCTCACCTTGATAACAGTGCCAGGTTTGCGGCAAACATCAACTAGTCGGGGCTCCGCATTCGACCCTTCCGGGGATCTTGGCTCAAACGGCCCGGGAGAGAACTGTACCCTAGTATGGCTCCCCAGTTCAATGCGCCGGACGTTCGGCAGGTTTCGCGTCATGCCTGAGAAGTATGTAGGTATCTGTGTCGACGGCTCGCGGGCCACGATGGTCAACACCATCGATTCTCTGGCGACCTCTTACGCGACCGTGGATCTCGGGGACGTCGGCGAGTCCGTAAAGGTCCTGATCAAAAACGTCAAGCAGAGGAAGAAAAGTCCGCCCATCCGTATCGTCGTTTCCGCCCCGACCTCCATGGTTAAGAGCATGGATGTCACCGCCAAGGACACCGCGTCCTACGATGATTTCCAGGAACTCCTCTACACCGCCCTGCCGGTGGACAGGGACACCACTTCGGTCGCCGGCATGGTGCACAACCCCGAGGACATGGTAGGGGACAAGGTGTGCCCGGGCGCGGCAGCGTCTCTGGCCACCTCGGTTCTCTCCGAGGTTTACAACGCCATGGGGTCCCTGCGTTGCGAGGTGGTGAGCACGCCCCTGGTGTTCGCGGCACACAACGGGGTGTGGCTGGGGATTCAGCAGGGTATCGCGTCGTTGTCCCTTCTCGCGAACGGTCGGATCGTCGCCTACCGTCAACTTCGTCTGGGAGGCCTCTCGTCGGTGGTGTCCCACCTACTGGGTTCGTCCACCAACGTCAAGGCGATCCAGACCAGGGTCGAGCAGGCATTGGTTACGGTGAACAATACCGACACCCAGGCGTCCACGGAAGTCGGCCGTTACATGCGCATGCTCACGACCGAGATCAGTCAGACCATAGACTTCTGGCGTCGTCAGGGCGAGGTAATCGAGAATGACGGGATGATTTTGGCCTACGGCCCGGGTGCTGTCTCGCCGCTCCTGGATGACGCCCTGCACGAGGGGGGTTTCGTACGTGCGATATGTTCGGCCATAGACAGGCAACTGGTGAACGTCGCATCCGCCCAGCGCCTGGACAGCTACCCCGCTTTCTTGGCCGCCGTATCCGTAGGCAAGAACATGCCGTACGTATCCTTTACCAACCCCAACTACCAGGCACTCAAGAAGGCGCAACGCAGGAAGTTGAAGATAGCTTCCACGCTAGTGGGAACTCTGGCCGCCCTGGCCTCCCTGGGGCTGTTCGTGGTCAAACCGATAGTTGACGTAAAGCGCAAGGAATCCGCCACCAAAACTTCCCTGGTTGACGTCGAGGGCAGGTTCGCACCGCTCCAAGATATGTACGTCCTCTCGGAGGAAAGTTTGGCCCGCGCCGCCGTCAACGACGAGGTGCTGGCCGACCAACCGGATTGGGCGACCATATACCAGCAATTGATGCTGTCGGCGCCGCCCGCGGCCACGATAGTCCAGATGACAGCCACCAGTTCGGAGGGTGTCGTCATAGTGAACATCGCCGCCACGCTACCCGGCGGCAGGTACGAGGACATGTCCGCCTGGTTAACACGCCTTGGCGAGATCAACGGTGTGACGAGCGCGTGGACCAGGGGATTCAACGAGAGACAAGGCAAGGTGACCGTGGACCTGACCGTGAACTTCGCGTACCCGCAGTCCGCCACCGACGAGGTTTCCCAATGAGCGGCCGGCGCAAGATACTCTGGCTGCTGGCCTTCATAGTTACGGGCGTCCTTCTCTATCCGTCCCTGCCGTCTCTTGACCCGATCATAAGCAAAACCTCGTCCCTGGAGGTCCAAATACGCGACACCGAGATCAAGATCGACCAGGCCCGCGCTGCGCAGGCCGAAGGCCAGGAGTTCCTCGCCAGGTTGGAGACCCTGCGCGGTAGAATCCCCAGCGACCCGGATTTGGAGGGTCTGGTGAACGAACTTTCCCGGCGTATCGCCGCGACGGGCATGCGTTGGACCGACGGTGCGCCCAGCGCGCTCGAGCAGCAGGCCGAGGGCGCCGTCTTCAGGACTTGGCAGATTTCCTTGACCGTGGCCGGACCGGAGAGCGGGGTGTTTCCGCTGCTCGAGAGTATCGCCGCCGCGGACAGGACCGTGACCATCGACTCCGTGAGCGTGCGCACCGAAGGGGACAAGGTGGTGGTCGCCATTAACGCGAGGTTCTACGCCCTCCTCCCGGGCGAATACAACGACCCGCAATACCAAGGGTCATGAGCACGGTACCCAACGGTGAATCCCTCGCGTTGGACAAGGTCAAAGCGGGCGTCACGGTTTTCGGCAACGATGCGTTGCGCTACGTGGACGTGGATGTTGACACCGTCGATTTTTCCTTGATGCAGATGCTGGACCTGGGTTACGCCCTGAAAAACAAGACCGTTCCCGTAGGCGGGGACCGGTTTGAGGTGGTAATAGCGGTGTCCGACGCTTCGAACCTGGCCGTACTTGACGACTTGCGTACCCGCCTGTCCCCGTGCGAGGTAACTTTCGTGACCACGGACATCGCCAAGATAGATTCCCTGCTGTCCAAATGGTCGAGGGAGGTGGCGTCCATGGAGCAGCGCGCCACCGTCGCGGACATCCGTGTCAGCGAGACCCCGGCCGACGAGTCGGAGGCCGCCGACGAGGAAGGCAAGATCGCCAAACTGGTCAACAATATTCTCGAGCAGGCCGTGCTCGAGGGGGCCTCGGACATCCACGTGGAACCGGGTGAGACCTCCCTGTGCGTAAGGTTCCGTATAGACGGGGTGCTGCAGGTGCACACCACCTTCCCCGCGACCCTGACTTCCGGTATAGTGAACCGGGTCAAGGTCATGGCCAACATGGAGATAGCCGAGCGCAGGATTCCGCTTGACGGTCGCTTCAACAGGGTGATGGGCGGCAAGAGCATAGACTGCAGAGTGGTGTCCGTCCCGACCAACACCGGTTACGAAGGCGCGGTCCTGCGCATCCTCGACCAGTCCAAGTCCAGGCTCTCGCTGGCCGACATCGGTTTTCACAAGGAGATCGAGGAGAAATTTCTCGAGATTCTCAACATACCCCACGGAATGGTTCTCGTGGTGGGTCCCACCGGATCCGGCAAGACCACAACCCTCTACGGCGCCCTCGGCCAGGTGGTAAGACCGGACCGGAAAATTCTTACCATCGAGGATCCCGTGGAGATAAACTATCCGTCGGTCACCCAGGTGCAGGTCAACGAGAAAGCAGGACTTACCTTCACCTCTGCGCTTCGTAGTTTCCTGCGCGCCGACCCTGACGTGATACTGGTAGGGGAGGTGCGCGACGCCCAGACCGCTGCCCTCGCCGCCCAGGCAGCCTTAACCGGACACTTGGTACTCTCCACTCTGCACACCAACGAGGCGGCCGGTGCGCCCACTCGCTTGTCCAACATGGGACTGGAAGGTTACATCATCTCATCGGCCCTCAAGGCAGTCTTGTCCCAGAGGCTTTTACGTAAACTCTGCACCAAGTGCGCCGTCCCGATCGCCGCCTCGCAGCAGGTCGTCGAGGAGATGAATTTCCAGGCCCACGGGCTCACTCCGCCCTCCCGCCTGTACAAGGCCTCCGAGAAGGGGTGTGATCAGTGCGACCGGCGAGGGTACAAAGGCAGGGTTGTCGCCGCGGAGATCCTTGTGTGTAGCCACGAGGTCAACTCGGGCATAGTGGACAAGGTTTCCGCCACCGAGTTGGAAAGCATCGCCCGCAGGACCAACAAGCATTCCATACATTACGACGCACTTTTGTGGTTGACGGACGGCGCCACGAGCGTGGAAGAAGTTAAGCGGGTGGGCCTATGAACCTCGACGGAATACTCGGCAAGAAGCAGTCCTCGTGGGGACCCGTGACGGCCACCCGCAAGAAAACGAGGACCAGGAAGACGGGTCGGCTGAAACAAAGCGAGATACTGTGGTTCTCCGAGCAGATGGCCACCATGCAGTCCGGCGGCATACCTATGTATAAAGCCCTCGGGATGCTTTCCAGGATGAAGAAGGATTCCCCCATGGGCGCCCGCATAGCGGAACTTCAGCGCAAGGTCAGCGACGGCAACACTCTGGCCGAAGCCATGAGGGCCGACGGGAAGTCGTGGCCGGCGACCACCGTCGCGCTCGTGGACGCCGGCGAGGCTTCCGGCACCATGGAGAAGGCTTTCGCCAGGGTGTCCTCGTTGACGGACAGGAGTCTGGTTCTTCGCAGGAAGCTGCGCAGCGCCCTCACCTATCCTACGGTCGTCCTCGTGGTGATGATACTCCTTGTTTCAGGTATGCTGCTGGTAGTGGTTCCGCGCTTTGAAGACATATACGCGAGTTTGGGTAGCGAACTTCCGGGGATAACCCAGCTGCTGGTCTCGATCTCCGGCAAGGCTCCTTTCGTCGCAACGATGTTCCTGGTCGTGGTGGTTGCTCTCGTCCTGCTGTGGCGGTTCGCCAAGGGCAACAAGACCTTCGCTCCCCGCGTGGATGCCTTGAAGTTCTCTATTCCGATCCTCGGTCAACTGGCGCTCAAGGGGGTTTACGCCAGGGTGTCCTCTCTGCTCTCCGCCTTGTTGTCCTCCGGCATCCCGCTCATGGAGGCCCTGGAGTTCACCGCGGCGGCCGCGGGGAGTTCCATGCACGCTTCTTCGCTGCTGCGGGTTCGTAGAAGTTTGGCCGACGGTGCCCTTTTTTCCAAGGCGTTGGAGGAGGAGGGAATGTGGCCGGATATCATGATTCAGTTCGCCGTGGTAGGGGAACAGTCCGGCGGGCTCGCCCTGATGATGGACAAAGTAGCCACCCGGGCCTTCGACGAGGTGGAGACTTCCTCGGAAAGACTTACCAGTCTGCTCGAGCCGCTGCTGATGGTGATAATCGGCGGCGTGGTGGGCCTGTTTTTGTTGGCCCTGTACCTGCCCATTTTGGACCTGGGCAGCCAGATACGCTAGCCCCTGATGGCATTACTTGCCGATAGTTGGGTCTTATGCACATTATACATTATGCCGGCAACTAACGCGCGCTCCCCGCTAAACGTGTCTCGCGGACTTTCCCCGCGGAAAGGTTTCTCCCTGGTGGAGATAATCATAGCCGTGCTCCTCATATCCATTTTGAGCGCCGTCGCCGTTCCGCGATTGCTGACCTTCAGGGATGCCGCCGGGAATTCCGCCGCCCAGCAACAGATAATGACTGTCGCTCTGGCCGCACGTTCGCTGTTCGACTCCGCGGATTCCTTCGCAGGTGTGGACACCAAACTGGTGGACACCACAACCGGCGCCGACCGCCTCCCGGAGATAGTGGTGGTCGCCGGAAACGGTTCCACCATCCCTGCCGCCGGCGTGAAAAGCAAGATAGTCAGCGTGGCAGTCTCCGGCACGGGCGCGGACGCGGTTTTCATCGCCGCCTCTCCCGGCGGCAATACTTTGTGCTGGTTCATCAAACTAACGGCCCGCACCGCCGACCAGTTCGCACTGACCACCTCCGGTAGTTGCAACGCCAATGCGGCACCGGGAACCTCCTCCACCGACTGGAAATCCAACGACTTTCCTCCCGCCCCGTAACCGTCATGGAGGCTTCTAGGGAAGTGTCGGACGTTTCCAACATCGACATAGCAGTGAATGCGTTGTTCCCCGTGGTATCCAAGGCGACCGACGTGGACATAGATCCGGAAGCCTCGAGGATGCTGGCTTCCTCGCCTAGTGTCGTGGCCACACAAATAAAGGGTGACGTACTGGAGGTTTGCACCAGCGAGCGGCTCACGCCGGCTTTCGTCAGAGAGTTGGAGGCCCGCGCCGGGATGCTAGTGTCGCTGAGCGTGGGTTCACGCGAACTGGTGGAGGAACTGTACTCAAAAACCATGTCCGCCCGGCCGCGGGAGTTCACCCTGGCCCCCATACTTAGGGACGCCATAAATCTGGGCGCTTCGGACATCCACGTCGCCGCCGGATCGGTACCCATCCTGCGCATCGACGGGATCCTCAGACCTCTGAGCAACTGCCCCCCGGTGTCCAAAAACGACCTGGCCGCCGCCGTGAAATGGCTGATCAACCGTGATCTTCCCGAGTCAGGGCCGGTTGACATGGACACGTCGTTGACCTACATGTCCCAGCGTTGGCGCATCAGCATATACCGTCAACGACAGTCGCTCGCCATGGCCATGCGCCTGATTCCCGCAACGCCACTCACCCCCGAGCAGATAGGTCTGCCCAAGTCGATAGTGGACATGTCCTCCGCCTCGTCCGGTCTGATCCTCTTCTGCGGGCCGACGGGCTCGGGCAAGTCCACGTCGATGGCCGCGCTCATCGACAGGATCAACCGCACCAGGAGCTGCCACATAGTCACCATCGAGGATCCGGTGGAGTACGTTCATTCCAGCAAAACTTCCACGGTCCATCAGCGCGAGGTGGGCGAGGACACCGAGTCTTTTGCTTCGGCGCTGCGGGCTTCTCTGCGGCAGGATCCCGACGTGATCCTCGTGGGAGAGCTCAGGGACCTTGAGACCATGCGCACGGCCCTCTCTGCCGCGGAGACCGGCCATCTCGTTCTGGCCACCATTCACGCCAGTTCCACCGCATCGGCCGTCACGCGTCTGGTATCCTCGTTTCCTGCCTCCGAGCAGACCAACGTTCTCCAGCAGTTGGCCGGAAGTTTGAAGGCGGTCGTCTACCAGGTTCTCATGCCGAGCACGACCAAAGGCCGGGTGCTGGTCTGCGAAGTAATGTTGGCCACCACCGGTGTACGGACCATAATACGGGACAACAGGCTCCACGAACTTCCCTCCGCCTTGGACTCCTCGGGTTCCGAGGCGGGTATGATCTCCATCAACAAGTCCCTGGCCTTGATGGTCAACCACGGTATCATTACCTCGGTCTCAGCCGAGGCCCAGGCTAGCGACTACTCCTTGTACCGTCAGTACCTGTCCGAAGCCAAGACCTACGACGCCCTTACCCTGGATCCTTTACGTGACGCGCCATCGTTCGGGGGATGACGGTGTTTCGCAGGGGTTTTTCCATAATAGAGTTCATCATCGCTTCCGTTCTGACCCTGATCGTACTCACCGCCTCAGGCGCGGCCCTTTCCTCCGCGGAGAGGGGGATGGCCGGGTCTAGGAGCCTGGACCTTGGTTCCGCGGTCGGTGTTTCGATCCTCGAACAGGCCGCCCTCTTCGATTGCCAGCGTCACGTGGACTGGTCCCCGGGTACCCTCGGGTCCTTGGAGTCGGTGTGCTCTAGTATCTATGGTTCTGGCACTCCGCCGGCTGTCTCCTTTACGGGGGACTACATGTTTACGACTATCCTAAACGGTACGGAGTTCGTGGTGGAGATTTCCTCGGTTTGGTTGCATCAGAAGACCTCCCAGACCCAGACCGGTTTGTCTCCCTCCGATTCCGGGTCGTCCCCTGTGACGTGCCCGAGCAGCAAATCCGGTTCGGCTTTTCGCCAGCCCGCTTCCCTGCATCGTGAGGTCACGGTATCCTGGTCCACCGCCGGTAGCGGCTTTGTCTCCCGCAGGTACGCCGCGTTGGAGTCCTTCTACCGGCAGGACACCCGCGCGCCCAAGGGCGGTCTCGTGGTCCAGGTTCCCCAAGGTTCGTACGTCCTGCTCAAATCCGACGCCGCCCCCGACGCCAGGCCGGTTGCCCGCAAAGGAGCCTGCAGCAATCAGGACGGGAAAGCCGAGGTGCTGTTTCCTTACCTTGCCCCCGGTAGTTATACTTACTCGGTTTTCTCCCTGCCCGCGGTGACCGACATGCCGTCGGCTCTGGAGGGTGCCCGTCTTTTCAGGTCCCTACCACCCCAGGTTAGTCTCCGGGTGACCGTGAACTCCAACAGCAACCGGGTTTGCGACGACTCGGGGGTGTGCGCATGAGGTCCGCGAGGAAGGGTTTTTCTCTGCTGGAGATCCTCGTGGCCACCCTGCTCTCCGCAGGTTTGGGTTTGGCCGTGGCGACCGCGGTGTCGTCAGCGTCCAAGGTGGCGAAGGTCTCCCTGTCGAAGGCCTCCAGCGAGCAGCAGATCCGCGACGTCGTCCAGGTTGCTTCGCGCTACGTTAAGGCCGCCCGTCCCCGGGGCGGCTGTCTGTCCACGGGCTTGAACAGCACCATCGTCTATACCGTGAGACTGGACCAGTGCCCGGTCATGCAGGTGCGCGACGACCCCAACGGCCCGGTCATCTACGCCGATTTCAAAAAATTGGAGTTCTATTCTTACTGGAAGGACTGCGTGGACCCCAACGGCAATTGCCAACAATCCTCGGCGTACCTGGAAGCCCCGGTCAAACTGCTCTTGGAGGTGTCCGAGATAGTGGATCCCGGCAAGACCTATCCCGGGCAGATATTGCGCGTGTCCCTGACAAAAGCCACCAATGCCAGCACGTTCACCAACCCGGATTTCACGGGGCAGCAACCCACCGTTATCAGGGAGGTGGTTCTTTTGCGGCCTTCCAACTCTTGCCCCCCTTCCCCTTCGGGCGGCTGTCTACCGTATCCTTCGGAGACCTCGCCATTCTTCACCTATTACGCCTCTAGCGGGTCGCAGACCGCCGACCCCACCCAGGTGGCCTTGATTCGCATGAATCCCAAGGTGTGGGTGCAGATGGACCGGAGTGCGGCAAACGAATGGAAGGAGTACGGTTACCCCGTGTACGTACCCATCGCCTACCGGGGGTTCTCCCTATGACCGGATCCCGGCGCGGGTACGCCATGATGCTCATGATGGTGGCGCTGCTTGTGATGACCTCCCTGTCCGTCGTGGTGATGGCCTCTACCACACGGGACTACGAATCCTCCAGGCTCTCCACAGCCAAAGCCGAGGCCAGGCTGCAAGCCGCCTCCGTTTTGGAGGATTTCTTTTCCAGGGTTTCAACTGACCCGATCTTCGCCCAGGACGTAACTCTTGCCGCCCGCGGGGAACCGGGTAGGCGCACCAAATACCAAACCATCTATCCGGCTCTGTCGTTCTCCACTCTCCCGTCCGTGGATGCCGTGGCGGAGAATTCCTGGGCCGGGGCCAAGATGACCAAGATGGGCCTGGAGGTCTCCTCGTATTCCGCGCAGCCGACGGGGGAGGAGCCGTGCCCCAACGACGCCACCAAGTACGAGTGGGATTGCTTCTCCCTGACGGTTGAGAGCTCCCCGACGTCTGACGTTATGACTGTAACCGCCACCACCAGGGTGCGTTGCGCGGGCAACTATTTGAAGTGCGTTACCGTGTCCCTCAGTCAGCGACTCCGCAAAGTCCAATACTACGACTTCCTGGTGTCCCAGGAGTACACCACCGTGGGCCTGGCTGCGGGTCTGCTCCCCGTTGGTTCCTCTGTTACCGTGGAGGAGGTCACCGGGCAGGCCGGCCTGTCCTCCGCGGAGTACGAGGCCCAGTGCAGCGACAAGAAAGCCTCGGAACGTCCCGGATACTGTTTGTCCATAGCCTATCTGGGGTCTTCCACCACCCCCGAGATAAGCGACATGGTGCAGGGCCCCTTGTATTCCGCCGATGACTATATATATGTGTGCGGGAACCCGTTGAGTGACGGGGGCCAGTCCGCTTTCACTAACGTGAGCCTGAGCGGCCCCGGTAACTCCTCTCTATGGTACAAGCAGCAGTGCCCGCCCTCCACGCCGACCACCCCCACCTACGTCACCTTGAACCACCCGGTGTTGAAACTTCCTTCCAACTCCTCGGTGTCCGCCGACGCCTTGCTGGGTCTTAACGTGGTATCTCTCTCGGCGCCGGTCGTGCTGATTTTCGAAAACGGCGGGGTGCACGTATCGCAGTCAGGCGGGCCGTTCGGGTTTCAGTCCTACGACGGCAAGGTTTTCGAGGTGTCCAACGGGTCCGCCGGGAAGGATGTCACGATCAAAGGCAGTATCAACGGACGAGTAAGCATAGTGTCCCGCGGCGACGCCGCGATAGTCGGCGATCTTTCGTACGCCTGCTCCGATTACGCGTCCTGCGACGACTTCCTGAGTTTGACTACCAGCGACTCTCTGGAGGTATGGCAGGAGTGCGGTTCCTCGTCGAACGTCTCGTGCATCCCGGTTAGCCAAACCTGTCCGCCCGTCCCTTCCCTGGATCCGTGCATAGAGTTGCCCGACAACTTGTTGCCCTCCAGCAGGGTCTACGACAGGAAAGTGGACGGCATACTCGTGAGCCTTAACTCCTTCGTGGGTACCCCCGACTGGTATACGAACACCAATCCGGTGTGTCCTCTGCCGTCCGTCCCCGTGGGTCCCCCACCTCCGTCTCAGTCGTGCCGTCCTACCCTCAAGTTCACCGGATCCATAACCTCCAAATACCAAGGGGTGTTCGGTGCCTACGACTCCAGCAATGGACAACTGGTGGGAGGATTCTACAAGAAGTTCGTCCACGATCCACGCCTGAAAACGGGGAGCACCAACTACGACATGCTGCCCCCGTACACCGTGACCAGTCTGGTCGCCGTCTGGACCCGCTTGGACTTGTTGGAAGTTTCTACGCGCTGAGTCCGGTCACCGTTTAGCCGATCGCGATCGGAGCCGAGGTCATAAACGATCGGAACCGCCGTCCAAACCAAACGCCGCCCGCAGCGCCCGCACCGCCTTTTCGAGCATCGGCGCCGCCACGACCACGGAGATACGAATCGTGCTGGTCGAGATCATTTCGATGTTGATCCTGTTGTCGGCCAGGACTCTGAACATCTTCGCGGCGATACCGGGACTCGATTTCATCCCCGCCCCGACGAGCGAGATCGTGGCGATGTTCGTGTCGCAGGTGACGCCTCTGGCCCCGACCTGCCTGGAAACCTTATCTACGGTCGCCCAGGCCGCGGCGATGTCCGCTTTGGGCAGCGTGAAAGAGACGTCGGTTGTCCCCGCGGTCGACGTGTTCTATACGATCATGTCGACGTTCACGTTTGCCTCGGCGAGCGGTTCGAATAGCGCGGCTGAGACACCGGGCTGGTCGGGCACGCCGAGCACCGTGATTTTCGCGTCGCTCGCGTCGTGGACGACACCGGAGATGATCGGTTCTTCCATGCTTGTTGCTTATGTTGGTTCTAGTTCAGTCGGTAGCCCACGTCTTCAAGGGCCTTCGTGAGCGCGGCCTTGTCCGCTTCGCTCAGGGTGGCCTTTTTCAAGAAGTCCATCAGTACGCCCCGCACCCTGTTGTTCTCGTTGATGTACCCCAGGCGCAGAAGTTCGTTGTCTTCCGTGGCCTTGTCGAGTTTCAATATTTCCCGGGTGTAGTTACGCTCGAGAACCTGCTCGGTTTGTTCCGCGGTGAGATTTTCCAGGGCCTTCAGGGCCCTGTCGACGGGGTGCATCTTGCTTTCGCTCGAGGCCTGGATGGTCGCTATGTCCCTGTTGAGTTGAATTATGGTGTCCTGTTGGGCGGTAAAGGATTTGATCACCCGGGCTATGAAATTGCCGAGGTTTCCCGGGTGTTTGCGTATCACTCCCCCGTTGTTCAATAGGAGGGCCTCGAGTTCCTCCAGGGTCAGTTTGGTTTCGCGAGGCATTATCCCGTTCTTGTAGTTGAAACTTTCAGGCATACCTTAGTTTCGGACCAGCGGACTATCCGGTGGTAACAGATGCGTCGCGCCCACCGCCAGTTGACTATATGCGGCACCGGGTCACAGTATCCGAGGTATGGGATCGAGACTTTCGAAGGGTGCCCTCGGGCTGCTCTGCCTCTTGCTGGGCGTTCTGTCCGTCGCGAACACGTCCCACGCCGCTGCCGAAGACGAGGGTGAAACGCTCACGGTCGCTCTCGTGGAATCCTGGCCTTCGGGGAATGCGGAACTCTGGGTTCCTTCCCGGGAAGGCAGACTGGTGTTCTCCGGTCCGGTGAATCCGTCCACCGCGAAGTACGAGCTCCGCACTTCCGGCCCGGATTCAACCGTCGTAGCCGGAGTGGAGAGGGTGGCGTACGGGGTGAGCAGGGACACCGTGCTGTTCAAAATCCCCGAATTGACCGCAGGGACCTTCGAATTGACCTGGTCCGTCGAGACCGCCGACGGACAGCCCTTGACCGGGGTTGTGCAATTCTCGGTGGCCCCGGCTCTCGTCGCCCCGGGCGGCGCCAACCACCGCATGGAGGGGACATCCATAAAGCCGGAGTCGCTGGTCAACTTCCTTTTGAAGATCGGGGTGCTCGCCGTATTGTCCATGATGGGCGCCTTCTTCCTTTACGATCGCGCGTCCTCCGACGCCAAGTCCGGTTACGCCAATCCGGTATTGCATCTGTCGGCCGGTATCGCGGTGTCCCTGCTGGGTGTTCTGGGTCTGTTCACCACCTTGTATGATTCCCTGGAGCGCGACAAGCATACCGACTCCCTGGAACATTATGTCCGGGCCTTCACCACCCCTCTCCTGTTCGTGTATCTGGCGGTGGTGTTTTTGGGGGCTTACCACGCGGTGCGCGCACCTTCCGGCAATCCCATGCGCGGGGCAGTACTAACGTCCGCCCTCTTCGCGCTGGCCGCCCCCGCAAGTTACACCTTTATCGGTTACGCCCGTTCCGGGATCTACGCCGCGCTGCTTGTCGCCGCCTGTTTTCTGGCCCGCCAGGTCTTCCATACTGTCGCCCTAGCGATTTTACGTAGAGCCGCCGATCCGCGGCCGTCCGTCTTGGTCCTCTGGTTTCTTGCCGTCGCGGCGCTCTCGCCTCTGACGGTGTTCGCGCAGTCCGGCTTCCATCGACTCGTGGGCGATCATACGGAGAACGTCAAGGACAGGTTGCTGCTCGTTGCTGTGGGGGTTGCGCTCGTCCTCCTTCTCGCCCTGATGCGCAGGGGCCTTACCGGGAACAATCCCGTCCTGCGTTTTCTCCTTCCGGTTCCTGTCGCGCTCGTCGCTTCCGCGATAATGGTGCTCGGCTTTTCGCTGACCCAGTCACCTCCGGTGATGCCGGGTTTGTAGACGTCTCCCGCGGGGACCCGAACCGCCCCTCGGGCGCATTGACAAAGATAGTTGCCGCAAGCACAGTCATGGCCATGGCCGTAACCAAAATTATGAGTTTCCTCAAGAAGGCCGTGAGCCCCTCCGATGGTGAAACGAGGGCGGTTTACGACCCTTCGGGTACTTCTCTTGTCGCCGTAGCCCTCGTATTTCTTCTCGCCGCCTCCTCCGCCAGTCTCCAGGTCGGTGCAGTCGGTCTGGTACTCGGCCGGGCTTTATCCGTACTGGGCGCGGCTTTCCTGTTGAAGGCCGCCGTGAAACCCCTGGCGCCCCGGGACGGATCTTACACCGGCGCGTGCTTTTTGCTGCTGGGTGTCGCCCTTGAGAACGTCTCGCGTTTGTTCACCGTTCCTTTGTCGTCCCTGTCCCATTTCAGCATCGCGGCCGCGGTTTCGTCGCTCCTGCTCTACCTGGTGCTTCCGCGTTACCGTGGCAGTCTACGTGCCGTAACCGGGGCCGGCGCATTCGCGTACTGCCTGACCGTTTCCACGGCGGTTTCCAGAAGTTTCTCCGCCCCCGACATTTTGTTTCCTTTCGCGACGTCGCTCCTCCCTTCCCTCATGCTCGCCGCCTACATGTACACCGCTGACGCCAAGGCCTTCCCGCGAGTCGGCAGTAACAAGGCCTTGTATGCTTTGGCGTTTTTCAGCATCCCGTCGTACGTGTACCTGTCGGCCGCCGGCTATCTGGCCGGGGAGACCGATGGATTGTCGCTGCTTTACCGCACCCTTCCGGTTTTCAGCCTGCTTCTGGTTGCCCCGTGCATCTTGGTGTATCTGCTCAACCGGGGGAATGCCACCGCCTCCGCCCTGCTAAGACCCCTGACCGCCTTCGTGTTGGCTCTGGCGGTTCTCGTCCCGTCGGCCGCCTCGGTAAGGTTCCGTGACGTTGCCGGCGTCGAGACTTCCTACGAGTACGCCAAACGTTCCGCCACGAACCTTCTGGCCACCGGTTCGATCGATTCTATGACCGCCGACAAAGGTGCCGGTCCCAGGGACTTCTACCGGGGCCTGTCCTTCGAGGACTGCGACAGGCAGAATGCCAGGGACTGCTTCATAACCTATTACGATACTATGGCTATGCGCTACGGTGTCACTCACGCGGTCAAGGACATCATAGACAAGGTAAAGAACAACAAGGGAACCAACTTCCCCTCGCACTGTCACCAGACGGTGCACAACCTGGGGCAGATGGCGTATACCGTCGCCAAAACTTTCGCTGACGCCGCCGCCATAGACCCGCAGGTTTGCGGTACCGGCTACACCCACGGTCTATGGGAGCAGAAGTTCGTGGAAATAGGCAGCAAGGAGATGTTCGACAATACCGGTGGTTTGTGCACGGAGTTGAACATGGTTTCCCCCTGGTACAAGTGGACTTGTCACCATATACTCGGGCACATCATGTCCCAGACTTTGTCCATGGACCCCGCGACGGCCGCCGCCTACTGCACCAAGGTCACCGATCCACAGGCGCTCACGGACTGCCTGACCGGGGCGTGGATGAATTTCTTCCAGGACGACGTGGTCATCGAGAAGATGCGCAAGGACGGGGACATGCTCAATCTTTTCGGGGTATGCTACGGCGCCCCCCAGTCCACCAAGTTTTTCTGCTACCAGGAACTGTTCCCCGTCATATACGCGATGGTGGGTGGGAGCGACTACGAAGCTAGTCAGGCATGTCTGACCTACGCCGAGCCGTCCAGGGGAACGGGTGATCCGTGGCTGCTCACCAGCGAGAACTACGCCGACAGGTGCGTGCAGGGTCTGGCCAGGGGCCTGTCCGCTTCTTCGGCTATAGACTACCGGTTGATAGCGACCCGCTGTCAGGATATGGTTCCCAGGGCCCAGGATCCCTGTCTGACCGCCGGCGCGGCCAGCGTGGTGCTCAACACCGGTTCCACCACCGCGGCTTTCGAGGTGTGCGCCGCGGTCTCAGACCAGGCTTACAGGGAGTACTGCTACTTCTGGTCCAAACACGCCCGCACCCTTTTGGCCAACGGGCCCAACGATTTCAACCTGCCAAAGGAAGGGGAGATCCGCGTACCCGAGGCCCCGAAAAAGGACAACTAGCAGGGGTCCGCCTAGGTCGTTCCTTGCAAACAGGGGATACTTGCGCATCCCGGATGAGGGTGCACGGTAGAACGCGAACCAAGGAGAAATCATGAACAACAAATTCAAATTAGTATTAACAACCCTAGTGGCCGTAGTCGCACTGGCCGCGTGCAGCTCGTCGAACTCGTCGGACTCCAATGAGTCTTCCGGTTCCGCAGACAGTTCCGCCGGCGGATCCACCCAAGACGGCCCCCAGGTGACGGTGCAGGTCGACGAGGAGATCAAGGATGCCTTGAACGTGGATGCCGGGTCAGCCGTCATCCCCGGCTCCATAGAGATCGTGCCCCAAGAGTTGGGTGAGGGTTGCACCGCCGCGGTTGAGCCTCTGCGCAAGATCATGGCCGAGTACCCGAGCGTTCGCCAGGTCAAGGACATCGAGGCCTTCAATACGGCCCTCGCCGACGCCAGGACCAGATGCGAAGCCATCAATCCGCAGGAATGGTCAGATTTCTACACCAAAGAAGTGGCCGGTTGGATCTACGCAAAGACCGACGAAGCCGTACCGACTCAACCGACTGAGACCACTCAGGCTCCGTGATCGCACGCCGGGCAACCGGTGCGCAAGGGTAGCGCACCCCCAACGAGGTTCAAGCAACAGACCGGGGAATTCCCCGGTCTGTTGCTTTTGGCGACCACCGGGGAACGACGCGTTCCCCCGGACGACCCACCCTCACTAACAACGAAAAAACAACTACCTCCATCCGTCGGGCATCGGTTACGGCCTGCGTCACTGTAAAAAGACAAGACCCTGTAGGAGATCTAAATGTATAACATCTTTAGGAAATTTAAGGCAACCAGACCGAGGCGCGGTACCTCTTTGATGGAGTTGACCGTGGTGCTCGCCGTGATGGGCACACTGACGACTACGGTGGCGGTAACGTTTAGCGGCGTACGCGAGAACTCCGCGGATGCCGCCGCCATGCAGGACTTGCAGAATTTCGGTAAGCAGGTCGCCTTGAATGGCCAGTACACCGGCGACCCCGGTTCGCGACTGGTTAGCGGCCCGGTTGTGAGCGCGGAGGATGACACACTCATACCTGAGAGTTTCACCGGCTGCAAAACTTCGGGTTCCACCTACGACGCTGTACAGAGATCCCGTTCGGAGTTCGAAGTACCGGGGGCAGGAAGCAACCTGACGTTCACTAGCGGTCCTGCGACGCGAAGCGAGGCGACAGACTCTGCGGCCGCGTCGTCCACGTGGTCTTTCTGCATCGCCACCGTAAACGGCGAGGAGTTGCTCGGTCTGGCGACCGTTTCCCGTACGGACAACTGCGTTTTCGCCAAAGGCGGAATAGACAGACAGTTCACCACCTGGAGCTACGGCGCCGATCTTGGAGGTAACTGCACGGGAGCCGTCGCGTTGTTCCTCACCGCCGGTTCCACCGCCGGTGCCGACTCGGCTATTGGGTACATCGATGTATCTCTTGCCGGCGCACCTGAGGCCGTGACCCTGCTGTCCGCGATTGGCGGCACCAGGTCGATGACTCTAAGTTGGCAACCCTCCGTCTCCACCGACACGGTGCGCTACAGAGTGTACAAGTGCGATAACGAATGCGCCGAGCAGGACATAGTGTCCACGTCCAACCTGGTCGCTTGGCCCACTGGTGTGAGCGCATTGGCCACCTCCATTCAGATTGACGGTCTAGCCGACGGTAAGAATTACCGTTTTGCCGTGGTGCCTGTGGACGGGACCGGCTACATAGGTTCGCGTTTGGCGACAAACCTGGTGCCCACCAAGCCCCAAGCCCCCGTCTGCCCGTCCGTCAAGACGCTCGACGGGTCGGTGACCGTGAACTTCTCCCAGTTCCCCCAGGATCACGTAGTCAGCAGTGTCACAGCCTTCCTGTCCGGCCCGGACGGGGTGGTTAACTTCACCAGTTCCTCTCTGGCCTCCGGGATCGTTTCGGCGACCGGTCTGACCAACGGCGAGGTGTACTCGATGTACGCGGTCGGGTCCAACGCCAGCGGTGACTCCGTGCACGGATGCGTGCGAACGGTCGTTGCTCTCGCCCTTCCCGCGCAGCCCCTGTGGAAGTCTCCGGCCGCGGTGGTTGGCGACGATTCCATCACCTTGTCCTGGAACGCCGTAACCTCCACTACCTCCAGCCCGGTCGACGGGTACACTCTCCTCAAGTTGAACCCCAGCAGCGGTGTATACGAACTTTACGAACTGCTGTCTGCCTCCACCACATCCAAGGAGATCACCGGTCTTACGGGCGGAGTAGCCCAGAGTTTCCAAATCTCCGCGTACAACGATAACGCCAACGGCCTTCGTTCCGAGGCGGTTACAGCCACCCCGATCGCCGCCCCGTTGAGCCCCGTCTCCGTGTCCACGGGCAGGAGCGACCTTGGCGGGTATATCAACTGGTCCGTCACGTCCTCCGCCGCCCGCCCCGTGGAGGGCTTCTACGCCTACCTCGATGGTACGCGCATAGCCACGATCGTCTACGACGCCGCCACCGGCACCTACACACAGACTTTCAACCAGAGCACATCCGGCATCGCCATAGTTTCCGGTACCACCTACTCGGCCACGGTAACGTCCTACAACACCCGCAACGGGGTGAAAGTTGAAAGTGCACCTTTGACTTTCAGTTTCGTGGCTGTAGCCGCCCCCCTTCAGGTTACGGGAGTGGCCGTCAACCCTCTTAGCACCTCGGACAGTCAACTAAAGGTGTCCTGGAGCCTATTGGCACCCTCCGCCGCCCGCCCTGTTGACCAGTACGCTGTAATGAAACTCAACCCGTCTTCCGGGGTGTGGGAAATTATGGCCTTTACTTCTTCCAGCACAAACGAGTCTGTATCCACGGGTCTCACTTCCGGAGTCTCCTACAGCTACCGCGTATTCGCTCGCGGCCCGGTGGTAGACGGTCCGGTGTCCGTCACCGTATCCGGCATCCCGATCGCCACCCCCAACGCCGCCGCCATTACGGCCTCCGGTAGGGGCGACCGCCTGGTCAGCATAAACTTCGAAACAACCTCGACTGCCGCCAAACCAGTGGTGAGCATAGAGGTCACTCGTGACGGAACGGTGGTGGATGTACTACCGGCCTCCGCGACAACTCACACTTTCACCGGTCTCACCCCCGGCACCTCCTACACGTTCGGTGTCCGTCCGACCAACGCGGTAGGTGCACCCGCCTTAACCACCGTCGATGTGGTGGCCGTTACCGCCCCGGCGGCAGTCACCGGTTTGGTTTCGGTACCCACGCTGGAATCCGCCACCGCCCTACGTTTGACCTGGAACGCCGTACCGTCCACCTCTGCGGGCCGCGTTGACGGCTACTCCATAGAATCCATCAACCCGCTTTCCGGGGTGTACGAAGTGGCCGCCTTGTCCGGGGTCTCCTCCAATCCCACCCATCTTCTCAGTGGTTTGACCAGCGGTGTTCCGCGTACAGTCAGGGTGCAGGCTTACGGCAACGAGTTGACCACCCTTTCCGGTGGTTATTCCGAGTCCGTGACCGCCACCCCGATCGGTGCGCCCGTGGTACCGGTCATTTCCAGCCTGACCCGCAGGGATTCCGGTTTCCGTATGAGTTACGCCGCGGCTGCTTCTGCCGCCAACCCCGTAACCAAGGTGGAGGTATTGTTCAACAACTCACCGGCGGCCAGCAACACCGGTCAGAGTTCCACCGCGCAATGGTCTTTCACTGACGTCTCCTTGGACGCGACTCCGGGAACGACCTACAGCATAAAGGTTACCGCCTCCAACGGCCTTACTTCTACCAGTAGCACGGCCTACACTCTGGTGGCCGTTACCGCCCCGGCGGCCCCCACAAGCCTCTCCCTTACCCCGAACCTGTCCGCAAGCACCTCCCTGGATCTCGCGTATCAGGCCGTGGACAGCACCGTAAGTGCGCCGGTCAGCGGCTACATGGTAGAGAAGTATTCCAACTCGTCGTGGGAACTGGTGGCTTTGGTGCCGCAGGACGAGACACCGGGAAGCGCTTCCACCGCGCTCAGTGAGTACATTTTGACCAGCCTGACAGCCGGTGTGCCAGTGACCGTCCGCATGCAATCCTTCGGTTCGGCCACCGCCGACCTTATAAGCGCGGTCTCGGCCTCGGTCACCGGAACCCCGATCGGCGCCCCTCTCGCCGTGACCAACCTGTCGGTCCTGGCCGCCTACAACGGTCAGATGTCGTTCGCCTGGTCGAACGTCTCCTCCGCGGCCCGCCCGGTAGATTCCATCGACCTGAAGTTGTACAGGGACAATACTTTGGTTGATTCGTCCTCCACGTCTTCCAGTACCGTCGCCCGCACATTCACCGGTCTGACCAACGGTAAGACCTATAAATTGTACGTCATCCCTCAAAACTACGTCAGCCTTAACACCAACTTCGGTGTGACTTCCCCGCAATCGCTGTCCGCTTCCGCTGCCCCGTTCACCTCCCCGGCCACACCTTCCGGCCTGTCCTGCCCGGTGACCTCGGGAACGGTTACCTGCTCGTGGACCGCCGTGGCTTCCACCGAGGGTGCCCCCGTGACCGGATACGGTTTTAGTTGGAGGACCTCCGGTGGTTCGTGGAGTGCCGACATAGCCGTGACTACCGGCACCTCGGCCAGCTTGCCCAGCGTCGCCAATGGTACCGCCTACGAGACTAAGGTTCGTACCTACGGCCAGGATTCCCTATTGTCCTCCGATTATTCCAACGCCGTAAGCGTCACACCGATCGCGCCGCCCGCCGCCGCTACGTCGTTGAGCGCCTCCACGGGCAATACCCAGACTGTCCTGACCTGGACCCCGGGTGTTTCGACCGCCGCGTCCCCCATCGGCTACCAGCAGTACAAGGTATGCGCGGTGTCCACCGGGGTGTGCGCTACCCAGGGTGCGGCCAGCGCCTCTACGTCTAGCGCCACCTTCACCGGACTGACCAACGGTGACCAGTATACTGCGACCGTAACCTCCTACTCTGGTTCCACCCCGGAGACCAGCACCTACAATACCGTGTCCAGTGTGCACGGACCGTTCACGCCTTACGGCCCGCCGCTGAGCGCCCCGAGCCTTACGGCCACGGTCGCCCCCGGAAACAGCAACGCCTCCGCCAACGGTGTGGTCAACCTCTCCTGGACGGCCGTCGCTGGTACCGCCCAGGGACCGGTAACGGGTTACGCGGTGTACAAGGATAACGCCCTCCTGTCCGTGACCACCGGCCTCACCCTGCAGGCCACCGGTCTGACCAACGGCACGTCCGTGTCTTTCGCGGTAGCAGCGTACAACGCCAACGCCGAGGGCGGACGAAGCGAGACGCGTTCCGTGGTTCCCTACACCATACCTGGGGCACCCACGGTCGGCGCCATACTGAGGACCAGCATAGCTTTCACCGCCCCCGCCTCGAACGGAGGATCGGCTATAACGGGTTACAATGCGTCCTGCTCCAACGGAGCCACGGGTTCGGGCACTTCCTCGCCCATCACCGTATCGGAATTGCCGGAGTCGGCGACCTGCACGGTTCGCGCAGTCAATGCCGCCGGCCAGTCCGCGGCCTCCGGTAACTCCTCTGGCTACAGCCACTACGTGTACTACAACCACTATGCGTACTACAACCACTACACGTACTACAACCACTACACGTACTACAACCACTATGCGTACTACGCCCACTATGCGTACTACGCCCACTACGGTTACTACGCCCACTATACGTACTACGCCCACTACGGTTACTACGCCCACTACGGCTACTACGCCCACTACGGCTACTACGCCCACTACGGCTACTACGCCCACTACGGCTACTACAACCACTACATATACTTCTAACGCCACCGTACAAGGGTAACCCCTGTAGCCGGTTGGTGGATCTGCGGCACAGTATCTACTGATGCGTACCGTTAGGACCTTGTTTCCCGTACTGGCTTTCGTGGTGTTGATTGCGTCAGGCTGTATGCGTTCCTCGTCCGCCGATGTGACCTACCAGGAGTACAATACGCCCAACATCCTGGACCTACCCCCAGGGGCCCAGTCACCCATAGTGCTCGTCGACGATCTGACCGGGTTGCATGTCCCGTTGACCGGGGCTATGGAAACCACAGAATCCGGTCGCGTTAGTATCCACCTTCCCCAGTTGCCCATGGGGCGGTTCGTGGCCTCCTGGGAGGGCGGGGAGTTCACCGTGGATGTGTCCAACGCCGGGGAGACGTCTTTCGACTATAGTGAGCGGTCCGCGGATGACACCAACGTGCCTTATCACTTTTTACTCCTCGCCGCGGGTTTTGCTACCGGACTCCTGGTGTTTAAACGCAGCAGGAAGTTATCTGCTCTTGCGGCAATCGGTACCCTCCTACTATCCGCGGGCGTATGGCGGGCCACAACTGAGCCGCGCACCTTGTACGGTCAGGTGGCCTGGGACGCCTGCAATCTGGAGGCCAACGGGGACGCGGCCACCAGTTGCAAGGTGAACACCCTGCTAGAGCACATAGATGACGGCCAGATACCCGCGCTCGCCGCCCTCGTCGCCTCCAACAACGACCCCCTCTGCCACGAGGTGGTGCATCGCGTGGGGTTCCACACTTGGCGGACAACGCGCGACATGGCTTTGGCACAGTCGATAATGGTGCCCGGGTGCGACAACGGGCTGATCCACGGCATCGTCGAGTCGATGGCCACCTTCACCGAAGACGAGGAGTTTCCGGAACTCCTCCTAGAGTTCTGCGGCGCCAATGCCGACGAATTCGCCAAGCGTGCCTGCCTGCACGGCGGCGGTCACGCCACGATATGGCGCACCAATGGGGACATTACGCGCGCATGGGAACTGTGCGAGAAACTACCAACCGACCGGATCCCCGGCATAGACATATACGACGAGTGCATGGGATCCTCCGTGATGGAATGGGCAGACCGCTGGGAGGAAGGGCAGAAGAACGGCAACCTCACCGTACTACCCAAGATCGCGGAGCCCATGGAACTGTGCCGTCTGGGTCCGGATACTTTCCTGTTCAAGTCCGGATGCTACATGGGCACCAACCACCGTACCGGCACCGCGAGCAACGCGGCACGATGGTGCGGCGAAAAAGAACCCGCCGTCAATCATGACGCCTGTTTCTCGGCCATCGGGGAGAATCTACCTTATTTCGAGTTGCCTCTTATACCCACTCCGGACATAAAACTCGTCCCATCGATGGCCCTGAACCACTCGACCGCCTGCTCCATGGCCCCCACTGCGTCCGCCCGTGACGCGTGCATGACTGCCTTGTCCCGGGTATTCGTCTCCATGCGGATGTCCAAATCAGAGGGAAACGAGGTTTGTCGCGCCGTGTCCCGGGAACTGGTCCCTGCTTGCCTGAAAGGCATACTGGAGGCCGAGACGTCATTCCGCATCCAAGGAAGGACACTATCGTAGGCGGCGCCGTGACCGTTCGTCCGGATCCCCTGCTGGCTAAACGGCCCGTGGGTCCGCGCACGGAAACCGGCGAGACTCCCCACGGTACGGGCACCGCGACCTATGATCGCCACCGCAAGTACCGTTACCGGTTGTCGCGAACCTGGGGAAGCGGTAGGCGCGTATGTTTTGTGATGCTCAACCCGTCCACCGCCACCGCCACCGAACTGGACCCCACAGTGACCAGGTGCCATGGTTACGCAACCGCATGGAGGTATCACCAGATGGAGGTGGTGAACATTTTCGCGCTCCGTTCCACGGACCCCGCAGGGCTTTACTCCCATCGCGACCCTGTCGGGAAGGGAAACGACGACGCGATCCTTGCCGCCGCCCTCGATGCCGATCTCGTGGTGTGCGCGTGGGGAACCCACGGAGCGTACCTAGGCAGGGGTTCGCAGGTGCAGGATCTTCTCGCGACCAACAAGGTCGCCCTTCACGCGCTCAAGGTCACCAAAGGCGGCCATCCGGGGCACCCGTTGTATCTCCCCGCCGCGCTGCGGCCGACGCCATGGGCGCCCAAGTGACTTTCCCCGCTATCTGAGCGTCATCGTCGCGGGTTTGTCGTACACTACCCGGCTACAACGGTACTAGGTACACAATCTGCCAGTCTTTATCAAAGCAAAGGAGAGAGACGTGACGCAAACAGTCAATGTTCAAGGCGAGGTTTTCCAGTTGGACACCTCGCCCCAGACCGCCCGGGAGATAGAGGCGAGTGCCAACAAACTCCTGACCCCTTCCGCACGCTCGGTGTACTCCGCAGAGATCACCAGTTCTCTGCGCATGCTGGTCCTGCGCCAAGCGGACACGGTCGAACCGGAAGGAGCCCCTCGCTGCGACCTCGTCAGGCGAGTATTCAGTGAACCCAGCGTTCGCCAACTCATCAGCTCGCGAGCGAAAATCGCCCCGGGGATTTCCGGGCTAACTGCCGTGGACCTCTCTTACGGGCAGGTGCTTGCTTTAGGCAGTTACGCCAAAGGCGGCATGCGGTACACAGCCGACCAGTTCAAGGCGCTTCACACGATAGCTCTTTGGATAGGCGACGGTATACCGGTAGGACGCGGATACGAACTCGTGGAAAGCCAGTATGGGCTGCCCGCGAGCTTCATGGGTTACTCGCCATCACGCAAACCCGCATTCGCTATCGCCGACGATCTGACGATCGCCCAGCGAGAGACAGCATCCACGCTGATGCGCGACGGCCTAGATCCGCGTGACGCGGTAAAAATCGCCGCCGTACTGTAACATTTGGTACGGTGGACACTTCCCCGAGTTAGGGTGATTATGCCCCCGGTCTTTTTGGCCGAAGAGGTGAAGTGTGGGGCCCCGCAAGGGGCCCCTTTTATTTTAAGTTATTTTAAGAGAAATGGTTCACGACTCGGGGTCTTTCTCGGCAATCAGGGTGGTCGAGTTTACGGGTACGTTAGTGAAAGCCACCACACCTTCTTGGTACTGCCACCGCAGGGATACCGAGTCGATCGCGTTCAAGGTCACCGGGCCCAAGTTGAAGTACACGTAGTTGCTGGACGGTTGTACTATCCCGCTTTTGACCCCGAATTCTCCGGTTATGGTTACAATCGTTCCCAGGGGTTTTATGGCGCTTCCTTTGTCTCCGACGATGGATGCATGGCCGACGATCTTTAGTTTCAACCATTTAGTGGGGGTTTTCTCGGCCGGATTCACCCATATCTGACGGAAGGCGGCTCTGCGTCCGGTGAACAGGATGTCCATGTCCCCGTCCAAGTCCAGGTCTATAACCGCGGAATTCTCCAACCCGGTTACGCCTTGCTCCGCACTCAGCGGCCCGGTGGTGTATCTTACCAGTTTCCCGTTTTCCACCACCGCGGTTTCCAGTACCGGACCTTCGCACAGGCTGCAGGTCAGCACCATGTCCAGCCAACCGTCGTTGTTGACGTCGAGACTGGTTATACTAGTTGGGTCAGCGGCCGTGAAAAAGGTGTGGGAGTTTTCGTATTTTCGCGCACCTTTCCCCAGGTACAAAGCACTTTTGCCGGCCTTGTTGGCGCCTTTCTCACGGCATTTATTTGCGCTGCTACAGTTTTTTTCGGTTCCTCCCTGACTGTACACGGTCTCGAGGTTTGCGTACACAGCGATGTCAAGCGCGCCGTCGTTGTTGAAGTCCGCCACCGCCGATCTTGTACCGCCCGGGGTTTCTGCCAGGGTTTCTATATTCACGAAGTTGCCGCTTCCGTCCCCCCATGCCACGATGAGGTTTTCCCCGGTGACGACCAAGTCGATATGCCCGTCCCCGTCCAGATCCATGCTGGAGATTTGGTGGGTCTTTACCGCATAGTTGACCGAGGGGTCCATGGGGTACAGGCGTTTTATATACGATTCCAGGGGCGACGTTCTAGACGACCATTCAAACTGTCCCGGCGCGGCCAGTCCCTTGTTGAGGTACACGCCCACCCTTGTACCGTTCTGGTTGCTCCTTGCCGCCTCCGGGCTGATCACTTCCGCGAAACCCAGCCACGAGTGGTCACCGGCGCTGACACCCAGGTAGGCTATGTCTAGCCAACCGTCGTCGTTGAAGTCGCCGACCGTGACGTCCGTAACGTCCCCGTCTATGGCCCATTCTGCCGCCACGGGGGTGCCGTCCGGGTTCGAACACGGGTAGGCACAGAAGGTTCGCGGCATGGCGTATCCCGTGACCGACTTGTATTTATCTGAATCCTCCGAGTACGGCGCCACCATCTCCAGGCTCCGCCTGTATCTCTTGGATTGGTCGTCGGTCCATCCCGCCGGGTTGTGGGAGGCGAGCCCGAACAGGAATTCGTTGTAGCCGTCGTTGTTGAAATCCGCACCAACTCCGCTGGTTATCCGCCCGGCTATGTTCGCCCATGCGGCCTCCTCCTTTACCAGGTCCGCGATAAGGGTTCCTTCCGCGGTGGCCAGCACCCCGCCGTATCCATGGTGTATGTAGGCATCCTGGTACATGGAGCGAGGCGCCCCCACAAGGGGGGTAAGCTGCGAAAACTTGCTCGGACGGCTTCGCCACATGGTTTCGAGATTGTAGTTTTCGCAGTCGTCGACGCATCCCGTTTCGTCTAGCCCCGGAAGGAGCACGGTGCGCAGTGACCCCCTTGTTGCGGACTCCACCGGGGCAACCGTGTCCTCTACCACGTACACCGACGCGTACCCGACAGAAACAGAGAGCAGGATGGCCGCCGGAATTATGATTTTTTTCCACTTGAACCAGAACATCAGGTACTCTAGTTTCATGTTATTTTGCCCCCTTCAGGTAGTGCTTTGCCAGGCATTTGCCCAGGGTCACGCTGGCGTCCACCCCCGATGTCCAGTAAAGGACACCCTCCCCGAAGCGCTCAGGTCCGGTTCCGGCCAACAGCGGGCTGGAGATCAGTTCCTGACCGGGAATATCCGACAATTGTAGTCCGTAGTGTTTTATGTACTCTGCGGCTATGGTCCAGTACAAGGCGTGCGCGGAGAGGTAGGTCGGGTCCATGACGGTCATCAGGGCGGTGTCCCCTGTTTGCAGGGCATGGACGTCCAGGGGGCTACCGAGCATCCCGTGCACCGAATAGGAGTTCAGGTGCACAGAAGCTTCGTACAGTGCGTTTACCAGACTAGTGCCTTCTTGGTACAGTTGCTCGTTGAAGTATTTGCCGTCGAGGGTTATCACGGGATGTCCGAGTTCCGCTTTTGCTTTTTTGTTCAATATCGTGGCCGCGGTGGCCAGGACGACAGCCGGGTTTCGTAGTTCGGAGGAGTATGCCGACTCGTAAAAATCCGTTTCCGGATTCCGCACGTCAACCGCGCTATCCGGTATGAGGACGGCACCTTTGTATTCCTTTGCCTGCAGGGCCGCGGCGTGGGATTCGTACTCGACCTGCAGGGATTCTCGTATGACACGCGGCACCTTGCAGGCGCTACCGTCGGGCACTTTCACTCCGCTCAGGTCGTAGATCACCGGACTGTCGTCGGTGTAGCGGTCGGCGGTCCAGCGCGGGTAGGTATCGTTGGCCAGGTCCCTGATGTCGGTTTTTTCGTCGTATCCGTCACCGTTGGCCATTTTTATGTACTTGTCCGCGTAAGACTGCACTTCTTGGCTGTCCGTAACCGACCAGGCGTCCAGCAACCGCTTGCTGTCTCCTTCCCCTGTCATGCCTCTTAGGAATATTATGCCCGCGTCTATGATGTCTTTATCGCTTAGCCGCTCCTCGCCTCTGGCCGAGTTCTCGCGGAGCATGGCAAACAGGTAGGAGTTGATGCGCAGCAATTCCAGGTCCCACTGCAGATCGCCCTGCTTGAATTCGCTCAACCCGTCCGCGCCTTCTACTATCGATCCCCGTAGGGCGGCGTTGAACGAGAAGCCTTCGGGTTTGGCCAGCAGAATCTCGCGGTTCTTCGTCTCTTCGGCTGCGTAGGTGTCCTTATCTACGTTTGCTCGGGGTGCGACGGTTCGTCGCAGGTACGCGCCTCCGGCTATCGCTCCCCCCAGTACCGCTAAGGTTAGTATTATGTTCAATAGTTTACGCATCTATACTACGGTCTCCCGCCCCGATTGGGTGGCACGCAAGTGACTGCAGGGCTCTCAGCGCCGTTCAAGGTCGACATATTTCGAAAGTTCCAGTTGAAACAAACCGAACTCAAAAACGGTCTTATCTACGGCCTGCTTTGTTTGTGCGGAGAAGTCCTGGGTTAGGTTTATTGTCTCGCTGCATTGGAAAACTACCGAATATAGGCGGTTTAACCAAGCCCTGTAGGCCTCTTCCAGCGACTCGACGGGGGCTGGTGGCAAGGCGCGCAACTTATCGAGGGTTTCCACCATGTACGCACATCTGTCTACCGTGGCTTTCCCTTCCTGTGTCTCGTCGAACTTGTTTATGGTGTTAATGATTTTGCTTATGCCCTCGCCGGTAAGATCGCTCCAGTCGGACACGTCCTGCCTGGGTTCGACGGGCGGTGGGTAGAGGGTGTTCGCGGAGGGATTCGGGGTAGTGTTGGCGTCGCTGGCTACGACGACCGGGTTATCGTTGTTTGCGACTATCGCAAAGTAGGAGACTAGCCCTACGATCGATACCACCAACACCGCTACCAGGAGTACGAGGATGGACAGGACAAGGTTGGTGTTTTTTGGTTTTTCGGACATAAGATGGATTGTCGCCCCCGGGGGCATATTGTCACGATTGCGTCCCCGGGGGTCTAGGAACCCTGCCTGCGTCTAGTATCGAGTTCGGCCCGTATCTTCCGGGCCCTAGAAGGGCCCACGGAGGGGACCCTGGCCAGGTCTTCCTCTGTTGCCGTCAGGATGCCTTCGTACGTCTCGAAGTGATGGTACAGGTTCGCTTCCAGTGCGGATCCTACGCCCGGTATGTTCAGGGGCGTTCTTTCGGTCAGTTGCGCAGTTTTGATCCTACGGTGCCTGCCTAGGGCGTGGTTGTGGGCGGCGTTGCGGATGAGCATGAGCAGCAGGAGCGAGTCGTTGTCCCGTGCGAGCACGACCGGTTTGCCGCTCCCCGCCAGGTATAGTTCCTCGAACTGTTTGGCCAGTCCGCAGATTGCGACCTCCCCTTTCAAACCCAGCGTCTCCAGCGCCTTCATTCCGGCGGCGACCTGCCCTTTGCCGCCGTCCAGCAGCAGGACGTCGGGAAGCGCTCCTAGCCCCATTCTGCGTCCGCTGCATCGTTTGGTCACCATTTCCTCCATGGCCCGGTAGTCGTCGGCTTGCATCGCCCCGAGTTTGGCCACCCGGTACTCGGCGGGTTGCATACCCCCCTTGTCGAACACCACCAGGGAGCCCACGGTGTTTCTCCCGGCATGATGCGAGATGTCTATGCATTCCACCCGTTGCACGGGTCGGGCGGAGTTCACTGTCCGTCCGAGCCCCTGCAGGGCGTGGTATACTTTGGCGGGATCGAGCCAGGAGGAGGTGTCCATGGTTCTTATTACTTCTTGTGAGTTTATTTTCGCCAAAGAGACCAGGTCTCGTTCGTACCCGTCGCAAGGTAGGCGCGTGAACGCGGTTTGTTCGGGGGCGATGTTCAGGCGTCCAGGGACGGCGTGTTCCGGCGAGTGGTTGTTTATCACATACTCATAAAGTTCGCGCTCTCCGCTGTGCGGGTTGTCCATGCTTTCGTAGGTGCGGATGCTCTCCACTACGCCTTTGACCACGTCCACGGCGCAGACTCCCAGGAAGCCGAACCCTCTGGACACCGCCCATGCGGTAATGTCGACGGGTTCGCGGACAACCACCTGTTTTGTGGTCAGGGATTCCAGGGCCCCTATGGTGTCCCTTACCCGGGCGGCTCTCTCGAACTTTTCCTCCTCGGAGAGCCTCGCCATGGTGGAACGGAGTCCTGTGGTCAGGGAGTCGTCGGGTTTCCCCAGGTATTTTACCAGGTCGTCGCACGCTTTGTCGTATGTGGCTCGGTCGGTGTTTTTCAGGCACGGTGCCAGGCACTGGTTCGTCTCGTATAGAAGGCAGGCCTTCTGGGTTTTTACGGCGTTGGTGAACACGTGTTCGGTGCAACTGCGGATTTTGTACACGGTTATCAAGGCGTCCACGAGTGCCCGGGTCCCGGTTTGAGGGTACGGTCCGAACACGTGGGCCTGCTCGGGTCTTCGGCCTCTCCAGGAAAATAGTTTCGGGGTTCTCTCTTTGCTGACGGCCAGGCCGGAGTATCCGGTGCCTTCGCGAAGTTTTATGTTGTAGGGCGGCTGCAGTTTCTTTATCTTTTCCCGCTCCAAGAGCAGCGCTTCCTGCTCGCTTACGCACAAGGTCCAGGACACCTTGGTCGCCGCGTCCAGCATCGCCCGGGTTCTGGCGCTCACACCCCCGGCAAAATAGGTGGCCAGGCGCTTCTTCAGGTTTAAGGCTTTCCCTACGTAAAGGGGGCTGCCGTGCTCGTCGGAGAACTCGTAGACGCCCGGTCCGTCTGGGGCGTTGTTTGGTTTTGCGACCATGTCCCCGTGGACTGTGTCGCCGGCAGTATCCGGCGCCACTGACGTCGAACCCCCGCCTGCCCAGAAAGCCGGTGCCTGGTTTCCCGGGCTTTCTTGACGCTCGTCCCCCGGCGCTAACGGTAGAGACCAAGAATCCTCAAACAAAAAAGGAGTCCGTAAATGGACACACATATCGAAATCAAGAGACTGCTGACGGCAATCCCGATCGAGCAGAACGTGATCGATAAGGCCCGCGAGGTCTATGATCATTCGGTGCGCAAGCTAGCGCTCGGAAACTCGGTGATAGCCAATCTGATCTTCACCAAGGCCC
>Ga0194122_10001096_pt1 | contig 34841 bp, 30 predicted proteins | sample TA2MahCa10mmetaG_FD_155487 | JGI IMG/M metagenome (GOLD analysis project Ga0194122, IMG submission 155487) | Freshwater microbial communities from Lake Tanganyika, Tanzania - TA2015021 Mahale Deep Cast 10m | ecosystem: Environmental > Aquatic > Freshwater > Lake | place: Tanzania: Lake... | reverse complement strand
TTAGAGATACGCATACTCATTTGCTGACCACCAACTTTCCACCATCGCCAATAAGCTGAGGTTGTTGTTTTCGGTTTTGTACCATCGCTTGACGGCTTACCATCTCCGAAAGATAGTTTTGCAATTCGCCCGCAGTAATCCGTCCATCTTTATCTTCATCAGCATCGCCCTCCATACCCTTCATTACGTAGTAGCTAAAGATACCGTGTTTTAAATCGGGACTTGAGCTGGCAATTTGGTCTGGCGCTGAGGCAGTAAAGACAGTGAACTCTGGTGGAAATATGCTGGCTGACGTTTTTATAACAATTGGTCGAGCACTTGCCAGCAATGTATCACCCGTTCTAATTTGTCCACTGTAGCAAGCATCCATGAACATGGTTACGGATTTAGGACTGACAGACTGTATCGCGGTGATTATTTCTTGCTGGTTCAACGCGGTCTTATCAATAAAATTCCTATCGGCGCCGAATGGCAAAATGTACAGACTTTTACCATCGTCGCTTGGTAGACCGTGACCGCTGTAAAAAACATATACATCGGTCGTGGCTTTTTTGACCTTGACGGGTAACCAATTTCTAAATGCGGTCAATATCTCCACAGCATCTGCCTGCTCATCCAGTAGCATTTTTATGTTTTCAGGCTTGATGCCCAGTGCTCGTGTAGCGTAGTCATAAAACGCTGAAGCGTCTTGATTAGCAAACTCAGCTTTAGGGACACGCTTGTAGTTTTGTATACCGATGATGATCGCAACGCTGTCAGTAACAGTACGTGCTCTCACTCGAAAGGGATTAAGGTCGGCAAATTTTGGAGAGGAATCAGCTATAGCCCTAGTGACTGTAATCGTTCTAGTATCTGTATTACCGTTGGTGTCCTTCGCAACAATTGTGAAAAGCGTATCTTGACCCGCTCTGGCAAACTTTTTAACGGTGTAAATTCCGTCTTCCCTACCTCCCAATTCTTCACTATTTATTTTTAGCGACGCTGTGTCCGTATTTGTTCTTATAGAAAATTCAAACTTTCCTTCAATATCCGGCTGAGAATTCGAAACCACTAGATTTAGCCGAGATTTATTTTGTGCTTGTTCCTTACGACCGGACTCAAGCTCCGAGGGCAAGGGTGATTGAACGGTAGCATATCTACTTGGAAGAAACCCCATCGGATCAACTACTTTGCCAAATTGCCGAATCTCGAAATGTAGCCGTACCGACTCGGCATCCGAGTCGCCCATCTCGGCAATACGCTGTCCTTCGGCAACGGTCTGACCCTCCTTCACCAAAATCGCTTTGTTGTGGCCGTAGGCAGAGACCAAGCCATCACGATGATCAATAATCACCAAGTTGCCAAAGCCACGCATATTATTGGCATACAAGACGGTGCCTTCGCCAACCGCGACGATTGGCTGACCCGGCTGCCCGGCGATATCAATGCCTTTGCGGGATGCATCAAAATTTCGAATCACCTTGCCCTCAGTCGGCCAAATGAAGCGACCGGCGGTCGGCATCGCGACATCAGCAGGCTTGCGCCCGTCGTTCAGTGTCTTGGCGGGCTCACCCCGTTGTAAATCAGACCACGCCTGATCAGAGTAGGCGACTTTCTTACCTAAAGGCCCACTCTTGGTACTACCGGCGGGACTCGCGCTACGCGTTGGGCTTGCGCTGGCCGTGTTTGCGTTGCTCGGCGCCGCAGTGCTGCCTGCGGTGTCGAGCGAGCGCATCTCCATACCGGTATCTGTCGGCACGCTGGCTACCCGATTATCTTCAGGCGGTATCACGCGCAGCTGCTGGCCAACGCGAATATCGTCCGGGTTGCTTAATCGATTCCAGTCGCCCAGATCGCGTAACGGCTGGTTGAATTGCCTGGCGATTTTGCCAAGCGTGTCGCCCTTTTTAACGGTGTAAAAACCGGGCGGATCTACGGGCTCAGGTGCAGCAGCAGTTGCGGGGGCCGCTGCGGGCTGCGCGCTCTTGGTCTTGGCGCGCGTTGAGGTTCGGTCATCAATCGGCGCATTGGCTGGCATCTCCGCGCACCCATGTAGCAGCAGGGCAAAAAGCGGGATCACATAAATCGTGTTGTACCTCATCGTGGCTATTCCAACTGACTATTTCAACGGTTATGAACCTAGCCGAATGTACCGGGTCGCATCGGCACAAAGTGACAAGGCTCGAGCAAATCAGCCACCCACTCATGGGGCTTGATGCGCACCACTAGCTTGAGCCGCTGCGAGCGTTGGCCGACTGGAGCGATCAATCGCCCGCCGAGCGCCATCTGATCCAGCAGCGCCTGCGGCACATCTAATCCTGCCGCTGCCAAGATGATGCCATCGAATGGCGCGCACTGCGGCAGTCCCAACATACCATCGCCATAGTGCAGCCGCAGATTGGGAATGTACAGCGCGCGCAAGTTACTGCGCGCCAGCTCGTGCAGCGGCCGCATACGCTCGATCGAGTAGACCTCGCCTGCCACCTGCGCCAACACTGCGGCTTGGTAGCCACAGCCGGTACCGATTTCCAGCACCCGACCCAATTTTCCGTCAACACCTTCGCGTAATAACTCGATCATGCGCGCGACGATCGACGGCTTGGATATCGTCTGGTGGTAGCCGATCGGCAATGCGGTATCGACATAGGCCTGCGAGGCGAGTGCTGGCTCGAGAAAAAAATGGCGCGGCACGTTTTCCATAGCGGCCAACACTGCAGCATCTTTGATGCCCTGCTGGGCTATGCGGCGCACCATCGCTTTGCGTACCGCCTCGGATACCAACGGCGCATGGCCCGGTCTGTCGACAACCCACGCGGGACTAGGCGGCTTGCTGACGATGGTTGGTGGTGGTAGCGGCCGCGCGTTCGCACTGCGCTCATTGACATTACGAGTCGCGGTTTGTGTGCTGTGGGTGCGGTGCGCGCCGGTCTTGCTACGACCAGACAGGCCAGTGACAAAATCCAGCGTCAGTGGAAAACGCTTTTTCGGTTGGCTTTCGCTCTCGCTCATCCGATCACCGTCTGCAAGCGTTGCAACTGAGGGCCATGCGTGAGATCGATTTGTAACGGTGTGACGGAAACCCAGCCCTGCTCGGTCGCATGAAAATCGGTGCCCTCGCCAGCGTCTTTTGCCTTGCCCGCAGGTCCAATCCAGAAAATCTCATTGCCATGCGGATCAGTCGAGCGAATCACCGGCTCTGATTGATGCCGCTTGCCCAGCCGCGTCGCCACTACTTTGTTGAGCCTATCGTAAGAGCGATTAGGAATATTCACATTCAGCAGAAAAGGCTTGCTGAGCGCATTCAGATTTCGCTGCACGATATCTTTCGCCAGGCGCGCAGCTGAGGCCAGCTCTGACCAGCCATGATCAACCTGAGAAAAAGCAATCGCCGGAATTCCGAACAAAAAACCTTCGGTAGCCGCGGCAACGGTACCGGAGTAAAGCGTGTCATCGCCCATGTTCTGCCCCTGATTAATGCCTGACACTACGAGATCCGGTCTTTCACCGAGCAAGCCAGTGAGCGCGATATGCACGCAATCGCTGGGTGTGCCGTTGATGGAGTAATAGCCCTTGTCAGACTTCATCACCCGTAGAGGGCGATCGAGCGTGAGCGAGTTGGAAGAGCCGGAGCGGTTGCTGTCGGGTGCCACGACCACGATCTCAGCAATCGAAGAGAGTTGATCAGCGAGGGCGTTGATGCCAGGGGCCAGATAGCCATCATCATTGCTGATCAAGATTTTCATCGTTGCGATTTTACCTCAACGCATCCCCGACGCGGCACTGCTTTGATACCGCTCAACATGGCGCGCGGAGCAAAAAGCTTTCTACCTCCTTGATATCGCGCGTGCGTGCGAACGGCGGCAGACTTTGCCAGATTCGACGGCCATAGGGCTTGGAGATCAGGCGAGGATCACAGATCATGAGCACGCCACGGTCATGCTCATCCCGAATCAAGCGACCGGCGCCCTGCTTGAGCGCGATAATCGCCTCGGGCAACTGGTGATGCATGAAGCCATTCTGACCACGCCGCTCCGTCTCTGCGATACGTGCCGCGAGTACCGGGTCATCGGGTGGCGCAAACGGTAACTTGTCGATGATGACGACGGACAGCGCGTCTCCGCGCACATCAACGCCCTCCCAAAAACTCTGGCTGCCTACCAGGACCGCATTACCGGCGCTGCGAAAACGCTCGAGTAACTCGTTACGCCCGAGCTCTCCTTGAATCAGCAAAGGCCAGGCAAGCTCTCGCTCTGCGATCAGGTCGCGCAGCCGCTCACCCGCACGCCTGACCGCGCGTAGCGTCGTGCAAAGCAAGAAAGCACGACCACCGGCCGCCTCAATAACCGGTAATGCGGCATCGATCACCGCATCGATATACGCGGGCGAACTGGGATCAGGCATATCAGTCGGCACATACAGCAACGCCTGACGCGCGTAGTCGAACGGGCTCGGCCAGCTTTTCGCCGCAGCCAGCTCCAGCCCCATTTGCGAGGTGAAGTGAGAAAAGTCATTTTTCGCCGCCAGCGTCGCCGAGGTATAAATCCAGGCACGCGGCACACCCTCACGTTGCTTGTTGAAGATCGGCGCAATCGACAGCGGTGTTCGGTGCAGCTGCACGCTTTGGGAAAATGCCTCAACCCACAACACATCGGCCTGATCAGGCTCGCTGCTGGCAGACGGATGCCAACGGCCCAGCGTCAAGCCGAGTTCAGATGCACGCACGCGGCACTGCTCCAAGGTCTCGGCGCGCTCAGCCTGTGCCGCCAGCACCTCGATCAAATGCGAGAGCATTGCTTTGACTTGCTCAAGCGCCGGAAAAAATTGACTGCTTTGAGCGATCTGCGCGTAAGCCAGCTTTGCGCCCTCCGCTGGTAAGCATAGCCGTAGATCACGCACCGCTTTCTCGACGCTCGCGACTTGCGTACCCCAGTCCGCGCCATCGCGGGCGTGGGTCAGCCCCTCCGCAAGGACATCCCGGCACAGCTCCATGAGCTGGCTGGTAGATACCGTCTCGCCAAAAAACAAGGTAGCAGTATCGGGCAGCTGATGCGCCTCATCAAAAATAATCGTGTTCGCGGTCGGCAGTAACTCGGCGACGCCGGTATCCTTCAAGGCGACATCGGCAAAGAACAGATGGTGATTCACGACGACGATATCTGCTTGCTGGGCTTCGCGCCGCGCCCTCATCACAAAACAATCTTGGTAGTGCTTACATTCGGCACCGACACAGTTGTCACGGGTTGAGGTCACCAGATGCCATACCGATGCGTTCTCAGGTACGCGTGATAGCTCTGATTTGTCACCGCTGCTGGTAGTTTTGATGAAGCGACCAATCTCGCGTAAATAGCCAACATCTTCGCGCGCAGTCAGTCGCCCGTTCTGCTGCGTGCGCTCGAGATGAAAATGGCAGACATAGTTCGCGCGACCCTTGAGCAGCGCGACACTGACAGGCGCATTCAAGGCCTTGCGCACCACGGGAAGATCTCGCAAAAACAGCTGATCTTGCAGGTTGCGGGTACCGGTCGAGATAATCACCTTGCCACCCCACAGCAAGGCCGGCACCAGGTAAGCGAATGTTTTGCCGGTGCCGGTGCCAGCCTCTGCTAGCAGTGTCGATTGGGTCGCAATAGCCTGCGCCACTGCACACGCCATATCCGCTTGCGACTGCCGAGGTCGAAAGCTGGGAATATGCTCGGCCAGTCTGCCGCTGGCAGCAAACAGCGCAGCCACCTCGGCATCGTGAACACCGACAAGCTCGTTAGTGACAGGGACGTCGCTCAAAATGAGATCAAACGTCAGGCAGGAATATCCGGCACCAGCAACATCTTCAGCTGCAGTATCTGATCCTTCAGCTGAAGCTTGCGCTTCTTCATGCGCGTCAGCAGCAAGTCATCCCGGTTTGGCAAATCAATCAAACGCACAATAGCCTCGTCGAGATCGCGGTGCTCAATCTCGAGCGCCACCACGCGCGCATGTAGCTGATCAGGGTCGAGTTTCATTAGCAGGCGCTGGCGCGGAAGGTGGCGCAGGCGGTTCAGGCGGTTCAGGTTTGACAGCCTCGATACCAGCTGGCTCAAGCGACGAATCGGTAGCGTCCGGGCTTTCAGCATTACGCGCTTTGCCCGTGATGGGAACCGACTTGGCGCGTTGCTCGGCCGCGCGGCGCTCACGGTCAGCCACCGCACGATCGCGCTCGGCAGCGCGCTCGCGCCGTAATAGCGCATTCGCCTCAACTTCAACCCGCCGTACTGCCTTTGTTGCGCGCCTTTCGCTCTCGCGAAGATCAATCAAACAAGAAGAGGTAAAAAATTGCGCGTAGCACTGCGCACGTTGTCGCGCTACCCGACGCACGATCTCGCTGCGCGCAACCGGAACCAATGCAAGCGCGTCATTGGCGCGGTCGACCGAATCAATCGATTCAGGCGGAAATTGCGTCGCCAGCGCCTGCTCGGCAGCGCCGCTCGGATCAACCGGTTGTGCGACGGCGCTAGCGCAGAGTAATGACCAAACCATCAAGGCAGCCAGTACCGCAAAATTTTTCTTAAGAGCCAAAAAATATCCCGTTCCGTTTAGTCAGCCGCCTGCTTCGCCAGCATAAGCGCCGACTTACGCCGATCACTTTCTTTATACTCACGCGATTGCATCTCAACGATCCGCGAGACCGTACGCTGAAACTCGGTCGCAAAACTGCCCTCGGTGAACAGCAGCTCCGGTCCGACTTCTGCAGACATCAGCAGCTTGATCCGGTGGTCGTACAGCACATCTACCAGCCAGGTAAAGCGCCGCGCCTCAGAAGCCATCTCGGATGACATCTTCTGCACATCCGACAAAATCACCGTATTAAAACGACGCGCGATCTCGAGGTAATCATTCTGAGAACGTGCGGTACCACATAGTGTCGCAAAATCAAACCATACCACCCCACCCGCGCGCCGAATGCACAAAACATCCCGCGATTCTATCCTGATCTTGGGATCATCCTCAGCCGCGCCGGCAAGGTCGGAGAAAGCATGTAGCAATGCCTCTGTTGCCGCTGCACCCAACGGCGCGTGGTAGGCCGAGACCTGCTCCAAGATGCGCTTTCGGTAGTCGGTTCCGGCGTCGACATTCAGGATATCGAGCTTGTCTTTGAGCAGCGCGATCGCCGGTAACATCCGGTCGCGATGCAAGCCATCGGGATACAGCGTGTCTGGCGCGTAATTTGAGGTCATCACGAACGACACGCCATGATCAAACAAGGGCTGCAGCAGGTTGTACAGAATCATCGCATCGGCGATGTCAGAGACATGGAATTCATCAAAACAAATCAGACGGTAGCGCTGCGCAATCTGCTCTGCGACCACCTGCAAAGGATCTTCCACATCTTTTTGCTCATCCAGCGCGTGGTGCACCTCACGCATGAATTCGTGAAAGTGCACACGGGTCTTGCGCTGAACCGGTACGACCGCATGAAAACAATCCATCAGGAACGACTTGCCACGACCAACCCCACCCCAGAGGTAAACACCGCGCGGAATATCAGGATGATGCAGCAGCTTGGTCAAGCGTGTTGCGCGCTTGGAGCGATAGGCCACCCATTCATCGTACAAATGCTGAAGCCGATCGACCGCAGCGCGCTGCGAAGGATCCGCGCGATAGCCACGCTCGGCTAGCGCTAGCTCGTAGTACTCGATCACATTCATTGCGCGTCGCCCGTTGGGGTCAAATCAACCGTGATTTGCGCAGGGTAGCGCTGCTTGCTCGAGCCCAAAGGAAAACCAAACCCCATCGACACCCCAACGCCGCTGGTACTGCCGAAGCTGCCGCCGCCCACACCAACGCTGACCCGCGTGCCGCTATTGGAGATAGCACTCAAAGGTAGTCGGTAGATTACTTCCGAGGATCGATAACCCGGGTGATGACACACGACGCGCAAGTCACCGCTGGGCTCACCGATTATCACCGTGCCCGGCGTTGTCACTTGCCAGCTTCCCGAGAGATTACTCACTACGCATGCGGCTCCAGAGAGCGGCTTGCCCTGAGCCGAGGACACGACATGTAGCTGACCCGCAGGCGGCGAGGGCTGCGTGGCGCAGCCCACCAATGCCATGACTAACGCTGTCAGTAAACCGACCCGGTGCATGCCAGTGCTTTCATGCGCCCGGTAGTGTGTGCGCCGCACGGGCATGGGCTTAGAAATTAAGAGCGCGCTTATCTACCGCGAGCGCAGCTTCTTTGGTAGCCTCGGATAGCGTGGGGTGTGCGTGGCAAATGCGCGCAATATCCTCGGCCGAGGCCCGAAACTCCATCGCCACCACCGCTTCCGATATCAACTCAGAGGCCATCGGACCGACAATGTGTACACCCAAAATTTCATCCGTGTGCGCATCAGCAAGGAATTTCACCAAACCGGATGTGTCGCCCAGTGCGCGGGCACGGCCATTCGCCATGAAAGGAAAACTACCCGCCTTATAGGCAACGCCAGACGCTTTGAGTTGCTGCTCTGTCTTACCCACCCAAGCGATTTCGGGCGAGGTGTAGATGACCCAGGGAATCGTGTCAAAGTTGACGTGACCATGCTGACCGGCGATACGCTCGGCGACAGCCACGCCCTCCTCCTCGGCCTTGTGCGCCAGCATCGGGCCCCGTACGACATCACCCACCGCCCAGACATTGGGCAAATTGGTTTTGCAATGCTCATCCACTGCAATGAAGCCGCGATCATCAAGTTTCAAGCCGACCGCATCGGCATGCAACCCATCGGTATTCGGTACACGACCAATCGAGACAATCAGCTTATCTACCTCAAGTACCTGCGCTGCCCCACTGGCGTTGGTGTACTCAACATGCACACCTTTACCGGTTTTGATTGTGCCGATCTTCACACCCAGCTCAATCGCCAGACCTTGTTTGACAAACAGCTTATGCGCCTCACTCGCGACGGACTCATCAGCCGCACCAAGAAAAGTTGGCAGTGCCTCAAGAATCGTTACCTCGGCACCAAGCCGACGCCAGACGCTACCCATCTCCAGCCCAATCACACCAGCGCCAATCACGCCGAGTTTTTTTGGCACGCTGGCTATGTCAAGCGCGCCGGTATTCGACAAGATCAACTGCTCATCAAATGGCAGGTCAGGAAAGGTACGCGGATTCGAACCGGTTGCGACGATGATGTGCTTGCCGGTCACCGAATCGTTTGCGGGTGCTGATATCGCAATCTCATAAGCACCTGCATCAGCGTTAACGAATGAAGCTCGGCCATGCAAAAACGTAACCTTGTTCTTCTTGAACAGGTACTGGATGCCGTCGTTGTTTTGCTTGACCACAGTGTCTTTGCGACCGAGCATCTGCGCAAGGTTGAGCTTGACACCTTTGACCTCGACACCATGCTCGGCAAGCCCGTGCTGCACATGCTCGAAATGCTCCGAGGATTGCAGCATGGCTTTGGATGGAATACAGCCCACGTTGGTGCAAGTTCCGCCCAGTGCCGGACCACCTTTCGCGTTCTGCCAGGCATCGACACACGCTACCGACATGCCCAACTGCGCCGCACGAATCGCAGCGATGTATCCGCCCGGGCCGCCACCGATCACGACCACATCAAAATGCTTAGCCATGGCCGCCCCTTACAGATCAAGCAACAGACGCGCCGGATCTTCCAGTGCCTCTTTCATCGCGACCAGACCAAGCACTGCTTCACGACCATCAATAATGCGGTGGTCATACGATAGCGCCAGATAGTTCATGGGACGAATAACGATTTGTCCGTCTTCCACCACCGCACGCTCTTTGGTAGCGTGTACACCGAGAATCGCCGACTGCGGTGGGTTGATGATCGGCGTCGATAGCATCGAACCAAATACGCCGCCATTCGAGATAGAGAACGTACCACCCGACAGTTCGTCGAGCGTGAGCTTGCCGTCCTTGGCTTTGGTACCGAATTCGCCGATCTTTTTCTCAATGTCCGCAATCGACATCTGATCGACATTGCGCAGAATCGGCACCACCAGGCCGCGTGGTGAGCCAACCGCGATACCCACATCAAAATAGCCGTGGTAAACAATATCGTTACCATCCACCGACGAGTTCAGAATCGGGTATTTCTTCAGCGCTGCAACAGCGGCTTTCACAAAGAACGACATGAAACCCAGTTTTACGCCATGCTCTTTTTCAAATTTGTCTTTGTACTTATTCCGCAGATCCATCACCGGCTGCATATTCACTTCATTGAAGGTGGTGAGGATGGCGTTCGTCGCTTGCGACTCGAGCAAGCGCTCGGCAATACGCGCACGCAAACGGCTCATGGGTACACGCTGCGCCGGACGATCACCTAAATCCAACCCGATTTGCGCCGGTACTTCGGGCAGTGCGGGGCGTGCAGCGACCGGTGCAGCAGCCGCACTCGTTTTGGGCTGCGACAGCGCCTGGATAACATCACCCTTGGTGATGCGACCATCTTTGCCGGTACCCGTCACTGCGGAGGCGGACATCTGATTTTCTGACAGCATCTTGGCAGCGGCAGGCATCGCAATCGCGCCCGAGGAAACAGCGGCAGCACCAGGCGCATTGGCGGTGCTGGCTGGCGTCACCGCTGACGCGCCGGATGATGTGCTGGATGGTGTGCCGGCTGGCGTGCCTGACGCGCTGGCGGATGCACTCGCTGTCGCAGTGGCTTCTGTGTCGATTTTGGCGATGATCTCGCCCGACACGACGGTGCTGCCATCATCCTTCACAATCTCGACCACCACGCCTTGCGATGGCGCGGGTAGCTCAAGCACGACTTTGTCGGTCTCGATATCGATCAGGTTTTCATCGCGGGCGACTGCTTCGCCCACTTTTTTATGCCAGTTTAATAGCGTCGCTTCGGCGACAGATTCAGATAACTGCGGGACGTGTACTTCAATAATGGCCATTACCTACTCCGTTTCGGGTTTGTCACACAGGCCAGCGGCTTCCACCGACCTGCGGGGTCTTTACTTGGTTAAAACAAAGCCTTTCAGTTTGGAGAACGCGGCATCGATCAATGCTTTTTGCTGTGCGTAGTGTTTGTCATAGTAGCCAACCGCAGGTGACGCTGAAGCCGGCCGACCGGAATAAGCGAGCTTTTGCCCGTCATTCAGGTTCTCGAGAATGTTGTGCTGTATCTGGAACCAGGCGCCTTGGTTTTGCGGTTCGTCTTGCACCCACACCAGCTCAGAAAAATTCGGAAACTTGGCTAATTCAGTCGCCAGTGCCTTGTGCGGGAACGGGTACAGCTGCTCGACACGGATGATCGCCACATCATTCGCGTTGCGTTCTTTACGCGCATTGACCAAGTCATAGTAGACCTTGCCGGAGCATGCCAGCACGCGTTTGACTTTTTTAGCGTCCAGCTTGGTGTCCACTTCGCCGATCACAGTGTGGAACGAGCCTTTCACCAACTCGGAGAGTGGCGATCCAGCGTCCTTGTTTCGTAACAGCGACTTGGGCGTGAAAATCACTAAGGGCTTGCGGAATAAGCGAATCATCTGACGCCGCAGCAAATGGAAAATCTGCGCCGCCGAGGTCGGCTGTACCAACTGCATATTGTTGTCTGCAGCGAGCTGCAAGAAGCGCTCGATACGTGCAGACGAATGCTCCGGCCCCTGCCCTTCATAACCGTGCGGCAGCATCATCACCAAGCCTGAGGCACGGCCCCACTTCACTTCACCGGAACTGATGAACTGATCAATCACTACCTGCGCGCCGTTGGCAAAATCACCGAACTGCGCCTCCCAGATCGTGAGCGTGTTGGGCTCAGCAGTCGAGTAGCCATACTCAAAACCGAGCACTGCCTCTTCTGACAACACTGAGTCAATCACCGTAAAGGGTGCCTGCTGCTCCGATACATGCTGTAGCGGGATATAGTTACCTGCATCCCACTTCTCGCGGTTCTGATCATGCAGCACCGAATGCCGGTGGGTGAAGGTTCCGCGCCCTGCATCCTGACCCGTAATACGCACTGCGTAGCCAGACGACACCAGCGACGCAAACGCCAGATGCTCGCCCATGCCCCAATCCAGATTAATCTCGCCGCGGCCCATCGCGGCACGATCGGCCAACACCTTTTCAACCAAGGGGTGCAGCTTGAAATTTTCAGGCACCGTGGTGATGCGCTCCGAGAGTCGCTTCAACTCGGTTGCCGGTACCGAGGTATCGGCGGCATCCGTCCATTTGCGATTCAGAAAAGGTAACCAGTCAACCGCAAACTTGTTCTTGTAGTTGGAGATAACCGGATCAACAGTCTGCTTACCTTCATCCATCGCCTGACGATAGTCTTTGACCATCTGATCACCGCCATCGGCAGCAATGACGCCTTGCGCCGACAGTTTGTCAGCGTACAGCCTGCGGGTGCCAGGGTGCTGCCCGATTTTTTTGTACATCAGCGGCTGTGTGAGTGCCGGCGTGTCTTGCTCGTTGTGACCCAGTTTTCTGAAGCAGACAATATCAACCACAATATCCTTGTGGAACTGCATACGGAAATCCAACGCGATCTGGGTAGCAAACACAACCGCCTCAGGGTCATCGCCATTCACATGTAATACCGGTGCCTCGATCATCTTGACCACATCCGAGCAGTACAAGGTTGAGCGTGAATCACGCGGATCCGAAGTCGTGAAGCCAATTTGGTTGTTGATAACGATGTGCACCGTGCCGCCAGTGCCGTAGCCACGTGTCTGCGCCAGATTGAGCGTCTCCATCACCACGCCCTGACCCGCGAACGCGGCATCGCCATGCACCTGCACCGCCAATACTTGGTTACCCTGACTATCGCCGCGACGATCCATCCGCGCCTTGCAAGAACCCTCGACTACCGGGTTCACGATTTCAAGGTGAGACGGGTTAAACGCCAGCGACAAGTGCACAGGGCCACCGTCCGTCGAGACATCCGAAGAAAAGCCTTGGTGATATTTGACATCGCCCGCAGGTAAATCATCTGCGTGCTTGCCCTCAAACTCGGCGAATAAATCATGCGGCATCTTGCCGAGAATATTCACCAACACATTCAATCGACCGCGATGCGCCATGCCGATCACAATCTCTTGCACCCCCTGGCTGCCGGCGCGTTGAATCAGCGCATCAAGCGAGGCAATGAAGCTTTCACCGCCCTCCAGCGAAAAACGTTTTTGACCAACGTACTTGGTGTGAAGGTAGCGCTCCAGACCTTCAGCGGCGGTGATTCGATCGAGAATATGCTTCTTCTCTTCAGCACCAAAGCTGCCCGTCGCACGGGTTGCCTCAAGCCGCTCTTGCATCCAGCGCTTCTGAGCGGGGTCGGTTATGTACTGAAATTCCGCGCCAATCGAGCGGCAGTAGGTGTCGCGCAGCGCCTGCAGCAGATCGCGCAGCGATGCTGTCTCAGGACCGAAATAGGTGTTGCTGATGTTAAAGACCGTGTCGAGATCGGCATCGCTGAATCCGTAAAACGGCGGCTCGAGCTCGGGGATATTCGGGCGCTCCTGGCGCTGCAGCGGGTCGAGGTTAGCCCACTGCGTACCCAGAAACCGGTACGCGGCAATCAGCTGCGTCACCGCGACGCGCTTGCGGCCCATCTCTGCATCGGCAGAGGCACTGACGGTCCGAATCGGACCGCGTTTGGCGCGCTCGGCAAATGAGGCGATCACGCTGGCATGCGGCACATCGGGTCGGTCAGAGCCGTCAACCGCTGGCACGTGCTGCATGGCGTCGAAGTACGATCGCCAGTTATCAGGTACTGCGCCGGGGTTCAGGAGATAGGCCTCGTACAGCTCTTCCACGTACGGGGCATTCCCTCCAAACAGATAGGAGTTGGAGAAGTATTGCTGCATCATCGCTGCTCACCTTTCTTCGCGCTTCGCGAAGTAAAAAGCGGGTTAATCAACCCTCCGCACTGCGGCCACACCGCGTTACGGTTTGCAAAAAATTGCGGGAAGGACGTTTCGAATCGCCCGCACGCTCAGCGTGCGAGCGACACCGAAGGTTAACACAATCGAATCAATTCGCAGCACGATGGGCGCGGATTTTTCATCCGTTCCAGCGCGAAAATGTCAGAAGGGACCCAAAAAAAGCGGGCCGAAGCCCGCTCTCGTGTTGACCCTAAAACCGCTGATCAGCGCTTGGCGATGGGCGGCACATCACGCTGCTCTGCGCCGACAAACAGCTGCCGTGGACGGCCAATCTTTTGCTCCGGGTCGGAGATCATTTCCTTCCACTGCGCGATCCAGCCGACGGTGCGCGCCATCGCAAAAATACCGGTAAACAGCGCAACCGGGATGCCAAGCGCCGACTGCACAATACCCGAGTAGAAATCGACGTTGGGGTACAGCTTGCGTGAGACGAAGTAATCATCTTCGAGCGCAATTTTTTCCAGCGCCATCGCCAGCTTGAACAGCGGGTCATTTTGCAGACCCAACTCATTCAGCACCTCGTGGCAGGTCTCGCGCATGAGTTTGGCACGCGGGTCGTAGTTCTTGTACACGCGGTGACCAAAGCCCATCAGTTTGACGTTGGAGTTTTTGTCTTTAACCTTGGCAACGAACTCGCCAATCTTTTCTACACCACCGTCGCGCTGTATGTCGCGCAGCATCTGCAGTGCGGCTTCATTGGCGCCACCGTGCGCCGGGCCCCACAAGCACGCGATGCCTGCTGCGATACAAGCAAAGGGGTTAGCACCCGATGAGCCTGCCAAACGCACAGTGGAGGTTGAAGCGTTTTGCTCGTGATCGGCATGCAGAATCAGAATGCGATCCAGCGCGCGTACCAGCACATCATTAACCTTGTAATCAGCCGCCGGCGTGGCGAACATCATGCGCATGAAATTGGCGCTGTACGACAACTCATTACGTGGATAAACAAACGGCTGCCCAACAGAATATTTATACGCCATCGCCACTAGCGTCGGCATCTTGGCAATCAAGCGGATGGCAGATACATCGCGGTGCTTCGGGTCATTGATATCGAGCGAGTCATGGTAGAACGATGCCAACGCACCGACCGTACCCACCAGCACTGACATCGGATGCGCGTCGCGCCGGAAACCACGGAAGAAAAACTGCATCTGCTCATGCACCATGGTGTGATTAGTCACGGTGGCCTCGAACTGAGATTTTTGCGCCGCGTTCGGCAGCTCACCATGCAGCAGCAAGTAGCAGGTTTCAAGAAAATCACAATTCACGGCAAGCTGTTCGATCGGGTAGCCGCGATACAGCAACTCGCCCTTGTCACCGTCAATGTAGGTAATCGATGAATTACATGCCGCGGTCGACATGAAGCCCGGATCGTAAGTGAACATTCCGGTCGAGCCGTACAGCTTACGAATATCCAACACGTCCGGGCCAATCGAGCCCGAGTACACGGGGAATTCAACCGATGGTGAACCATTCGAAAAAGACAGCATTGCTTTCACATCAGACTGTTTCATGACTTTACTTTCAACTCGAAATAATGGTTAACGGCTAACTACAATCCAACTTTACCGGCTACGCCTGGCGCAAGCGAGCCAGTAACGCATTCACATTCGGACCAGCAATTGCCTGCTCGGGTTCGGCGCGCCCCAGCAGCAGATCAAGCAAGTCGTTATCGGAGAGATCGAGCAGCTTGGTAAATGCATCGACCTCGGTATCAGTCATATCGATTTCATGCGCATCAAGAAAGCGCGTCAGAATCAGATCGTTTTCCAGCAAGCCACGCCGACTGCGCCACCGCAGCCGCGCGCGCCGAGTCGGATCATCCTGATGCCGCGCCGTGGTCATCGTTACACCGCGCGACGCACCATCAATTCTTTGATCTTGCCAATCGCCTTGTTCGGGTTCAATCCTTTCGGGCAGACATCGACACAATTCATGATCGAGTGGCAACGGAACAGACGGTAAGGGTCTTCCAAATTGTCGAGACGCTCACCGGTCGCTTGGTCACGGCTATCAGCAATGAAGCGATACGCTTGCAGCAAGCCAGCCGGGCCCACGAACTTATCCGGATTCCACCAGAACGATGGACAGGACGTTGAGCAGCACGCGCACAGAATGCATTCATACAAGCCATCGAGCTCTTCACGCTCTTCCGGTGATTGCAGCCGCTCGCGCTCAGGTGGCGGCGTGTCATTGATCAGGAACGGCTTGATCGAGTGATACTGCTTGAAGAAATTCGTCATGTCGACGATCAGGTCGCGGATGACAGGCAAGCCCGGCAAAGGACGCAGCACAATCGGTTGTGTCAGCTCATTCAGATTGGTGGTGCAGGCTAGACCGTTCTTGCCGTTGATGTTCATCGCGTCCGAGCCGCACACTCCCTCACGACAGGAACGACGCAGCGCGAGCGAGTCATCGGCATCCGCCTTAATACGCTGCAAAGCGTCGAGCAGCATCTTGTCGGTGTCTTGTAGCTCGACCGTCAGATCCTGCATATAGGGCTTGGCATCCTTGTCAGGATCGTAGCGATAGATCTGAAATTTGACTGTGCGTGGCATTGGAAATGTCCTGCGATCAGAAAGTACGGGGCTTGGGTTTAAAAGTGTCGACCGTGAGCGGCTTGGTCACCACTGGTTTGTAGTCGAGTCGGTTAGCTTCGGAGAACCACAGTGTGTGTTTCATCCAGTGCTCGTCATCGCGCTGCGGGTGATCGCTGTGCGCGTGCGCGCCACGCGACTCATGACGCGCCGCCGCCGAGTGGATGGTTGCCTTGGCGGTCTCAATCAGATTATCGAGCTCAAGCGCCTCTACCCGCGCGGTGTTGAAAACCTTGGACTTGTCTTTGAACGAGACATGCTTGCGGCGCTCGTCGAGCTCGTCAATCATCGCTACACCCTCATCGAGCAATGCTTGGGTGCGGAACACACCGCAGTGCTGCTGCATCACCCTGCGGATGTCGCTCGCCACCGTCTGCACGCGCTCGCTGCCGGTCGATGCTTCCAGGTGAGCGAGACGCTCAAGCGCACGGTCAGCACCATCAGCCGGCAGCTCTTGGTGGCTTTGCTCTTTCAATTTCGACGCCACAATATGGTTACCCGCTGCACGACCGAATACCAACAGATCGAGCAATGAGTTCGTACCGAGACGGTTGGCACCATGCACCGACACACAGGCGCACTCACCAATCGCATACAGCCCATTAACGATCTCTTGGGTACCGTTCTTGGGCGCGACCACCTGACCGTGAATATTGGTTGGAATGCCGCCCATCTGATAATGGATCGTCGGCACTACCGGAATAGGCTCTTTGGTCGCATCGACGTTGGCAAACTTGTGGCCGATTTCCAGGATCGATGGCAGACGCTTTCGGATGGTGTCAGCACCGATGTGGCGCAGATCAAGCAGCACATGGTCTTTATTGGGACCGCAACCACGCCCTTCCTTGATCTCTTGATCCATCGAGCGCGATACAAAATCGCGCGGCGCAAGGTCTTTCAGCGTCGGCGCGTAGCGTTCCATGAAACGCTCGCCGTTGCTATTGATCAGAATACCGCCCTCACCGCGCACGCCCTCGGTAATCAGCACACCGGCCCCAGCAACACCGGTCGGGTGAAACTGCCAAAACTCCATGTCTTCGAGCGGCAATCCGGCGCGCGCTGCCATGCCCATGCCGTCGCCGGTGTTGATGAAGGCATTGGTGGATGCGGCCCAGATACGGCCGGCACCACCCGTCGCAAACACCGTGGTCTTCGCCTCAAGAATAGCCACCTCACCGGTTTCCATTTCCAGCGCAACCACACCGAGTACATCGCCCTCCTGATTGCTGATCAGGTCCAGCGCCATCCACTCAACAAAGAAATGCGTTTTGGCACGGACGTTGCGCTGGTAGAGCGTATGCAGCATCGCGTGGCCGGTACGGTCGGCAGCGGCACACGCGCGTTGTACTGGCTTTTCACCAAAATTTGCAGTGTGACCGCCGAACGGCCGCTGATAGATGGTGCCGTCCGGGTTGCGGTCGAACGGCATACCGAAGTGCTCCATCTCGTACACCACCTTCGGCGCCTCGCGACACATAAACTCGATCGCGTCCTGGTCGCCCAAGTAGTCGGAGCCCTTGACGGTATCGAACATATGCCAGTACCAGCTATCTTCTGACATATTGCCAAGCGATGCGCCAACGCCGCCTTGCGCCGCCACAGTGTGAGAGCGCGTCGGAAATACTTTCGACAGCACCGCAACCGAGAGACCCGCCTCAGCCAGTTGAAGTGAGGCACGCATACCGGAGCCGCCCGCCCCAACCACAATCGCATCGAAACGACGACGCGCGACGGAAGATTTAATGGCAGCCACGATCACACTCTCCAAAGAATCTGTACGGTCCAGCCAGCGCAACCGAGTAACCAAAGAATGGTGAACACTTGCAGCGCAAGCCGTATACCGACTGGCTTGACGTAGTCCATCCAGATATCACGCACACCAACCCAGACGTGGTAGTACAACGCAAGAAAAGTGACAAACGCCAAAATCTTGAACCACTGCTGCGCGAAGAGTCCCGCCCAGCCCTCGTAGCTGAAATCGGAGGCACCGAAAAACAAGACCAGCGTGACGATCGTAAAAACCGCCATCACAACGGCTGTCACGCGTTGCGCAAGCCAATCACGTAAGCCGTAGTGCGCGCCAACCACCAAACGCTTCGGACCGATATGGTTATTCGCCATCAGATGACTCCGAATAATTTGATTGCCACCAGCAGCGTCAGCAGCCCGCTGATCACCAGCACGGCTCTTGCCGATTTGACCGACTCATGCTTGGCCAGACCGATGTGCATATCCATCACCAGATGCCGAATGCCGGCACAGAAGTGATGCAGATAAGCCCAGCTCACCGCGAGTATCGATAACTTCACCAACGGGTGGCTGACGTAGCCTTTGAGGAACTCGAACGAGATCTCGGAGGTGATCGATTTATCAAACAAGAACAGCACAAACGGCAGCAGCAAGAACATCAGCGCGCCACTAATGCGGTGCAAGATCGACACCATGCCCGAAGCGGGCAAACGGTAGCGAATAATCTGTGTCACGTGGATGTTGGTAAAGCGTCGGCGCGCTACGGCATCGGGCATGGGGTTTGTCTCCAGCGTTTCAGGCTGATGGATTGTCAGCGTATTTGTCAAACTTTCCGAATTTTATCTGGGTCGAACTCTCAGCGCCCATCCCACCTCGAAATGATCGATGCCAGCTTGCTAACATGATTACGCGCGCTCAGCTCAACTCGTTGTGGTAGTGGTGCTCGGCGGTGAGGTAAATCGCGCGTCGCAGCTCTACCGGGCGCTCGCCATAGGTGAATGCCACTCGCTCAACGCTCAGCACTGGCGTGCCGGTAGCGACATGAAGCGTGGCAGCCACGACGTCGTCGGCCAAAGCCGCCTTCAGTTTCTCTGTCGCGTGAATCATCTGGGTACCGAACTCGGTCTCGAACAAACCGTACATCGGCCCTTTATACTCAGCCAGCCGCTCGGCAGTCAGACCTTTGAACAGCGCGCCGGGTAGCCAGATCTCTTCCAAAATAATCGGCACACTTTCAAAAGACTGCACGCGCTTGATATACACCACCGAGTCGCCCGCTTTGACGTCGAGCGCGCGCGCTACCTCGGCAGGACTGCGCAATCGCTTGACTTCGATGATCCGGTTTTCGGCTTGGTGCGCGTCGCCATTGTCAGGCATCAATTTCAAAAAACGAAACTGCACCTTGGCCTCGTGATGGGTAGCGACGAAGGTTCCCTTACCTTGGCGCCGCACGACGAGGTTTTCTGCTGAAAGCTCGTCAATCGCTTTTCTGACCGTGCCCTGGCTCACCTTGTAACGCAACGCGAGCTCGACTTCGCTAGGAATCAACTCGCCGGGCTTCCACTCGCCCGATTGCAAACTTTGCAATATCAAGGCTTTGATTTGCTGATAGAGGGGGCTAAAAGTAGGCGAAGCCAGCCCGCTGCCGGCACTCGCCGCCGGCACGCTTGGAAGCGGTGGGATCAGGGTCTGGCTCATACCGCGCCATTTCACCACAGACATTGCCTATCGTCCAGAACATTAATGAGTATGATGTCTTATATAAGATATAAGAGATAGATTGACAGCATCATAATGCCCCCCTAAACTCTTCGCCATGTTTTCGGGCGTTGCAGCCCCTGCCCGCGCAACACGTTTTGCTCTACTCACCACTCCGGAGAAACACCATGTCAAAAACTCCCATGCGCGTGGCCGTGACTGGCGCCGCGGGTCAAATCGGCTATTCCCTGCTGTTCCGTATAGCTAATGGCGATATGCTCGGCAAGGACCAACCCGTCATTCTTCAGCTACTTGAGATCCCCGATGAGAAGGCTCAGAAAGCCCTGAAAGGCGTGATGATGGAAGTCGACGACTGCGCCTTTCCGCTACTCGCGGGTATGACAGCCCATGCCGACCCAATGACCGCCTTCAAGGATGCGGATGTCGCGCTGCTGGTGGGTGCGCGTCCACGCGGCCCCGGCATGGAGCGCAAGGATTTACTGGAAGCGAACGCACAGATTTTCACCGTGCAGGGCAAAGCGCTGGATGCAGTCGCCTCACGCAATGTAAAGGTGCTCGTGGTCGGCAATCCGGCCAACACCAATGCCTACATCGCGATGAAGTCCGCACCAAGCCTGCCAGCGAAAAACTTTACCGCCATGCTGCGCCTTGATCACAACCGCGCGCTATCGCAAATCGCTACCAAAACCGGTAAGCCAGTGGCATCGATTGAAAAGCTGTGCGTGTGGGGCAACCATTCGCCCACCATGTACGCCGACTACCGCTTTGCCACCATTGACGGTCACTCGGTCAAGCAGATGATCAATGACGACGTATGGAACAAAGATGTCTTCCTGCCAACCGTTGGCAAACGCGGCGCTGCGATCATCGAGGCACGCGGATTGTCCTCGGCGGCGTCGGCGGCCAATGCAGCGATTGATCATGTGCGTGACTGGGTACTCGGCACCCACGGCAAATGGACCACCATGGGTATTCCGTCTGACGGCTCGTATGGCATCCCCGAGGGCATGATGTTTGGCTTTCCGGTCACTACCGACCATGGCGAGTACCATATCGTGCAAGGGCTTGAGATCGATGCTTTTTCGCAGGAACGCATAGCACTCACCCTCAAAGAACTGCAGGAGGAACGCGATGGCGTGAAGCACCTGCTGCCTTAGGCACTGCAGATAGCGCAGCACCCAACCGCAGCGAAAAGGTAGTCGCCGGCCAGATACCGGTAACATGCGGTAACGGATAAATTGAAGTAAGCGCCTGCCGGCGAGTTCGATACGTCGGCTGGCAAAACACTAGGCGCCGCTGTCATCATCGTAAGGCGCTTGTTCAGATTCAACCGACTGCGTAGGAGGTTGTATGGCGAACCGTTTCTTCCTGGTGCTGTGTGCTTGCCTGCTTTGGGCGAGTCAGGCGTATGGGTCTACCGCTGACTTGATGTGCGAGCGTTCCCAACCCGTATTGGTGGGTGGCGATGTCGCCATCGATAACGTCATCGAACTTGTCTGGCGCGGAAGAAGCTACCGTATGCAGCGCGTGGGCACCACCACCGGGGTGCAGCGCTTCGAAGACCCGATCAGCCGACTGATATGGATCAGCACACCGAGCAAATCCATGTTGCTTGATGGCGGTAAGGGCGAGCCCATTGTCAGCGAATGCAGATTGCTTTCAAGCGGCAGCGCTCTCCGCTGAACGGTATCGATAGCCTACGCATCGGCACGACGCACAGCGTATGCGCTCAACATGAACATTGACTTTAACAGGCTGGATGACAGGCCGAAGGCCATTTGAAATTTAGGAGAATACATGTCGCACAATACGCTGGATACGCTCAAAGAATTTACTATTTCCGGCTCACGCAAAGGGCAACTACACTCGCTACCGGCACTGCAAAAAAAGCTTGGCGTAAACATCGCCCGCTTGCCGGTTTCAATTCGTATCGTTCTTGAATCTGTGCTGCGTAATTGCGATGGCAAAAAAGTCACCGAGGCGCATGTGCGTCAGTTGGCGAACTGGAAGCCCAAGGCAGATCGCACCGACGAAATCCCGTTTGTCGTAGCACGTGTTGTGCTGCAAGACTTTACCGGCGTGCCTTTGCTGGCTGACCTCGCTGCGATGCGCGGTGTCGCATCCAAGATGGGTAAAAACCCGAAGAATATCGAGCCGCTGGTGCCGGTCGATTTGGTGGTGGATCACTCGGTACAGATCGACCACTTCCGCGATAAGAACGCGCTTGATCTGAACATGAAACTGGAGTTTCAGCGCAATAACGAGCGCTACCAGTTCATGAAATGGGGCATGCAGGCATTCGACACCTTTGGCGTTGTACCACCCGGCTTTGGCATCGTGCACCAGGTTAACCTCGAGTACCTTGCGCGTGGCGTACATCACAAAGACGGTGTGTACTACCCGGATACCTTGGTCGGTACGGATTCGCACACCACCATGATCAACGGCATTGGCGTCGTTGGCTGGGGCGTGGGTGGTATCGAGGCAGAAGCTGGCATGCTCGGTCAACCGGTCTACTTCCTCACACCTGATGTGGTGGGGGTGAACCTGACAGGCGTATTGCGCGAAGGCGTCACCGCAACCGATCTGGTGCTCACCATCACCGAGATGCTGCGCAAAGAAAAAGTGGTCGGCAAGTTTGTCGAGTTCTTTGGCGAAGGCACTGCCTCGCTCTCGCTCACTGATCGCGCCACCATCGCCAACATGGCGCCCGAGTATGGCGCAACCATGGGCTTTTTCCCGGTTGATGAAGCAACGATTGATTATTTCCACGGTACCGGCCGCACCGCTGCTGAGATTGACGCGTTCGAGGCTTACTTCAAAGCGCAAAACCTGTTCGGCATCCCGAAAAAAGGCCAGATCGATTACACCAAAGAGCTCACGCTTGACCTGTCCAAGGTAGCTCCTTCACTGGCCGGGCCAAAGCGCCCGCAAGACCGAATCGAAATTGGTCATGTCAAAGACACCTTTAAAGATTTGTTCGCCAAGCCGGTGGCAGACAATGGTTTCAACAAAAAGCCTGAAGATCTGGATGCCAGCTACAGCACCAGCGACGGCGTCAGTTTGCGCAACGGTGATGTATTAATCGCCGCGATTACCTCATGCACCAACACCTCGAATCCGAGTGTGCTATTGGCCGCTGGTCTGCTTGCTAAAAAAGCGGTAACGCTCGGCTTAACTGTACCGAAGCACATCAAGACTTCGCTTGCCCCCGGCTCCCGCGTTGTCACGCAATACCTCGAGGCCGCTGGCTTGCTGCCCTACCTTGAAGAACTGGGTTTCGGTGTCACCGCTTACGGTTGCACTACCTGCATTGGTAACGCCGGCGATCTCACGCCAGCGATGAATGAAGCCATCGTAAAAAATGATGTGGTTGCTGCTGCGGTGTTATCGGGTAACCGAAATTTCGAGGCGCGCATTCATCCAAACATTCGTGCCAACTTCCTTGCCTCGCCACCGCTGGTAGTGACATATGCCATCGCGGGTAATGTCACGGTTGATCTGATGACGCAACCGCTCGGCAAAGACGCTAAAGGCCGTGACATCTACATCGGCGATATCTGGCCTAGCTCGGAAGAAATTAACAAGCTGATGAAGCACGCGATGAACGCCAACACGTTCAAGCGCAACTACGCCGACGTCAAAGGCGCTCCCGGTAAATTGTGGGAGCAGATTCAAGGCGTGGCCGAGGGCCAGGTGTATAACTGGCCAAAGTCTACCTATATCGCCGAGCCGCCGTTCTTCCAGGAATTTGCGATGCAACCCAAGGCGGCCGCGACCGGCATTTCCGGCGCGCGTGCACTCGGGGTGTTTGGTGACTCGATTACCACCGATCACATCTCACCTGCTGGCTCGATCAAAGACAGCAGCCCGGCGGGCAAATGGTTGATCGAACACGGTGTGTTGAAGGCAGACTTCAACTCGTATGGCTCTCGCCGCGGTAACCATGAAATCATGATGCGCGGAACCTTCGCCAATGTCCGCATCAAAAACCTGATGATCCCGGCCAAACAAGACGGCTCGCGCGTTGAGGGTGGCATCACCATTCACCAGCCGAGTGGCGAGCAGATGTCGATCTATGACGCTGCCATGAAGTACATCCACGATGATGTTCCCACCATGGTGTTTGCGGGCGAAGAGTACGGTACCGGATCGTCACGCGACTGGGCAGCGAAAGGCACCCAACTGCTTGGCGTTAAAGCAGTGGTGGCACGCTCGTTCGAACGTATTCACCGCTCCAACTTGGTCGGCATGGGTGTGCTGCCGCTGCAGTTTATCGGCAGCGACAGTGTGCAATCGCTCAACATCACGGGCGAGGAACGCTTCGATCTGATCGGTCTCGAGCATGACATCAAACCGCAGCAAAACGTAACGCTGGTGATTCATCATGCCAACGGTCAGACGCAGCAGGTGAAGCTGCTGCTGCGCATTGATACGCCGATCGAGGTTGACTACTATCACCACGGCGGTATCTTGCCTTTCGTGCTGCGTCAGTTGCTGGCAGCCTGAAGCGAACAACCAAACAGAGCAAACAACCGGAGACAAACTGATGTGGAAAATGCTTGTAGCGTTTGTGATTTTCGCGGCAGTTGCGTTAGCCGCTGTGTTCAACATGGGGGACAAAGCAAGCCTGCAGGGCGAAGCCGGTGGGCATGGGGATTCACACAGCCAATCGCCTGCTGCAAACGCATCAGCGGCACCGGCGGCACCAGCAGCAGCACCGGCGGCGACTGATGCGCCAGCCGCGCCTGCCAGCGCCGATCCAGAAAAAAAATAGCCCTCAAAGCTTGCGATCGGACAGCCCGCTTCGGCGGGCTTTTGTTTTGTCATCGCAATCGCTGACGCATCCAGTACAATCGCCGCTCTCCGCTCACGCCTACCGCACATCATGCGCCGCTCTCCAAAAAATCCGACTCGCAAGTTTTCCGCCGAAAGCCAGCGCCTTGCTTCATTAGCGCAATCGATGGTGCGCGCGTCGAGCCGAATCGAAGCCCGTGCGTGGGAGACCCGACTCGATAATCTGCTTCAAAAACAACTTGCCAATAACCAGCAACAAGCAATTGATAACGCGCTGGATCATTTGTTTCATACCGATCTTGATGCGTATGATGCGCTGCTCGATTCGATTGAAGCTATCAGCAGCAGCTGCTCGTTGGAGCAAGGCGATAAACGCTACGATGCGCTGCTGGTTGCCATTCCTGTTTTGGCGTGGACGCGATTCACGATTCCCTCAGGCGCTATCAACGCTAATGTCCTGCAGACAATCACGGCGCATTTGCACGGTCATATTCTCGCGACCAACACCCTCGCGGTGGTCGCACCCGTGCTGTTCTCGATTGATCAGTTACCGCGTAGTTACTGCGAGACCTATCAGCTGACTCGTCGCATGGCTGAGGCAGCGATCTCGGGCAAACCTCAGCCGGCACCACCATCATTACCGGAAACAGCAGCGTTTTTCGCAGATACCCGCCATTTGCTGGCGCTGGTTGCTACCGAAAGTGGACAACCTCTGCTGCGCTGGCAAGAAGATGAAACCGGTAGCCACTTGCAGGCGCTCAGCCAGGCAGCGCTTACGCAATGGCAATTACAGGCGGGCCCGCATCTTCAAAACCTACTGCCAGGTTGCGGGATTGAACTCATGCTGCCAGGTGCTTATTACGTAGCCTGCCGAGAGGCTGATAAAGCTATTCGCCCTATCTCTCTGCGCGCCGCAGTGCATTACCTGACCCATGTGCTGTCAGTGGAGCCTGCGCAGTTATCAACCGTTATTGCTGCAGTCGGCGATGAAGCGAGCGACATGCGCGTCGATGAATTCAGGATCAGCTACAGCGTCAGCGGCAATAGTGATGTCGTCTACGGCGTTGTGTGGCCGCTGTATGACGAAGAAAGTGCAGAGGAATACGTCGCGAATCTCACGCATCAGCGTGGCGTGAGTAACGCACCGCTGTCGCCGCTGCAGCAAATCGTTTCGGTGCTGAGAGAGAGTGGCATCACACGCATACAGCAAGCCGATAGCGTGTTTCCGCCTGAGTACTGCGATGATTGTGGCGCGCCATTGTTTTGCGACGCTGATGAAGAGATGGTGCACGCCGAGATGCCCGAGGATGCCGGACAAAATTCTGGTCATTTACATTAATAACGACCATCTACCCTCTGCTATACTCGCGCGCTTGTCGGGGCGTAGCGCAGCCTGGTAGCGCACTTGCATGGGGTGCAAGGGGTCGCGAGTTCGAATCCCGCCGCCCCGACCAATCAATTCAAAGATTTACGCCAAGCTCCGGCTTGGCTTTTTTGTTGGCTGACAATTTTCCTCAAAAAGTGCCCAACAAAACGCCCAACAAATTGTGAAGCTGCAAAGGGCCGTCAGTTGACAGCCCTCAAGCGGCGACCCGCTTTCTTATGCGAAATATTGGTAAGCGAATGGGCGCGATCCCACTGCTTATCACCGATAAACGCCCAAGATATTGAAAATATTCAGATTTTTATTATCAGAATATTCATATTTCGCACTTTTTTGGGCAACAAATTGCTTGAAAACAATATAATGTCGAGCTCGTGTCTATGGATTTCAACTAATCCCGCCAGAGGACGTAGCGATGCAGTTGATGTGGGTTTCTGGCCCGACGGGGCGTGTGCGCACTATCTCAATTACCGCGAAGAAGGTGGTGGTTGCGGCGTTGGTGGGTTCTTTCACGCTTATCGTTACCGGCTTCTTGCTCTACCTCGTTGGTTTCAAGATTGCGGTTGAAACCAGCCCTGACCTTGCACGCACCCTGGGCGGCGTCACCACAGAAGCCGAGCAGCAACGCATGGAGGCGATTTATCGTGATCGCCTGGTGAAGATGCAAGAGACTCTGGACTCGACGGCGCAAGACATCCGCCAGCTGCAGCAACTAAAAAACCGATTCATGGAAATCGCAACGCCAGCGTCTTTGCGCGAGCGCGTTGCCAGCAAAGAGGATGGTCGTGGCGGTCCATTGCTGCTGCTGCCAAGTCGACGTGCGACGCTCGACTCATCGCTGCCTCTGGATGAAAGCCTCGACAGCACGATGGGCGAAATCGGGCAGTTCAATAAAACAGTGAGCAGCATGCGCAGCGACTGGGATAAGCAGTTGCAGTGGCTGCATACGTTGCCTACCGGAGTGCCGATCGCTGGTGATTTTCGTATGACAAGCGGGTTTGGTATGCGCGTTGATCCATTTACGCACACACTTGCTCGCCACGAGGGACTTGATTTCACTGCTTCACATGGCGCGCCTATTATCGCCACCGCCGATGGATTGGTGACGCGTTCCGGCTGGGAAGACACGTACGGACACATCGTCGAGATAACGCACGCTGAGGGTTTCATGACGCGCTACGCGCACATCAGCAAGCGTCACGTCACCGAAGGACAACGCGTCAAACGTGGTCAGCATATTGCCGATGTTGGTAGCACTGGTCGTTCCACTGGCCCGCACCTGCACTACGAAGTGTTGCGCAATGGGCATGTCATGAACCCGGTTCAGGTGCTGCCCAGTGGCGGCTGAGCTTGTCGAATCAAAAACCACAAGCTTAAGTAATTTCTTTAAAGTAGACGCAACGCATTGATTTTTCCTGTGTCACGACGAGTGCTCAACATCTTGTTTACGCATCAACCGTAACAAGCCGCTTCATCTTAAAAAAATCAACCCCGTACCGATGCTGTGTCCGGTATATTGCGGGTTATAAATCTGGAACAGGAGAGGGCGATGTTCCGCAAAATGAAGCAAAGCAAACTACTACCCACGCAGGAGAAATTCGACACGTTAATCGGTGCGACCACCGAGATTTACGGTCGTTTAGTACTGCTCGATAGCGTACGCATTGATGGCAAGGTGATTGGTAATATCGAAACCGTCAAAGAAAAGAAAGTGACGGTTGCAATTGGTCGCTCTGGCGAAGTGTCGGGCGACATCACGGCGCATCGCGTTATGGTTGCCGGCAAAGTCGAAGGAAACATTTACGCCAATGAACGCGCAGAGTTTCACAAAGACTCTGAGGTTCGTGGTGACATCACCTATGGCACCATCGGCGTTGAGCACGGCGCCAAACTGCTTGGCTTGGTGATTCAAGCACAAAACAATACCAGCAGCACTGACGCGCAAACTGTCATCAAAATGGCGCAAGAGAAAAAGTAGTTCCAGTCAACTGCGACAAAAATAAAAAAGCCTGACGACACACCGTCAGGCTTTTTTTATGGCTCACCAACTCATTGAATACCGCTGTTGAGCAAGCCGTTCGGATTACCGGCTGTAGCGCTAGCGTGCGCGCCTTAGCCGGCCACCCGCATTTACGGTTTTTTCTTGAGCTCGCCCTTGACCACACCACCGCGCTGAATGGTGATGCTCTTGAAGCTGACCTTACCGTCCACCACAGCGCGACTGCCGATGGTCAGATCACGGCAATCCAGCGAGCCCGCAAAATTGCCTTTGACGTTCATGGTGTCGCAGGTGACATTGCCGTCGAGCACGCCGGTCACGCCGATCTGTATCGAGTGCAGAGACAGAGTACCGCGCACCGTTCCGTCAATGGTCAGGTAACCATTAGAACGAATCTCGCCGATGAACTCGAAGCCTTCACTGATGATCGAGGGTTTCAGGTTATTCACCGCCGGCTTCATGCCGCCGTTGCCATTACCGTTACCGGGGTAGGCCTGGTCGAGATCCACTTGTACCTCTGGGGCAGGTAGTTCTGGCTCAATCACCGGTGGTTGGCTAGTTTCGATGGGAGTCGCCATTTTTTCCCGTTCGTCGTTGCGTTTTTTATTGATGAACACGAGTCACAGCCCCGAAATCAGTACGTACCCGAAGCTGGGCCGTCGCCATCAATCTTTTGTAGTGAACCCTGCAGGTCACCGCCCTTTTCGATCTCGATTTCTGCATATTGCACCGAGCCGAGTGCCTTACCAGTTGATCGGATGAACAGCGATTTCTTGGCGGTCAGCGTGTCATGGATCTCGCCCCGAAGGTCGATGATCTCCGCGGTGACTTTGCCTTTGATCACGCCCGAACTGGCAACAATCAGCTCGCGCGCTGTGATATCGCCCTCAATACTGCCCGACACCGAGGCAATATCCGGGACCACAAACGTCCCGTTGAGAACGACGCCTTCACCAACCGTCAGACATCCGCTTTGATTAGAGTCCGCCAACACCGCCTCCATGATTCTGGTGAAAGAAAAAATCAAACACTTGGGGCTTGCCATCGTCCCATCCACGTGCACGGATGTAGGGCGCTGGCAAACCGATTTGATTCCTAAAAGAAATTATACGGTCAAATGTTCAGAAATTCGCAAAATTTTCTTTCCAGAATGAATCCATTTGCGGAAATATCGCCAAGTTATCAATAAAACACATAGGTTTTGATGCGGCGTCCGGCCCCGGTGAGCGCTCTTGCGACCCGCCTTGGGCGCCAGTCATACGAAACATCTATTGAATGGATAGGAATAAAGCATTTGCTTTATATTTTGCAGAGCAGCATGATATACGCGTCTCCTCTATGTCTTCTCCTCAGATATAGATCTTGCCCGCTCACCGAGCGGGCATTTTTTTGCCGAACTACAACTGCTACTACCAGCAAGGGCGGCTCAGAGCCTCAATAGTCCGAGTATGGTGCCGAGCTCAGCCCGCACAGCAACAAGATCCATCGCCTGTGCCGTTGGGCTGCTGGTAGCGCCATTTGCGTCAAGCTTATTGCGCGCGCCGCTGATGGTGAATCCTTGCTCATACAGCAGCTCTCTGATGCGGCGAATCAGCATTACTTCATGGTGCTGATAGTAGCGCCGGTTACCTCGTCGCTTGACGGGCTTGAGTTGGGTGAATTCCTGCTCCCAGTAGCGAAGCACATGGGGCTTTACGCCGCACAACTCACTCACCTCACCGATCGTGAAGTATCGCTTCGGCGGGATCGGTGGCAGAGGCGCCAGTGAAGGCTTGGCCGCGCGCTCGGTCATGACGGCTCAACTCAGACGGGATGCGCCGGCGGACGAACACCTGACGCATCGACTTGCGCTTTCAGCTTTTGGCTTGCATGAAAGGTGACTACTCTGCGAGCGCTGATAGGTATTTCTTCGCCCGTCTTGGGATTGCGTCCGGGTCGTTGCGGTTTGTCGCGCAGCTGGAAGTTACCGAAGCCAGACAGCTTCACCGACTCACCACGCTCCAGCGCATCGCGAATCTCGCCAAAGAAGGTATCGACCATGTCCTTGGCTTCTCGCTTGTTCAAACCAACCTGCTCGAACAACAACTCGGCCAGCTCTGCCTTGGTGAGGGTCGGTAATTCTTTCTCGGCACCGACGCGCGCTTGGTTGGCCTGAATGGCGCGATCGAGATCCGCTGCGACGACAGATTCAACTTCTGCGGGATTGGTGTGATTCATCATGTTTGACGAGCCCCGAAATGGCTGCTTATTTTCTTATGGTTGCGCCATGCTTTTGGTGAACAGCCTCGGCCAGCGCTGCAATCGCCGCATCAACCGATTCATCCTGCAGGGTGCTGTGAGTATCTTGCATGGTCACACGGAAGGCAAGACTTTTTTGCCCTTCCGGCAGCCCTTTGCCGCGATATTCATCAAACAAAACCATGTGTTGCATGATTCGACACACCGGGTTAACTGCTGCCAGCTGGTGCATGGTGTCCAGTAGCGATTGCACCAAAACCGACTGCTCAACCAGCAGCGCCAGATCGCGCATGACAGGCGGAAACTTGGAAAGCTCTTGGTATACCGGAAGGCTGCGCTGCTGCAGCGCAGCGGCATCGACCTCAAACATCACGGGCGCCAGCGGTAGCTCGAGTGACTGCACCAAACCTGGGTGCAACTCGCCGATGAGCCCGATAGGCTTATCGCCGATGAAAACCGCAGCGGAACGACCAGGGTGTAGCGCGGGGTGGGCCACTTTCTCGAACCGTAAGGTCTGCGGCGAGAACAAGGCTTCCAGGTCGGCCTTGAGATCAAAAAAATCGGCCGTGCGTGACGCTTGACCCCACTGCTCATCCGCTACCGTGCCATACGCCAGTGCCGATAGTCGTTTGGGTTGCGCAATACCGGCTACCGACAGCGGGCCATCGTCGATGTTGGCATCTTTTGAGAACACCGCACCGATTTCGAACACTCGCATACGCGACGCTTTTCGGTTCAGGTTGTAGCGAACATTCGCCACCAGCCCACTCAGCAATTGCGAGCGCATAACGCTCATTTGGCTAGCGATCGGGTTTAGCAGCTTGATCGGGTCTGTAATACCAAAGCGACGCTCAGCCGACTCATCAATGAAGCTGTAGTTGACCACTTCCTGATAATCCAAATCGGCCATTTGCCGGCGTACCGTGAACAAAGAGCGCTGGTGCTCGGGCGCGAGTCGGATTTCATTGGCCGACACTGGCGGCAATGCGGGAATATTGTCGAAGCCATAGACCCGCGCGATCTCTTCAATCAAATCTTCTTCAATCTCGATATCGAAGCGGAAGCTGGGCGCAGTCACTAAGAACGACTCACCCTGCTGAGTGAACGGCAAACCAAGGCGCGAAAAGATGTCAGCCACTTGTTGCGCCGATAGCGGGACGCCGATGATTTTTGAGGCGCGTGAAACGCGCAGTGTTACCGGCTCGCGCTTGGGCAGTGCGGTGATCTGATCATCCACCTGCCCCACCTTGGTCTGTCCGGGTACGCCGCAAATCTCGACGATCAGCGCAGTGATACGCTCGATATGCTCGACCGTGGTCGCAAAGTCCACGCCGCGTTCGAAACGATGCGCAGCATCGGTAGAAAAATTAAAGCGCCGTGCCCTGCCCTGAATCGCATTTGGCCACCAGAATGCGGCTTCAAGAAAAATGTTGGTGGTGTCGAGCGATACTGCTGTGGCATCGCCACCCATGATGCCTGCCATGGCCTCCGGGCCGGTATCATCGGCGATCACACCGATCCACTCGTCGACAGCGACTGTATTGCCATTCAACAGCTTCAGCTGCTCTCCAGCGCGACCCCAGCGCACCTCGAGGCCGCCGTGGATTTTGTCCAAATCAAATACATGTGTAGGACGACCAAGCTCAAGCATGACGTAGTTCGAGATATCGACCAATGCCGAGATCGGTCGCTGACCACTCCGCTCAAGCCGCTGCTTCATCCATTGCGGTGTCTCGGCTTTGGCATTCAAACCGCGAATGACGCGACCAGAAAAGCGTCCACATAAATCAGGCGCAGCAATCTTGACGGGCAACACTTCATCCAGACTCACCGCCACTGACTTGAATACGGGCATCGACAGTGATGCGCCCGTCAATGCAGCCACCTCGCGCGCCACACCCAACACCGACAAACAATCCGCACGATTGGGCGTCAGCTTGATGGTGAATTTAAGATCGTTGAGCTGAAAATAGTCGCGGAAATTTTTACCCACTGGGGCATCATCAGGCAACTCAAGCAGGCCGGCATGATCTTCAGACAGTTTCAGCTCGCGCGCAGAGCACAGCATGCCCTGCGACTCCACACCGCGCAGCTTGCCGAGCTTGATCTCGAAGGGTTTACCGTCTTCACCCGGTGGCAACTTTGCGCCAATCATGGCGCACGGTATCTTCAGACCTGCTCGCACATTCGGCGCACCGCACACAATGTTCAGCATAGTGCCCGTACCCGCATCCACCTGGCACACACGTAACCTGTCTGCATTCGGGTGAGGCTCCACCTGCACTACCTGCGCCACCACCACATGCGTAAATGGAGGCACCACAGGCTCAAACTCTTCAACCTCAAGGCCAGACATCGTCAGCAGATGCGACAACTCATCCGAGGTGAGCTTGGGGTCGACCAGCGTTCGTAGCCAGTTTTCAGAAAATTGCATTGCTCGCGTCGTCCGAAATCAGTTGAATTGCTTGAGGAAGCGAAGATCACCTTCGTAAAACAGTCGAAGGTCATTAATGCCATAACGCAGCATGGTCAGCCGCTCAAGACCCGAACCAAAGGCGAACCCAATGAACTGCTCGGGATCGAGGCCCATGTTGCGCAACACAGTGGGGTGCACCTGCCCCGCACCCGAGACCTCCAACCAGCGGCCCTTCAGCGGCCCGGAACCAAACGCAATGTCGATTTCCGCCGATGGCTCAGTGAATGGAAAGTAAGAAGGACGAAAACGTACTTGCAGATCATCGGTTTCAAAAAATGCTTTCACGAAGCCGAGATAGACACCCTTGAGATCAGCGAAGCTGATATCCGTATCGATCCACAAGCCCTCAACCTGATGAAACATCGGCGAGTGCGTCGCATCGCTATCAACGCGATACGTGCGACCCGGCGCAATCACCTTGATCGGCGGTTGGTGCATCTTTGCATAGCGCACCTGCATCGGGCTGGTATGCGTACGCAGCAGCAGCGGCTTGCCGATACTGTCATTACCGTCGATGTAAAAGGTATCTTGCATGGAACGCGCCGGATGGTTTTCCGGACTATTCAAGGCAGAGAAATTGGTCCAGTCGGTTTCGATCTCGGGGCCATCGGCCACATCAAAACCAATCGAGGCAAAAATCTGCTCGATGCGCTCCCATGAACGCATGACGGGGTGAATACCCCCTACGCCGCGACCACGTCCGGGCAAAGTCACATCGATCGCCTCGGCGTTCAGACGCTCTTGCATTTGCGCATCCGATAAGGCATTCCGGCGGGCAGTCAGCAGTGCCTCGATTTGATCTTTTGCCGCATTGATCAACGCACCCTGAGCGCGACGCGCCTCGGGATCGAGCTTGCCCAAGCCCTTCATCTGCTCGGTGATCTGCCCGCTCTTGCCGAGATATTTTGCCTTGGCATTCTCCAGCGCGGCAGAATCCTGCGCAGCGGCGAAATCAGCGCCTGCGGCAACAACGAGTTGTTCCAATGAGCTCATACGTGTGCTTGAAAATGGCAACGGGGCACGGGCTTGTCACCTCATGCCCCGCATGAACGCCACCGGACTCGGTGGCGCCATCGCAAGTCGGCCTATCAGGCTGCGATAGTGGCTTTGACTTGGTTCACAATGACGGCGAACGCAGGCTTGTCGGTCACTGCCATATCGGCCAGCACTTTACGGTCCAGCGCGATCTCGGCCTTTTTGAGACCGTTGATGAATTTGCTGTAGGTCAGGCCATGCTCACGGGTCGCCGCGTTGATACGGGTGATCCAGAGTGCGCGGAATACGCGCTTCTTGTTACGACGATCGCGGTAGGCGTACTGCCCTGCGCGCATCACCGCCTGCTTGGCGACGCGATAAACACGGCTGCGACGACCGCGGTAACCCTTGGCGGCGTCTAGAACTTTCTTGTGACGGGCCCGTGCCGTGACCCCACGTTTTACTCTTGGCATAGTGTGCTCCTGTGGTGGTCGTTAGGTCAGGCAAACGGCATCATCGCGCGAACCGCGTTGACGTTTGTGTCATGAACATCGACCGCCCCACGAAGCTGGCGCTTGTTCTTGGTGGTTTTCTTGGTCAGGATGTGGCGCTTGAATGCCTGGCCACGTTTGACGGTACCGCCTGGGCGAACGCGAAAACGCTTCTTCGCGCTGCTCTTGGTTTTCATTTTTGGCATGAAAATTCGGTCCTTTTCGGACAGCTCCTTTATTGGACGATGACAGGTGGCAGCAAATTCACTGCGCTTGGATGCCTGAGCTCGCTTATTGTTGACAGGCAGACCAAGCCACCCGTCGATTGCTCCGCCTAGACCAGCGAAGCCCACAATTCTATCAAGGAAATCAGCGCCTTAGCAAGCCGGAAGAGTCTTATTTCTTCTTCTTGGGAGCGAGCACCATCACCATCTGCCGGCCTTCCATCTTGGGAAATTGCTCTACCTGGCCAAACGGCTCCAGATCCAGCTTCAGGCGCTCCAGCATGCGCACGCCAATTTCCTGGTGCGCCATCTCGCGGCCACGGAAGCGCA
>Ga0194122_10001090_pt1 | contig 34914 bp, 23 predicted proteins | sample TA2MahCa10mmetaG_FD_155487 | JGI IMG/M metagenome (GOLD analysis project Ga0194122, IMG submission 155487) | Freshwater microbial communities from Lake Tanganyika, Tanzania - TA2015021 Mahale Deep Cast 10m | ecosystem: Environmental > Aquatic > Freshwater > Lake | place: Tanzania: Lake... | reverse complement strand
ACAATAATTACCTTCGTGCTTTGTCCAGAAGAAATAGTAGGATAAACAGAGGCAAAGAAGTCATCAGCAATGTGATTCGGGATGAAAGCGAACTCGTCAAGAAAGATGACATTATAGGATCCGCCTCGGACAGCAGATGATGAAGTAGAGTTAGATGAAATTTTGGAGCCATTTTCTAATTCCAGAGATCCTTTGTTCCAAGATATAATACCTTGTTGCATCCATTTAGGTAAATTTTCATATGCAAGTTGCAATCTTTGAAGAAGATCTCTTGCGGTAGATGCTTTGTTTGCTAGAATAGCTATATTAACATTATCATTAAAAACTGCATAATGTAACAAATATGATACAACAGTTGTAGATTTACCGGTTTGACGCGGCATCTTACAAATGTTGAATCGATTCTTATGAAAATTATCAATCAGTTTTTCTTGAAACGGATATAACTCAAATGGAACTAAACCATGATCAAGAGAGACAATCTTGATATAATTTCTAGAGAAATATACTGGATCTTCTTTACATTTTAAAAATTCAATAATTTGATCTTTTGTAAATTCTATCCGAGTATTTGCCTTTTTAAGCAGCGGATTGCCAAGGTATACATTATCAGTCATAAAAAAATTTAATTACAATTCCAACGACGTAGAGCCTTATTAATTCTTGAATCTGGGTCTCTTGCAGTTTTTGCAGAGGTTAGTTTTGCTTTCATACCTTTCATACGACGGCAAAAGGACTTGCGACGATCAGCCCTTTTGCCAGTAGGCTTTTTTTCGGTTACTGCTGTTTGAAGTTTAGAACCTGGATTCTCACGGCGATAAGCGTCCACTGTTGATTGACTTAATCCATCAACTCCATCTTTACGATTTTTTTCTTGCCAATCTTCTAGTAATTCTGAAATCTGTAGTTCAGATCTCCAATTAGAGAATCCTTCTTTCTTTACACAGTTTGGATATCTTTTTCCAAACATTGTCTTCATTCCTTTTTTCTTATAACCAGGCCAGCACTTCTCATCAAGTTGCTCGCCTTTAGATCCACTTGGTTTCAATGGTTCTGGTTCAATGATATTTACTGTCTCAATCTCAGTCGGAAAGAAGTCATCTCTCCAATTAGAAAGCACATATGCCTCACTCTTGTTACCCCAGTTAGCAGCACCTACCTTACGGCATTTCACTAGTGCTCCAGAGGCATATGCAGAGGGCCAGACGCTATATCTTGACTTGACCTTATGGTAGCAGGCATCCTTTGTGCCACTACCTTTACCCTTTTTGTCTGATTCTTCGTTCATTTCTCCACTGTCAACGTAATCTGCTGCTGTATCTATGTAGTCAGCGGCTTTTGTGATCTTTGATTGTACCCATGCCTCTACATTTCCTTCACCCTTTGCCATTTTTTTTCTCAGTCTCTTAGCAGCATCAATTATTGTAGATAGTTCTGAACGAGCCATAGAATACTCGTGATCTCTTGTCTTAGACACTGTTGGGCACTCCTCATTTCCGTGACATGGGCAGTATGTGCCCTTTTTAGTGTGATTACAAAGTTTTTTCTCAATTAGTCCTACTAAATCAGTTTCTTCTTTACGTGTTTTTCTCTTCCGTCTTTTTTTCTTTGGTGAATCAGTTGAGACATAAGTTGGTCTTGCAGCACCAGTTTTCGCCTGTTGTCCAGGATCTGCTGCCTTCTTTCTTCTTGCGGCAGATAGTCTTTCTGCCTTTGTCATACTTGCTCTCTTTGCAGAAGAGACGCACTTAGGAGTTCCTTCTCCTGGTTCATCACTCGCACAAGTGCCACCAGTTACGACATTAACCCAACCACCTTTACCATCCTTTGATTTAGACTTACCAAACCAATCACGGAGACCTTCTTCAGATATACTAGAACCATTTCCACTTCCATTAGAACCATTACTTTCAGAATCATCTTCCTTCTCAAGCATACCATCACGACCTATCATATATCCAATAGGAATTGGTTTACACTTTTTATCTGTATAGCAATAATAGTTTCCTGGTTTACACCTATTCTTCTTTTTTTCTTCGTTCATTTCTTCTGTTTTCTTTTTCATTGAGTTAATAAATTTTCTAAAAATAGCAGCTTCAGAAGTCTTTCCCATCACTCTTGCTCTTTGTTCCATAGCAATTGCTGCTTGAATTTTGTGAGCATGAGATCTTCCAGAGTTTCTTATTTTTGAAACACTTTGCTTTGCAGTTGCAACATCCTTAAATCCCAATCCGTGAATTGTTCCTTTTGGATCTTCATCTGTATAGAGATCAGAGTGTTTATCAGACTTATCTGGTTGTCCTGGTTTCTTTGGAATACGAGGATCGTTCATTTCACTAAAAGGTGATTTTGATTTTGTTTCTTCACCCTTTGCTCTTTTTTTACGAGCAGCACAATGAGCTTTCTGAGAAAATCCGCTAGGATTATCGCAGTTTATTGATCTTTTATATTTGTCAGACCAACTCATTGAAAAAAGATATTACTCTTTATTATTTAGAAAACCTTGTTTGAGTAGTTTTGATAATTCGGAAGTTGATCCTACAAAAATAGCATTATTAGTAGTATTATTTGTAGTTTTGTTTGAATCTTCTTCCACGTCTTTTAATTTTTTTTGTAAATCAATTAATTTATCAGTTACATCACCAACACTTTTAATTAATTGTCCGGCAACTTCATATGCTCTTGGAGATCCTCCCTCTCCAGCAAGTTCCATAATTCCATTAATTGCTTCTTGTCCCTTTTCAATTAAGGAATAAAGATTGGCTCTTGTATATTGATAATCTTTTTGAATATCATTAAATTTTAATGATGATATGTCTAATTCTTCCTTATCTTTTTTTACCTCTACAATACTACTCTCAATATTCAGAGATGCATCTAAATTATCATAATTATTTTTCATAATTTTTTCAAATATCAATTTGTCTAGATGGACTAAAATCTTTACCGTCAAAAAACATTTCAATTGACTCATTAAATCCAAAATCATCAGTTGGTTCAGCATTAATTGGATCTGGAGTTACAGTGTATCTCATTTCTCTTCTTGCAGTTTGCGGATCATTTCCACTATAATAATCAACCTGAACCTTACGAATAAGTCCATCCGTGCTTTCTGCAATTGGACCAAATAGATACATTTTTGCAGTGAAATTAAAAGTATAAATTAAAATTCTTCTAGTAGAAAAATCTCCTTCATAATCGTCCGTAAAATTTACACTATCTAAAACAATTGGAATATCTCGTTTTTCCCCAATAGAATCAATTAAGTCTACAGTTAGATTAAATGATGGTTGAAAAAATGGAAGAATCTGCTCAACAACTTGTAAAGCATCATCTTGAATTTTACTCATTAAATTTAATTGAAATCCAATATTATATGGAACTGGAAGAAAAACTTTTTTTAAATTTTTACCATCAGATGCTTTAAAAGTTTGAGTTACATTTGCTTTTCTTACCGGATCATATTGTATCGATGTCATTTCAAAAGACATTCTCGGAAGGGTAATAGAAATTGCTTTATTTAACTCTGGTTGCTGCTCAATTCTTGCTAAGAATTTTTGGATAGGACCATACGCTAACGGAACTTTAATTTCGCTAATACTATCTCCAGAAGAATTTTTATGTCTCACATTAATATCATTAAATAATGTACCAAATGCAATTACAGTTCTTCTAATAATTTCGTGGTAATAATAAGTTCCTAACATTAATAAGTTCCAAATGGGTTTGATTCTGAGAAATCGATAATATTATCTGCCTCTTGTTCAATTTCTCTATTTTGACTATATTTATCAGTATTAAATGGATCAAAAGATTTTATTGCATATATTGCAGATGAGGCAGATCCAACAATAAGTTCTCCAGGATAAAATCCTTTGGTAGCAGCGTTATCTACAAACGATACTTTAAGAATTTTTGTGTCTTGATCCCATGATTTAACTCTCGCTACAGTGCTTGATATAGATCCAACAACAACTTCGTTAAATTTGTAAGTTCCAATTCCGTTGATAAGTGAAGGTTGAGAAATAGTAATTGTAGGAGGTGTTGTATATCCAATTCCAGGATCAATAATTCTTATAGAACTTATTCCATTAGTTAAATTGAGAGTTGGAATAATAGTAGCGACTATGCCTCCTGCAGGTGGTGTAGATAATGTTATTGTCGGTATCTTAGTATATCCAACTCCAGTAAATGCAACACTAACATTAGTAACTCCTTTTTTAATTTTTTCGATAGAACATGTTGCAGCTGCTCCTGTTCCACCACCACCAATTATTGTAATTTTTGGTGATACTGTATATCCAGATCCAGCATTAACTAAAAGAATTTCTTTTACGGACTTTATTCCACCTCTAATAGTAGTGATAGCAACTGCAGATGCGTTTGTTCCACCAGAAGGTGCGGTTGAAATTGAAACTGTTGGAGGTGTTGTATATCCATATCCATCATTATTTAAGAATATTTTTCTGATATACCCACTAGAAATTCCAGCAACAGCAGAGGCAGTGCTTCCAAACCCAACTAAGTTTAATGTTGTAATATATCCTTCTTCTTGAATTTGAGTATCAATTTCATAAATCGTAGTATCGATAACTTCGTCTTCATATTCAAATAATTCACATTTTAGTTCATAAACATATAATTTTCCTAATTGATAAAAAGGTTGTTCATGTTCGACAAACTTAACTTCAAATAATTTTTGACCTAAAGGAAAATATATCAAATCTCCTTCTTTTGGTCTTGTTCCTAATTCTACATCTGCAATATTATTTGGATCTATAAATGGTGCAATAAAATCTTCATATCTTTCTCTAGAAATCACTACATTCAATTCATCTTTTAAATTCATACCAAATTTTGTCAGTATATCTCCTTGACCAGAATACCCATCATAAGTGTTTACATATGCCTCTATGGCATAATTATCATCAAATTTAGATGAAGAAACTTCTTTTAATATAGTCTCTTTTTTAACAAATTTTCTTGGTATATAAATTACCTCAACACCGTACATTTTGAGTTGTTCATTAATCAAATCTTGAACTAATCTTTGTTCTCCAGGAGAACCTTGAAGGAAAAAGGGATTAAGTGTCATTACTATCCAATAAAATCGTAAGGTGGTAACTCATAGTCCATTGACATTCTCGTTCTAATACTTTCCAACTCTCTTTCAGCATCCTCATATAATTCTCTACCATTCAATTCAATTCCACCAGGTAACTTAACTCCCCTAAATTTAATTAAATTTTGACCCCATTGTCTTTTCATCAATGCTGTTAAATATTTTTTAAGAAAACTATCATTATAAACTTTTGTAAAATCATTAGGATTTAAAATTCTATAGCAATCAATGATAATAAATGTATCTTTTGATTTTGCATTCCAATCAATATCCAAATATAATCTATTTTGTCTTTTGTTAAATCTTATTTGCTTGTCCGTTGTTAAAAGAAAATCAATATCTTCTAGATACGTTTTGACCATAGAGTATTGAAGAAGTTCAATTGAGTTAAAATAATATAAATCATTTAAAAATAATTGATATTTGATACTAAACATTCCAGATGAAATAGAACTAGTATCAAACTTGAATATTTTTTCTACACCAATAACGGAATCTGGAACTTGAATGAAATTAGAATTTTCATAAAAGTTAAATGTTGTAGTTCCTATGCCAGAAATATTTGCAGATCCTGTAGTTGTTACAATTCCAACGCCACTTGTATATTGAACTTTACCTCTGTTTATATCATTTTCTGTAATTTTGTACTTTAAATACATTCTTTCAACACCATCAAAATGTCTCTCTTGAAAATATTGTAAGGCGTCATCTACTAAATCATCTATTTGGTCATCATCCAAGTTAATTTCTAAAACAGGAGCACCTAATCTCCTCAGACAATAATCAACTAATTGTTGTCTTGTTGCAGGTTTAGACATTAGTAAGTACCCCCATCTATTGTAGTTGACCAAGTTGGAATACCGGTATCATCAGTTGTAAGTAAACAATTTGTATAATTAATAGCGACATTAGTAGTACCAGTTGAAACCATTAGTCCTGATGAATTAAAATATGCTATTCCACTAGTATATGTTGGAGTGTAAAAAAGTGAATTTAATACTCGTAAATTTGTAGTGGTAGTAAATCCAGTTATATATGCATTTTTTGCTGTCAATTCATCAAGAAAAATATCGTCTTTTACATATAAGTCTCCACCAACATAAAGATCATTACTGAATGTACCAACTCCTACAAACGTGGAGAGTCCAGAAATTGAAAGTTGAGTTCCAAATATAGTTGATTGGTTAGTGATAATACCAACAAATGTAGAAAGTCCAGAAACTACTACATCACCACCTACATTTAGTGCTTCAAGTACATTTACATTATTAATAAAAGTCGAAACTCCAATTACAATTAGTTGATCATCTATGGTAACAGTGCCGCCAGCAGAGTCAAGTGTTAGATTACCCGTTGATGTATCAATCTCATTGTCATTGGCAATACCAATACGAATGTTGTCAATCTCTGCGCCACCATTGGCATCTACGAGTCCAGTGAATGTAGAGACACCAGAAACATTAAGTTGCTTAGAGAATAATGTTGGTCCAGTAACTGTTGTAATACCAGCAAAGGTAGAGACACCAGAAACTGAAAGTTGTTTAGTAAATAACGTTTCTCCAGTAACTGTTGTAATACCAGCAAACGTAGAAAGTCCAGAAACATTTAATGTAGTTGCACGTAAAACATTAATTGTACCTATTCCGGTTACATTAATATTGCGAGCAGTAAGTTCATCAAAGAAAATATCATCTTTTACATAAAGATCACCACCGACATAAAGATCATCATTAAATGTGCCCACTCCTACGAATGTAGAAAGTCCAGAAACATTTAATGTAGTTGCACGTAAAACATTAATTGTGCCTATTCCGGTTACATTAATATTACGAGCAGTAAGTTCATCAAAGAAAATATCATCTTTTACATAAAGATCACCACCGACATAAAGATCATTATGAAATGTACCTATACCAATAAAAGTCGAGAGTCCACTTACATGAAGTTGAGTTACGGATGCAATACCACCTATTACATTTTTTGCTTCTACAGATCTACCACCAGCAGCTCCAGATAGACTAGAAATAACTTTAGTGGTATTTTGTTGTCCAACTCTAACTTTAATATTTGACATTTACTGAGTAGCTCCTACCCTCACGAAAACGTTACCTTCTACCACTCTATTTTTTATGCCATAATTATCAATAATTACTACATCATAAATATATCTTCCCGATTTAATGTTTTTTGTTTGTGCAGCAGTTAAATATAAAAGAACCTGACCTTCAGTAGGAGGTTTCACTATTTCTGCAGTAAATGAGATATAAGAAGAACTTCCTGACCATTTCCTCATTTGAGAAACAACGGTATAATTAGTTAAATCTAAGATAGAATTTGAGTCACCTCCTTCTAAATTAAAAGATTGACTAAAATCAGATCCAGCATTAACTATTAAATTATTAACATATACTGCTGCCATATATGTATTAGATTCTACTTGTTATTTATGATCAATAAAATCAAGAGAAGAAATAATCTCCTGCTGTTTTAAATATAACTTACAGTACAACTTAGAAAATTTTTTTAATTCATCTATACTTAGTTCATCGATCATTCTTACATTTTTTTCATATTCAAACAATTTATCAATTGATTCAAGATCAATACTATTTGGATCCATTTAAAATTTCCCTCAAAAGTAATTTAATTTCATCAATATCTTTTTTAATTTGCTCTATTTCTACTTTTTGAAATTTATGCCTATTTACAGAGTTCATATATTGATTATATGATTGCTCATCACAATTTATTATTGCTCCTGAGTTTTCATCTCTGTATAAATTTGGGTGACCTTTTACTGGAATCATGCTAATGCTATACTCCTTAAGTCTTGGAATCTTGGTGGGTATGCTTGATTAGTTCCAGACATTACAATTTTGATTGTGTATCCAGTGAAACTACCTAAATTGTTAGCACTGAATTCATAATCTAAAAATTGATTTTCTAAACTATCTGGAACTTTGATATCTGGAAGACCATTATTATCAGATGGATCAATAACGTCAAAATATCCATCATTATTACTATCTATTGTCAAATTATTGTATCCTGGAAACAATTCAAAAGATTGATCAACTTCACTAGAATCTGGTCTAATTAAACTATAAAGAACTCTAAAATCTGCACTAGAGTGTCTATAAGCACCTATGATAACTTTTAATGATGTTGCTGGTTGTGCGAGATTCACTGTATTTGAAACGTAAACTGCTGAATGTGGATCAAATAGAAGACTATTTACTCTATTGTCTCCAGGATAATTAGAGATTGGAGCGTTCAATCTATTACTAGATAACGCAATAGAGGATTCCTTCCAGAAAATAGCAGGAGATAAATTTTTATCTGTTGTAGATAAATCAACTTTTAAAGTAAATGATTTATTTCTTTCTAAGGCAGATAGATAGGTTTTTTCATTAACATCTGAACATATAATTCTTGTAGATGATAATTTATTTTCTACTCCAAGTTCAACAGATTCATATCCTTGATCAAGGAATGAAGTTTCAGTGCCATCCACACTCGTTCCGCTTACAGTTCTTATTTGTCCAGATGCAGCGGTAACTGACGCTGGATTACTCACTGATAATTGTGGAGTAATTGAATCGAATTGAATGTTTTCAGTTGCTCTTACATTATCTCCACCACATGCTAAACTCGTGTTGAATGAAAGTTGAGGAGCTCCTGCTAAAGATCCATCAGTTTGTCTATTAGTTACATTGCTATTAAAGTTATTTCTACTAAAATTGATAAAATAATTATCAATATCAATATTAGTGTCACTTATATCATGCTTTTTATTGATTCTAAGTAATGACACTCCTCCAAGTTCATACTTATAAACTGGAACTAGGGATCCATGAGTTGATGGAATTGTTGAATCAATTCCTCTTGTAATTCCATTTAATGTGCCATTTCCAATACTAGTGTATTTAATAATTTCAGAGTCAATGATGATGAATCCTGGATTGGTTGCACCAACCTGAACTCCCTCAAAAATATTAAAATTAGAAGTTGAAGCAATACTTACGAATGTTCCAGATATGGTTAATTCTGAAGATAAGGTTGTAGGCACTGAATCAGATTCTATATTTGACAATATGAGTTTATTTGTATTTCCATACATACCATGATTGTGGTGATTTATTGCAATAAAATTCCCAGTATCTGTACCTCCAATTGGAGTTGATGATAAAATACTAGTATTAGCAAGACTTACTGCAGTCCCAGATGTATCATAATAAATTAAATTGCCTGCAGATAATGATTGACCTTGAACGTTAGAAAGATAGAGTGTGTCAACTCCAGTAATAGTAGAGATTGTAATAAGTGCTCCTTTTCCAGAGGCAGGAGAAACGCTCGAAGTAACAATACCAACTACATCACCAACAACATAACCATTTCCTGGAATGGAAATTGTTGGAGTTCCAGTAATTACCCCATTTGCTGCAACAATATTTAATTTAAGTCCACTACCACGACCTGTAAGATTAAATGTTTCAACATTATTTGTTGTGGTGTAATTGAGTCCTCCTCTTGTTAAGTTAACTGAAGAAACTGAACTACCAGTTCCAATGATATATCCATAATTTGTTGTCGAGGCAGATCCTGATATTTTTCTGCCTTCTGTTAAAATACCAACTAAAGATGATATAGTAACTGTATTGATACCTACTTTAATTTGTCTTGGTAAAATTACAAGTGGATCCGATGATAACTTAGGTACATAAGAATTAGATTCATTTAATGTTGGATTATGAAAATATGCACTTCCAGAAGTAGAAGAGAAGCGTGCTTTATAAAGTTTGAATTTCAAATCTTGATACTGATTAGCAGTCCAAATTGATCCATTTTGAGATTTGAACAAACTACCCATAGCAAATTGTCTTGAATATTTTACTGCTTGGGAATTTGGTAAATTTTTAGTCTCTATGGTTTTTTCTCCCATTTCAGCAATCCATGCTTCATATTGATCAGATTGTGGTGCCAACAGTACAACAGCGTATTCTAATCCTGGAGCAAGATAAATGGGATATTTAAATTTAACTCTGGTAGCAACTGATGCATTATTTGAAACATTAATATCACTTGGTTGTAAAGTGACGGAATCACCAAGAATTTTTAATGTTGGAGTTCCTAATTCCATAGTTCTAATCTGAACTGTTAATGGTGCATTTCCAGGATCTTTATTTGCAAAATATAGATCAATTTCAGTTAAGTAAGCACCATTTACATCTTCTGTTGGAGTATTTCCAAAACTAGTTTCAGCATTTGCTCCACCTACAGTAAACGATTGTGCTAATGGATCTTCAAAATAAACTGTTGTGGTAGTTGTAACTGTAGTCTGTCTTTTTTCCCAAGTTCCTTCAGATTTGTAAATAGTTTCTCCAGAAGAAATTAATGTACTACCTGGTAGTGGAGTTTCATTTGTTGAACTTGAGGTTAACTTATATACTTTTGATCCTGTAGCAATTCTAATAGATGGTGCTGGATTTGTATTTGGATCTTGTAAGAAAAATGATCCTGATAAAAATCCATTTACATCACTAATTAACCTTAAATCTTTTACATAAGCAACAGATTTACTTGTTTGACCAACTAGTTTTGCACCAATATTTAAATACCCACTATATAATCCTTGTACATTTTGACAGAGAGACGCTATATCGACATTTAAGATTTTAGATGAAGAACTATATGATGCTGGAATATTTTCTGATGATGAATAAGGATTTGAACTAAAGGTAATTGTTGGACTACTAAACGGACCTTCTTTATGATTGGATTTTGCGACTCTGAAAGTTATTATCGGTATTAAAGAATTTTGTCTCGAAACGACATATCCAATAACTGTTTCTCCAACTTCAAAAGCTCCTGATGCTCCATTTGTTTTAAGCGTGGAATCTGTAGCAATTTCAATCAATTTTGGAATAAAATTTACAGATCCATTTCCATCTAAAAACTGATAATATTTGGTTAATGGTTTTAAGTTTACTGCATTAAATCCTGTATTACGCGATCTCATGTATAATTCAATGCCAGCATCTACCACCTTATCTACTTTAGTAACAGTTGTTTCACTACCAACTATTCTAAAAGTTCCAGTTGCACGTAACCAAACATAATTTGTTTGTGATACATTTATATCGGGTAAACGAATTGTTCTTACCCAACTATCACTTTTTGGAGATAGTTGGATAGTTCCACTATAAGAAACTACGTGGAAAGGATTTACATTTTCAACTTTTGTTGCAAATAATTGTTCAATCCAACCTACAGAATCATATTTTAATGTAATTAAATCTCCAGTTTTTTGTACGTTTGTGTCGTACAGAGTAAAGTTTGTTTCTAGATCGAACTTCTGATCAGTAATATTTTCTAATGATACGGGTTTTAAATCAAGCGTATTTAGAGCTTTTTGAGTTACAAGTTCTGAATTTTCACCGTCAATTCTAATTTTTGAAAAAGATCCATTTATTAGATCAGTATTTTTAAAATCATCAACAAAAAATCCTGTTTTAAATCTATTTAATCCATCGGCATCTGTAATTTGTAAAGTTTTGGTATTTAATTCTAAAAGTGTTAGCGACGTTACTTTTTCTAAATTAGTAACTCTACCATCAATTTTGCCAATGTCTCTCATAGTATATCTTCTATTATCAACTAAAGTTACAATAGCGTCTTTTGGATTGTAAAGATATGGTGGCAATGAAATTGAAGCAATTTCAATTGTATCTGAAGGATTATCTGGTGCTTTTGGATTTGATGATGGCACTCCTTCAATAACGGTAAAATTAGAATTTTTATCAATAAACAACTTATCAATTCTTCCAAGATAAAACTCATATCCAATTATTGAACTTTCATCTGGAGTCATTATTAGTTTTGGATCAGTTCCAAATAATCTTGATGTAAAATCAAATGGTGATGATGTTATACTTGTAAATTCTGAAACTCTAGGTCTAAAATCAAGAGTGTCAGTTGATCGAATATTGTTTTTACCAATAACTGGTATATTGTTGTTATAATTTTCTTTATCGTAACTGTTAACAGTAAAAACATCACCATTATCATTTGTTGGAACTAAATAATGATCAAAAATAATTATTAATTTTTTTCTCGCAAATTGTTCTCCAGAATTCAATCTTATTCTAGAATAATCATAATATTGTTCTTTTTGGCCTTTATCGAGAGTATACCTATTAGTAATATTTCTATATTTTCCTGGTGTAATGCTAGAAATAGGTGTAATGATATTTGATTCTTTAAAAGTTACAATTTCATCTGCAGAAAAAATATTATTGTTTAAATAAACAATTTCTAATGTATTTGCAGATGGTTTAGAAACAACTCTTGCAACTGCATTATTTGCTGAACCCACTATATTTTCACCAATAATTGCATTAGTGTTTACATCTACTAAAGAACTAAAAACAAATTTATCTAATTCTGGAGCATTAGTATCTAAAGACTCATATATTGCAATAATATTACTGACATCTGGATAATTTAAACTTATTTCTGTGTCTTGAACTCGTAATCCATAAAATGGATTATAAATCAATCCATCGTTTATTGATGTATTAATTCCTGTACCAGATTGTAATTTTTTAGAAAAAATTATATTTATTTTTTTACTTTTGTTTAATTTTTTAATTTTAGTTTCGATAGAATTTTTAACAAAAGTTGCATTAATTGCAGATATTGATTTACTAGGTGTAATATTGGAGAATGTTACCTGTGATGAAGAACTATTTAAAGAAACTTTATCAGAGGTTAAATTTTCAATAGTGCCATCAGAGTAAAAAATAGAATATCTTTCTTCATCAAACGCTGAAAATTTTGCAGAAACAGTGTTTATTCCTAGATTGAAATTACTTGTATTTACTGTTAAAGAACCACTCGCAGATGAAACTAAAGTTCCTGTGGACTGTGCCGTAAAAATTATGTTAGATGAACTTAAATTTACTGACGAAATATTAGTATGGGGTAATTCTGCATACAAAAATCCTTTATCAGAATTTCTTATCTTTCCTGCACCTATTGAATAAGTTCCAGTGAATGTAGATCCTGCTCCTGGAAGTGAACCATCACAAACACCAGTAACAGATGGCACTGCTTCTAGTGTCATTGATGTTAAAGATGAAGATATTGATAAAACTCGATTATATGTTTCTGTAGATGACCCCGATTTTTGATATCTAATAATATTATCGCTTCTAATACCTGTAAATGTATTTGGAGAGGAAACAGTTGCAGTGCTTATTCCACCACTGCCGGGTGTAATTGTAATTGTTCCAGATCTTAAAATTTTATCTATCGATAAATCTGCTAAGAATGCAGTAGAAAAACCAGAAATTGAAGTTGGTTGATGAACAGATTTAACATCCTCAGAAGTAAACGCTTTGACAGATACTAATGTTCTTGAGACAGTTTCTATTTCATTAATTAAAAGTTTTTCTCCAGCGGAGAAACTTCCAGAAGTTTGTGATAAAGTGATAAGTGTTGATCCATTGCCAGCATATACAGCGTACCCACTAGCACCACTACTTTTACCCCTGATGAATGATGATACTGGAAGTTCTGCTGAAGATAGTGGTTTATTAATTGTCAACTCTGTGAAAGTTTGAATATCATATAGGTATAGATCCCAATTAGTAGCGGCAGAAGTATATGCAGCATCAGTAACATTAAAATTATAAATTCTGGCAAATCCTGCAGTTGTGCCTGTTGCAACAATAGTACTATTTTTTCTTCTATTTTGTAAATATACAATATTTTTTTGTAACGGAGATCCAGTTACGTTATTACTTCTAACAAGATTTCCCATTTGAAAAGGAATCGCTGCAGATGAAACTGGTTCTGTAGTTCTTGGTTTTAAAACATCTATAATTTCTACACCGGTTTTTTCTACATCATAACCTTTTACATACGCTTTTCCTGGAGAAATTTTTATAGACATCAAATCATCTGATGGAACATTACCCCTTTCAGTTTTTTCAGTATCAAAAAATAATCCATCGTTTCCTACTCTATTGTTTAATGAATTATTTAAAGAAAATTGAAATGGTGTTACGACATAATCTCCAGATTCATCATGTGTTCTTTGTGCTAAATAATCTCTAATATTTGAATAAACTGTTTTTGTTTCTATTTTTTTAATAGCACCATCTTGAATCCTTAAAAGTTCTACAAAATCTATATCATTAGTATCAGTTAATGATCTCTTTGTAAGAGTTAAATTTACTTGAAATCTATCTGCTCCAGGAGCTGCATAATTTGTAAATCCCTTTGCATTATCAAATAATGAAGAATCATCTTTTGAGGTAATAATTTTCTCATCAATTTTTAAACCAACTCTATATGATGGAGTATTTGTGTAATAATCTAAGATAATTGTTTGTTGTTTAACCCTAACAAAAGATCCACGTATGAAGTATATACCGGCATTAATAGATGCGGCAGATCCAGTAGAAGTTGAATTTAAATCAATAGTACTAGCAAAAGGAGTTCCAGAGGTAATTACTGTTGATTGATATACAATGTCTTGTCTAGTATAAAGAAGTTCACCATCAAGGAATGAATTTATTTCAAAATTTGAATCAGAATTAAGGTACTTAATGTAAAGAGTTGAATATTCAACTTCAGAATTTGGTAGTTGAACTAATTGAACACTAGCAGTTATACCTGAATCTTGACCTATAATTGTTTTTCCAACAAGATTTTTAATGTAAGCAGTTATATCTACCCCATATTGAATGGGATTTAATTTAACTGCCGTAAATTGACCATCGTATACAATACTGCCTGGTATTACTACTGATCCATCTTTAAAAATATGACTTCCAAAAGATTCTACTTGATCTTGCAATATAGATTGAAGGGTGTTTAATTCACGAGCTTGTATTGGTTTTCCTGGATTGAACAATACTTTTTGATAATTTTTATCCTTGGCTCCTATATTAGGTTCTGCGAAATCATCAAAATATGGATTTACGTTTAAATTAGTTTTTTGAGCCATTTTTTAGAATTCCAGAATAATTTTAATGTCTTCTTTTTGCCTTAAACTTCTTGAAACTAAAGGTCTATTGTCAATATAAAGTATGTCTCCTGACTTATTATTTATTTGTGGTTTTGAAATACCTTGTGTAAAAGTTGTCTCAAGATTTATAACTTTATTTGCAATAGTAATTTTATTATCATTTAATGTTGTGTCTATACTTGCATTGAATCCATTACCGATAATTGCTAGTGTGGCATCAGGAACAAAATCAATATATTGTCCGGTTGGGGCAAAAAATGTAGAAACTCCTACAAAATCTCTATGATCAATTCCATTTCCACCATTAAAATATAAAGATCTATCAAAAGAATATTTTAAGATTTTAGTTTCTGTATCATACGATATAACATATCCTAACGCTTTTTTACCAGTACTTGGATTTATTTGACTAATGATAGATCCGACAGCAATAGATGCATTTGACGGATTAACGTTGGAAAATCTTAATGCACCAACAGCAGAAAAAGTATTACCTGTATAAACTGTGCTACTAATTCCTGATGCGTCATATATCGTTGGATTCTTCAATATTCCAATTTGGGAGAACTTAGAATCAGTTGGAAAATTTCTAGTTGAATCATCAAATCTGGCATATACCAAAACACGATCTGCTCCTAGTTCCTTGTAAATATCAAATCCATGTCCTTTCGATGGTGGGATTATGGGAATTAATTCTGCATATACTCCTGGAGTATTAGATCCTGTTGTTCCTAGATCAATTAATGCATAAGTATAATTTTTTCCGCCTGATGTAACTAAAGCATCAGTAATTTTTCCAGAAGATGAATCTATATCTATTGAAACTTTTCCTCCAGATCCATCACCAACTAAATTGCATGATTGTCCTGATTGTAGATTATACCCTAATCCACCATTTTTGATAAAAACTTTTTTTATTTGATTATCGTTTAAAGTAGAATCTCCATTTTCTCGGATTGCTACTACTTGAGAATCTGTAGATGAATTCCAATTATTAGGTACAGTAATGTATTCAGTAGTGTCAAATTTTACAATATCACTCGGAGACACTGTATACAAATATTTCCACATGTACCCATCACTCAATTTAGATGGTTCTAAATCAGTAAAAGTTGGTTGTACTTGAGATGCATTACCTGTAGTTTTAATTCCTGAGGATCCATTATCAAGGCATATGTAGACTTTATAGTCTGAGTTAATGACATAATAGTTGCAATCATATAATCTTAAAGATCCTGTGATTGGAGATGGATTTAAAATACTATAATCTTGTCTATACATTTCATATTGAGTTCCAGAAACCCAATCAATTTTTTTAACCACTCTTCTAATATTTGCACCTGTAATTTTTTTACCAAACATCACTGTAGACTCATAATGATTTAAATAATCAATATTATCTATTGGATTAGGTGTAATAGTATTCCAATTGGTTGACCTTCCAAATCCAACTTGAGTGGGATTTGCTAATCCAACAAATACATAATATGAATTATTAGAATTTTCTACCGAATCCACAAAATTAGATGCGTTTACTATTCTAAATTGATCCGTTACAAATGCGGGCATTTTAATATAGTTTTTTTTATATTTATATGACTCTTACAAAACCTTTTTAAGAGGTCCAACGTTTCTTAATCCAGATGATCTCCGTTGTATAGTTGGAAATGTTGATAATCCAGCATCAACATAATATCCAGAAACTGTTAGAGAAATCGGAGATGAGGATCTTGTCGAATTAAAAATTCTTCCCCAAGAGAATTTTCCTACTGAAATTCCTGTAGTAGCAATTCCAACCACAGAAGATGTGTTAACTATGTCACATGTAGCAATACCAAGTCCAGAATTAAACGCACTAACATAATAAATGTTATTTAAGAATGTTGTTCCAATTCCCACTTTATTTGCATAATTATCTAAGGAAGTCACTCCAGAACCAACAGACGTATCATAGATGTAAATTGGATATCCTACAGATAAAGAAAGTGGAGAAGGATTAAGAGTAAATTTAATTGCAAGATTCGTATTGATACCAACTGCTGTTGAAATTCCAGTAATATTTCCAAAAGATCCAGCAACTCCAGTTATAGATTTAATATTTTCATACACTACTTTTTGAACTGGAATAATTACATCTGGCAAATTAGTAGTTGTGTATCCAAAACCGGGATTTGTAATTGTAATTGAAGTTACTTGTCCATTTGATATAGTTGCAGTTGCTGTTGCCGTGTTTATACCTGGTGCGGAAAATGTAACTGCTGGAGCAAAATTATAACCGTATCCTGGATTAGTAATTGTCACTGAAGTTACAATACCATTAGATAGATTAGCAGTTCCTGTTGCAGTGGTTCCAATTCCAACCCCAATGCTTGGTGGGTTTTCAAATTTTACCAGAGGTGCAGATGTATACAAATACCCACCATAACTCACAGAAACACCTGTAACTATTCCAGTGCTAACTATACCGATGGTAGCACCGGTAGATACAATGGATATATTAGAAACAGCAACAGCTGATTTTCTCTCTGGATTGGAAATTTTTACATTTGCTGTTGCTCCAGTGTAACCACTACCACCATTAACGATTGTTAGTGATTGAATAGTGCCAGAAGAAGATACTACCGGAGTAATTGATGCATGAACAGAATCTAAATCTCCCGAAACTATTATACTGTCAAATTTTATAGGAGAATCGTATAAAAATAATGATGAATCATCAACAAAAATTTCATTATCGGATGTTGATACATTACGAATAATTTTTGCTGTTGGATATACTTGAGGTTCATTTACATCTCTTGATTTATAAACAATTTGTCCAGAAATTATCTTATCTTTTTTTTGTTTTATCCATGTTAAATTGGATGGTTTAGTTACTTGTAGGTTTATTCCTTGTTCAAGATAATTATTTGTTTGAATTGTGTCAGAGGATACGATATCAAACACTTCTCTAGGATTTTGAGTAGTTGTAAATCCTAGATGATTATTATTACTGAATGCCTGCACAGTATCTCCTATTTTAATTGTTTCAAATATGGATTTCTGACTACTATCCGCATCACTTCCCCTATAGAAGAAAATTGCAACATTATCTTCTGGTTTTGGTGGTTGATTAAATGTAAACGATGTTCCTCCATTAAAATCATACGCATATCCAGGATCTTGTAAAATACCATTGATAAAAATAATTAATAATGATTTAAAATCAATTAGTTGAGAATCTGCATCAAGAGAATTTTTTTCAAAACTTATAAGTTGAGAATTATAGTAAAGAGGAAATCTGGTTCTAACTCCGTCTTGATATTGTTTAATACTATCAATGTAATCCATTTCCCCAAATTGCCATGCCGAAAAAGAATCTGTAAAAGTATCAAGAACTGTTAATTCAAATTGAGATACTGGACTTGTTAACCCGAATGCGGTTACTAATCCAACTGGTGTAATAACATCTCCTTTTTTAAATCCATATCCACTTCTACTAATTTTAAATCCTGTTACCTCAAATAGAGTTGATCCAATTCCAGTCGTTGAGCTCGCACCAACTTCAATGTTTAATAACAGTCCAGTGCCAGTGGTTGTAGTTGCACCTACTCCTAGTCTAGAGACCCCAGTAACTGGTAAATTATTGTATCCTGGAGATGATACATTAATAGTTGGAGTCGTGTATCCAGTTCCACCACCTACAATACTAAATGACAAGGTGCCTCCTGCACCAACAGTGGCATTTATTGTCGCTGCTGTTCCAACATGACCAACTTCAGTAACTGCAATAGACACTGGACTTCTGTATCCAGAACCGAAATTGCCATTAAATCCAGTTATTGTTCCCACGCCGATAGAAACAATTGATCCCCCAGCTCCAACAACAGCAGTGACCGCCGCACCAACTAAAGGAGCATAACCAAGACCTGGTGTTGACCCTAGAGAAATAATCATTCCACCTCTAGGTAATTGATTAAGATTTACGTCGTCAACAGAAACGAATAGAGAACCACTTGAAGATGTAATGCCTGTAAAAACAATGCTGCTAATACCCACAGAGTTATTTTCAATAATGCTATAATTATTATCTGAATTGTTTTTTGTAGTCGGAGTTTGGAAAATACCATTTAAGAAAACTATACCATTTCCTCCAGTACTACCCAATCCAACTGTGTTTATTCCATTTGAAGTTAATGTATATGTTTGACCTATTCCTGTAAATTTTTCTGAAATATTATCAAATATTTGATTACTTTCATAATTCTTTCTTAAGAATACTCTACCGTTAAATGTTGAAGATGGTTCTGGAAGGCCAAAAGTATTTGTATAATATTGTGATGTAGTCATCCCTCTAGGAGAATCAGTAAAGTGTATTTTATTTCTAACAATGTTAAAAGATCCTCTATACAAATATACTGGAGATGAATTTGCATGAGATGTTGCAGAAGTTCCTACAAAAGCTCTATCAACTGAAACTAAAGAGAACGTACCTCCAAAAGAAATAGGTCCGCTCAATGTTGTTCCAAGTCCAACATTGACAACCTTCATATACTCATTGTCAATTTTTAAAATATCACCAAGAAAAATAGATGAAATTCCGCTCAATCCAAAAATAGTTGATCCTAGTCCAATTTGTCCACCATTATCAACAGTATACGATAATAATGAAAATGCCAAAGGAGATTGAACTATATTATTGATAGAAATGATACTCTTACTACTCTTTTGATTCATTTCTAGAGTATGAGTAGTTCCCACTCCAACTGAAGTAAAAGTAACTGCAATTCCTAAATTAGCATACTCTTTTCTAGTTGCTAACTTAAATTTAGTATTGTCAGTCTTGATTGCATAAACTATAGTTGGTAAAATATTTGTAACTACACCAACATAATTTAATGTTAATCCGATACCAACAGAAGATATTGAATTGGGAGAATAAGTGAGTTCTTCTCCAGTATTGAAAAAATGATTTGCAATTGTAAATTCACCTGTACTCAGGTTTAAAACATTAGAATTTGATGGATTAAAGGTTTTTACAAAAATAGGAGTTTGCAGATAATTTAATTCAAAAGAATTTGCTGTGCTCACTCCAGCAAATTGTGAACTTATATCATCTATTTCTAAAACTCTATTTGTACGACATTCAATATAACTTGCTAGTTTTTTAGTTAAAAATTTCAAAAATTTCGAACTTTGACCATCACTGTCAAAATCAATTACTCTATCAAAATTATTAATTGCATCAACTCTATTTTCATTGATAAAGGAGTATAAAAGGTCTGCATATTCTTTCGATACTATTGTTACTCCAGCACCAACAGTTTTAATTATTTGAGTATCTGCAAAGTTTTTAAGTCCACTTGTATGCAGAAGTTTATTAACAGAACTTACTATGGTCTCCCATCTTTGATTGCTCTTTAAGGAGTATGCCAGATTTTGATAGTAGTCGTTATCAGGAATTACTTGTGTATCAGTATCAAGTTTACCAGTATCATCAGACCAACCAAGATTTTTAACTGATGAGTAACTTATCGTAAATTGCCCAGTTGATTCGTCTATTTGAATAACAGTTGCTGTTATTCCAGATTGACTACCTCTAATAGTTTGATTTTTCTCAATAATATATGATCCAGATACTTTAATATAATTTTTGTTGCTATTTATCACCTTTAAGTTGACCGCTACAAAGAAACCAAGTTGATTTTTAACTTGTAAGAATTCGCCAGGAATAAAGTTAGAAAATTCTTGTACAGATGTAAATACTGGATAATTTTTATAATTTACAATATTTCCATATAATCCTCCAAGCACAGTGTCTGCTATGCCTGGATTTGAAGATGGGACTTCAAATTCTATTTGTCTAGGCGATTGTGTCCCAGCATTTAAATATTGTTTGACCTTAAAGAAATTATATCCATAATCACTAGAATTAAATCCATTTCCATTCGATCCATATTTTTTAATACCCTCAACAAAAATATCATCATTTTGTGCAAATGGTTCAGGACTAAAACCATTAAGTGGAGTTATTAAAATACATGTGATAATTCCAGATGAGGCGGATGAATATACAGTTTGTATCCCAATCCCATTTGTATTATTAATTGCACGAATTTTTACAGACGCTTCTGGTAAACCACTTGGATTAGGATTAATAATTACTCTAGAAATTGAGGTTCCATTTACTATGGGTGTTAAAATTCCAGAGTCTATTATCGTCCCAGTATTTGGATTTACAATAACTAAATTAGGCGCCGAAGTATAATTTTTTCCACCATAATCTATATTTACAGTTAAAAGAGTATTAGCATTATCAATCTGTAAAAATTTAGAAACTTCAGACTCTGGTTTTAAAGTTTTGTCGGATGAATATTCAAATCCTTCATTTACAATTCTAACTTTATTCACTCTACCTATAATACTGGACTTTGGAACAATATATGCACCATTTCCATTTAAAGAGGAAATATTTTTAAAAATTGGTAATGATTTAAAATTAGACCCTGATGATATAACTGTGAGTTTACTGATTCCCCCAGACGCAGTAAGGGATGATGTAGTATATCTTAGTTCTTTACATTCAGATTGAATATATGAATACTTTTCTGGAATTTTGGATAAAGATACACTAAAAGTTGTTGTTCCTACTCCAGAAATTATATAACTTCCATTGTAAATACTATTAACAAAATTAATTTGCGAATAATTTGTTATTTCTTTATCTGCATTGATTACAAGACCTAGTTTTTCCAATCCATAAAACAATGGAGAAGGAATTGTATTAGAGTATTTGATTGTTAATGACGCATTTGTAGATACACCAACCGTTCCAACTCCACTTATTGTAAACGTACTTGTAGATCCTGTAGATACAAATTCATCTTTAAAATCTTGATCGTAGAAAATTTTAAATTTATATCCAGATAAAGAAGAATCTGATAGATCAAAAACAAGATTATTATTTTTAATTGATTGTAGTGGTGGATTAATTTGAGAAAGTTTATGATTTGATCCATTTGCTGCTAAAATGTTAACAAATAATGGATCTTCAGAAATACAATCTTTTAGAGTTTCACACAATTTAATTTTATCATCAGTAACTTTATAAACATAGTAAAATCCTGTGGATAATCCAGATGCAACTGTTGATGCAGAATAAATTAATTTTTGGCCTCTAAAAAGACCATGATTTTGTATTGTTATTTCATCTTTAATTGTATTAATTCCAGATGTTGTAAATGAAAGTGGATTGACAATAAGTTTTTCATTAATACTATCATATAAAACTTTTACGGAGGTTGATGTTCCAATTCCAACCGAAAGATTTGGTAAAATTGATAATTTAATTTGATCCCCACTTTTTAATTGGTGACTTGTTGATATTGAAATATTTGAAACAATATTTTTGACATCTCCTTTTATTTGTTTATAATCTGAGGAAAATGAATATTGGAAATCATCTGTACCATTTGAAATAAAATATAAACCTTGAGATGTTGTTGTTAATCCAATTTGAGTAACAATTCCAATATAATCTTTAGATTTGTTAATGGCATAAACTGTTTCAATATTACCAGTTCCTAGTAAATTAAATGGAGATGACGTAGGACTATTTGCAACAGATATTACTGAGGCAGCTCCTGGTTTTTTTAGTATTATCTTTTCACTAGTTTTAAATGAATGATTGGGCAAGTATATTGCTTGGGTGGGTATAAAAACATTTCTATTAGTTGAAATTCCTATTCTATAGTTTACATTTATTCCGCCGCCAGTGGTTGTCCCAACACCAACAGATAGTTTGGGATTAAAATAAACAATATCATTAATTTTTGATTCAAAGGACTTTACTGTTTTGTTTATTACAAAAGAATCAGGGTTAAAGTATACTGGCGTAGATGAAGTATGGATTCCTCCAGATGTATTTCTAGATACTCTAATTACATTTTGATATTTAAAAATATTTAATACTGAAAGAGTTTCATCATTAATTTTAATTGTTGTGCCAATTGAAACTTCATTAGGAATGGACGATACGTAAATATCCGTAACAATTCCTGTTGAAGAATAGTTTGAAATAGTTGATGCTAATGAAGTTGAAACAGATTTCACTTCAACTTGATAGAAACCATTTAGTGAACTTAAAGATGTTGAAAATCCAGATATTGTAACATAATCGTTGTTACTTAAAGCATGATTGACCGGAGTTTTAACTTGTATTTGATTTCCATTCCTCCAGGTAAAAATTGAATCGTCATATGAAGTAATGGTTGACTCTAGTTTTGAAATATCTTTACCATTAACTTCAGATACTCTCACTATTAATCCACTACCACCACTGCTTGACTCATCAAATTGAACTTCATCATTCTTTTTATAATTAAATCCAGATTTGACAATTGTAAAATTATCAATAGGCCCAGTGGTAACAGATTCTACTACACATAATTGATTAATAATTTCATTAGATTCTATCAAAAAATCATTATTTGCATATTCATCAGATACTTTATACGGAAAAGTATTTCTAATTAATTCAGATTTATTAAAATCAAAATTTTGATTCAGTATTTTATTTTCACGAATAAATTTAGACCTATATCTATCACCTATAAAATAAGGAAAACTTCCAACATTATTGCCATTATTATCAATAACAGACGTAGCAAAATATGCATAAATTCCGTTTGGAAATTCTGGAGTAATACAAAATCTTCCATTATATTCATCTAGATCTCCGGAATTTGTAAATTTATAATCTTCAACAAAAAATTTAAGATCAAATCCTGCAGGTCTATCAATAATGTTGTTTTGATTTGCTGTGTATCCAGATACTAATCTTTTAATTGCAGAATTAAAGTTTTTAGGATCAGTATATCCATAAGAACCATATATTGGATTTCCATCATAAGCCCACCCTATAATTGGTGAGTGCGTTAATCCATTATCACCGAAAGAATTTTGGAGACTTCCAAGATACCCAGATATACTATATTGCAAATTATAATTACTCTCTTTAATAATTTCATTTGCCAATAAAGAAGTATCATTAACATCATCATACAATCGATTATTATCTATGGAAAGAGATCTAATCTGGACATCAAGAAGTGCTCCTTTTCCAGAAGGTATTGCTGTAACTGTCGTATTTTGTTGACTATATCCAATTCCTGGATTAATAACTATTACATTAGTAACTCTACCATTTTCCACTACTGGTCTTAAAATAGCACCTGTCCCCACTCCAGAAACAACTAAATCTGGAGTTGAGTAGTATTCAGATCCTTTGTACTGAACTGTTACTTTTTTTAATTTACCACCAACAACAACAGGAATAAATGTAGCGTACTTGCCATTTTTTATTTGTATGGACGGTTTATCATGATAATTTAAAATTGTAGATCCATATCCTGCTCCAACATTATATACATATGCATCTATAATTTTTCCTTTAACATCAGGTACAGCATTAATTATGCCTTTATATTGAGTACTACCAAGTCCAACTGCACTATAGTCAACAGTTAAGGATATTGGTGGATAGTTGAATATATGATACCCAATTCCAGTTGAACCTATACTAATATATTTTCTTCTTTCATAGTTAGATACTATGGTTCCACCAATTCCAGCATTAGCAAGTCTAAAATTATTTTCGTCTTCTTTTAATATGTAATATTGATTGAGTGTAGAAATACCAGAGATTGGAGATGAAGATGAAGTAGTAGTAACTCCAGTGTTTGAATAAACAACTTTTTCACCATCTTTAAATCCATGATTTGGGAAATACAAAATATTATTTGTTGTTGAAACTCCAACTGGTAAAATTATAAGTTTTCTGTTTGTATATCCAGTTCCGCCATTAATAACTTTAATTGTTGATAAAGATTTTTTTGGTTCAGTTAAAAACTCTTGAACTCCTGCCGTACCAATTGTAGTAAATCCTACAGTATTAATTCCAGATTGATAATCTGTTATCGATTTATACAATTGTATGGTTGTGTCACTTATATACTTTGCATAGTATGTTGTACCATTATTTAAAGTTTGACCACTATCAGTATTTAATCCATTAAATGTTGATATTCCTATTGATGGATTATTTCTTGAATTATAAATTATTGGTTGCCCATCAATTAAGTTATGATTTGATAAAAACGTAATTGTTTCAACGTTTATATCAATTCCACCCCCATCTATTATTTCTCTTGCATCAAATTCAATTTCTCGGTTTTTTATCTCTAAAACGGGTTCAAATGATGCACCACTTCCGTTACCTCCAGTAAGATTTACTGAAACAACTACATCCACATTAAAATCTTGTGGATCTACAAATATTTTTTTAATAGATCCCATTATAACAGGTTGTATTAAAGCAGCACCTGTGGATATTCCAATTAAAGGTGGATTAATTACATCATAATCTTTTCCTTCATTTAATACTTTAACAGATGATATTGGCCCATAGTAAATTCTATCAGTGGTCTTATAACTAGAAATTTCCACTCCGTTTATCAATAATCCAATATAACCTGGTTCTGTTAGATCTGATTTTCCATCTCCAATATTTGGAAAAAGAGGAAATTTTCTAAGAATTTTTTGTGGAGAAAGTTTCTTTTCTTTTTGAGAGTTGAGAGAAAAATTATGTGTTCCTGTTGGTAATGAACCTGTTAAAGATGATGCTTGTAATTTAACATAATTGTCTGTTCCAACTACAGATCTTGAATTATATAAACGAATCTTATCGGTGCCAATTACTTGAACATAATAGATTCCTTTTGATAGACCTAGAATAGGAGATATAGATGGATTATAATATATTTCACTTCCACTAAAGAATGAAACTGGAGTCGAAAACTTTATTGTGGAATAAGTATTTGTATTTAAATTGTAATCAACAGTGGTTACAATTCCCACAGCATCATATGTAAGTAAAGATTTTGTAATTGTATATGACGGTAATGAGTTTGATGCCACATACATGTAATTATCATTTTCATTATATACGTTTTGTATATCGGCGGTGATTGAATTAAATTCCAATCCTACAGACGAAGAATTAGATTTTTTAAGTTTTCTTCTTACATCATAATTAAAACTTTGATTAAGTGTAAAAGAATTATTAGTCGTTATCTGTTTATTTGTAATTTGAGTTACTACAAGATTAGATTCTACTATAGTTTGTGATTCACGGTTTAAAATTTCAATTGTGTCTCCGACTTTAAGACTAGACTTATCTATTTCACTTTTTAATATTAAAATGGTGGTAGGTTGGTTCGGTACAAAAGTATCAATTTGATATCTTGAACTTGTATTATAAATCCAACTATTTGCAAATATTTCCTTATATGATTTGTTGGTTACAGGATTTTTAATGTTTTCGCCAACATTTTTTACTGAAATTTTTTCATCAACTTCAATTGTAGAATTTTGTAGTGTTGGAACATAATTTGATAATACACCAGTCAATCTGAGTTGAACTTTTTTAGATATATCTCCATTTTCATATCCGTAATAAATTTCGTCAGATCTAATAACAGATGCAGTCGAAATTGCCGAAGTAATTCCCGAACAACCAAAAAATTGATTTATACTTTTACTTGTATATGATATAGTATTGATTCCAGAGTAGATTTTACCTGATGGTGCAAATCCAATTGTAGAATCTACTGTGATTATAGAACCCCCCACACTTACAGGTTCTATATTTTTTGTGCTTCCTGTAATATTAAAAGTTCCAGTTACTGTTGGAAAAGCGTCATCATAACCAACAAAAAGAAATAATTTATAGTATGTTTTTCCACCCCTTCTAATAATCTCAACTTCAGATACTGAAGCAGTACTATTACTATCAGTATTTTTTACAATTGTTTGTCCTGAAAGTTTTAAAGGATCTCCTGAGATAGCTTCGGCAACAGCAACTTCCCTTCTAAGATACGTTGCTGAAGATGGTTTTAGGAGAAATTGCTCTAGATCTATAACCTTTACTGTTTCTCCATATAAAACATTAAATAGGATTCTAAAAGATTCATCAGTTCCTTTAGATTCATATAGAATACGTGATGCCTTGATAAAGTTTCCTACATTTAAATTAGGAGTAAAATCTAAATTTTCTAGTTCTGGTGTAAGACTATACTTAGTTTTCTTGTAAAACTCTTGTAAAAATAACGCACTTAAATTTTTAACTTGTGAGGAGTTTGAATGCGACGTTGCAGTTGAAGTAGAAAATATTAATTCTTGATCATTTAAATTTGCATGATAACTGGTGATTCCAGAAAAACCTCTAACACAACCAGTAAAAGATGTAGATGTCTTATTTGTATATGTAATTATTTCATTATCAATTTTTAATAATCCATACCTTTGAGGATATCCTTTAGTGTTATTAACTAAAATATTAGTTGTAGTGGAAGTAATTCCTGCGGTAAGAGTTGTACTTCCAATAATTACTTCTGGAATTAAATTATCAACTTTTTTATATTGATCTAAATTTTCTACAATATCAACAGGTGCGCCTTGATATTCTTGAGAAATATAATATTGCTTTAAAAATTCTGAGAATTTTGGACTTTCATCTAATGTGAATTCTGGAATTTGATTACTAATTATATCCTGTATTTTTATTCTAGATTCAAAACCAGTTTGTATCATATTACGACCTCGTTAATTGCCCATTCGAATAGCTTGAACGATAATAATCTGCGGTTGAAAAAATGGATCCAGATATATCATCTCCAGAAGCAATCACGTCCTTAATCATATTTATTCTGCTTTTTGAAAGGTTAAATGAGATGTACAGATCTTGCAATCCAATAACATCATTTGATTCTGGGAAAGCTTGAATTTCAACAATGTCCTGAGGCATTTCTGTAGAGGTAATTGTCACGCTATTTAAAATAATTTCTCCTTTTTCATAGTCTATTGTCCCCGCTGACGGAACAACGACTGGAGTATTAAATTGAACTCCTACAGTTGTAATTCCAGCAAGAGGATTTTTTTTAATAATCGATATAACTCCTGTTTTTAAATCTGAATTGGGTGTATCTGTAAGATAAACTATGTCCCTTTCTCCCTCAATATAAAATCCTGTTGATTTAATATTTTTACCTTCAGATATTACATGAAATTTATTTCCATAGCAGATTTCATATTGAGTTGGTGAATTCAATAATACTTTTAGATCTCTTCTAATTATTACTTTTGTAATATTTGAAGTAATTGCATTATCGGCAGAATCAATTACTTGTAATACTTTGCTATACTTAAATCTTCCGCCAAATGCATTTAAGTTAGGAGAATTTGCATAGGTAGACAAAGCACTAATCACTTTTGTTTTTAAATTCTCAACGCTACCAATTTGTGAATAATCATAATAAATTGCAGAATCAATTTCAACGTATAATGTCTTTAAATCAATTATGTCAATGTTAATTCCTGCAACAGTATATTGCTTTAGTTTGTTTTTAATTGATTGTTTGTTAAAATCAGATACAAAGGAACCGTTCTTTGGTTTAATACTGATAAAAACCTTACCATATTGTGGAGGATCTAACTCTTCTCCACCTATAATCGATACGGATTCTGCATCAGGATAAATTTTAGATTTGATTATGGTTTCATAATCTCTAGGAGTCACAGCTCGATACTGAGATGAATACAGTCTAGGAGCATATTTTTTAATGGATTCAACATCCTCAATGTCAGATCCATTCTGTGATCCTTGTAATACATTAACAGTTATCCCTGCATTTGTTGGAACTACAATAGAATCATTTGAATCTTTTAAAGATCCAGAAAAAGAGAATGATTTGACACCATTACCATTTTTACCATCAGTAACAATATAGGTGACCGTTATGATTGAGTTGTTTTCTAATTTTTTACCAAAGATATTATCGCCAAAAATAATTTCATATTTTTCGTCTTTTACTTCTTGCAGTAAAAATATTTTTGAATTTTTGTTAATTTCAAAAATATTATCAACAACACTGTATAATACTCCCAAACCAGAATCGCTGACTTGTTTAACATAAACACGAATTGTTGATGTATCAATAAAAGAATTTTCTAGAATAAATCTCTGGTCCAGAGAACCATTAACAACGAATTGTTTTGTTAAAAATGTTCCTTCCTTGATTACAATATTTTCAAATTTAGCGACTCCAAAACTATTAACAGTCGCTGTTATATTATCTGGAACTGAAAAAATATAGGAACTTCCACCAGAAGATCCAGTACATACTAATCCAGATTGTAAAGTAATTGTTGGTGTATAAGTAATCGCTGGAGATGTTGTAATCGGTGATACTGATACATTAAATGAAATATTGGCATTTGCAGATACTCTTGATCTAGGAACATATCCAATATTTCTAGCGAGAGACACTACATTTTCTCTAACAGTTGCTGAATCTAAAAAAGATTCATTTACAACCATATTGGAGTTAAACGCTGTAATATAAGTATTATATGCTAAAGTATCAATCAATATTGAAAAATTAGATCCTTCAAAATCAAAATCCGTGAAGTTAGAGTTTGATCTTAAATAATCTTTGATGGATATTTTTATCTGATCGAAATCTAGATCTGTAAATTTAGTAAAAGGCATTTTATCTGGTTGCCTCTAATATAAATGAAAATTGTTGTGTGGGTATTTCTTGTCCAATAATATCAAAAGTTATTGTCACTTCAAATTGATTTAAATCTGGTTGAGGATCTACTTGAACAATTACATTGTTTACTCTTGGTTCATAATTAAGAATCACTTCGTTAATTTGATCTTGAATTATAGATGCAGTTCCATAGTCTACAAAATCAAATAGAGTCCTTCTAACATTTGATCCTAAAGTAGGATTAAAAAATCTTTCTGTTGGAATTGTCTCAACTAAATTACGAACTGCACGGATAATTGATCTTTCATTTATAAGGACAGGAAGATCTTTTGTTACAGGATGTGGATCAAATGATAGGCTAATATCTTTAAAAGATCTAGATACCCGTGTAACTGCCATTTTAAAATAAATTTTCTTTACTTATTTATGTTGATTTACAGGAAGATCCGTAGTTTGGTTCTGTCCCATAATTCCAATCATCATAATCTTCATCATTTCTGATTTTTTCATGTAACTCATACTGCTTTTTAAAATCATGCTTTGGTGCAGTATCATGCATAATTTCTTGAATGACTCGCTTTGGTGGCGTTACATCATAATCAGTGATTAATTTAGATGTTCCCCACATTTCTCTCATGTAGTTGGGGTCTCTATCGGTCGGTAAATTAGACATTTTAGCTCCTGTTTTAATGAATAAAACAGAACTTTTATAAAGGAGGTTGCTATCTCCCTGTTTCTATTTAACGATCTATTTCACGTATTGAATATGAGTCTGAATTGAGATATTTTAAGATCTCTAAAGCGATTAAACGTGGGTTTTTATCACCACAGGTATAGACATCAACTGCCAAACACTGATTTTCTGGCCAAGTATGACAAGAAACATGACTTTCTGCGAGTGCAATGACGATTGTGCATCCTTGTGGATCAAAATGATGCAAAAAAGTGTTCAAAATCTCCATTTTTGCACGTTGAATGCCTCTAATCATGGCATTTTGAAGTGATTCTGCATCATTAATTGCCTCTGAGGCAATATTATACGCTTCTAAGAGCAAATGTTTGCCCATTGAATGATGTTTCAATTCAATTATTGTAAAAATTTATTTATTCTATGTAAAAACCCTTCCGAAAGTACTCAGCATCCTCGATAAATTTCATATTTTCAACCTTTTCATCATCCCAAACAGGTATTGCTACTGAATTTCCATAACGAAAGTCAGGATTTCTGCGAAAATGCACCTCAATTAGGTTTCCATTGATGAATTCGCAGTTAATCCAGTCATAGTCACCCTTAAGATCGGTTAAAATTTCTGGAAATTCCACCTTTTGGTCAATTTTTTCCCATTTTTGCCATTTGTAGTAAGGATCTTCAGAATTTCGAGTACCACGTACTACTAAATCTACTTCTTTTTGGTAAAAATCGACGCTTAAATGCTCACCTTCAAAGATTTCACACCAAAACTCAGCAGGATGGATATGATCAGTGTATAAGTCAATCCATTCTCGACGAGCAAAGCGCCCAAGACCGAGTAAATTAAAAGAAGGACGCACAATATAAAAGTCGGGTTTAGGTACACAAGTCCCAACAGGGCCACAAGTATATCCTAAAATCCGACTTATAAAGAGTTTATTGTATATCCAGAGGTCTAATGGATGTATATTGCTCCATTCATCATTACCGTCTAGGTGATACATTATCCCTTACCTTGACCCCGATACTTCTTTCGTGCTCCATTGCGAGAAGAAGCGGCATACTTTGTTCCTCCACCTTCTCCTTGACGAGATTTTTTAGGCGGCCCAGGACTATAAGAACTCTTGTTTAAACCGACTTTTGACTTTGCCATTCGCTTTCCTCTACATAAATTTCAGTTTCAAGATCTTCAGGACTTGGAGAACCTGTCCGATAATACTGTATTGACAGATCCTCCATGAGATCGAAATATTTTTCCTCTGTGAGGGATGTGTGAATTTTTTTTCCCTTACAGAGAATATTATAGCGTTCGTTAGACATCAAATTACTCTTGTTTTCTCGTGACCAACTCTAATACGAGGGTCGCACCAAATTTCAAATCCTGCTTCCTTTGCATCCAAACAGAACGATACGTCTTCTCCACACATATCTTGAACCTCTCCAGATTCAAAGACTTGCATCTTTGGAGCAAACCATGGATACTTCATATCAGGATGTTCAAATACACCATGCTTAATAAGTAACCAACCAAAACCAGTGTAATCAACGGTGAATGGTTTACGACGTTTTGAGATACTCTCTACTGTTTCATGATTCATCACTCCACCATTGTTTCTGAAATCATTTTCTTCTAACCAGTGTGCTACAGAAGTTGTATGTCCGTCTTCCGTAGCGTACCATCCAGCAGAAATATCTTTGTCCATCAGAACTAGTTGAAAGAATTTTTCTGAATTGAATATGATGTCAGAGTCAATCCAAAGTTGCCAATCATAGTTCAATTTACCATCCCATGGAATTTGATCTGGTCCACGTAATACATTTGCACCCAAGCACTTGCATCGTGCAAAGTTTACCATTGAAGAATAATCTTGTGAAATTTGAATACTTGCTCCTGCCTGTACCAAATCAAAACAAAGTTGCACAAAATTCTTCAGATATGAATATGATACACCTCTTCCTGGAAGACAAAAAACAACGGATTTTCCTCTTACCATTTCTTTTGCAAGATTATAGTCCCATTCTTCTTCTTTAGGAGTTGGAGTTTTTGCTTTTACTGTAAATCCTTTAGCCATAATAGAATGCAGTTACATCAATACTATACAATACTATCTATGTTTTGTCAATTTACTTCTGATAGAATAATCTCACCACCATCAATGGAAAATTTAATTCTTGTATCTTCATACCAATCAAGTTCATTCATAATTTGCTCTGGTATGTGAACAAAGTATTGCCCACTAATTGGATCGACTTCTATGGACTCAAAAATATCTCCGGAATTTTTTTTCATCATAGACGATATTAAAAGTTAATTTTGTTTTTATATAGGGGGGTTTTTTGAATTTTTGAGATGGGGGAATTTTTTTTAAGTCCACGTGTTTTTTTGAGCTCTTGTGTAACACTTTGTAGGTTAGGGTAGTGTTGCGTTTTTATATCGCATACCCCCGACCCGCCCATAAGGCGCCCTTAACTGTCAAACACGAACGCATAAAGTATTCTCATCAGTCACGAATGAGGCGGCAGAGTATAAACAACTGCCGCCCCACTAAGTGTAACTAACGATCCCGCAATCCTAGGTGCTTCGCTACAACGTAAGACATCAAAGTTACATCCACGCTATAATCGAACTCACCCGATTCTGCGGGATAAAATGTAACGTACCATCCGCCGGTTCCAGTTATCGTAGGGAGTTCACCTTTAGACTCACAATCCGCAGCGTAATTCTCTGCAATTCGTTTAATGTAGGACGCCATAGATTCAGCGTTAGTGTGACCGTTGCGGTTAATCTGCATTAGGACGTTGACTGTATCTTCCAGTCCACAGTATTGCCAATCGATGCTAATTTGGCGGGAAAGTGTTGCAGTCATGGTGAAAGTTGCGATGGGAAAGTGTAATTAACCGATGACAAAAATACAGTCAGGGTGATGCGATTCCGACCAGAATACAGCGGTCTGACCTATACTTTGTCGGTGAGAATTAAGGCGCTCGACTTCATCGTCCGCCTGTGATTCTGTCAGGTGAGTGTAATGAACACGCACAACATTCTCAACTTTAGAGTAGATTGCGAAAGTCATTTGTAGGAAGGAAAGTGTAAAGAACTGTGCGGGACTAAATTATAGACCGTCGTGCCACTTTGTGCCGAACGCTGACATCATCTCAGAATCGGAAGGTTCCCATTCAGAGGCGATAGTTGCAGCGATCAAAGTATAATCATCGCCCTGTAAAATACCTTTGATTGCTAACTCTGTCGCCCACTCATTATCACCGCTTAAAGTATAATCATACCCGAAGCAAGTGTAATCATCAGACAGAATAGAATCGATTGCAGAAAGTGCAGAATCTAGAAAAATCACGGCAGGTCTGGCGGTGTGGTTGCGAGCGGTGATCCCCCTCGCTTGCTGCCATCATCGCCCATCCCCACCAGGAGCGCAACCCCCAGAACCTTAAAAGAATCGGAAGGATCCTGAGTTAATGTAAAGAATAAAACAGTGCTGAATGTAAAGAATAAAACAACGATTGCAAAGTAATTAGAATAACTGTCCATTGAGAAGTTCATTGTAATTAGAATTAACCACACCACTGACTATAAGAATTACAATGAACTTCTGAATGGAGAGTATAAGAATTACAATCTCGAAGAGTATAAAGAATAAAAAACAGATTAGGATTCATTCTTTATTCTTTATACTCTCTACTCTTATCTTATTCTTTATACAAACCTTGCAGGACTTCCACAGGATTGATAGAATTGAATCATACTTTCTGCATCTTCTTTTGTAGTGAAAGTTTGTGTTCTCCATTCACAAGAATTGTATGGAGTTTGGTATGTGATTGTGAATCCGATTGCGTTAATTTGTTGTGATGAATTGTGCATGAATCTAGTTGCGATTGTGTGTATTCTCGTCGAGAATGTGTGTGTGATCTAGTCGAGAATGTGTGTGTATTCTCGACTAGATTTTTGTTGCTCACTCGATCACAATCATGTCCCCATTCTTTCTTGCTTCAGCGATCATCTTACCGATAGAGTAAGGAAGATCAGTGTAGGAGATTGCATCAATCAAGCGGGCACAAAATTCAGGATTGCTATCGAAACCGTATGCTTTCTCAGTGTTACTCTGAAAGGTGACTTCGATGTAACCTTCCTGTTCAATGTGCAGGTTGTAGATTGCACTGGATTCTTCACGGGTGAAGGTGCGGAAGGCGGGAGCGATGGCGGTGTTCATTGGTGTGGTGGTGAACTGAGATCAGTATAAGGGGTCAGCGGGCGATCAGGTCGCCTGCAGTGTACAGTGCCTGGGCTGTCACATGGCGGACGGGACGGATGGGTTCCCACAACCAGTAGAGCAACAGAGCGGCGATCAGGATGCGGAGCATGGCAGCACGATGGAAGGATGCGGAGCGAGAGCGGGTCAAGGTCTGAAGCATGGTAGGAAGGGGGCAGGAGCGCCCCCCGTATGGGTCAACCGATCAGGGC
>Ga0194122_10001084_pt1 | contig 35003 bp, 42 predicted proteins | sample TA2MahCa10mmetaG_FD_155487 | JGI IMG/M metagenome (GOLD analysis project Ga0194122, IMG submission 155487) | Freshwater microbial communities from Lake Tanganyika, Tanzania - TA2015021 Mahale Deep Cast 10m | ecosystem: Environmental > Aquatic > Freshwater > Lake | place: Tanzania: Lake... | reverse complement strand
TCGATCTCAAGAACGCCGAGAAGTTCTGCGCCGCCGAGCCGCCCTTCAGCCTCGACGACGCCCTGCGCATCACCGGCAACGAAGGCGAAACCCTGCAGCGCTTACCGGTGCATGCCTTCACCGCCGGTCCCCGCCTGCAGGCAGTGCTCGAGCAGTACCACCAGCAGAAAGCCCCCGATCCCCTGCCGGCGCCCCCCGGCTTCGCTGGCCAGCTACGGCCCTATCAGGAGCGCGGCCTCGGCTGGCTGGCCTTCCTGCACCGCTTCGATCAAGGCGCCTGCCTGGCCGACGACATGGGCCTGGGCAAAACGATTCAGCTGCTTGCCTTCCTGCAACACCTCAAGGCCGAGGAAGAGCTGAAGCGGCCCGTGCTGCTGGTGGCGCCCACCTCGGTGCTCACCAACTGGAAGCGGGAGGCAGCGGCCTTCACACCGGAGCTGGTGGTGAACGAGCACTACGGCCCGCGGCGCCCCAACAGCCCCGACGCGATCAAGAAAGCGCTTAAGGGCCTAGATCTGGTGCTCACCACCTATGGCCTGCTCCAGCGCGACAGCGAACTGCTGGAAGCGATCGACTGGCAGGGCGTGGTGATCGATGAAGCCCAGGCGATCAAAAACCACAACGCCAAGCAATCGATGGCGGCGCGGGATCTGGGCCGCCCCGGCCGGGGCAGCAAGAGCGGCCCCCGCTTCCGCATCGCCCTCACCGGCACACCGGTGGAAAACCGCGTGAGCGAGCTGTGGGCACTGATGGATTTCCTCAACCCCAAGGTGCTCGGCGATGAGCCCTTCTTCCGCCAGCGCTACCGGCTGCCGATCGAGCGCTATGGCGACATGTCGTCGCTGCGGGATCTCAAGGGCCGCGTCAGCCCCTTCATCCTGCGGCGCCTGAAAACCGACAAATCGATCATTTCCGACCTGCCCGAGAAGGTGGAACTGAGCGAATGGGTGGGCCTCGCCCCCGAGCAGAAGAAGCTCTACAACACAACCGTGGAGGAGAGCCTCGATGCGATCGCCCGGGCGCCGCTGGGGCAGAAGCACGGCCAGGTGCTGGCGCTACTGACCCGGCTCAAGCAGATCTGCAACCACCCGGCCCTGGCCCTCAAGCAGGATCCCGATCCCGGCGATGTGGGCTTCTTCAAGGAGTTCGCCGCCCGCAGCGCCAAAGTGCAACGCCTCGAAGAGATCCTCGAAGAGGTGATCGAAGCGGGCGATCGCGCCTTGCTGTTCACCCAGTTCGCCGAATGGGGCCATCTGCTCAAGGCCCACCTGGAGCAGAAGTGGAAGCAACCGGTGCCGTTCCTCTACGGCAACACCAGCAAGGCCGAACGCCAGGCGATGGTGGATCGCTTCCAGGAGGATCCCCGCGGCCCGCAGCTGTTCCTGCTGTCGCTCAAGGCCGGCGGCGTGGGCCTCAACCTCACCCGCGCCAGCCACGTGTTCCACATCGACCGCTGGTGGAACCCGGCCGTGGAAAACCAGGCCACCGACCGCGCCTACCGCATCGGCCAGCAAAACCGCGTGATGGTGCACAAGTTCATCACCAGCGGTTCGGTGGAGGAGCGCATCGACCGGATGATCAAGGAGAAATCAAAACTCGCCGAAGACATCGTGGGCTCCGGCGAAGACTGGCTCGGCGGCATGGACGTAAGCCAGCTCAAGGACCTGGTGACCCTCAGCGAGGACTGACGCGATGCCAAGCTCCGCGCCACCCTGCAACGAGGCACTCCCGGCCGCCAGCCGCAGCCCCGAACGCTGGCTGCAGCGTTTCGCCAACTTCGAGAAGGTGTTGAGCCGGCTGGAAGGCCACCTGCAGGCCCGAGCGGATTTCCGCGATCCCGATCTGCTGGCCGGGCTGGTGCTGCGCCACTACGCCTTCTGCTTCGAACTCGCCTGGAAGAGCCTGCGTGATCTGCTGGCCTGGAATGGCATCGACGCCAAACTGCCGCGGCAGGTGATCAAGCAGGCCTTCGCCACTGGCGTGATCAGCAACGGCCAGCTCTGGATCGACATGCTGGAAGACCGGCCCCAGTTCACCGCCGACGGCGACATTGAGGGTGACGACGGCAGCGACGACGCTCGCGCCCAGCTGGCCGAGGCCGCCAGGGTCGTGGCGGAGGGTTACCTGGAGGAGCTGCAGGCTTTCCGCGACAACCTGGCGTCCCGCCGCGAGGAAGAGCTGCAAGAACAGAACACCAGACTGGAGCTGGTGCCATGAGTTCCACGATCAGGAGCGAGGCGCCGGCCGGCCAAGCCCAACAGGCCATCGCGAGCACTATCCGGAATTCCGTACAGACCGAGCAGAACTCAGGACAGTGCGACAACAGCGTCCACCCAACCCCGAATCACGGCCTGCCCCGGCGCACCGTTAACGCAATCCGCCTGTGCCTGCAGCAGTTTCCCCAGCTGCACTGGGTGAAGCTTTACGGCTCACGGGCGATGGGCTGTCACTGGCGCGGCTCCGATATCGATCTGGCGTTCAGCGCCGATGAGAATTGCAGCGCAGCCCTGCATGAGGCCCTCGATCAGCTGCCCACTCCCTATCTGTTCGACGTAACCCACTGGGAATCCCACCGCCACAGCGGTCTGCGGGAGCACATCGAACGCGTCGGCATCCCCTTCCCCGACCCCCAACCATGACCATCACCCCCAACGGCATCACCACCCAGCTGGGCGATCAGGGCCTGGGCCAGCAGCCCTGGTGGGTAGAGCAGTGGATGGAGCTGATCAACGGCTATCGCTTCAAGAAACGGCTCGAACGCGCCTGGGAGTACGCCCGCAGCGGCAACGTGCTCTCAATCCGCTTTGAGGGGCGCCGCGTTCATGCACGCGTGCAGGGCAGCGGCGAAGACCCCTACAAGGTGAAGCTCTGGCTCGATGTGCTCAGCGATGACGACTGGGGCTACGTGCTCGAGGCCCTCGGCCAGAAGGCCCGTTGGTCGGCCCAGCTGCTGGCGGGTGTGATGCCGCAGGACATCGAGCGCGCCTTCGCCGCCAGCGGCCGGCGCCTGTTCCCGTTCAAGTTGCAGGAGGTGCGCAGCGAATGCACCTGCCCCGACAAGATCAACCCCTGCAAGCACGTGAGCGCCGTCTACTACCTGATGGGCGAGCGCTTCAGCGAAGACCCCTTCGTGCTCTTCCAGCTGCGGGGCCGTACCCGCGCCCAGTTACTCAGCGATCTGGCGGTGAAACGGCGGGCGCTGCTGGCGAAGAAAGCCAAAGAAGCGAAAGAGGCGGCTCCAGCCGATGCGCCCCCGAAGCCAGCCGCCGATGGCTCCCTCAATCCCGCCCCCGCAGCCATCCGCGATCCCAACCGCTGGTGGACCTACGGCGCCGCCCTCGATCCGGGTCTCGTGGTGATCACCCCAGCGATGGAAGGTGACACCGGCCTGGATGAAGCCGGCCCGCTGCCATTGGCCGAGGACGGCCGCTTCCCGGAGGCCGGCAAGCTGTTTGTGGACCAGCTCAAGGCCCATGGGGCCGCCTGCGGCGCCCAGGCGATGGCCACCGCCATGGCCGCCGGCAGCAACAACGGCGAAACGGAAACGGCCCAGGCATCGAGCTAAAGCCATGGGCGCCTTGATCGCCGGTTCACGCCGCAGACGCCTGCGGCGCCTCGCGGTTCAACAGGCAGCCGCTGTTTGGCTCACCCCGGCCAAGCAAGCTCTGGCTGCATGCATCGTGCGCTCCTTTGATCAGGCCTTCGAGCGGCCACTGCTGCCGCGGGGCAACGCTGAGCACCTGCCCCAGGAACTGTTCGCAAGCGACACCGTGGTGCTCGCCCACGACGGCAGCGCCGACCCGTGCCTGATCTACGCCAACGCCGCGGCGCTTCAGCTCTGGGAGCGCCCCTGGGCCGAAATGATCGGCATGCCCTCGCGGCTCACTGCCGAACCACAGGAACGCGAAGGGCGTGCCCGGATGCTCGCGACTGCGCTGCAACAACACGCCAGCGAGGGCTACAGCGGCGTGCGCATCAGCAAGAGTGGTCGCCGCTTCCAAATCCACAACGCCCGCCTGTGGACCCTCTGGGGCCCGGGCGATCAAGCCTGCGGCCAGGCGGCAGCCTTCAGCAGCTGGTGGTGGCTCTAGAGCCCGATTCGGCTCTTACGAAAACCCTGGTGTAGCAACCGAACTGGAGGTGTAACGACCGTACGGAGCGGATCGGTTCTCACGCTTCTAGTGATCAAGTAAACCGAGCACATTGGCGTTGCGGGTGATCACCCCGCACCCGCACATTTAGGAGCTATCGCCATGCTCACCCTTCGTCAATCTGCCTTTGATCGCGCCGGTTTCGATCGCATTGAATCCGATCTGTTCAAGCGCCTCGAGCAGCAACTTCACAGCGCCGAGCGCGTTCCAGCCGCAGAAGTTCGTGAAACCGAAACCGGCTACAGCATCAGCCTGGAGCTCCCCGGCGTCGCCCGCGACTCCATTGATGTGAAAGCCACGGATCGCAACCTGGTGATCAGCGCCGAGCGCCGAGCAGCGCACCCCAGCGAGGCTGCGGCCAGCGATTCCGAACAACCGCAGGCCGCCCCGCTGCTGAGCGAATTCCGCTACGGCACCTGGAGCCGCAGCTTCCGCTTCCCTGGCGGCATCGACCGTGAGGCCGTGCAGGCCATCTATCGCGATGGTCTACTCACGGTGAGCGTGCCCAAGGCCCAGACGCTCACCAGCGTGAGCGTGAAAGTGGAGGGCTGAAGCCAGCGGCTCCAAGCCGCCCACCACGACCACACCAACGAGACGGGATCGAGCCCTGGCCTCACAGCCGGGGCTTTTTTGTGAGCCCCTGGGCCCAGTCGGCTTACCTACAGTTGCCCCCAATCGCGAGCGGATCCCATGGCTGCAACGGCTGCCGTTACCAGCGCACCTCGCCTGAGTGTGCAGTGCGAAGGGATTGCCGCCGACACCACCACGATCCGCTCGCTCGACTGGGACCGCAGCCGTTTCGATATCGAGTTCGGCCTACGCAACGGCACCACCTACAACAGCTTCCTGGTGGGAGGTGAGCGCACCGCCTTGATCGACACCAGCCATCTCAAGTTCGAAAGCACCTGGCTGCCGCTGCTGCAGGAGCAGATCGACCCCAAGGCGATCGATCACCTGATCGTGAGCCACACCGAACCGGATCATTCCGGCCTGATCGGCCACCTGATCGATCTCAACCCGGAGATTGAAATTGTGGGATCCAAGGTGGCGATCCAGTTCCTGGAAAATCAGGTGCACCGCCCCTTCAAGAGCAGGGCGGTGAAGAGCGGCGAGGAGCTGGATCTGGGCACCAACCCGGAGAGCGGCGTGCAACACCGCTTCGAGTTCCTCAGCGCTCCCAACCTGCACTGGCCCGACACGATCTTCTCGTTCGACCACGGCACCGGCGTCCTTTACACCTGCGACGCCTTCGGCCTGCACTACTGCTCCGATGACGTGTTCGATGTGGATCCCGGCGCCATCGCTCCGGACTTCCGCTTCTATTACGACTGCCTGATGGGCCCCAACGCGCGCAGCGTGCTCCAGGCGATGAAGCGCATGGACGCGCTGCCGGCGATCAACACCGTGGCGGTGGGCCATGGGCCGCTGCTGCGCGAACATCTGAGCCTCTGGCTCTCCGACTACCGCGAGTGGAGTGAAGGCCGAAGCAAAGGCGAGGCCTACGCCGCCGTTTGCTACGTGAGCCAATACGGCTTCTGCGATCGCCTCAGCCAGGCCATCGCCCGCGGCATCGGCAAGGCGGAGGCCCAGGTGCAGCTGGTGGACCTGCGCGCCACCGATGCCCAGGAACTGAGCGCCCTGATCGGAGAAGCCAGCGCCGTGGTGGTGCCCACCTGGCCCGCCAACCCCGATGCCGACTTGCAGGCATCAATCGGCACCCTGCTGGCAGCGTTGCAACCCAAGCAGTGGGTGGCCATTTACGACGCTTACGGCGGCAACGACGAACCGATCGACACTGTGGCCTCCCAGCTGCGGGGCCTGGGCCAGAAGGAAGCGTTTGAACCGCTGCGCATCCGTCAGGTGCCCGATGGCAACGACTACCAGCGCTGCGAAGAAGCCGGCACCGACCTGGGCCAACTGCTCACCCGCGCCAAGACGATCGCCGCGATGAAGTCGCTCGATGGCGACCTCGACAAAGCACTGGGCCGTCTCTCCGGCGGGCTCTACGTGGTGACGGCCCGGCAGGAGGAGCGCGCCTCGGCCATGGTGGCCAGCTGGGTAAGCCAGGCCAGCTTCGAACCGCCCGGCCTCACGGTGGCGGTGGCCAAAGACCGCGCCATCGAAGCGCTGATGCAGGTGGGTGATCGCTTTGTGCTCAACGTCCTGCGGGACGACAACCACCAGGGCCTACTGCGCCATTTCCTCAAGCGCTTCCCGCCCGGTGCCGATCGCTTCGCCGGTGTGAACACCCTCGAGGGCGTGGCAGCAGGCGGTCCGGTGCTGGGCGATGCCCTCGCCTACCTCGGCTGCCGCGTGCTGCAGCGCATGGAAGGGCCCGATCACTGGATCATCTACGCCGAGGTGGAGCAGGGCAACGTGGCCGACACCCAAGCCAGCACTGCGGTGCATCACCGCAAAGTGGGGAACCACTACTGATGAGCAGCCCTGCCAATGACCGTCGGGTGGTTCAGATCCCGGTGGAGCTAGGCCTGGTGTGCCTGCGGGGGCTGAGTCCCAAGCGGCTGCGTTTTGAGGTGGAATACGGCCTGGAGCGGGGCACCACGGCCAACAGCTTCCTGTTCTTGGCCTCTGGCAAAGATCCAGCCCTACTGGTGCACCCACCCGGGAACACCTTTGCCGAGCCCTACTTGGAGGCCTTGGCTGAGCTGGTCCCATCCAGCAGCAGGCTGCAGGTGGTGGTAGGCCACACCAACCCCAACCGAGTCCAACTGCTGCGCCAGCTAGCCCAGCGCTGGCCTGAGCTGGAACTGATCAGCTCCAACCCCGGTGCTCAGCTGCTGCGGGAACTCTGGGATCAGCGCAAGCCCACGCCCCCAGGCGCAGAAGCCACCAGCGAACCAGAAGCCCTGCCGCCGCTACCGCCGCTGCAAGTGGTGCGCGGGGAACTCCAGCTGGAGCGCGCCGATGGCCACAGCCTGCAGTTGCTCTCCACCCCCACGCCGCGCTGGCCGGGTGGATTGATGGCCTTCGAGGAGAGCAGCGGCCTGTTGATGAGCGGCAAGTTCTTCGCGGCCCACCTCTGCATCGAGGACTGGGCGGAGAGCAACCGCAGCAGCACCGAGGAAGACCGCCGCTACTTCTATGACTGCCTGATGGCTCCGATGGTGCGCCAGGTGGAGGCAGTTCTCGATCGCATCGATGAGCTGGCGATCCGCACCATCGCCCCCGGCCACGGCCCGGCCATCGCCGAAAGCTGGCGCAGCCTGCTGGTGGACTACCGCCGTTGGGGCGCCACCCAGGAGCGGGCCAAGCTCTCGGTGGCGCTGCTCTACGCCAGTGCCTACGGCAACACCGCCGCCATCGCCGACGGGCTCGCCCAGGGGGTGGCGCGCACGGGCGTGCGGGTAGAAAGCATCAACTGCGAATTCACTCCCCCGGACAAATTGCTGGAGGCGATCCGCAGCTGCGACGCGGTGCTGATCGGTTCGCCCACCCTCGGCGGCCATGCCCCTACGCCGATCGTGTCAGCCCTGGGCACGTTGCTGGCCGAAGGCGACCGCGCCAAACCGGTTGGGGTGTTCGGCAGCTTTGGCTGGAGCGGCGAAGCGCTCGATCTGCTCGAGAGCAAATTGCGCGATGGCGGCTTCCGCTTCGCCTTTGAGCCGATCAAGGTGAAGTTCAGCCCGGATGCCGCCACCCTCAAGACAATCGAGGAAACGGGTACAGCCCTCGGCCGCAAACTCCTGAACGAACAGCGCAAAGAACAGCGCCGCAGCGGCGGCGGCGGTGGCCTGAGCGAAAGCCGCAGCAACCCCGCCGTGCTGGCCCTGGGCCGGGTGGTGGGCTCCCTCTGCGTGCTCACCACGGTGAAGGGCAGCGGCGACACACAACTCAGCGGGGCGATGGTGGCCAGCTGGGTGAGTCAGGCCAGCTTCACGCCACCCGGGCTCACGGTGGCCGTGGCCAAAGACCGGGCCGTCGAAGCCCTTCTGCATGTGGGCGACTGCTTTGCGCTCAACGTGCTGGCAGCGGGCCGAGAAAGCGGACCGATGAAGCAGTTCCTGCAGCCCTTCGCACCGGGTGCCAATCGCTTCGCGGGGCTGGAGCTGGAGCAAAGCCCATCGGGCCAGCCCGTGCTGCCGGAAGCCCTGGCCTGGCTGGAGTGCAGCGTGAAGCAACGGATGGAATGCGGCGATCACTGGCTGCTGTATGCCCAGGTGCAAACGGGCTCCGTGCTCGATGCCACAGCCACCACCGCCGTTCATCAACGCCGCAGCGGCGCGAATTACTGATCGAGCGGCTGAACCAACAAGCACAGTTGCACCCTCTGATCTGTAGCTCAGCACACAGCGAGCCAATTGTTCACGTTGGGCGCAAAATCGGCAAAACCCTGACTGGAACAGGAGTCTGAGCCGACCCAATCATGTCTCTGTCAGGAGACTTGATCTCCTGAGGAAGAAAATCTGAAGTCTGCCTGGGTCGGCCTGATCACCGCTCAAATGGGAGTAGCCGAATGCCAGCACAATGTCGATGGCCGTGAGTTCTAACCCACTGCATCAATGCTGGGTTGTGCGCTACCGCGGCTTTGTGCTGATTCCGCAGAACGACCTGAGCTGGCTGGTGCGTCCTGAGCGCAGCCCGATGACGCTGCTTCCCTTCCGCACACCGGCCAGCTCAGTCGACGATGTGAAGGCCCTGATCGACTGGCGCCTGAATCAGGCGGCCTGAGGCGGCGGGGGCGTCGAGCCACCAGCCACAAACGGCAACACCACCGTGGCCCAGCGCTCCGGACGGGCGGGACGCTCTCGGCGCGGACGGCGCACGCCAAAGGGCACGCGAACCACGTTCGTGCCCTCAACCCGAAGCGTTTGATCGTTGCTCAGCACCGAAGTGGAGACATCGCTAAGCGACGGCAGCGACACATCGGCGAGGAGCTTGATCGAATTGGTTCCGTGGTCGTCAGCGCTCATGGTGTTGTTCCAGTACCGGTTTCACCGATGCCCAGTGATGCCTGCAGTTACAGCAGATCCTGCTTGGAAAGCAAGGGTGAATGCGGGAAGAAATTCCGCACTTTTCGTTCCAGCGAAATCTAAACGCAACCCGCCGAGAATCAAGTCCAGCTGAGGGTGGCGCTCGCCAGTTCCTCCACCGACGGACAGGTGCAGACCAAATGGCGATCGCCGTAGGCGTTATCAATGCGGGCCACCGCTGGCCAGAGCTTGTCCACCAACTGCTGTTCACCCAGGGGATACCCCCCGCGCTGACGGCTATAGGAACGCTCCCACCGATCGGCCGTGATGGCCGCGAGGGTATGTGGCGCTCGCTTCAACGGATTATCGAGCGGATCACTCGCACCGCTTTCAATCGCCGCGGCCTCCAAACGAATGGCGGCCATGGCATCCACGAAGCGCTGCATTTCCGCCAGGCCCTCGCTCTCGGTGGGCTCCACCATCACCGTTCCGGCCACGGGCCAGCTCACGGTGGGGGCATGGAAGCCGTAATCCATCAGCCGCTTGGCCAGATCATCCACCTCAAGCCCGGCACTGCGCTTGAGCGCACGCAGATCAAGGATGCATTCATGGGCCACCCGGCCGCCGGCGCCGCGATACAGCACCGGGAAGTGAGGATCCAACTGCTCCGCCAACCAGTTGGCCGCGAGCAGCGCCACGGCTGAAGCCCGGCGCAAGCCGGCCCCACCCATCATCCGGATGTACATCCAGCTGATCGGCAGGATGCTGGCGCTACCCCAGGGAGCAGCACTCACCGGCCCGATCGCCTGCTCACCGCCGCAGTGCTCCCCCAACGGGTGCCCTGGCAGGAAGGGCAGCAGGTGCTCGGCCACCGCAATCGGACCGACGCCGGGCCCACCACCGCCGTGGGGGATGCAGAAGGTCTTGTGGAGGTTGAGATGGCACACATCGGCGCCGTAGAGCCCCGGCTTGGCCAAGCCCACCTGGGCGTTGAGGTTGGCGCCATCGAGGTACACCTGGCCGCCGTGCTGATGCACCAGGGCACAGATCTCCTGAATGCCCTGCTCGAACACCCCATGGGTGGAGGGGTAGGTGACCATCAACGCCGCCAGTTCGGCGCTGTGGGCCTCCACCTTGGCCTGGAGATCGGTGCGATCGATGTTGCCCTGCTCGTCGCAGGCCACAGGCACCACCTGCAAGCCCGCCATTACGGCGCTGGCCGGATTGGTGCCATGGGCACTGGCGGGGATCAAACAGATGCGGCGCTGCTGCTGCCCGCGGCTTCGATGCCAGGCCCGGATCACCAGCAACCCGGCGTATTCGCCCTGGGAGCCGGCGTTGGGCTGGAGTGACACCCCGGCAAAACCGGTGATCGCCGCCAGCCACTGCTCCAGATCTGTCACGAGGCGCCGGTAACCGGCACTTTGCGCCGCCGGTGCAAAGGGGTGCAGCGCCGCAAAGCCCGGCCAACTCACCGGCTGCAGCTCAGCGGCCGCATTCAGCTTCATGGTGCAGCTGCCCAGCGGGATCATCCCGTGCACCAGGGAGAAGTCGCGGGCAGCCAACCGCTGGATGTAGCGGAGCAGCTCGGTTTCGCTGCGGTAGCGGCGGAACACCTCCTGCTGCAGCCAGGGCTTCTGACGCCGGGGCACCGCATCAGCCCAAAGGAGCTGCTCGGGCACATCGCCGGCCCAAGAAGCTGCGAGCTCCTGCTCAAACCTTGCCTCCAGATCCCTCGCCTGGGGGACCGAGGCGGATCCAGCCACAGGTGCCAGGGCCTCCAATAACTGTTGGAGCTCGCCCAGATCACTGCGCTCATCGAGGCTGATGGCCAGGCCATCAGGCTCAGGCCGCAGGTTGAAACCGGCTGTCTCTGCCGCGGCCAGAAGATCGGCGGCGGCGGGGGTGCGGAGCCGCAGGGTGTCGAACCCGGGGGTGGAGTCCACGAGAAGCCCCAGCTGCTCCAGCCCACGCCGGAGCAGCTCCCGCAGCCGCAAAACCCGCCGCGCCATCTCAGCCAGGCCTTCCGGGCCGTGATGCACGGCGTAGAAGCCGGCCATCACAGCCAGCAGCACCTGAGCCGTGCAGATATTGCTGGTGGCCTTATCGCGGCGGATGTGCTGCTCACGGGTCTGCAGGGCCAGGCGCAGAGCCGTCCGCCCTTCCGCATCCAGCGATTGCCCCACCAAGCGGCCTGGGATCCGGCGTTGATGCGCGGTGGTGGTGGCAAAGAAGGCGGCATGGGGACCGCCGAAACCGAGTGGAACCCCGAAGCGCTGGCTGCTGCCGATAGCGATCTCAGCCCCCAGCTCACCAACCGGCGCCATCAGGACCTGGGCCAGGGGGTCGACCGCGGCCGTCACCATCACGCCCGCGGCACGGGCGGCAACGATCAGCTCAGCTGGATCCCAGAGGCCGCCGCTGGCACCAGGCAGCTGCAACAGCAAGCCAAAGGCTCCAGCGAAGGGTGCGTCGCCGCTCGCCTCCGCTGCCTGCAGGGCCGCCGGCTCCACGCGGACCAGCTCAATCCCCAGGGGTTCAGCGCGGGTCTGCAACACCGCCCAGGTTTGGGGCAGCACCTCCGCATCCACCAGGAAGCGCTGAGCGCTGCTGTCGCGGCAAACGCCGTAGCTCAGGCTCATCGCCTCCGCCGCTGCGGTGGCTTCGTCCAACAGCGAGGCGTTGGCGATCGGCAGGCCGGTGAGCTCGCTGATCAGCGTCTGGAAATTGAGCAGCGCCTCCAGGCGCCCCTGGCTGATTTCGGCTTGGTAGGGCGTGTAGGCCGTGTACCAGGCCGGGTTTTCAAACACGTGGCGCTGCAACAGCGCCGGCGTGATGCAGTCGTGGTAACCAAGGCCGATCAGGCTGCGGCGCACCTGGTTGGCAGCGGCGAGACCGGTGAGTTCTGCCAGAGCTTCAGCCTCGCTGCAGCCAGCTGGTAGGCCCTGGGCGGCGCCAGCGGCATCGAGGCGGATGGCTTCAGGCACCACCGCAGCGATCAGCTCGTCGAGCGAGCCGAGCCCCAAATCCGCGAGCATCGAGGCCTGCTCGCCAGCCGATGGACCGATGTGGCGAGCCACAAAAGGGCTGAGGACCGTGCCGTGATCAGTGGCCATCCACCTTGGCGCTGTAGGTGGTTGCATCCATCAGACCCTGCAGCTGAGCGGGGTCACTGGGGCGCACCAGCAGCAGCCAGCCCTCGCCATAGGGATCGTTCTGCAACTCCTCCGGGCTGGCGAGCACAGCTTCATTGCGAGCCTCAATCGTGCCGCTGATCGGTGCGATCACCTCCTCCACAGCCTTCACCGATTCCACCGAGCCGAAGCTGCTGCCCTGGCTGAGGGCGGCTCCCACCTCGGGCAACTCCACAAACACGATGTCGCCCAGCTGATCCACGGCGAAGGCACTGATGCCAACCCGCACCAGCTCTCCCTCCGCCCTGGCGTATTCGTGGCTGTCGGCGTAACGGCAGTCGTCGGGGTAGCTGAGAGCCATGGGGCCGCCTGGGCGGGTCGCTGCGCTGCAGTTTGTCGGAAATCGGCGGCGACGCTCGAGCTAGCTAAGCTAGCCAAGGTGAATTCGTTGGCCGATGCAGGTGAACATGCTCGAGGCCAAGAGCCAGCTCTCGAAGCTGGTGAAGGCCGCCATCGCCGGCGAAGACGTGGTGATCGCCAGCCACGGCAAGGCTCAGGTGAAGCTTGTGCCCCTGACGGCCGAATCAGGCCTGCGCCAGCCGGGCTCCCTTCGGGCCACCCTCCCCACCCCAGACGCTTGTGACGCAGCGTTCAGCGACAGCGTGGACGCTGAGGTGAGCGCGCTGATGAACAGCTGATGCGGCTGCTGCTCGATACCCAGGTGATGCTCTGGTGGTTGCTCGATGACCCGCGCCTCAACGAAGACACCCGGCTACTGATCCACGGCAACAACTGCCTCGTATCCGTGGCCAGCATCTGGGAAGTGGCGATCAAACACCGCCTCGGCAAACTGCCGGTGGCACCCACCACCTTTCGCGACCATTGCCTGCAGAGCGGAGCAACGCTCCTGCCCGTGCTCGACAGCCACGCGATCGAAACGAGCACGCTGCCAGCCATTCACGACGACCCGTTCGATCGGCTATTGATCGCCCAGGCCAGGCTGGAGGGACTGATGGCCGTGAGTGCTCACCGTCACTGGCCCAGCTACGACGTGTCGCTGCATCGGGCCTGATTCAGGCCGGACCGCACCAACCCCCATCCGCCAGCGCCAGCAGCGCCCGCTCCAGGGCGAGCTCAGCGTGGGCCTGGGTGGTGCCGCCCTGGGCATAGAGCACGAAGGGCTCGCGCAGCGGGCCATCGGCGGAGAACTCACTGGTGCTGCCATCGATGAAGGTGCCGCCAGCCATCACCAGCTCACTGGCGTAGCCGGGCATCGGCGCTGGCACCGGATCGAGATAACTACCCACGGGCGAACAGGCCTGGAAAGCACGGCACACCGCCTTGAGCGGCTCAGGTGAACCGAAGCGCACCGCCTGGATCACATCGCTGCGCACCCCGCCCACCAGGGGCTTCACCGCGTAGCCCAGCCCCTCGAACACCGCCGCTGTCAGTTCGGCGCAGAGCAGGGCCTCACTCACCATCTGCGGGGCCAGAAACAAGCCCTGGAACAGCAATCGGTGCAAATCGAAGCCCGTGCCACCTTCGCTACCGATCCCCGGAGCGGTGAGCCGGCAGCAGGCCTGCTCCACCAGCTCGGCCCGACCCGCCACATAGCCGCCGGTAGGGGCGATGGTGCCGCCGAGGTTCTTAATCAGGGAACCCGCCATCAAATCGGCCCCCACAGCGGTGGGCTCCTGCAGCTCCACCAACTCGCCGTAGCAGTTATCCACAAACACCAGGCAACCGGGTTGGATCGCCTTCACCCGCTCCACCAGCCGGCCGATCTGCTCCACCGTCAGCGAAGGGCGCCAGCTGTAGCCGCAGCTGCGCTGGATCAGCACCATGCGCGTCGGCACCGCCAGCGCCTCGGCAATGCCCGCCTCGTTCAACGTGCCATCCGGCAGCAGATCGAGCTCGTCGTAGGCGATGCCGAACTCCGCCAGCGAGCCCTGGCCGCTGCCGCGGATGCCGATCACCTCCTCGAGGGTGTCGTAGGGGCGTCCCGTGAGTGCCAGCAAGCGATCTCCGGGCCGGAGTACGCCGTAGAGCGCCGCGGCGATGGCGTGGGTACCGCTCACGAACTGGAGACGCACTGCGGCGGCTTCCGCCTGGAGCACCTGGGCGAACACGCGATCGAGCACCTCACGCCCTAGATCACCGTGGCCGTAACCGCTCACCGAAGCGAAATGGTGCACGCCGAGGCGCTCGGCGCGGAAAGCCTCCAGCACCCGCTCCAGCCGTGGCTTCACGCCAGCGCGGCGCTGTTGGGCCAAGGGCGCCAGGCGCTCCAGCGCAGCGGCCAGCTGATCAGCCGCCCAGGCCTGATGAGGTGCGCTCATGGCAAACAACAACGCAACCCCATGCTGCAGGCCGCGTGACGGTCAACCATCCGTCTAGATTTTTTCGGATTGGTGTGTTGGCTACAGCGCCCTGCTGTTGCCATCCGCCCCAGGCCAGTGGTGCGTTGGTCCCGCGGGACCTTCCAACGAACCGGAGCCTGCGCATCCTTCAGGAGTTCACTTTGGTCATCGCCCCAGACGCCGCGTCCGCGGCACGCAACCAGCGCGTCAGCGTTGACCTGGAGGGGAGCACAGGCAGTTACAGCGAAGCGCAGGAAGCGCGCATGCGGGCGGCACTCGTGGTGCCCCGCGCTCCCCTGCCCCGCAGCCAGCGCAAATACAAGCTCGGCACCACCGGCTTCATGCTGGCCATCCACGTGGGGGCCGTGTTTGCGCTGCTGCCCCAGTACTGGAGCTGGCAGGGCCTGGTGGCGCTGGCCGTTCTCTACTGGACCACGGTGCTGGGGGTGACCCTGGGCCTGCACCGTCTGGTGGCGCATCGCAGCTTCGTGGCCCCCAAATGGGTGGAGCGGGTGCTGGTGCTGATGGGCACCCTGGCCTGCCAGAGCGGCCCTATTGAGTGGGTGGGCCTGCACCGCCACCACCACAAGTTCTCCGACCAACCCAACGACCATCACGACGCCGCTCGCGGCCTCTGGTGGGCCCACAGCGAGTGGATGCTGCACGACATCCCCGCCATCAAGGAGCTGCATCGCTTCACCGGCGACATGCTCCAAGACCCCTTCTACCGCTGGCTCGATCGCTGGTTCCTGCTGCTGCAGTTGCCTCTCGGCGCCGCCCTTTATTGGTATGGCAACGCCGCCCAGGTGCATGGCGGCGGCCTGGGCCTGGTGCTCTGGGCGATCCCGCTGCGCCTGGTGCTCGTGTACCACGTGACCTGGCTGGTGAACTCCGCCACCCACGCCTTCGGCTACCGCAACTTCGACTGCCCCGATCTCTCCCGCAACTGCTGGTGGGTGGCGATCCTGAGCTTCGGTGAGGGCTGGCATAACAACCACCACGCCCACCCCTCCAGCGCCCGCCACGGCCTGCGCTGGTTCGAATTCGACATCACCTGGCAGCACATCAAACTGCTGCGCGCGCTGGGTTGGGCCAAGCGCATCCGCGAAGCGCGCTACCCCGCCTGAAGCTGGCGGCGGATCGCCTCCGCCAAATCAGCCTCGCCATTCCCTGAGCCCGGTTGCACCAGCAGCCGGGCTTTTTGGCGCAACAGCTCCAGAAACTGATCAGCGCTGAGCTCCTCCTCCTGCGTGGCCCCCAGCGCCGCCAGGGTGAGGCGCAGATCGTTCAGTTCCGCATCCAGCTCCTCGGCGCTGAAGTCGCGCTGTCCGGCCATCACTTCCGCAAAACGCTCGCGCCGCTGCCGCTTGTCCACGGGGTAGGCCGCCAGCACGGGCTCGCGGCAGAGCCGCCAGGGGCGCCCGGCCGTGAACAGCTCCGCCAGAGCCGCGCTCAGGCCTGCGGCTTCCGCCGCCTGGATGCGCAGATCAAAGCCGGCAGGCAAGGCTCGCAGCCCCACAAAGATCTCGAACAGCTGGGCTGGGCCCAGGGCCGCGCCATCGTTGGCCAGCAGCGGCAGGGCGGAGGCCTCAAGCGCACTGAGCAGCTCCGGCTGATCCGCCAACTGCTCGGCCAGCGAGGCGCCCAGGCCCGAGGGACCAGCCTGATGGGCCAGCAGTTGATTGATCCGCCCCAGCGCCACAAACAGCTCCGGGCCCGGGGAAGCGAGCTTGCGGTTGCGCAGGTTGGAGAGCTGCGAGTTGTGCACGCGGCCCAGCTCCAGGCGCTCCGCCAGGGCCGGCAACACCCGCTGACTCCAACCGTTGCGCTCGTGCCACACCTTGATCAGATGCCCGAACGCGTCGCGACCCGCTTCGAGTTCGCTCCGATAATCCACTTGATACGGATCCGTAGTGCTACCATTTTATCGGAAACAAACGGAGGGCCCATGACGGCCACCATCACCAGCCCCGGAAGCGTGCAGCACCTGCACCGCCCGCGCGGCGCGCACCACGCGATCCCCTCGCTCAACAGCGACCCTCAGGGCCGCGACTGGGCGGTGATCCTGTTCATGGGCGCCCTCCATGTGCTCGCCCTGGTGGCGCTGCTGCCCCAGTTCTGGAGCCTCACCGCCATCGGCACCCTGGCGGTTCTGTATTGGGTCACCGCCTGCCTGGGCGTGACCATCGGCTACCACCGCCTGCTCAGCCACCGCGCCTTCCGGGCGCCCCGCTGGCTGGAGCGCTTTTTCGCCACCTGCGGTGCCCTCAGCTGCCAGCACGGTCCGATCGACTGGGTGGGCCTGCACCGCCATCACCACAAATTCTCTGATACGGAACCGGATCACCACAACAGCCATCGCGGCTTCTGGTGGAGCCACATGGGCTGGATGTTCCGTCCCATCCCCGCCAAGGGAGCGATCCCCCGCCTCACCGGCGATCTAGCCGCCGACCCCTACTACCGCTGGCTGAACAACAACTTCCTGCTGCTGCAGCTGCCCCTGGCCGGCCTGCTCTTCTGGCTCGGCACCATCACCGGCGCCGGCGGCTGGGCCCTGGTGCTCTGGGGCATCCCCCTGCGCCTGGTGCTCGTGTATCACGCCACCTGGCTGGTGAACTCCGCCACCCACCGCTGGGGCTATGTGCTCCACGACAGCGGTGATGGCTCCCGCAACAACCCCTGGGTGGCAGCCGTGACCTTCGGCGAGGGCTGGCACAACACCCACCACGCCTATCCCCATTCAGCGCGCCACGGCTGGGGCCGCCGCGAGCCCGACCTCACCTGGCTGCACATCCGCGCCATGCAACGCCTCGGCCTGGCTACCCAGGTGCGCCTGCCGGCAGCGCTCACAACAACTGCTCAGTAAGATTCTTACCAGCAGAAACCGGTTGGGATGCGCGTCACCAGCAAGGGGCAGGTCACCATCCCGATCGACATCCGCGAGCGCTGCGGCATCGGACCTCATACCGAGGTCCGTTTTGTTGTGGAGAACGGCCGGGTGATCATCGAGCCCCAAACCGGCACCGGCGACCGTGGCGAAGAAGCGGTTCAGCGGCTGCGCAAAGCCCGCCTGCGCACACGCCTGAGCACCGACCAACTGCTGGCCCTCACCCGCGGCGACGAACCCTGATGGTCTTCGTGGATTCGAACGTGATCCTCGATGTGGCGACCGCTGATCCGCAGTGGAGTGACTGGAGCAGCCGTCAGCTGATTGCCGTGGTGAATCAAGGGCCAGCGCTGATCAACGCGATCGTTTACGGCGAAATCGCCTTCGCCTGCGACCGCATCGAAGACGTGGACGAGCTGCTGCCGGCCCATCTCTATGACCTTCGCCCGATCCCACGCGAAGCAGCCTTTCTGGCTGCCCGTGCCCACGCCGAGTACCGCGAGCGGGGTGGAGAGCGCTCGACGATCCTGCCGGACTTCCTGATCGGCGCCCACGCCCTGGTGGAGCGCTGTCCGCTGCTCACCCGCGATCAGCGCCGCTACCGCCAGGCCTTCCCAGGGCTGAAGCTCATCACTCCTGCTGTGGCGTAGGCTGACCCATCGCCCATCCGTTGATCGTTAGTTCGTAGATCCCATGGCCAAGCGCGTTTCCGTGGTCCTCAGCGAGGACATCCTCAGCCTGGGTAAGGACGGCGATCTGGTGGACGTGGCCCCTGGCTACGCCCGCAACTTCCTGCTGCCCCAGGGCAAGGCTGTACCTCTCACCCCCGCGGTGATGCGTCAGGTGGAGCACCGCCGCGCCAAGGAAGCCGAGCGCCAGGCCGCCCTCAAGGCTGAGGCCGTGGCCTTCCGCACCGCCCTCGACACCATCGGCCGCTTCACCGTGAAGAAGCAGACCGGCGGCGACGACGTGCTGTTCGGCACCGTGACCAACGGCGACGTGGCCGAGGCCATCGAAGCCGCCACCAAGAAGGAAGTGGATCGCCGCGACATCATCGTTCCCGAAATCCACCGCACCGGCACCTACAAGGTGCAGGTGAAGCTCCACAGCGAAGTGACCGCTGAGATCAACCTGGAAGTGGTGAGCCACTGATCCAGGCGATCTCCGCATCGGCCGCCATCCACGGGTTGCCCGCCGCGACCGTGGCGAGAGAATGGTGATCCCCTTTGCCGTCAGGCCCTGCAGGGTCTGGCGGTTTTTTGTTCCCTACCAACCCTCTTCGGCGGCATCCAGGCCATGGTGAGCGTTCCCCTCAGCAACCTCGAGCCCGAGGAGGGTCAGGGCCGCCGGCCAGGCTCCCGCGGCCGGCCCCGCGATGAGGCCAGCTTTGAGGCGATGCCCGATGGCGTGCCGCCGCAGAACCTCGAGGCCGAGGAGGCCGTGCTGGGCGGCATCCTGCTCGACCCGGATGCCATCGGCCGCGTAGCCGATGTGCTGCAGCCCGAGGCCTTCTATCTCACGGCGCACCGCGAGATCTATCGCACCGCCTTGATGCTGCACGGCCAGGGCAAACCCACCGACCTCACCGCGATGACCGCCTGGCTGGCGGACACCGGCGCCCTCGAAAAGGTGGGCGGCAGCGGCCGGCTGGTGGAACTGGTGGAGCGCACCCTCTCCACCGCCTCGATCGACCAGGTGGCGCGCCTGGTGATGGACAAGTTCCTGCGCCGCCAGCTGATCCGCTCCGGCAACGAGGTGATCCAGCTCGGCTTCGATCAGAGCAAGCCGATGGAGCAGGTGCTCGATGAGGCGGAGCAGAAGATCTTTGCGATCAGCCAGGAGAAGCCGAGCGTCGGCCTCACCCCCACCGCCGAGATCCTCACTGCCACCTTCAACGAGATCGAGAGCCGCTCGCTGGGCACAGCGGTGGCCGGCATCCCGGTGAACTTCTACGACCTGGACGCGATGACCCAGGGGCTGCAGCGCAGCGATCTGATCATCATTGCCGGCCGCCCCGCCATGGGCAAAACCGCGATCACGCTCAACCTGGCCAAGAACGTGGCGCAACTCCACCAGCTGCCGGTGTGCGTGTTCTCGCTGGAGATGAGCAAAGAGCAGCTCACCTATCGCCTGCTCGCCATGGAGGTGGGCATCGAAAGCGGCCGCCTGCGCACCGGCCGGCTGCAGCCAGAGGAATGGCCGTTGCTCGGCCAGGGGATCAGCACCCTCGGCCAGATGCCGATCTACATCGACGACAAACCCAATGCGGGCGTGCTGGAGATGCGTTCGCTCTGCCGGCGGCTGATGGCCGAATCCGGCAAGGAGCTGGGGCTGGTGGTGATCGACTACCTGCAGCTGATGGAAGGCGGCGGCTCCGACAACCGCGTGCAGGAGCTCTCGCGCATCACCCGAGGCCTCAAGCAGATGGCCCGCGAACTGAACGTGCCGGTGATCGCCCTCTCCCAGCTCAGCCGGGGCGTTGAAGCGCGCACCAACAAGCGGCCGATGCTCTCCGACCTGCGGGAATCGGGCTCGATCGAGCAGGACGCCGACCTGGTGTTGATGATCTACCGCGACGAGTACTACAACCCCGACACCCCCGATCGCGGCATCACCGAAATCATCGTGACCAAGCACCGCAACGGCCCAGTGGGCACGGTGAAGCTGCTGTTTGAGCCCCAGTTCACCCGTTTCCGCAACCTGGCGGCGTAAGCCCTCAGCAGACCAGTCGTAATACGGATAAAATGAACGTATGACACGAGGTTGGCGGCCGTGGCCCTCACCGTGCGGCTCGATCCCGAAACACAGCACTGCCTCGATGAACTCCTGAAAGGCAGCGACCAGGACAAAAGTTCGCTGGTGCGTGAGCTGATCCGTGAACGCTGGCAGCAGCAACAGAAGCAACCCACCATCACCGAGAAGCTGGGAGGGCATCCCGACCACTTCCTGGACACCCTTCCCGCCGGGAGCTCCGAGCGCTCAAGACGCCGCCAACGACTGGCCAACCATCTGGCGCAGCGCGCCGAGAGCCGCCAGGCGTGAGAAGGATTCTCGTTGATTCAGGCATCCTGCTGAGCTACTACCAGCGCAGAGAGCCTCTGCACGCAGCCGTGCTGGCGTTTTTCGATCAGACGCCAGCACAACTGATCACCTCTCCAATCTGCGTGGCAGAAGTGCTTTGGCTACTCGGCAATCCCGGCGATTCCAGAGTGCTCGCAGCCCAGAACCATCTGCTCAGAGCCGTGAGCAGCGGCGGACTTGAAGCTCCTCCCCTAGAGCCAGAGGATTACGCACGGGTGGCCGATCTCAACGAGCGCTACGCGGATCTACCGGGCGACTTCGCTGATCTCACCTTGGTCTGCCTGTCTGAACGGCTGCAGATCGCAGAAATCCTCACCCTCGACAGCGACTTCGAGGTGTACAGGCGCTTCCGGCGCGAACCCTTTCAGCGCATCCAGCTCGGCTGAGAGCTTCGGAGAGCAGACCCACCAGCGCATAGCGTTTCGCTATGCTTTCAGCAGTACGCCGTGTTGTGCCGTGGCCAAGCAAAGCGTCACGGTGCGCGTGGAACCTGAGCTGGTGCGCTGGTTCCGGGAAGAAGCACACATCCCTTTGGGCGAGGCGGTGAACGAGGCTCTGCGGGGACTGCAGCAGCGACTGCTCAGCGAGCAACTGCAGCAGCGCATCGACCGGGAACTCGCCGAAGGCGAAGCACTGGTGAGCGAAGCGGATCTGAGCTACTGGGATCAGCTCAGCGATGCCTGAGACCTCGGAACGCTTTGAACCCGGCAGCGTGTTGATCCGCCGGGCTGACCGTGAGGGTGGCGACGGGAAGCTCCGCCCATGCGTGGTGATCTCCAGCTCTGCCAGAGGACGCGACGCAACAGCGGAGACCGTGCTCGTGGTGCCACTGACGTCGGACACCGATGGGAAGCAGCGCTTACCAATGCCGGTGATCGCACCGGATCCGGGCAATGGCCTACTGCAACGTTCAGCTGCCATGTGCGGACGCGTGAGCTGCATCCGCAAGGCGCGTCTCAACCAACGGATCGGCGCCATTCATCCTCAGGAGCTGCGCCGCGTGCGGCTGGGGGTGGCCGCGGTGATCGGCCTCAGCGACCTGCTCACGGCAGCAAGCCTGCAGCGCGAAGCGCGGCAATAGAGAATTGCCTGATGCCCTTCACCACCCCGCCCACCGAACACTTCGACGTGATCGTCGTGGGGGGCGGCCATGCGGGCTGTGAGGCAGCGATCACGGCGGCGCGGCTGGGCTGCTCCACCGCTCTGTTTTCGCTCAACCTCGACCGGATTGCCTGGCAACCCTGCAACCCGGCGGTGGGCGGCCCGGCCAAGAGCCAGCTGGTGCATGAGGTGGATGCCCTCGGCGGCGTGATCGGCCGCCTCGCCGATGCCACTGCCCTGCAGAAGCGCATCCTCAACGCCAGCCGCGGCCCGGCGGTATGGGCCCTGCGCGCCCAGACCGACAAACGCCAATACGCGCGCCAGATGCTGCAGCTGCTGCAGCACACCCCCAACCTCGCCCTGCGCGAAGCGATGGTGACGGGGCTCGAGCTGGAGGGAACACCCGGCGAAGACGCACGCGTCGCCGGCGTGCGCACTTACTTCGGAAGCACCTACAGCGCCGGCGCCGTGATCCTCACCGCCGGCACCTTCCTGGGCGGGCAGATCTGGGTGGGCAACCAATCGATGAGCGCCGGCCGCGCCGGTGAGCAGGCCGCCGAAGGCCTAACTGAAGCCCTGGAGGCCCTGGGCTTCCAGATGGGTCGCCTCAAGACCGGCACCCCAGCCCGGGTGGACCGGCGCAGCATCGCCCTCGATCAACTCGAAGAGCAACCCAGCGACGCCCACGGGCGCTACTTCTCCTTTGATCCGGCCAGCTGGGTGAGCGGAGAGCCGATGAGCTGCCACATCACCCGCACCACGGCCGCCACCCATCAACTGATTCGCGACAACCTGCATCTCACCCCGATCTACGGCGGCTTCATCGACAGCAAAGGCCCCCGCTATTGCCCCTCGATCGAAGACAAGATCGTGCGCTTCGCCGACAAGGACTCGCACCAGATCTTCCTGGAACCGGAAGGGCGCGACACCCCCGAGATCTACGTGCAGGGCTTCTCCACCGGCCTGCCGGAGCGGCTGCAGCTGGAGCTGCTGCGAACGCTGCCCGGCCTGGAGCAGTGCGTGATGCTGCGGCCCGCCTATGCGGTGGACTACGACTACCTGCCCGCCACCCAGCTGCGGCCCAGCCTGGAGACCAAACGGGTGCAGGGGCTCTATTCAGCCGGCCAGCTCAACGGCACCACCGGCTACGAGGAAGCCGCCGCCCAGGGTCTGGTGGCCGGCCTCAACGCCGTGCGCCAGCTGCGCCACCAGGAGCCGGTGCACTTCCCGCGGGAGGGCAGCTACATCGGCACGATGATCGACGATCTGATCACCAAGGACCTGCGCGAGCCCTACCGGGTGCTCACCAGCCGCAGCGAATACCGGCTGGTGCTGCGGGGAGACAACGCCGACCGGCGCCTCACACCCCTGGGCCGCGAGCTCGGCCTGATCGACGATCGGCGCTGGGAGATCTACACCCGCAAACAGGAGGCGATCGCCGCCGAATCGCAGCGCCTCGAAAGCGTGCGCCTCAAGGTGAGTGATCCAGCCGCCGAAGCCGTGGTGGCGCAAACCGGCGCCGCCATCAAGGGCTCGATCACCCTGGCCGATCTGCTGCGCCGCCCCGGCTTTCACAGCGCCGATCTGGTGCGCCATGGTCTGGCTGATGCCGACCTGCCGCTCGACGTGCGCGAGGGCGCCGAGATCGACATCAAATACAGCGGCTATCTGGCCCGCCAGCAGCAGCAGATCGATCAGGTGAAGAAGCAGGAACACAAGGCGATTCCCGCGGGGATCGACTACGCCGCGATCGGCACCCTTTCGCGCGAGGCGCGCGAGAAGCTTGCGGCGGTACAGCCCGTGAACCTGGGGCAGGCTTCACGCATACCAGGGGTGAGCCCCGCGGATGTCACCGCTCTGATGCTGTGGCTGGAGCTGGAGGGCCGCCGCCAGAAGCTCGTCAACAGCGCCCAGGATCGATAAGGTGCGGCTCACATCACAACGCCGCGCTGAGCTGCAGTTGTGCCGCGGTTGATCAGCCGACACCACGTCACTTGAGCGCATCTCGACCCACCAACACCTCGCGGGCCTATTGGGAGCTCAAGGCCGAGCAGGTGATGGATCGGGTGTTCGAGAACGCCGGCCGCAGCAGCGCGGCGCCGCTCCCCGCCCACCAGAGCACACCGGCTCCACAGCAGATCGGCGCGGCAGAACACGAGCCGATCGAGGTGGAGGTGCGCGAGAGCCACTGGCTCCGGCAGCTGAAGCCCTGGCAGCTGGCCGGAGCGGGGCTGGCCTGCATGGGCCTGCTGGGCGGGCTTGGCCTCTGGCATGGCTGGAGTGAAGCCCGCAACGACCTGCGCCAGGAGCGCAATCTGCGCCTGCTGGAAGGCATCCGCAGCCTCGAGAGCGCACCCGCTCTCAGCGAGGCAGCGGCGCCCAAGCCCAGCGGCGATGGGCTGCCGCCGCCACCACCGAGCGAACCCTGGATCGAGGAACTCAGCCAGCTGGAGGGAGGCGGTCCCACGGCCGTGACGCCCTTGCAGGTGCCGCTCACCGGCACCTTGCAGGCTCCGGCACCGGCAGCCACCGCCAGTGCAGCGGCTCCGGCCAGCTCCGGAGGGGCGGCCCCCGAGCTGCTGGGGGTGGTGCAAATTCCCGGCAAACCGGGCTCCGCCATCTTCCAGCTGGGGGGCAGCTCCACCAATGCACTGGTGGGCGAAATGATCGGCAGCAGCGGCTGGAAGCTGGTGTCCACCAGTGGCGACAGCGCCGTGATTGAACGCGGTGGAACCAGCCGCCGCGTCAGCATCAGCAGTGGTTTCTAGGGGGCCGGCGGGCCCTCAACCCTGCGCTGATGGCCCCCACTCCGCTCTGGCCCTCTCCGGTTCCGCTGTGGCAGGCCGCTCCGGAAGCTGTGGCCGCTGGGCTATCCGGCCAGCGCGAGGAGGATCACCGTGCTCTGAGCGGCCCCTGGCGGCTGCTGCTGCTGGGCGATGGCAGCCCCACACGGCACTTGCAATCGCTCACCGGCATTGCGGTGGACGTGGAGGTGATTGCCATGGAAGCCGATGCCGACCTCAGCCATGAAGCTCCACCCGAGGTGAGCGAACTGGATCGACCCTGGCTGCGCCGCCAGGTGTGGCTGCGCTGCGGCAGCCACACCCTCGCCTGGGCGGAGAGCTGGTGGAACCAGGCGGAAGCCGAACGCCATCTGCAGGAGCGCCATCAGCCGATCTGGCGGAGCCTCACCGCCAAGCGGGCGGAGCTTTACCGCGAGGTAGATGGCCTGGCGCTCGTGGAGGCTCCGGCACTGGTGGCGGGCTTTGGCCGGCCTGGGCCCTACTGGAGCCGCCACTACCGCTTTTTCCGCGGCGGGCGCGAACTCACCGTGATCCGGGAGGTGTTCTCACCGGAACTGGAGCGCTGGCTGGGGCCCGCACAACACACACCTTCATAACGTTTCCCAACAAAGGCTACGAGTGGCTACAAAAACAACTTGACAGCTTGCACGGGTATGTGCTGGGAACAGCATGTGATCACTTTCCAAGGACCCATGCTCCACCTGATCCGCGGCAGCCAAGCCCCTCCTGCGGCCACCACCGAACCCCAGTGGCTGTCTCTCACCGACCTGGGGCGCATCTACGGCATCTCGGCTGTGCACTGTGGACGCCTGCTCAGCGAAGCGGGGCTGCGCGATGCCAACGGCCAACCCAGCCGCCATGCCTTGCGCAGCGGCTGCGCCATCCGGGGGCACCAGCCCCATGCCCATGGCCCCACCCAATGGCATCGCAGCCATTGCCAGGCTGTGTTTCAACGGGCCGGCTTCGAGCCGATCCAACGCACCACCCTGGTGCAGCAATGGGCCCAACTGCTCAGCGCCCTCACCGAAGGATCACCCTCGATCAGCACCAGCGCCGCCGATATGGCGGAAGACCTCCCCGGTGAACTGGTCGACCCCGTCAACGCCGAGCTCCGCCAGATCGGCTGCAGTTTTCAAGTGGCCGAGCGCGGCCACGCCCGTCACCACCGTCAATCGAGTCGGCGGCGCGAGGAGCGCGGCACAGCACGGCCGCTCTGAGCCCGCGGCGCAGGAGGGACAGCCTCATCCAGGGGCTCCCCAGCCGTCGAACCGCGGCGTTGCCAACGGCTCACCGTGAAGCTGTCTTCATCGGGCCACCCCTCCGCCTCAGGCGCCACGGCCGGGCGGGCGGGCTGCCGGCGGGAGATCGCCTGGAGCGGTTCACGACGCGCCGGACGCGCCTGCGGCACGGGCTCCTGCCTGGGCTGGGGCTGCTCCCAGGATTCGCGCCAGCCCTCCTCGTCCTCCAGGAGCCAATCGAGCTTGTCTTCCACCCAACGGCCGAGGTGATCCAGCTTCAGGCCGCCGGCGCGCCCCCCGGGCCGTGATCCAGGCCGCGCGCCCGACACGCCATCCACCAGCTGACGCCCCGCCGACACCCACTGATCGAGGCGCTGCTCCAGGCGAGGTTCCGGCCGGCGCGGGCTGCGGCGCTCGGGGCGCTCATCACGCCAGTCGTTGTAGGCATCCACCATCCGCTCAGGCTAGAGGCCCTGCCCGAGGCGATCAGCGCTGCAACCGGCGAGCCCGCAGCCAGCGCTCACGCGCCAGCCCCACCAGGGCGATGCTCACCCCGCTGAACTGCAGTGCCCACAACGCGGTGCCCATGGCGGCAACCTAGGCGGCCGCAGGCGTGAACACCAGCTGACAACTGGCATGCCAGCGACCGCCGTGCAGGCGCTCACAGCACAGGCGACAGGCCACCCCCGGACGACGGCGGCGATAGGGAGACGTCAAACCACAACTGGGGCACGACGCCAGCCAACGGGCCGGTTCGCTGGGCACCGGGAAGCGGTGGCGCACGCTCACCTCAAAGGCCTGTTGGGCCTGATTGATCGCCGCCATCCGTGCCCGGAAGTGGGGGCCATGCACTTCATCAGCCCGCACCACCCGATGCACCCAGGCATGAATCATTTCGTGGCAGAGGGTGCTGAGGGTGGCCTCCTGCGGCAAGGGCTCCAGCAGCGGCCGCGACAGCACGATCTCGCTGATCGGCCGGCCTTGGCGGTCATGGCCAAAGCGGTACAAGCCGGCGCTGCGGCGCATCCGCCCGTCGCTCCAGCGCACCGTGACCAGCGCCAGCCCCTCGGGGCTGGCCAAGGATCCCTCGAAATGCTCGCGGTTGAGGCGATGAAACAGAGGCAGCAGCGGAACAAGGGGCACGCTCAGAGCTGACTGCAGCCGCAGCAGTCTGGCTGGTCCTGCAGAATCAGCCCCACTCCTCTCCGCGCGCCCATGGACGGACAACTGGTGCAGTCGATCGGCACCAAGGCCCTGCTCGCCGGCGCCGGCAGCTTGCTCCTCTACTGGACGATCAACGCCGTGAAGCTGGTGTTGAACGCGCGCGGGATCAATCCGGTGATCAAGCAGTTCTTCACCCAGGTGGCTTCAGGCCGCGTGGATGCTGCCTATCTGCTCACCACCAAGAACTACCGCTCCCACGTGAACCGGCAGCAGTTCATCCGCTTCCTGGCGGGCCTGCAACTGAACAAGTACCGCAACCTCAAGTCGGGCCGGCCCCGCATCCAGGAAGACCAGATCACCCTCACCGTGAAGCTGAAGGCCGAGAACAACGATGAGCTGCCCCTCGATTTCACCTTCGTGAAGGTGGAGGAGGACTGGAAGGTGGACCGCATCCAAAAAGCCGCCGCCTGAACCCAGCCAGCCCGTGAGCAGCAGCACCGCCGCCTCCGCCGCCAGCCGCGCCACGGAACTGCGGCGACTGCTCAATCACGCGGCCCACGCCTACTACGTGCTGAATGCTCCCGAGATGGAGGATCCGGTCTACGACCGCCTCTACCGGGAACTGCTCGAGCTGGAGCAGGCCCATCCCGAGCTGATCGCTCCCGACAGCCCCACCCAGCGGGTGGGCGGGGCGCCGGCTCAGGGCTTCCAAAGCGTGCGCCATCGCATCGGCCTGCTCAGCCTCGACAACGCCTTCAACACTGAAGATCTGGAGGCCTGGTACGCGCGGCTCCTGAAGGTGCTCGACCGCGAGCCAGCCGAGGGGAGGCCCATCCCAGCCCTGCCGATGGTGGGCGAGCTCAAGATCGACGGCAACGCCCTGGCCCTCAGCTACGAGCACGGCGTCCTGGTGCGGGCCGCCACCCGCGGCGACGGCGAACAGGGCGAAGAGATCACGGCCAACGTGCGCACGATCGGATCGGTGCCCCTGCGGTTGCAGCTCGAGCACCCACCGGAGTGGATGGAGGTGCGGGGGGAGGCCTTCATCCCCGATGGCACCTTCGCCGCCATCAACGCGGAACGGGAGGCTCGCGGAGAAGCCCTGTTCGCCAACCCCCGCAATGCCTGCGCCGGCACCCTGCGCCAGCTCGATCCCAAGGTGGTGGCGGCGCGCCGTCTGGATTTCTTCGCCTACACCCTGCATCTACCGCCGGGCTGGCCAACCTCCGGCGCCGATGCACAGCTGCCCACCAGCCAATGGGAATCGCTGCAGTGGCTCCAGGCCGCCGGCTTCAAGGTGAATCCCAACGCCGAGCTCTTGCCGGATCTGGCGGCCGTGGAGGCTTTCTTTGAGCGCTGGGATTCAGGGCGCCGCCAGCTCGATTACGCCACCGACGGTGTGGTGGTGAAGCTCAACGACCTGCAGCTGCAGGATGCCGCCGGCTTCACCCAGAAGGCCCCGCGCTGGGCCATCGCCCTCAAATACCCCGCCGAGGAAGCCCCGAGCAAACTGCTGCGGCTGGCCTGCCAGGTGGGCCGCACGGGGGTGGTGACTCCCGTGGCGGAATTTGAGCCCGTGCCCTTGGCTGGCACGAGCGTGAGCCGCGCCACCCTGCACAACGCGGATCGCCTGGTGGAGCTCGACCTCCACGCCGGCGACACGATCGTGGTGCGCAAAGCCGGCGAGATCATCCCCGAGGTGGTGCGGGTGCTGGCGGAGCTGCGCCCGGCGGGAGCTCGCCGGCTCGAACTGCCCCACACCTGCCCGGAATGCAGCTCAGAGCTGGTGCGTGAGGAAGGGGAAGCGGCCACCCGCTGCGTGAACAGCAGCTGCCCGGCGATCCTGCGCGGCGCCCTGCGCCATTGGGTGAGCAAGGGTGCCTTGGATGTGGATGGCCTGGGCAGCAAGTTGATCGAGCAGCTGGTGGATCGGGGCCTCGTGGGCTCGATCGCCGATCTCTACCGGCTCGATGGCGCGCTGCTGGCCAGCCTGGAGCGGATGGGCCAAAAGAGCGCCGACAACCTGGTGGCGGCGCTGGAAGCCTCCAAGGCCCAGCCCTGGCACCGGCAGCTCTACGGGCTGGGCATCCATCACGTGGGTGAGGTGAATGCCAAAGCACTGGCAAAGGCCTTCCCCAGCGCCGCGGAGCTGGCCACCGCTGCCACCGAAACGCCAGAGCTGATCACGGCCGTGTATGGCATCGGCGGCGAGATCGCCCAGAGCCTGCAGCAGTGGTTCGCCACCCCCGCCAACCAGGCGCTGCTGGGGGAACTGGAGCGCCTGGGCTTCTCCCTGGCCAGCAGTGAAGAGGAACTGGCGGTGGCTGCGGAACGGGCCTCAGGGGCCAGCAGCGCCTTGAACGGCCAAACGTTTGTGCTCACCGGCACGCTGCCCTCCCTCAGCCGCAGCGAAGCCAAGGCGCTGATCGAAGCGGCCGGAGGCAAGGTGAGCGGCTCGGTGAGCAAGAAAACCAGCTACGTGGTGGCCGGCGAGGAGGCCGGCAGCAAGCTCAGCAAAGCCGAAAGCCTGGGCGTCACGGTGCTGGATGAGGCAGGGCTGAAGGCCCTGCTCACGGCTGCCTGATCAGGATCCGGGGCAGGCGCTCAACGGAAGCCAGCCCGGTTCACAGGTCCGCCGGCATTGGGGCCCACGCCTGGGCCTGCCGCTGGGCGCACGCCCGCGCCTGGAGCGCCATAGCCAACGCCGGGCGTGGGATTCACCACCGGACCGCCCGGAGCAGCAACCGGCCGGCCATACCCACGAGCTGGAGCGGCCTCCACCTCCACGCAGCCAAGCGGAATACCAGGGCCAGTGCACACCACAGCGGCCTGAACGGCACCAGCGGTGAAGGCTGTGGCAGCCAGAGCGCCCGCGCTAGCGAGCCAGCACGGGAGCAGACAACGAGCCATGGAGGAGGGCCTCAGAGCCTCGATCCTGCCAGCGGCAGCGGATGGACGCCATTCTGGTGCTGTGCCAGGGCAACGCTGCGATGACGCCACCCGCCATCCACCGCTGGATCAAAACAGACTGCGGCCGGGCCAAATACGCCGAGTTGGCCGCACGGCCAGGAGCCATGGCCCGTGTTCGTCTGGCGTGGTTTGTGCTGATCGCCGCCCTGCGCGACTGGCGGCTGCCGGATCAGCCCGGCGGCTCCGCCTCCTGAAGCGCCTTGCGGGCCGCCCGGCCCACCAGCCACACCACGGCCAGCGTGGCCAGGATGCCGATGATGCGCAAAGCCCAGGTGGCCGGGTCGGCCTCGCCGCTGAGCACCTCGCCGAAGCGGGCCACATCACCGGCCAGCGCTCCCAGAGCGCAGAACAAGATCGTGCCCGGCAGGATGCCGATCAGGCCGATCGTGTAATCCCGCAGGCTCACCTCACTGAGGCCATAGGCGAGGTTGAGCAGCGAAAAAGGGAAGGCCGGCGAAAGGCGGGTGAGGAGCACCAGCTTCAGGCCCTCACGGCTCACGGCCCGCTCCACCGCCTGCAGCTTCGGGAGCGCGGCAAGCCGTCGCTGCGCCCAGCCGCGGAACCAGGTGCGCCCCAGCAGAAACGCCGCTTCCGCGCCGAGGCAGGCCCCCACGAACACGATCAGACTCCCCCACCAGGTGCCGTAGAGGGCACCGGCCAGCATCGAGGCCCATACCCCCGGCAACAGCAGCGTCACCCACAGGGCATAGAGAGGCACAAAGGCGATGGCGCCGGCGGGCGACTGGAGCGCAGGCAACAGTTCCGTCCAGTCCTGGGCAAAAACAGCCATGGGGATGGCCATGGGCTCGTACTCGCTGGCGAACAACGCCCCTACCGTGCCAGCCCCCGCACGCTGCGAAGGCCAAACGGGCACAACCGCTGCCCACGGTCACCACGGGCCGGCAGCGCAGCTGGTGGCCAAGCATGCCCGCGCCGGCAGCGAGGGAGCGCGGCGACGAGGCCAACACGCCAACACCAGCCCCCCGACTGGAGCCTGTTGCGCACCAGAACTCACTGCTGTGAGGCGACGACGGACCGAGAAACAGCCACAAAAATGACCACTAGGATCATGGAATGGACATTTCCGTGACGCAATTCCGCGCGCAGTGCCTTGAGCTGATCCGGCAGGTGGAAGCCGGAGGCGAAGAGGTCCGCATCCGCCGCCATGGACGCGTGGTGGCCAGGCTCAGTCCAGCCCCCGGCCGCGCCCTGGAAGGGAAACCACCCTGGCAGGCCCTGCATGGATCGGGACAACTCCACGTTGCACCCGAAGACTCCGTCCTCTCGAACAGTGACTTCTCGGCCTTGCAGTGAAGGCCCTGCTGGATACCCACATCTGGATCTGGTGGCTGCTGGGGAGCGATCGCCTGAGCGCGAGAGAGCGACAAGCGCTCGATCAGCTGGCGCGCGATGGGAACGCCTACCTGTCAGCGATGAGTCTCTGGGAAGCGCAGATGCTCCATAGCAAGGGCCGCCTCAGCCTGGATCGGTCGTTCTCGCTCTGGCTGGAGCAGGCCGCTTCGCCAGAGATTGTGAAACTTCTGCCCTTGGATGTGGATGTGGTGATCACCGTGGATCGGCTTCCACCTGAGTTTCACGGCGACCCTGCCGATCGCTTGATCGCTGCCACCGCAAGAGTGCACGATCTGGTCCTGGCCACGCATGACCGGACCATCCGCTCCAGCGGTGTCGTGCCGATCTGGACGCCACTGGATTGAAGAGCAGCACGCAACCCTGGCTGGCTGACAACAGCGAAAACTCTGCGCACCTTGCAGACAGAAGCCCGCGCTACAGCCATGGCCGAAACCGCTGATCTGCCGCTGAGTGCAACGGGAGCGGATCAGACCGCCACCGCCAGCCCCCTAAGCAGCTGGAGCGAGCCGTGGACGGTGGAGCTGAAACAGCTACAGCAACGCCAGGCCAGCTTTCCCACCCTGCAGTCGTTCAGTGCCGGACAGACCAGCTCCGGTGAATGGGTGCTGATCGGCGGACGCACCAACGGTCTGCACAACTTCACGCCTGATGGGAAGGCCAACTTCCCGCCCTCCCATCAGAACGAACGCATCTGGGTGTACGACCCCGTGAAGGAGCGCAGCTGGTCGCGGCCGCTGGCGAAATCCGGCCTGGGCTCCGGCAAGCAGCTGTCGCTCTCCACCACCAACGCCCAGCAGTTCCAACAGGGTGACGTGCTCTTCCGGGTAGGGGGCTACGTGTATGACGACGCGACCCAGAGCTTCTCCACCCGCAACCGCCTCTCCGCCATCCAGCTGGATGATCTGGCCGCCTGGGTGAAGCAGCAAACCCGGCGCCTACCGAAACACAGCGTTCTCTCGGTGGCGGGCGAGGCGCTGCAGGTGAACGGGCAGAACACCCACCTCTTCGCCGTGACCGGCGGCGAGATGCTGGAGGGCGAGAACAAGAATCAGGCTCAGTTGATCTTCGGGCAGGACTTCTCAGGCGGCTACACCCCAGGCAGCAATGGGCTGTACACCGAACAGGTCCGCAACTTCGACATCCGCTACAAGCCCGAGCAGGGCAAGCTGAGCTACCGACTCAACAGCGTTTCTCGTCCCGACGAGGCCAAATATCACCGGCGTGACCTGAACATCGTCAACCAGCTGAAGCAAACGGCCGATGGCGAACTGAGCCGCCACGGTGAAGCTCTCGGCGGTGTGTTTTATGACGGCGAAGGGGTGTGGACCGTTCCGGTGCAGATCGATCTGCTCACTGGCCAACCCACCATGGCCAGTGCCGACAACCCCGCCACCTTCCGGCAAGGCATCAACCAGTACACCGCCGCCAATCTGGGGCTGTATTCCCGCGGTGAAGACAGCCAGACCAGCCTGATCTTCGGCGGCATCTCCGCGATCACACTCGACCCCTCGGGTCAGCCCTATTACGTGAACCGGGAGAACAACCCAGATCTGGCGCCGTCGTATCCCTTCACCTCCCAGATCGCCGCAATCAAGCGCAACGCTGACAACAGCTGGACACAATCCCTGGCCGGCAGCTTCCCCAGCCTCACGAACGCCGCAGGAGAGCCGCTCACCTATGGCGCCTCCTCGGCCTTCATCCCCCTGGCACCGGGCCAGGACCGGCGCGTGCGCTACCTCGCCGACGGCGTGGTGGATCTGGATCGCCTGCAACGCCGCACCCGAGCCGGCGAATCAGTGCTGGTGGGCTATGTGGTGGGCGGTATCGAATCGCAGGTGGCCAACGACTTCAACGACCTCAGCACCTACGGCAGCTCCAACTACACCGTGGCTTCGGGTGAAATCTTCAAAGTGATGATCACGCCCAACTGAACGATCACGCCGACTCCACCCAGTTCTCAATCGTGAGATCGGAGTAAGCCTGAAAATCGGAGGGATTGTTGGTCACCAGCACCACACCCAGGGCCAGAGCGTGGGCAGCAATCAGCTTGTCGAGCGCATCACGGCGCCGCTCGCGGCTGAGCCAGCGCACCGGGCCATAGGCACGAGCCGCACGGGCATCAAACGGAGCCACAGGCACCTCCAGCAAAAAGCTGTGCAAAGCCGCACGATTGGCCGCTGCAGCATCACCGGAAGCCACAACGCCATACTCCAGCTCCGCGGCGGTGATCGCCGAAATCACCACTTCACCCACACGGCAGCGCGCAAAACGTTCCGCCACCTGAGGCGGCTGCTGTTTCATCAGGTAGATGCAGATGTTGGTATCGAGGAGATAGAGCGGTTTCAGGCTCAAAACGCTTCCCGCTCGCTCTGCTCCTGATCGCCACGACCCGCAGCCATGAAATCGGGCGAGAAGCGGGCCAACGCCTCCAGCGCTCCCCGGATCGGGCGTCCTGCCGGCCGGATCCGCAGCTCATCGCCCACGCGCTCGATCTCCAGCTCGAGGTCGTTGCGCGCGTAGGCGAGCTCTGCCGGGATCCGCACCGCCTGCGAGTGGCCGTTGCGAAACAGACGCGTTGTGGTCACGACGCCCACGCCCAGATGTACGCGTACACCTTAGGCAACTGAAGCGGCTCAGCCCAGATCAGCCAGGCGCTTGCGGGCCAGCTCGGCCTGGGCTTCCGCTTCCGCCAGGTTGGCCTTGCACTCCGCCACCACCTCCGGCGGCGCTTTGTCCGCGAAGTTGGGATTGGCGAGACGGCCGGCCAGGCCCTTGATCTCCTTCTCGGCCTTGGCGATGTCCTTCTCCAGACGGGCGCGCAGGGCTTCGAGATCCACCAAGCCCTCGATCGGCAACACCACCTGCAGCTCACCGCTCACACCGGCCAGGGCCTTGGTGGCGGGGTTGGCGTCCGCCGCGGCCGGATCCAGCACCTCCACCCGCTCGGCGCGGGTGAGGGCGGTGATGTCGGCGGTGGCGGCCGTGAGCACCGCTGCCAGCTCGGGGCGACCCGAAACAAAGCGCACCGGCACGCTCTGGCTGGGCTTGAGGCCGGCCACCGCCCGCAGGTTGCGCACCACGCGGATCGCCTCGATCAGCTCAGCGAAGGAGGCCTCGAGGTTGTCGTCGAGTCGAGCCTGATCCAGCTCAGGCCAGGGCTGCAAGGCCAGGAAGGTGGTGTCCGGCTCGCCGGTGAGGCCATGCCAGAGCTCTTCGCTCAGGTGTGGCATCAGCGGATGCAACATCACCAGCAGGGCATTGAGCACCTTGGCGAGCACCTGGCACGCCGTGCGCTGATCAGCAAGCGCCGACTCACGGGCAGCACCCTCCAGCTCAGCCGGCACCTGCAGGCGCCGCTTGATCAGCTCCACGTACCAGTCGCACACCTCGTTCCAGGCGAACTCGTAGAGGCCTTTCGACGCCTCACCCAGGCCATAAGCGCCGTAACGCTCAGCGGTTTCCCGATTCACCCGCGCCAGCCGCGAGAGGATCCAGCGATCCGCCAGCTGCAGGGCGGCCGGATCCGGCTCACCCAGAGAGGCGGGTGTTTCGCCATCCAGGTTCATCAGCGCAAAGCGCGTGACGTTCCAGAGCTTGTTGGCGAAGTTGCGCGAGGCCTCCACCGTGGCGGAGGTGTCGGATTTGCGGTCGTAGTCGAGGCGGATGTCCTGACCCGCACCGGCCACCTCACGCACCAGGGCGAAGCGCAGGGCATCGGCCCCATAGCGATCGATCAGCAGCAGCGGGTCGATGCCATTGCCCGCTGATTTGCTCATCTTGCGGTTGTTCTCATCCCGCACCAGGCCGT
>Ga0194122_10001072_pt1 | contig 35361 bp, 33 predicted proteins | sample TA2MahCa10mmetaG_FD_155487 | JGI IMG/M metagenome (GOLD analysis project Ga0194122, IMG submission 155487) | Freshwater microbial communities from Lake Tanganyika, Tanzania - TA2015021 Mahale Deep Cast 10m | ecosystem: Environmental > Aquatic > Freshwater > Lake | place: Tanzania: Lake... | reverse complement strand
ATGTGCACAGAAAGGACGCTTATGACAAGGATGGAAATAAAATACTTAAAGTAACCTATGTGGTATCCTTGAAAAATCAGGGGGAGATGCAGGAATTCGTGAACAAATTGTACGCGCAGGCAGGCAAAAAGAACCCCGAACCGAACCGTTTCTTCCATGTGACCTTGGCCAACAACTGGGCAGGAGACCCTTTCAAAAGCATCGGGGATGTGACGATCAGGGATTTCCAGCAGTCTTGAACCCGGCAAACTTCTTCATCTCACGAAAACAAACCGCCTAAAATACCCGACAGGGCGGCGGTCAGGGGGCGGAAGGCGACCGCACCGAGAATCAGCCAACCAATCAGGCTCACCAGGGTTCGTGGCCGCGCCGTACTGTCGGGACTCGTCAACAGGTGGGGTACGAGTTTGACGCCACGTCCGACCGCCGACTTTTCCCCCGTCAACGCCCCGTCCCGTTCGCGCTGCATTACCAGGGCGGGCACCCCGAAGAACACCGGGCTCCATACCAGGAACAGGGCCAGCGCCAGACCGTTCTCGTCCGCAGATCCGCTAGTTGCGCCCCGCAGGAGCACGTAGGAGGCGAGCGGGCCGGCCAGCAGGAGGAGGTATTCGGCGATCCTTCTGCCGCTCAGGGGGGTTTTGTAGCAGTCTTCGATGGTTGGTTGGGTCATATAGATATATCTACCGGCGCGACCCCGCTCTCCCCGCCGACCGTGGGCTGCCAGCGGGGGACCGTACAGGGGCTTTGCGCACCCCTGGTCCGGCGGGGGCCTTCTAGACGGCCTCAAACTTTAGGCGGTGTGGCGCTTTTTGGTAAAAATTCGCGGCCGATCCTTGCGGATATAGAGATCTATGGGCGCGGGGACGACGCTCAAGCCTTTTGGCGGATAAATCTAAGTGCCGCGTCTTGAAGATCCTTTGGGACCGTTCGCGGCTCATCACCGTTCGTCTGTCTGTAAGTTGACACATGGCGCAGAAAGTGCTCTGGCAGACCGAAGTCATATCGGTCTACATATTCTGTGGTCGTAGCAAACCACACGAACTCACCGTCAGTCAAGTAGGCCACCGGGATACCTTCGGCCTTCGGGTCATGTTGGTCTGGAAGCAATTTTAGAGCGAACAACACAACAGGGCATGAACGCATGTAGCCGATTAGATCGGGTTTGGAGAGCCCGCTTGGCAAGAGACTTTCCAGACTGCCTCGTTCACCGCGGATACCTAAATACTCCAAGTGATAGCTCCTATCGTTAACGAAATTGTCTCATTTTCGGGGTAAGGTTCAAACCCGAGTTCAAAACCACCAGGGCGTCGTTCAACCTCTTCACCCCGCCGTCTCCCAGTTCGCCCAGGACGATGTCCACCGCTATGCTGTTTATCTCCTCCGGGGTGAAGGATTTTTCTAGCACCTCGGTTACGGTCGCATCCATGATACCCGCGTAGTTTTCGAAATGGTCTTTGATGTCCTTGTCCGGGGTTAGGGCGTATATCAGTCTGCCCGTACTGGGGTTGGCGGTGTCCAGGTTCACCTCCACCATCACGTTGCCGCTAGCCACCACGTCGGGCTCGTCACCGTCAGTGAAAAGGGTGACGGGTACTTCGATGAGGGCTTTTTCGTCGGATTTTCTCACGTAAACCTGGGCGTACCTTATGGCCGCGGGAACGGTTACGGTCAGCAAACCGGAGATCACCCTAAAGTGGTTTAGCTGGGTCAGGGAAAAGAGGGCCATTGAGGCGATTCGTCGCATCTTGTCGGTGTTGCCGGGTTTTCCGGGGTAGCCGATGAAACCTACGGCGATCATCCTGCCTAGCACGGAGCTCTTGACGTAGATAGATAGTTTGACCGCCTCGCGCGGGAGTTCGAAAACGATGTCCTCGTCCACGGATTCCAGTTCGCCTACCCCGTTGGTCTCTTTGGTTAGTTTGCATTTTTGGGTAGCGGAGTCCGTCTCCAGGAAAACCTCGTCGTCGCCCAGGGATGGGGCGAGTTCCGCGGCGCGTCTTTCAAGGCGTGACAGGGGGCCGCGGGGGATCATCATCTCCTTGTCGGCCATGCCTGCGGCGGTTTTCTTGGTCATCTGCAGGAGACTGAAGGACACCACGCCCTCGCTTACCCGCATGCCGCAGGTGGATTTGGCGTTTTTGAACGGCATCTTCTTTCCCACGGAACTGGTTACGTCGTGGTACTCCACGGATCCTTCCGCGGACGGCACTAGTACGAATAGGGCTTCTTTTCGGGGTCTTTTGTTGCTCATGTTTTCTCCTGGCTGGTTGGGGTTCTTATGGGTAGTGTGTTTGGTGGTATTAAGTATAGGACCACGGAGGATAACTGTACCCTATACCCGCGACAGTCAAGTAATCGAGGAAACCCGCCCCCTCGTACCCACAATTCGCAAAACAGGGCCCCTCATGGGTGAATCCGGCCCCCGCCCGGGTACGGTTATAAAGGTGCACAATCGAGTATTTAAATGTGTTGTTCTGGCGCTCGCCGCTACCATCCCTTGCCCGGTTTCTCGCGTATACGCGGCCCCGTCGGACACGGTTTCGCTCTCCGCCGTTATCAGAACCAGCACAGGCGGTCTCGCTATAGTTACCGCCACGGTGCCCGCCGCCGCGTCAGGGGACACCTTGTCAAAGTGGGACGACTCCTATGACGTCATATCTGCGGGGGTGAACGCCAGACGGAGCATCGTCGACTCCGCGTCGGATCCCGAGGTGGGGAATCAGTGGGGTTATTCGCGTCTGGGAGGCGAATCCCTCAACGCGCACACCCAAGGCAAAGATGTGGTGGTCGCCGTTCTTGACACCGGGGTGGACGCGTCCCACCCGGAACTTGAGGGGAGGGTTCTTGAAGGCTGGGATTCCATGAATCCCCAGGGGAAAGGCACCCGTGACCCCAACGGGCACGGAACCCACGTGGCGGGCATAATAGCGGCGACCTCGAACAACGGCGTGGGCGTGGCCGGTATCGCCCCCCAGGTCAGCATACTGCCGGTGCGCGTCCTCGACTCGACCGGGAACGGGGATGACGACGAACTTGCTCTCGGGATCATATGGGCCGCGGACCAGGGGGCTGACGTTCTCAATATATCCATTGGCGGGGCGGTACCGTCGGATCTACTGGAAGGCGCTCTGGACTACGCTCTGGAGAAAGGCGCCGTAGTCGTGGTCGCTTCCGGTAACGACGCCATGGTCGGCAATAAGCCAAGTTACCCCGGAGCTTACCAACAAGTTTTGACGGTGGGGGCTACCGACTCCACGGACAAGAGGGCGGCATTTTCCAACACCGGCTCGTACGTGGACATTTCCGCCCCAGGTTCGTGGATAAGGTCCACATGGCCCGGCGGCAGGTATCAGTGGTCCTCGGGCACCTCCATGGCGACCCCGTTCGTGGCCGCCTCCGCGGCTTTGCTTATATCCGCCGGCAAAGGCAGTGGCGCGGAAGTTACCTCGCTTTTGAAGTCATCCGCCTACGATCTCGGACCTGCAGGCAGGGACGATCAGTTCGGCGAGGGTTTGGTTAACCCCCTAAGGGCCCTGGGTTTACCGGAGGTTGCCCCGCCCCAGTCCACTACCCCGTTCATGCCGTCTCTTCTGCCCCCCGGGGTCACCTTGCCGGGTTTTCCGGATATGAAAAGACCAGAGTTGCCGGGTTTTCCGGATATGAAAAGACCAGAGTTGCCGAGTTTACCGAAGTTGGAGGTACCCGTACTCAAACCTTTGCCACCTTTGGTGAAGCCCGAGTTACCGGTACTGACCAAACCTGATGCTCCGAAGTTGCCGGGGTTGAAACTACCGTCCCCCGACAATAGCACCCCGGGGGTGACGAAACCGGATCATCCCGAGGCGACCAAACCCGATGCGCAACCGGGCGCAAGCCGGCCTCCCGCGCTGAAGAACCGCAAACACGTAGTAACCGTGGAGACCACCTCTTGGCGTACGGGCAACGACATGGTCATACGTGTACGTTTGAACGGTCTACGGGCGCTCACCGCCTACGCGGAAACTTACGTCATCTACGCGGGAAAGACCTACAAGATCAGGACCGACGCCGGGTCGACCGCCGTCCTGAAAGTGCCCTACAGTAGCAGGGGTTACGTCGTATCGCTCAAAGAGTCCCCGTTCATCGACGCGACGACCGTTACGGTCGTCGCGCGGCGCCCCTAACCGCGGACATCTGACAGCGGAACTCCCGGTAGCACAGTAGCGAGGTATGTCGGACGACGCCTCCAGTATCAGCCTGGCCTCCAAGTATAGACCAACGAGTTTCTCCACCGTGGTAGGGCAGACCCACGTGGTGGAGGTCATACGCCGATCCGTGTTGAACGGGAGGGTCCCCAAACAGATACTTTTCTCCGGCAGATCCGGGTTGGGCAAAACCACCATCGCCCGCATAGTCGCCTCGTGCATAATGTGCGAGACGCCCCTGGGCGACCGCGATCGTGCCGATGCGTGCGGCAAGTGCGGGTCGTGCCTGCAGGTCATGTCGGGAACCCATCCTGACGTGGTGGAGTTCGACGCGGCCAGCCATGGCGGCAAGGACGAGATACGTCTGATAGCCGAACGATGCCAGGTGCTGCCCGTCAAGTCATCGGTCAAGATATACATAGTGGACGAGGCGCACGGACTTTCCCACCAGGGAGGGCAGGCTTTTTTGAAACTTCTCGAGCAGCCACCGGGGCACGTGATGTTCATGCTGTGCACGACCGACCCCGGCAAGATGCTCAAGACCAACAGGGGAAGGTGCGTGGAGTTCGAATTGCTGCCCCCCGTGTACGGCGATCTGGTGAAGAATCTGGAGAGGATAGCCGCACACGAATCATGGAAAGTATCCCCCGACATCCTGGACATGGTCATCGCCGCCGCCGACCCGGACCTGGGGGTGCGCGGGACGGTTATGAGTCTGGCGAAACTATCCAGCATCCTCCAGGACGACACGGTTTCCATGGAGGCGGTGTACTCCCTGCTGGGGGTGCCTTCGCCGCTGGCCCTGGCTGCGATGTACAAGGCCATCGACGACAAGGACAGGCAACAGGCCCTCAGGTCTCTTGCCGCCGCCAGAGGCGTGTACTCGGATCAGACCCTGACGCGGGACCTGGTTCGGTGGGCGACGCAGCGCGTCAAGGATTCTCTGGGCGCTTCCCGCGAGCACACCGACCGGGCCCTGTGGGAACTTGACGTCGTTTTGGGTATAGATGGTAACGGGCCCTGGCTGGACCTGGCAGTGGCGAGACTGAGCGGAAGCAACCTGAACGACCCGTCGGTCGTTCAGTCCATGCTGGATCGTGCCGAGGCGGTCTTAACCGGTTTGAACGCGACCTTGAAGGACAAAACCCCCGTGAAAGAAAAAACCCCTACCGCCCCTACTCCTTCCGCCTCCCCCGGGATGTCCGACGACATGGCGAAGATGCTGGCGGTTCTCAGCCCGGCCCACCAGGACCTGGTGAACTTGGTGAAGAAATGCAGGGTGTTCCTCTCTCCCACCCAGGCCCAAATGGTCGTACCGGACCAGATCGCGGAGGCCGTGATCCCGCATGTTCCCAAGTTGCGCGCCGCCGCGGGCAAGCTGGGTCTGACCTTGAAACTGACCAAAGATTCCAAGTACAACGGCCAATAAGATGCCAGACGGTTCCGATACTGGGGTAAACAAAAGGGAGAACAAAGTGACCTCAGAGAAACCAGATTATGCTCTCCGTATAGTGGTGGGGGGTAGCCCCGCCACGGAATCTCCGGAAGGATGCGTCCAATTCCACCTACCCGTAGACGGGTCGCACCTGGATGCGCTGGAAAAGTCGGGTTTGACCTCCGCGGACACCAAGACAAAGACCTTGGTGGTGCTCGGGGAGAATTCCCTGGCGGCCCTGCTGGTGTACTCGGCCCTGTGCGGGATGTCCTCCAGGACCCTGGATTGCGAGGCCGGCGGCACCCTGTGCCGTTTCGTGAGCGTATCGAACCCGGGCGGCCCGCAGCCCGAGGCGGCCCCGGAGGACTTGATTCTGCTCGGCGTCGACCTGGACTTTAGTGAGATGTTGGCGGGGGGAAACTTCATGCGTGTACACGCCGCAAAAAAGGTGGTCCTCACCGGCGCTTTCTCCACGAACCCGAACCTGTCGCCGGCGGAATTCCTGGAGATAGTTCAAGCCGTCATGTTGGTGGCCTCCGTCCGCCAGCGACCGGGGACCGGCAGGTATCCGTCCCTTTACGTAAGCCCGGTACCGGATCCCTCAGACGAGGAGCGCATCCGTCAGGGGGACACCTCCCTGCTCGTGGACCTGGAGGCCGCCCGCAAGGACGGGGAGAAGGTCCGCAGATCGAGCAGGACCGACGACAGGAGCGAATTGATGCCCCCGGTGGATCTCACGCCGAGGCAGAGGACGCTGCTGGCGGCCGCCGAAACCGACGTGGAAAGGACCCTGGTAAGGCTGAACTCCTATAGAAACATGGATACGGGGCTGTGGCGGTGTTCCCGCCCCGGGAACCACCGTAACGGGGACGCGAACCCGTCTTCGCACGTCGAAGACAACAAGGTGCGCTGCTACAAATGCGACCTCGAGCCCCTGGACTCCCTGAGGCTGGTCGTGGAAACCCTGGGTTTGTCCCCGGACGACGCGGCCGTCTGGCTGGCGTCCGACAAGTAATCGGTCACTCCTCGGAGCCGTTCTCGCTCTCCGATTCTGCGTCGACCAGCACCGCCCCGCCAGACAGGGCCTGGTAGACAGCGCCCACTATGCGTTCGCGCATGGCGTCGTTTCCGCGGAGAAGAGTTTTGACGGCTTCCTTGCCGACGACTGCACGGCTGGTCCCGTCCTCGAGAACCTCGCTGAGTTTGTTGCCGGTGGCGGTCTCAGTGTAGTAGGCTCCGGCCCTGGTCAGTACCCCGACCTTCTCGGCGACGTCCAGTATGGCGCCGTTGGCGTCCAGGCCTTTGCCGTAGATCAGGTCGAACTCGGCGGTCGTGTGCGGAGGCCCCAGGCGGTTTTTCTTAACCGTGGCGAGCACGGTGTGCCCCACGATATCCGATCCTTTGGCTATCTTCTTGCTCCCGGAGGTGCGCACTTCGATGCGCAAACTTGCGTAGAATTTTATCGCCTTGCCGCCCGTGGTCTCGTCCGGCGTCCCGTAGGCCGCCAGGTTCTTGCGCACCTGGTTGACCAGGATGAGCATCACATTGTTCTCGTTCGCGATACCTGCCACCCTGCGCATGAACTTGCTCATCAGCCTGGCGTGCAGACCCATGAATTGCTGGTCTATCTCCGATTCTATCTCGGCTTTCGGGGTGAGCGCCGCCACGGAGTCCACGATGATGACGTCGAACGCCCTGGACCGTATCATCTGCTCGACCATGTCTATGGCCTGCTCCCCGTTGTCCGGCTGGAACACCACGAATTTGTCAGGGTCGATTCCGACGTTGGCGCACAACTGCCGGTTGAGCCCGTGTTCCGCGTCGATGAAGCCGATGTTCCCTCCGAGTTTTTGCGCATTGGCCGCGACCGTCAAGGCCACGGTGGTCTTACCGCCTCCTTCTCCGCCGAACAATTCGACTATGCGCCCTTTGGGGAAACCTCCCGCCCCGATGGCGACGTCCAGGCTGATAACCCCCGTGGATACCACTTCTATGCTGACCTTGCTGTTGTCGTTGAGTTTCATCACGCTTCCGGGCCTGTCCTTGCTCATCTGTCCCAGAAAAGAATTTAGCGCCTCAGCCCTTTCGTCGTCGGCGTCGATCATGTTTTTGATGGTTTTTTTGTTTTTTGCCTGCGGCATGGTGTTTCTCCTGGTGTACAGTAAATTATGCTCCCCGCCCTGCCGCAGGCATACGGTTCACTCGTTGTCTTCCGGGGGCAGGAACAGGTTTTCCCCGGGGAACTCCTCGGTGTCGGTCTCGGGACCGGCTACCGGATCGTCCGCGCGGTGCGCCACGGTGCCAGAGGAGTTCTCCCACTCCTCAAACAGCCAGTCGGTGTCACCCGCGGTAGACTTGCGTACCTCTCCTTCCACGGTGAGTCCCTTGACTTCTTTGGTCTGGAAGGGGTTGGCCACTGCGAGACCCCCGTCCCTCCGTTCTTCCGCGCGTTCCTTCGTTTCCATGTCTTCCTGCATCACCGAGTTCTCGTCGGCGATGTACTCCAGGACCAGGTTGTTGATGCCTTTCGAGTACCATGAGGGGACGTTGCCTATGCTCGGTGTCACCCCGGTGGGGGGCATTGACGCCATCCAGGCGCTCTTTGCGCCGTCTCTCCTGAACCATCCGCCCGTAACGGCCCCCACGGTCCATTCCCGCCCGTCTATGTCCGTGATCTTGAGAAGTTGGAATAGTTGGGCCGCGGCCGTGGAGCGCAGTTTCCAGTTCACGTAGTTGGCCCTGACGGTGTCCGCCGCGGAGTTGAGCGCGACGAAATAGGGGTGCAGGGCATCCTCACTCTCGTCCAGTTCGCTCTTAAGCGACCCCAGAAAATGGTCTTCTTGGACGCTATCGCTCATGTATCACCTCGGCTGCCTTAACCACTACCAAGTACAGTGTGTCTTTAGGGGTGTTTGTCCTCCATTCCGAGTACCAATGCCCTGACCCCGTACAGTATCCGCAATGAAGCGTCGAGCGGGCGATGGCAAGTAAAAAAGTACAGCACGGGCTGGAGTTCCCCATGCCCGTACATCCACAGACTATCAGGTTCAGTCTGGTCGGCGCCACGGTGCATGCCGTCCCCGCGGACGGCGCGTGTCAGAGATCTCACCTGTACCTGAATGCGGCCGGGTTGTCGCCCACCATTACATCTACCGGGGAACTCGTATTTCCCTTCAAAAACTATCCCAGGATAAAGGAGATGAGTCCCCGGGTTACCCGGATCCTCGACGATTCGCTTAAAGTTTTTCAGGTACTGCTGGACGCCAACGACGAGCAGGCCACCGTATTCCACGTCGACAGGTTTTCCCAAAAGGAGGTATCCGTGTCATGGTCGCGGAACGATGTTTCACACAGCGTGAACGTCCCCGTGGAAAGCGAGTACTTGCTTTTGATGCTAGATTTGCAGTTCGTGTACTCGCCGAAGGCGCGCGCCCTTCTAGACGCCGTGCGGGTACTTCCGGTGGTTCTGGGCCGCGCCACCGAAACCCTCGAGGGTCACATACGGATATCCACCCAGGTCCCCCACCTGCTGGAAAAATCCGGGATACCACACCTTTTCAAGATCAGTCCCGGGGTCTACGGTGTCCCGGAAAACCAGCGCGACTTTCTCAAAAAAAGGAGGGACATAGCGTTCCAGGCGTCCGCGAAGCCGACCACAAAGGGGGATTCCCGTGGTTCACCGGTCTTCGGCGAAACGGTACCCGAGGCACTGTCGCCTTTGGTGCAAGAGGTGACTCCGTTGGCGGCCTATCTGGAGTCGACCGCCTCCCTGATCCTGGAGGACTCCGCCTACGGGGAGCTCACGGCATTGTTGTTGGGTCTATCCTCCCCGCCCGTCGTGGTGGTGGCCCACCCTCAATCCTGGTGGCGGTGGTACCTGTACGCCAGGTACGCGGGCTTGTCGGCGGGCCGCGTGGGGGAACAGAAGGAAGTTTTGCTGGTGGACCACCGGACATGGCAGCACGAGTATCACAGGATAGTATGCGATAGACTGATCTACGATTGCCGGGATGGCACGGCCTGGGTCGATAGCAGGTTTCACGTTGCCGCACTCAACTGCCAGCGCGTGGCGTTACTGGGCCCGGTTCCGGAGTTTGCCGACAAGTTGCGCGCCGCCTACCTGGTCCGTCCGGTCGAGTTCAGGGGATATCTGGAATCCCTGTCCACCTCCAGGCATCCGCGTGATGCGGCGGTCGAGCAGCATATAGCCGTCTATTCCAGGAGGTTCGAACCCCGTGATGACGCGGTCAGGGCGTTTCCGCTGGCCAAGAACGTCCCCGTAAGGATGTCCAGGGACCAGCAGGCGTCCTACGCCCGCGCGACCGTACCCCCGGTGGATCTGGCGCGCGTGCAGGACATCCTGGACCTGGGGGGGCCGGGGTACCTGAGTTCCAAGGCCTCTGCCGCACTACAAATGTCGGTCGCTCACGCCCGGGAAGGTTCGCCACTGGTCGCCATTACATGGAATAGGTCCGCGGCCGATCTGCTAAACTCCCTGTGCCGCAGGTCGGGCCTGCCGGTTCTCGCTTTCGCACGGGAAGACGCGGGGGGCATCGACTCCGCTAAACCGGGTAACATACTGTACTACAATACGTGTATGGACCCCGCCGATGGCTACGCACGGTTTTCGACCCTTCCTCCGGGAGGAGTCATGTACTATCTGCGCGTGAACTGCGGGCATTCCACCGCGCTGGACATCACGGCGTTTAACGGTATCCGCGCCGGGAAGGATGGTTTGTCGCGCGAGGACACGGAGTACGTGCGGAATTACCTGATGACGGACCGCTAAGCCGGCGAACCTGTTTCGTCGACCGTACGCGCCGTAATGTACCGCGACCGACGCCAAACTATACTGGTGAGAAACCTACCCTAGGAATCGCAGCCCTAGTATAACTACGCCAGATCCGCCGCCTCTTCGATGGAACGGCCCTCGGCAAGGAGGCTCTTCGCGCGGATCCACTCGGGCCAATCTGCGGCACCCTTCTTCCTGCCCTTTCCCCTAGCAGAGAGCGCGGCAGAGAGCGCCTTGTTGGACTCTTTTTTGGGACTCGTTTTCGTAGTGGCCGCTGGTTTGGTGCGCAGCGACTCTATCTCCGTTCCATAGGTGACGACCGCGGCGGTGAGCGTTTCCACTTTGGTTTGAAGATCCTCGACGTACCCCACCCGGGTCAGCAGGTCCATGGAACCATCGGCGAGCATCTTCGCCAAGTAGACACCGGCGGGCTGCTGCGAATCAACCAGGTAGACGTCCCCGCTGCTAGCGAGAGGGGTGTAGTTGTTTGATACGGTCATGTTCCCCCACTGTGCCGACGTGCCAGTCGCGCGGCCAGCATATCGGCTAAACCAGATTAAAGGTGATCAGCATGCTATTGCTACTTGTTTACCTCGATCGGTTTAAGTAAGGTGGTCGGGTCGAGAATCAGGCCTTCACCGGACGGGATCAGGGCGATCTGGATCTTGTCCGCCAGACGGTCGATGGCCTGGTACTGCAGAACAGCCGGGGTCAAAGACTGGGAGATGAGACGGTTCGCCTCGGCGACACCCTCGGCTCGGAGGATCTCGGCGTCAGCCTCACCTTTTGCGCGGGCCCGGGCCTGGTCGGCCTTGGCCAACTCCTGGGCGACCTTCTCCTTCTCACGTTTGGCGTTCTCGGTAGCTACCTGTTTCTCTTCGATTGCCGATTTGAAAGCCGGCTGAAAGTCGATGTTTTCGATCAGAAGGTCGGAGATCGTTATCGAATACGGTTCGAGGTCGGCGGCGAGTCTATCGGTCACAGCCTTGCGGATGACCTCGCGGTTGGAAATGATGTCCACGGTCGAGTATTTTGCCGTCTCGGCCTTGGCGTAGTTAGTGACACGCGGCGGAACCAGTACGCTGAACCAGTTCACGCCCACCTCGCGGAAAAGCGTCTGTACGGCATTGGCGGAGAGAGAATAGTTTATACTGATGTCTAGGAAAACGTCCTGGGTCTCCGCGCTCGCCGCAGAAACCCTCTCGAAAGTCGCCTTCTGGGTTCGTATGTTCGCCTTGGTAAGTTTTTCCCACGGGGCGATGATGTTCAGTCCTTCTCCGCGCTGACCGACGATCTCCCCGAAACGGTACACGACACCAACTTCACCGGAAGGTACGACCTGGAGCGAGTTGACACCCGTCGCGGACAGAATCAGGAAAGCGGTTACGAACATCACTACTTTCCGCGGCATCCGGAAACCTCTGGCGGACTTCCCTAAAGCCAGTGAACCCGGACCAAGAGCCAAAACTATTAAAACGAAAACTATCCAACCCATGACACACCTCCTGTGGTGTGTCCCTCACGGTCGGCCGGACCGCGGATTCGTCAAGTAGGCGCCGAACGGCAACCTAGTAGACCCGCGCCTTCATCTGGGAGTCCCTGAAGGATATCTCCCTGCTTATGGAGGCCAGGTACTGGCTCGTGGCTTCCTTGGTGGCCACTAGATGGGCGGAAAGCACCACCACCAGGGAGTGCTGCTCGAGGAGGTCCAGCACGGCGGGGTCTTCGTCCACCATGTCGTTGAGCGCCGCGCTCGTGGGTTGCTTGGCCTCGCCTGTCACACCTCTGCGTATCCTGGCCCGGGTCGCCGCCTGGGCGGATTTGAGCTGTATGCGCAGCAGGTTCTCCTGTCCGGAGATGATCCCGCAAAGTTCGACGATGCGCCCGAAATCCGCGGTCCACTTGCTGTACAGGTCGCTGAGTTGCGACGGGGTCAAGTCGCTTATTTTCTGGGGGAACTCGCCGCGTACGTTCTTCCGGTCGTGGGCGGCTTGCGTCCACAGCCCAAGATTGTTCATGAGATCTACTGCCGCCGCCCCGTTTTTGGTGCGCGAAAGAACCTGGCTTAGGTTTTTGATGCCGCTGAGGTTCAGGTCTTCGGTTGTCACTTTACACTCCTGCAGGTAACTGTGACCGTCGACCAGCGTTGCGGCATACAGGGTTCCTGTCGCACTACAGGCGCAGGTATTCCGCCAAACTACCGAATTTGTTGCCGGGGCTGGCGAGTTTACCCAGGGCGACTCGCTCTATCTGCCTCACCCGCTCGCTGGAGACTTCCAGCCTGGCGGCCAGCGCGGCGTAGGTCCAGGGTTCCTCCCCGTCGAATCCGTAGCGCAGGATTATCACCTCGCGCTCCCTTTCCTGCAGCCCGTTGAGCGCCTCCCTGACGGACAGGTTGAGTTCCTCCTGCAGTACCAGTCGCTCCCCGTCGATAACCTGGCTGTCGCCGACGCTGTCGCCGATTGTGCCGCCACCTTCCTCACCTATAGGGGCGTCCAGGCTTGTCATGTTCTGGGATACGACGAGTATGTCCTCCAGGTCCCGTATGGCCCCCAGCATTCCTTGTTTTCGTAGTTTGGCCTCGGCGAGACTCCTTTTAACCGGTCCGGGGTACTTCTTCTGCTCGTCGGTTAGTCGGTTGTACGCCCAGCGCATGCAGCGTTCGGTGAGGTCGGCTTTTATCTCGTCGAGGGTAGGTTTCCTGCCCAGAGAGTGCTCGAGCTCTCGTGCGGCTTCCGACGCCATGCGTTTAACCCGGCTCCAACTAGGTGCCAGTTTTATGTAGGTGTCTTTGCCCACCACCGCGCGTATGTGGTCGCGCACCACCCTGGCGGCGTAAGTGTGGAAGACGGGGGTCTGCTCGTGGTCGAACTTCTGGGCCGCCTGCACCAGCGCGATGTTGGCCTCCCCCATGAGGTCGGCCAGCATCTCGGCGGCCTTTTCTTTACCGAATCTCTTCTCGGCGTTCTCTTTTACGATCACCCACGCGAGTTTCCAGCACGACGCACAGATGTGTTCCAGTAGCCTGTTGGCGGCTTTGTCCAATTCCAGGGTCTTGGCAACGCTGTCCGCGGCGGCCGATTTTCGTAGTTTGTCGGCTTTTCTCGAAGTTTTCTGGTACTCTGCAACTTTCGCGGACTGTTCCTCCGCGGTGAGGGCGGGGAATTTGTCGGCGCTCCTATGAAAGGCGCTCAGCGAACCGGAATCCCCGTAGGAGGTGTGCGTGTAAGTCGGGTGGTCGCGCGGCCCCGTCGAGTCGTCACGGGCGTCCGGGGACGCGTCAGAGAACAATTTTTTAAGCCCCACGCATGTCCATTGTCCGCGCATCCGGACCGTATTCACCTATTGGTACGGAAACCTCCATACGCTTGACGGTCGCCCGCGGGCGCTAACGGTAGTACGGACAGAACACAAAAAGGAGGCCCTCCTGTGGCCAGAATACCAAGAACAACGGGCACCACGCCCAACACCGACCCGAATTTCGCCCAAGCCAAAGCTGAGTTCATGAAAGAACTCAAAAAACTGCCCAATGTCACTTTTTTGACGAAAAAGCAGAGCAAGGCCGTGTTCGACAACATGGAGTTCCCGCACGGTGGGTGCATAGCCATACCAAAAACGAAGAACTCCGCGAAGAATAAAGCGGCGAAGAAGCGCAAGCCCGCGAAGAAAGCCAAGAAGTAGTATGTCGACCATCATCTCGACGCTTATTGCGCTCGAACCGGTGGCTCCCCCACCGCGTACGGGCATATTGAAGTCCGTGTCGCAGTTGCTTCTTTTCGCCGGCGTTGCGACTATCTGCGTGGCTTTCCCGCCACTACGCAAAAAGTTCGTCGACGCCGCGCATAGCGTGCGGAACTTTTTCTACGAACCGGCGCAAATACTTCCGCGACCGGAGCAGCAGAGCGCAGAGAAAAACACGCGCCGCGAGATCGACGAGTTCGACATGGACCTGTTCAACTGAACAGGCCCGCAACAGTTACGTCCCAGTACAGCCAGCCGGCTGTCACTGGGACGTGCTCATTTGTGGGCGGCGGCCAGGGCGTATATGCTCTCTACGAGGAATGCGCGAGAACGTCGTAAGTCGTCACCAGTCGCGCAGTTCTCCAGGGCGCCGGAGTACTCGGTCCAGAGTCGGGGGTTCACGGAGTTTTGGGCGAAGGATTCTATTACTTTTTTGTTCTCCGAGAACTCCTCGGCGCACCACGCAGGTAGTTCTTCCCCGTAACCCTCCAGGGCCCGCACCTGGCCAAAGACGTTTTCGCTGTAGGTCTGCTCCTCGTTGACTATCTTTCTCGATGGACTCTCCTCGCCCGTGGCCCCTACCACGAATACGCCCGAAAGCGCGAGCAGTACGGCGACCCCGATCACCAAAGGAGGGTGCTGAATAGACATACTATAACTTTTGGTGCGCCGCGACTTTGGCCAAATACCGCCCCTATCCGTGCCTCAGTTGTAGTAGTTCACGCCCCCGCGAATTTGCCACAAGTTGACCAGCCTGGGGGTGGGGTTCCCCGTTTGAACGAAGTTGTCGGTATCCATGTCGTAGACGTACAGGGGGTTCCGTCTGGGCACGCCCCCTTCGTTTACCGGCTCTATCTCGACTATCTCGCTGATGAGCCTTCTGCCGAGGGGACCTTTGCCCATCTGCACCACCAAGGAGAAGGCCTGGGATACCTGTTCCCTTGCGACCGGTTCGTTGATGCCCGCCTCCATGGTGTAGGTTACAAGTTGTCGTACGGCCTGTGCCGCGCTATCGGCGTGGATGGTGGTGCATGATCCCTCGTGCCCGGAGTTGGCCGCTTTCACCAGAGCGTAAGCTTCCTTGCCCCTGACCTCCCCTATCCAGATACGGTCAGCCCTCATCCGTAGGGCTTCACGTACCAGATCCTCAACGGTGACATAGCACAGCGACCTACCGGATTCGTCCTGTTTCCGGTAGGTCATCAGACTAACGGAATTTTGCACCCGGTCGGCTATGTGGAGTTCGTCTATCTCCTCGATGGTGATTACCCTGTGGCTGGGGTCTATGCCGCCGGCCCCGCAGGACAATGCCCGCATCAGCGTAGTTTTGCCGACCCCGGACCCGCCGGATATCAATATGTTGGACCGCCCTTTTACCGCCTGAACCAGGAGGTTCTGCATGGCCGGACTCAGAAGCCTCCTGCCGACCATGGCGTCCAAGGTTATGGGCACCTCCGGCTGTTTCCGCATGGTTACCACCGGCCCGCTGCGCGAGACGTCAGTGGTGGCGACATGTATCGACCCGTACACGGAGGTCTTGGCTGCGTTGAAGCTGCCCTCTATCACTCCCGTAACCGTGCGGAGATTCTCGTCGAACGTGTCGTTGCTGTTGATGAACATCGTCAAGAACCCGTGGAGCCATTTGACGTAGGTATCGTTGTCGGGGAATACGTTCGTCATGTGTTTGACCCCGTTGTTGTCCGTGTAGAAAAGACGGTCGTAGCGATTGATCAGGATCTGGTTGACCTCGGGGGATACGAGGAGGTCGTATAGTATCGTCTCTGCCTGCATGGTAGGAGAGGAGGAGAATACGTCGCCTAGGGACGGATTTGACTGGTCGATAGCCATAGTGGTAGTAGTTTGCTACTGTCCCGCTTCGTCCGGCAATGTCTCATAGCCTCCCGGACGCCAAAAAACGGCCTCGCACTGGTGTGCGAGGCCGCCTTTCGTCAGGATTCCAGTAGTTCGGACAAGTCCGCCAACCAGGCACCGTTCCCGTTGATTCGGGATTGCATGATCGCCCAGAAGTCGTCCAAGGTTCCTTTGCTGGCGCAAAGTAGTGCCTGCGGCACCAGATGATCCATGTCGCTTTCTAGACCAATGTCTTTAAGGGCTTTACGGATCTGGGTTTCCTCGGCTTTGTTCACCGATTCCAGGGGAATACCCGCCAACAGGCATATTTTACGCATCTGCGGCAGCGTCAGGTCCGAGACCTTAGTCGGGCCGTACTTTGCGGGGTTGCACTCAATTCTGGTGACGAAATTCGCCAGCTCATAGTTGAAGCGCTGTTTCCCTGCTTCGTTGACCGCGTCCAGTTCGGCTGCTGCCCGTAACTTGTTGAAGTTGTGCTCGTCCAGCCAGTAGGCCTTGTCGCACTGCTTTAACACGTGTCCTGCCTCGCTTTCGCGGGTCAGGGAGCGTACGGCCTTTACGGCGTCTGCTCGGGCGATGTCCAACAGGTCGAATGCCTCCACTACTTGCGAGAGGAAAACGAGGTCTGCGCTGATAAGCCTAACGCTGTTGATACGCTTGGCTCGGCACAGGCCCCAGACACCGCTCACTACCGAGTAGGTCATCTGACGCTTATGGTCCGCGTAGGTACGGGATACGAAACGTTCCACGGTGTCCTTGTCGGGGGCGTGGTACATTACGGCGCTCAGGGCCTTGGCCAGGTCCCTTTTGTTGTCGTCGGTCGGGGCGTATCCCGGGGGTATACGCTTTCCTTCGGTTTCGCCCGGTTTGCAAACCTCGGAGTAGGGGTACACCGTATCGCTCTTGCCGAGCGAGTGTGCCAACCACGTACCGAGTACCGCGATTATGTCCGTTACGAACGCAGGATTTACGCTAAGTTCGGCGGAAAGTTTCGAGGCCAGTTTGGTGTACGGTTCGCCGCGTGTGATGGAGTTCACCACGGTGGTTACGTGTTTAACCGTTACGTTTTGAGGGGTGCTGGCCCCGGCCAGATGGCTCCTCAGGGCGTCTATGGCCGATGTCTCGTCCACAGGGCTGGTCGTTACTAGGCGTTGCATAGTTGCCTCCAGTTGTCTAGGTTTACGTGTTCGGGGAAGGAAAACTGGGTGTTGCCGTTTTGGCCGCATCCCGCTCTAACCGACCAGAACGTCGCGGATTCGGGAGATGTCTCCCAAACGACGATGTCGGATACGGAGAAGTTTTTGCGTATCTCGTCGAACCTGGTAAAGTTTTCCGGGGACAACGCATCCAGGCCGCCTCCGTACAGGAAGAGGTAGGATCCGTTATCCGGAAGGTTCAAGGTGCGCGTCAAAGTCTCCACTGAGGGTACGACTTTTGTCACCGAGTGCAGCATGCGCATGGAGTTTCCTGTCGTTCGCACGTACAGGCGTTCACGCTCTCGCGTCAAAACGATGTTGCTCCAGCGTCCGCTACGGACGGGCAGGTGGTGTTTGGAGACCAGGTCGTAGGCAGCCCGTGCGTTCACGACGGGACTTCTTTCGAACAAGTGCACCAGTTTTACCGCCATTTCCCGCAGTTTTTTGGATGTTGCGTCCAGACTTTCGTAAGGAGCCTCCACTAGATCGACGAGGTTGGCGGGCTGATCGTCCCCCCACTTGTCACTGAAAAGTTCTTTCAAATTGGTCATGAAGACCTCTCTTTCGGGTTGTATGTTACCTCTAAACTGTTGACGCAGGACCCGTCCAGACAATTTACCCCTAGTACGCCCCCGGATACAGGCAGTTTATCGTTTCCGCCTCGGCACCGCAAAGTTTGACGGTGGATACGGCCGTCAGGCACATGAAGTTCGAGTAGGATTCCCCGTAAAGAGTTCCCAGAAAGGACAGGTTTTTGATGGCGTAAGGGACGGAGACGGTCAACTGCCTTTTTTCCTGGTCTGCCTGCACCTGAACTTTTAGCCCGCACTTCGGGTCTGATTTCGTCAGGCTCCCGCTTGCGGTGTTCATGTCGTAGAGTTTTTGCGCCATGTCCAGAGCGGTGCAGTCTTCCGAGCATTTAACGTTGGCGTCCTTGTTGTCCGGACTCATCTTGAACCTACCGCTTTCCGGGTCTATTGCCGTCGCGGCCGCCCGCGCTGCGGCGTCCGCGACGGTTGTGGCTTTGCGATTTTCCATCATGATGCCTGCAAAATCTGCGGCCAGGGTAAGGGAGAACAAGGTTAAAGGCAGGGTTAGGGCCACGAAGAACAGGAAACTGCTGCCGCCGTAAATCCGGGTTTTATTATTCACGGTACACCTCGCATAAAACCGTGCTTTCGACCTCGACCGAGTCCAGTAGTGAAGACACGGTCAGACCGAATCCTCCCTCGTTCCTTGATATTCCCGGCACCAGCATGTTCAGCATCTTGGCCTTCACCCGCACCCGGACGTAGGGGAATTCTTTTGTGCAGACCGTCGAGCTTCTGCCGGACACCACGCTGTTGGCGGCCGGGACCAGGGTGACAGTAACCTCGTCTATCTCCGCCCCCATGGACTCCCACGGGGCCGCACGGCACAGGCTTTGGAAGATCAGGCTATCCGCCTGGTTCTGCCCCGTTGTCTGCGTTGCCTGGGTGCAGGGTCCGGTGTACTTGGTCGCATTCCCGATGGTGCCGCTCCGCGCACCGATGGTAGCCGCCGCGGCGGCGGCGCTTTGGAGGCTGGTTTTGACGAACACGGCTTTCCCGGTATCCATGGTTATGAACAGTAAAAGCACGGCAAAGGGGAGGGTCAGGACGAACTCTAGAATCGAACTACCCCGCCCGCCCGCGTTCGACCGCAACATCTCAGTTCAAACCCGACAAGGCGGCGATCACGGGGATCCCGGCCAGTATGAATATTAGCGGCAGGAAGTGCAGGGCGAAAGACACCACCAGGGTGGTTGGCAATTTTTTCGCCGCGGACCTCTGTTGTTGGTAACGCAATTCACGCAAAGTTTCGACCTGGGACTTCATGTTTCTGCTGGCGGTCGCGCCTTCGATCACCGCGGCCCTGAGCGCCGAGACGAATTCGCGCCCTTCCAGGGTGCCTAGACGCGCGGCACACCGCTCGAACGCCTCGTTTTCACTCATAGTTCTCGTGGTGAGGGCGGTCACTAGTTCCCGCATCTCCAGGGACACGACCCCGCTCACCTTGCCGACCGTCTGGCGGCATGCCTGCACCACCGACAGGGACTCCATGTACATTAAAAGTATGTCGGCGAATTCAGGTAGTTCCCTGAGCACATCCTGACGCTTCTCCTTGGCCGTCCTGCGAACTTTGTCCCACGGCCATATCATAACGGCCCCGCCCACTAGCAGAAGGACCAGGCTCGCGAGTCCGGAGAAGACCGGAGCGTACGACAGGGCGGCCAAGGTCGCCCCAATCACCAGAGCAGCGGCCTGCACCGAAAGGTACACCTCCAGGCTGCCGATGAACAGTCCAGTGAACTCCAGGTCCTTGCGAAGTGACTCGCTGAAACGGCCGCCGCCGGCCACCCCTGCGGCGGATTTCGTTTCGTAGAATATCCGCGCTACGGGTTGAAGGACTTTCCCGACCCCGTCCACAGGGTCCCGGGAATATGTTTCCCAGAGGTTTTCGCGTTCAAACTCTCGGGCCCGGGTGAGGGTGTACACCGCCACGGAGTAGATCACGACGAGGAGCACTATGGTGACTATCATTCCAGACCCGTCCTCGCCCTGCTGAATACGCCCAAGGTTCGTTTGACGCCCCAAAGATAGTTCGCGGCCGCCAATCCCACCATCAGCAGGGATCCCGGCGTTGAGTAGGCCTCCGGGGAATTGCTCAGGAGCGTGAAAGCTATCAGGCCTGTCACCACACTGACCCCCACAAACTGCGCCTTGGCCTCCGCCACCTCCGCCAGGGCCTCGGCGGCGAGCTCAATACGGCGTTTGGCGGAGTTTTCTGCCTGCCTGAGAACGGGGACGAGCTGGGCGCCCTGGGCATCGTTGACTTCCAGTGCGGCGACAAGGAGTTTTGTCGCCGCTCCCGGGTAGCGTTCCGCCAGGGGCCGCATCGCCTCGCCGAGTCCCATCGTTCCGACCATGGAATTCAGGCAGGAGAGTATGTCCGTGCGCAGCGGGTCGTCTACGGCGCCCGCGGCCCTGCTGAGTGCTATGTTTGGGGGGTTTCCGTTCTCCAGGTAGCTTACGGTCAGCCTGAGTACGTTTAGGACCTGGGCGCCCCCCTTGGCCTGCCTGCGCTTCTTGCTGTAGTTGTCTATGATCAGCACCGCTCCGACGCTCAGGGGAATGCTCACCAAAGCGGTTACCGTACTCGCACCCAACAATAGACCCAGGGTGGAAGATACGCCTATGTATATGAGCAGGAAAGCGATCACCAGCATTTGGGTGTCGCCCAGATCGCTGACACGTTTACGAATGTCCTGCAACGGGCCGCCTTTGTGGCCGATTCTTTCTCTGCGCGTTTCCTCGCGCATCTTCAGGTCCTCTCTGGCCAGATAGGTCATGCGTCGCAGAGCGACAAGGGAACGGAGCCATTCCCCGGCAAAGAATATCGCCCCAAACAAGCTGGCTCCCGCAAGTATCTTCAACAGGGTCATGCCAACCACTCCGTCTTGCCGTACTGCATCAACCTTTTGCCCAGGGGCGTGTCCGTGCCCACGGGGACCCTGGTAAACTCCGGCACCCCGTCGGTGTCCTGTTCGCCGACAAAAATCGGGGATACTTCCAGCATGTCGCAGGTGTAGTCCACGTCCCCGATGGCCGATACGTTGGATATGTACCGCAACCCTTGCCGTCCCCTGTTTACTTGCAGTACCACGTCGAACGACCCGGCTATGCTTCTCAGCACGCTAACCGCGTCACCTGACCTCACTTGCCGTATCAGGGCCGGGAGTCGTTCGTTCACCGCGCTCCTAACGTCGTTGGCGTGGATGGTGGTCATGGTGCCCTCGTGCCCGGTACTTGCGGCGTCCAGCATCACCGTGGCACCGAGACCTTCCCTTATCTCCCCCACGATGATGCGGTCGGGTCGCATGCGAAGGGTGTTGCGTAGCAGGTCGGCCAGGGTTACCGCTATCGCATCGTCCATGCTGGCCGCCTCTTTAGTTTGCAGGCTTACCACGTGTTTGTTGGCAAGTTTAAGTTCGAACGCGTCTTCTATGGTTATGACGCGCTCCGTATCAGGTATGAAGTTGGACAGTATGTTTATTATGGTGGTTTTGCCAGTACCGGTCCCGCCGGACACCAGGATACCCGCTTTGCATTGTACGCAGTCGCGCAGGAAGTCTGCGACGTCCTTGCTTAAGGACTGGACGTTCAACAGGTCGTCGAGGTCGAGAAGTTTGCGGAATTTGCGAATAGTGATCGACAACCCGCCCTTCACCACCGAACCGTAGGCCACGGTTAGTCGCGCCCCGGGCAGTTCCGCACTCACAAGCGGGATCGAGTTGCTCACCGCCCTGCTGGAGACTTTTTGGGCAAGTACGCGGGCTATGCTCGAAGCGTGCTCGGGATTTTTGAAGGAGATGCGGGTTTCCATGAGTGTGCCCCCCACTTCGACGCTTACGACGTCCCAGCGGTCTACCAGTATCTCGTCTATCGAACCGTCGCGGTACAGGGGTCCGAGCACGCTTACGCCGCAAAGTTCGTCGCACACCACCGATATGACCTGGGTTATGTCCGCGTCCCTGCCAAGGTTGACTTTACGGAAAGCCAGCACCGGTCTTAGGGCCTGGGTAAGCACCTGCAGTTGGTTCGTATGCACCGAACTGTCCTGGGTTATGACCATGGCGTTCGCGATTTTTTGCAGACCGCCTTCCTGACTTATCACGCTCAGCACCTCTTCGACTTTTGGCCACAGAGAGGGATTCACGTAGTACCGGGAGTCGTCGAACTTGTGAGGGGTTTTCTTGTCTTCGTTCCTCTCGGTAATCTTCGTTTCCGGTGCCGACACGTGGCTCCGTAACCGCACCGTCTGCTTGGGAATTTCGGCCTGCTCGCTTTGGTTATTCTCGTCGGGGAACATGTCCGCGAGGCTGTCGGGGGCCTGGGCGGTCTCCTCGTCGGGGAACATGTCCGCGAGGCTGTCGGGAGCCTGGGCGGTCTCCTCGTCGGAGAACACGTCCGCGAGGCTGTCGGAGGTCTGGGCGGTCTCCTCGTCGGAGAACACGTCCGCGAGGCTGTCGGAGGTCTGGTCGGTCTCCTCGTCGGAGAACACGTCCGCGAGGCTCCGGTCATCGCCACGTTCAAAGAACTCCTTTCCCGCCGGTTTGCCGCGGGATAGGTCAGGATTTATGTCTTCTAGCGGCATACTAGCCTCTCCTGAATATCTTTCGCCACAGACCGGACGGCTCTTCCTGGATCTCTCCTTCGAGCAGGCAAGGCTCCCCGGTGGCTTTGTAAAGTATCGATGCTATGGCCGCGTTGATCGCGGCCACCCCGTGGACGTTCTGCTTTGTGACCACCAGTTCGTTGCGGTTGTTGGCAAGCTTCCAAGCCGGGGTCTCCGGTATGGCGCCAAGGTACTCCCACCTGGCAAGGGATCGCTGCACCTCCAATTCGTCACATCCTATGTTCTCTTCGGCCCTGTTGAGAACGATCCCGATCCTGTCCTCGGCTATGCCGCCGCGCCTGCTGCGCGGGTCGGCAACCACCGCGGCCCTCAACCAGTTGTCCGTGTCGTGTATGGTGGCCATGTTGGGGGTTACTGGTACCACGATGTAGTCGGCGTTGGGTATGGAGAAATTTTCGAACATCTGGTGGTACTTTTCGGCCACAGGGGTGTCTATGAATATGTAGTCGTAATGGTGCTTCAGCAGACCGAGAACCTGGTTGTATAGTTCCGGGGTGAGGTTTGCCGGGTTTCCTTCATCTACGGTCGCCGGCCCCAGGAGCACCGATAGGTTGTACTCGGGTTTGTGGGCCAACCCTTGCTGTATGTACTCCTTGGTGAGCAGTGCGGGATTGTTGGTGATGGTGTGGATGTTCGGTACGTATACGGACAGGTATTTTCCCGCATCCGCCTGCTGGAAGTTGCTGTCGATCACGCATACCGTTTTCCCGACCACGCTCGCACGCATACCCATGTAGGCGGCAAGGTTCAAAGTAAGCGACGATTTGCCGGTGCCTCCCTTGGCTACGGCCACCGTTATTACGTACCCTCTCCGCCCGGTTTGCGCCGGCGCGGAGGTGTATCCCGTCCGCAGCACCGGGCCGGATCGAACCGGCGGAGATACTGTGGGCAGGCTCGGGGTGTTGGACACCGTGTTGAACAAGGAGGGTCTTTTGTTCGGGCTGGGTACCACTGGTGCCACCGTGGGCACTTGATGCGAATGTGCCGGCGCCCCCACGGGCACCACAGGTTCGCTTTGTCGGGTTTTTATGGTTTCACCCACGGGCGCCGGGGATGCCGTCGAGGGTCGCCTATCGGCCTCGCTATTCCGTGTCGTCGCGGGTCCCCAGCTTCCGGAGAACTTGGGTTTTTTATCGGCCTCGGGTTCTTTAGCCTGCTCGGGGAGTTTCTCCGGTTTTTGGGGGGCAGGCGGCCGCGCGGGCGAGCTCTTCACGACCGCCTTATCCGGGTTAAGGGAGTACCCTAGACTGTTGACCGCGTAGAGTATCTTGGCCGCGGTAAGCGGGACGCTGAGTACATGCGCCGTAGGAGGGGCGAGGTTGATCCCACCAACGACCGATGTTACGACGATCACCTTGAACTTGTTGTTGGCCAGTTTCAATACGATCATGGCCAGGGAAAGGTTCTTGTGGTTGTCTTCCGTTTTGTCTCCCACCATGAATACCACGTCGTCGCGGTCCCATTCCTGTTTATGCTGATCTATGACCCTCAAAAGTTCCGCGGTGGAGCCGACTGCTATGACCTCCTTAAATACCCCAAGGTTCTTGGCGTCCGCGGCCGCCTCAGGCAGTCCGGATACCACCAGGACCGGAGAGGATGACTGGGGAGCGTTCATTGGGTATCTATTTGACGCGTTCAGCGCGTCCTTTCGCACTGAGGGGTTGTGGTATCAGGGCAGAGAATACCGTAAAGATCTACGCTAACAGGGGAAGTGTACGTACCGCTAGGCGACCGGGTGGACAGGGTCAAAACACCTCCTATGTCGCTGGCTATGTACTTGGCCACGTCGCTGGCGGGGACCCTCAGTATGTAGGTGCCGCCGATCGGGTCGGCGGAGATGTAGTCCGCTAGTTTCAGGTCCGGGTTGCCGAGCTGTTCCGCCGCTATGGAGTCCAGCTGGGAACTTTCCAGGGTTACCGCGACCACCTCCACGCCTTGTCCGAGAAGGATGGTCAGCCCGTCATTGCGGGAAACGTAGATGTCCACTTTGTCCCCGGATTTCACGGTGGCGGCGACGGCGCGCACCGCCTGGGCTCTTACGGCCACTAGTCTTTCATTCGGTCCGAGGTTTTCGGTCTCGGTGAGCATGGTTGAGCGTATCTGTTGGCCTTTGTACACGGGATGGGAGTACAGCATCCCCGACATCGAGTCCAGCATTTGTACCGCCTCCTCGGCGCTGGCCGCGGAAAAGGTGTCCGCTTCCACGTACCTCTCATCCATTTCTATCGCGCCGTAGTTGCTATTGGCTACGGATATTCCCCGGGGGATGTTTTCATTCGCGACGATGACGTGTACGTAAGTGGCGCTGCCGCCCAGGTTCAAGGTGAACAGGGTCAGTACGGCAACTGCCGCAAACAATACGGCCAGGACACGGAATACTCGGGACTCCCCGCTTTTTACTTTTTTTGCTTTTTTCCCGGACTTCTTACCCGAGCCAAGGGGCACCCCCGCTAAGGGCGCTCTTGGCAACTGTTTGTATGGATCGTTCATGCTGGTGTCTCCGCGGTACACTAACAGTGTCGGAACACGCGAACGCTATCAACTGCGGGCGCACAGGCATATGCGGGCTCTTCTGGCGCCCTGACGTCGGAAAAGAAGGTTACCTGTTGCGGGCGAGGGCCGCCAGATAGTCGTCGCCGACCTCTCCCAGCAGGGCGGGTTCGGTCAGGAACTGGACGGGGGCCGACTCCGTGTAGTCCGTTTTGGCGTCCAATCGCGCTATGCAGTAGCCGGTGGGCATCTCACCCAGGTAGCGCCATTCACGCAGGTTCTGCCCGACCTGGGTCATCCAGTTCAAAAGGGCGAACGCCTTGTCGCGGTCTTCCTTGGCGCGGACCTTGTGTATGAACACGTTGTTCATGTTCGCGGTCACGGCATCAGGCAGGCTGGAGGGCTGCTGGGCGACGGCGATCAGCCTCAGACCGAGTGCACGCACTCGCCTGAACATTCCTTCGTACAGGGCCGTACGGGTGGACTGCGAGTAGGTGTCCTCGTTACCGGAAGACTCACCGAACAGTTCATGGGACTCTTCCATGACCACAAAGCATCCCGGACCTTTTCCGTCGTGATCGAACACGCCCTTGCCGTAATGCAAGCCGTAGCGATAGATAGCCAGCATGACCGACCCTAGTATGAGTCTGCGCGCCTCGAAATCCAGACCGTCCGTCTCCACAACGCTCACCAGACCCTGGTCGGGGTTTATGAGATCGGGCACGGAGAGGCCCAGTCGGGTGTTCAAATCGGGATCGTGGCCCAGGAGTTGGCTGTACTGGCCGTTTGGCGCGAAGTACTGCACGCGTCTCCACAGGGATTGTAGGCGGTCGCGCATCTGTTGTCCCATTAGCCGCGCACCCTCCACGGTGGCGGCCTTCTCTATGGCCGATGCCACCAGCACGGCCAGGTGCCCGATCCCTACCGTGCGACTCAACGGCGCGTAGGTGAAAACGTTCGCCGTCTGCTTACCGGTGTGGTCGGCGACTATCGCACTCGCGGGGATCTGGTCCCTGGGTATGCGCGGCAGGACCACCGCGTTTCGGAGTATCATGCCCGTGGCCTCGTCCACCACCTCAGGTCGTAGGATGTAGTCCTCCAATCGGTTGGCGGTGTAGAGTTCGGTGAGGAATTCGGCGATCAGGGAGCGACCGAACTCACCGAGGTTGAAACTTGCCGTGAAATTGTCCGCCTGGGCGTTCAGCCATTCGCCGGCACCCATTCCGTCTGCCGGGACTTCGAGGGGGTTCCAGCGGAAGGCGCCCAATTCCGGCTTGAGCACGGAGTAGAACCTGAATCTACCCGAGTTCACCAGTTCGGGCATGCTGGCGAGATGGCGCATGTTGCGCATCCAGTCGAGAGCAAGTATGGAGGCGTGGACGACGCGTTCGGTGGAGTTCGGATTTTCGATGGTGGGTAGTGTGACGATTCGGCGCCGCACCTTTACGGCTTCGCACAGCATGCGCATAAGGGTTGTGGTTTTTCCGGATCCGGTAACTCCCGCGATCAGGGTGTGGGTCATCTCGTCGATGTCCACGCCGAACCGTATGTCGCTCACCACGCCGCGTTCCCCGTTGAGAATGTAGCCCAGGGACAGGTCCCTGTTTTGGCGATCCATCGGCATGCGTAGTACGGGCATGGAGTCGTGCACTGCCAGCATGCCGGGACCCTCCACCACCGGCGGGTGGGTCAGTGCCGCCGCCTCGGTGGGGGTGAGGTAGCTGGAGTAGAGAAACGGTTCTATGAGTTCGGTCGCGGGCTCGCGCCTTCGGTAACTGGTCAGTGAACGCGCGTGCTCTAGCAGGCGTTTGCGTTCATCGTCCTGGAAGTCGACTATGGTGTGGAAGGGCGACGGCAACTGGTCTGAGGCACCGCCGGCTCCCCAGAAAGCGCTCTTGAGCAAACCCGCCGCGCCCAGGAGAGTATTTCGGTCCGGGCACACCAGGTACATCTGGTAGAGAAAGGCGCCGGACTTGATGCCCTCGCTGTAACGTCGCGATTGCGCCTCTAGGAGATCGCCGATGTACTGCTTGGCCGAGTCGAAGGTGTTGCGGCTTACCGATACCCCGAAGTTGGGGGCCACGGCCATAGATCCAGAGGCGCCGACGCTGCGGTTGAGACCTATGGCGTAGGCACTGGAGAAGTCCTCGCTGGAACTGGTGCCGCGACTTGTGCCGGACGTGTTGGTGAGGGATGTGCCGGAGGACGAAGACTGGCTCATGCTTAACGCGTTGGAGTTGTTTTGCCCTGCGGCGGTGCTGCTGCTGATTCCGCTGGAAACCCCGCTCGTTGTACTAGTACCGGCGGTCTCGGCGACGCTGTTGGTTACGCTCGTGGCAATGCTGTGGCTGGTGCCCACGGTCTGGCTGGTGCCCACGGTTTGACTGACGCCCACCCCGTGACTGGTCCCCACGCTCTGGCTGGTGCCGACCCCGTGACTGGTCCCCACGCTCTGGCTGGTGCCGACCCCGTGACTGGTCCCCACGCTCTGGCTGGTGCCGACCCCGTGACTGGATCCGACCGTGGCGGATGTGCCGAGGCTATGGCTAACCCCCGCGGAGTTGGTGGCAGTCGCCGTGGTGGACTGCCCTACGCTGGCGCTGGAGCCCGAGGATACCCCGGAACTACTGCTGCTACCGGAAGATCTGCTGCTGCCGCTGGTCGCGCCCGTGGATTCCGAGTTGTTCCATCCGTTAGTGGAACCGGAATTTTGGCCGCCGGATATCACACCGGGTATGCCGCCGCCCACGTTGGAACCGTCGGTCGTTCCTGCGCTCGTGCCGGTTCCTATCGTCGCCGAACTACCTTGGGAGGTCCCCGAGGACGAGCTGGTACCGGAAGACGAGTTGGTACCGGTGGACACGGAACTGCCCGTGCTGGTCCCCCGGCTCGCCGAAAGAGAGGTCGACGAGTCGACCCCGTTGGTTTCGCTTTGGGAGTTGCTGGAGTTCACTCCCCAGTTCTCGCTTTGGGAGTTGCTGGAGTTCACTCCCCAGTTCTCGCTGACAGAGTTGCTGGAGTTCACTCCCCAGTTCTCGCTGACGGTACTGCTGGAGTTCACTCCCCAGTTCTCGCTGATGGTGCTGCTCTGGCTGACGGTGCTGCTCTGGCTGACCCCCGTCGTCTCGGTTACGCCGGTACTCACGCCCACGGTCTTGCTCTGGCTCACGGTATCGCTGGAGTTTATCCCCGAGTTTTCCCCTACGGTGTTGGTTAGACTCGTGCCCGCCGTCTCCGTGCTCGACGAACCGTTGGTGTTGCTGTGGTTTATACCGGACGCCACCGACTGGTTCACTCCCTCCTGGTAGCCGTCGCTGTGGCCGGTGGAGTGCCCGTACGTGGTGTTGTTGCTGTCGGCGTGGTTGGTGCCCATAACCAGGGGGAAGGCTATCCCCGCGCTGACCGCGCGCACTCCGCTGGTCTCGCTGCGCACATCCGTGAGTTTTTGGTTGATGTTGCGCCACGCCCCGGTGATCTCGGCGGGGCTCAGGGGTACCGTTATGAGGCTAAGCATGAAGGACTTGTCGCTCATGCCTCTCACGAAGGATTCTAGCTGGTTGTTGGTGCTTTCGATGTCGGTTTTGTTGCCGTCCAGCAAACTGGACGTACCCACGCTTCCGCTGGTGGGCAGGGGTCTGCCGCGCGCCATGGCCAGATGGCCCCACTCCTGCTGGTACCTTGCCAGCACCTCGCCTTCCTCCACGCTGAGCGGCTTGTACATAAGTTGCTGGTAAGTTCCCGATAGTTGGAAGTCCAGCACCGAGTAGGCTTCGTCCGCCGATCGCTGCGCCTGCTCCGGGGTCAGTCCGATGCCCTGCACCCCGTAGGCGAATATCAAGGGAAGGCTGGGGCTTTTGGCGATGATGTTGGAGAACAGCACCCCGCGTTCTCGCAGGGCCACTAGGACGTCGCGCTGCTGCTCGAATACCAGGTTCGGTCCGCTCAGACCGGTCGCTTGGCGCAGGTAACGCGGTACCCGTGTCAGTCGTATCAGGCGGGTCGCCTTGAAGAAAACTTGGCTGTAGACTTTTTCCCCCGGGTTGCGTTGGCTGAGTTCGAACATGAAGTAGCGTACCTCGCTGGGGGTTTCCGGTTCGTAACTGCGCCAGGACCGGTGCACGATAAGGTCGTCGTAATCGATCTCGTTGTACAGCGGTGCCCCGCTCGGGCGCGTACCACCGCTCCAGCGTAGGTCGGGGCGTCGCAGGACTCTGGTGTCGGTTCCGGGATAGTTCAGTTGAGGGTAGGCGCTGGTCAGCAAAGGCATAAAGCACACCGTTGTCGCCGCGGCACTACCCGCAATATCGCGACTGGTATACTAGGCGTTAGTTCTGCAAACCGTCCTGTCTCGACCAGAGCGCCACCGCTTCTTGGTCGTCCATGGTGGATCGGTGCAGGGTGCGTATGCCGAGGATCTCTTTGACGAAAACTACTGCCGGTAGTACCACCGTCGCCAGGAATATGGAAGGCATAACGCTGTTGAGAAGCCCGCCCAGCTCGCCGCCTTCCGCGGAGGACCAGTTGGGCAGGATGTGCAGGACACCGGCCACGAGCGTACCGGGTATCAATATCACTCCGAATATGTAATGCCGCACCTTTTCCAGGAGTTCGCGTCTCAGGTTCACGTAAAACAGGGTAGCCAGCGCCCCCACCACGGAGACCACGGCCACCGAGAACAGCATGAACTTACCGCCGCCCGAGGCGTAAGGTATTCCTTCGGTCAGTTTTTCCGTCACTCCGCAGAACAGGGCTATCAGTATGAACTGGTTGACGTATTTCAATACCAGCGTCGCCCGGGTGGATCTTCCGCGCAGGCCCTCGAACTGTCTCATCGTGTTCACCTTGGACGTCAGTATGCTGGGTATGCTGGGTTTCTCCGCGGGCTCCGCGTACTGCGGCGTGCTGGTGTAGAGGGCGTTGTTGCTTCTATCGTAGGGCATGTGGTTGTGGTCGAGACCCGTGGGGTTGTCTATGCCGACGCCACCGCGCAGGGGCGCGCCGTCGGACCATGCCCCGTTCACAGCCCGCGCCCCACGACGGGCTTGGTGCCCAGTCTCTTGACTTCGTCGACTTCCAGCAGCGCGAACCACAGCAAACTTACGGCGGACACGGCGAGCATGAAGCCCACGACGGTGAACGCGCGGTCGGCGATCACCGTCAAGCCGTTAACAATGGTGAACACGCCGTTGGTCAGATTTTGGGTCAGATTTTGCATGAAGACTACAGTTGCCGCCCGCGCCTAGTCGGCAACAGCGATCCGCCGGCCGCGACCCCGGATGACCCGGGTCGCGCGGCGCTCAGTTTCCGTTCGGGTCGTAAAGCAGGGTTGCGACACGCTCGAACTCCGTGGAATGCAGGCCGCCGAGCGCGATACGGGTGTCTTGTAGCATGTCGTGGACTTCCAACTCGTAGCCTATGGCCCGGTAGGATCGCGCGGGACCGCATCCGGCCAGCAGTCCCCTGTACCAGTCGCTTACGTATGCTTTGATGAAGTTAAGCGACCCGTCCCTCCGGTACTGGTACTGATGGGCCAGCTCGTGCCACAAAAGCGGGTCCCGGCCTTTTAGGCCGCCTGTCAGAGATATGACCACCAGGTTGCCGGGCAGGGATACCCCGTAGTTAAACGGGGCCGCGGACCACAGTGGTGTCTGTAGGACTTTCGTGTTTTTGCGCAGGTCGACCAATTCCTCGCCGGACAGTTTGTCCACTTTTAACGCCCGACGCTCCCACGATCGGCAGGCTTGCGGGCTCAGTGTACTCGCGACGTACGGAGTAACCGCATGCAGCGCGGCAATCGCCAGCAGACCGGCCAGCGCAAAGGATCGTACTGTCGGAAATGTACGGATTTTTCGGGTGCGGGATGTTCCGGCCATCGACGTCGACGGTCCGGTTTTCGTGTCCCTTGACCCGGGTCCGCCGTCCCCCCGGAGTCTTAACGGAAGTCCCCGCCCCTTCCTGTCCGCCGGTTCAGGGGAACAGTAGTACCGCCGAACTTCCCCGGTCGTCACTGTATTCCCAGCTGCGCGCGGCGACCACCGGCATCAGGGGGGTGGTTTTGAATTCCGCGGCCTGCTCTTTGACGAAATCCGTCAGACTGGCGAGAGATTCTTTTTCCCCGCTGGCCGTGAGCACCGCCAGGAGCACCAATCTTTCGTTGAACATGGTCCGCAGGCATTCGCGTATCGTGTCGTAGTCGGGTAGACCCGGGGCGGGCACCGGGGATAGAACCACCAGGATACCCACGAGACCTTTGGGCGTGCTAAGGTGAAAGGTTGCGCTATTGTCGTCGAGTTTGTAGGTCACCACCTCTTCACCCACCCTGTGCAGGAGCACGCCGAGTTCGTACAGGCGGCCCGCCCTGTATTTATTGGTGGCCTGCCACCACCAGTCTCCTGCCGCGGGCTCCCCCGGTCTTTCAGTCACTATCAGTCTTCCGCGCAACCGGTGCCGGCTTTTCGGGGCCACGAATCTTATGTTGTTCTCCTCGCTGCTCATCCTGCACTCGGTTTCCCAGGCTTCCACGATTTCCATCGATCCGGCCACACTGACCAGGTCCCTGGTGAAGACCGGTCTTGACAGCGATGACGCCGCGACCAAGGATGCACGCACCTGCTCGTCCATGTCGACCGACCCGCTCTGGGCGGCCCCGTACAGGGTTTCCTCCGTCTCTCCCGGGGCGAGTACGCGCGCTTTCGATTTACGGGGACGTTTTTTCGCGGTCGATGGGGTTATTATCTCCGGTTTGAGAACGGGTTGGATGATGGTGGGCTGTCTGGTCGTATCCGGACGCGGGTCATCGTCGAAAGCGCCTTCCGGGCCCGACGTTCCGTCGTCCCAGGATGCCGCCGGTACCGGGTCTTTGTCGTCTTTTCCCGGGTCCGTGAATTTGTTTTTTGGAGTTTTCTCCCCGTTTGTCGGCGCCTCCCGGGCCGGTTTCACGGGCGAGGGGGACCACGTAGTCTCCTCGTTCGTCGCACCCAGGGGACCTTCCCATAGAACCGGTTCGCTGTAGTCATCAAACAGGTCCGCGAGAGTACGGGCCGCCGCCTTTGTTTCGTCTACGTCGCCGTCCTCGGTCTTTTCTTCCCACGATACCGTATCGACGTCCTGTTGGGCGTCGATCACGGCGGCATTCTCGGGTGCCGCAACGACCGGTCGGGGGGTCGGGGCAGTAGACGGAGTTTCTCTCGCTTTCAGCGACGCCGCATGCGCGCGGATCTGGTCGGCCCACAGGAGCAGGTCGTAACCGGTGACCGTGAATCCCGCGCTCTTCAGGGCTTCCTGCAGATGCTGTGCCGCGCCGGTGCTGTTGGTGCGTACGCTCGCGGACACGCAGGACTCCAGGTAGGCCAGAAGTATTTCGTCGTCTGCGTCGTTCATCTTCTTGCCCATGCTCATTTCCGCGGCGTTCACGAGGTTTGCGTAGTTCTTCCTCAACACGTTGACCAGGGATTGGCGGAGCCTGCCGACGCGGCTAAGCGCCTGGGCCTGGCGGGCCGCCATGTCGGCCAGGGATGCCTGCGAGCCCTCAAACAGGGACCTGTACATGTTGTTGTTCTGCTCGCCTGTATTCAACGTCTAGTCTCCTATGCAAACACCTATATTGGCACGTTCGCATACCCAGTTTCGGCCCCCATGGCCTCTTCCGTACCGCTAGGTTACCGCCATCCGGTGATGTCGCGCGGCATCCTACTGTTCGGGGAGGTTGTACCCAGCTCCCCGGATCGCCGCCTGTACGGAGCCCTTCCCGTTCCCCAGGAGTTCCTCCAGGGCGGCAACCGATTGTCTCGCCTTCATGTCCAGTTCCGGTTCGGGTGTGACATAGTTCTGGTAGTACAGGCCGATGGTTGCGGACTGACTGGCACCCGCTTCCCTCATGTAAGTGTACAGCACGGGTGGTACTTCCCCTTCGACGCGCGCCCCCTTGAGAATGTTCCAGCGGTCGGATACTTCCTGGCTCTGCATCATCGCGGCGTTGTACAGGTTTCTGATGTCGTCGTAGTTTCCCAGGGCCTCCATCTCCTCCCGGGTGTACCTCAGGAGGACCTGGTTGCCTTTCAATATGTCCAGGTCCCGCTGGGCGTCGTCGAGTACCTGTTTGTATTTGCTCGCCGCGCTATTGTTCAAAATCACCTTTGTGCCCACGGTGTCCTGGCTTATAGCGCCGACCAGGAATGTCAGGAGTAGCAGAGCGCCCACTCCGATGGCCGAGTAGTGCAGCCCGGTGTACCGGGTCCGGCGGTAGGGCCGGACCCCGAACACGCAGGCACCGCCCGCCGCAAGGACCCCGAGGAGCAGGTGCATCGGCGACCACGATCCCCCGATAAAGGGGCTCCCGGCGGTCACGGCGTACATCAAACTCAGTGATACCAGTGCAGGGAAGAGGAGAATCGTGACCTTTTCGGTTGAGTGCGTTTTTTCTTTCGTCGCGTAGGAGTCTCCGGGTTGTTGGCGAAGGGGGGAGTATCTGTCGGCTTTAACCGGTTTTCCGTGTCCCACTCCGCCGTACCCCATTGCCTCCAGTTCCCGCCACCGCCCTGCCCGTTCCTTGGCTTCGCGCTCCACGCGTCTGCGGTACAGCCACCCCTTTCCCGCGGTCATTTTAGCCGCCCCCGGTCACGTAGTCGTCGTAGGGGGTATCCTTGAGGTGCAGCAGCGGTCGCGGGTTTTTTATTCCGGCCCCGGGGATGTTCACCCGATACCACGCGTCGTCGTCCAGGGGGTCTTTGGCCGAGTATATGCGTTTCTTGCTGCTGACCGCCAGCTGTACCGGGTTGGCCGGTCTGCGGTCCGGGTTGTCGGTCAGATACTCACTGTAGGCGGCTATGAGTTTCACGTAGGAGTTGACACGTGAATCGGTGTTCACCACGAAACGCAGCACCGCTTTTTCGCTCGGAAGGGCCTTGAGGTGCAACCACCCGAAGAACCTCTCGATGTGCGACCACGCCTCCCTCCTGCTCTGGAATCTTTCGTACTCGAATATCGATCGGTATGCCACACCTTTGTGCACTTCCCGGAGCTCGGCGTCGGGCTGGTAGAACACGCTGCTGCTACCGTTTGGTTCGAAGACCATGGCGTTGGTCGAAACGTTGGCGGACAGGTTGAGCCGCGGTTCCACGTTGAATATGCCGGAACTGGCGCAGTTAGAGCTGTGCATGAACGCCGCCAGGAGTCTCTGGGTTTCCACGTCGTGGTCGTAGTCCGTGGCCCCGGTCAGACCGATCCGGGCCGGCTCGATCCCGGATAGGAACTTGGTTCTGTTGAGTTTAAACTCGCTTATCAAACCGTTGTGAGGATTCCCGGGGAATGCCTGCAGCACGTCCTTTAGTTGCTTGCACAACTCCCGGGTCACCCTCCAGTGCGCGGGTATGACTTCGCGCACGTCGCTGAGTTCCTCCTCGAGTTTCGTGGCGTACTTCAAGGATTCCAGGTGGCCTACCCACCAGCGAACCGATCTTTCCGGCAGACCGGACAGGGCGCTCAGGTGCGAAACGCTGATACCGGTTTGGGCGCTCTGCGCGTCGAGGTCCAGGGCGTCGAGAATCTTGCCTACACCCAAGACGCCTTTTTTCGATATTTTTGGAAAGATGTCAGACAGGATGCGCGGATCCTCCAGGGATTCGTCGCGGAGTCTTCTTCCGCGGGCCGTGGCCCGGTAGCGAAGGGCCGGCGGCGAGCATCGCTTGGCGGGCTTTCCTGTGCGAATGTCTATGATCACCGGGTGTTGGTTGACCAGGAATCCTTTGCTCGTAAGTATGCCCAGGGTTTTGAGCGTTCCGGGGTAGCGGTCGTCCCAAGCTTGCGCCAGGGGCAGGTAGGTGCGCGGCACGGAGAAAACCAGCCGAAGAGATTCCAGCGCCCAAGGCGCGGGTGTGTCCATGCCGAAAGTTTCTCCGCGATTTTTGAAACTGGACGGGTTCACGTGACTTCACTGTCCGCGCACCGGACCGATAGTCACTACCCGTATTTCGGGGGCTAGTGCATGCCCGGCAGGCACATGCCCAGGAGAAGGGACGCATTGTGGGTCCTGCTTTTACCCTGCGCGCGGTACCCCAGGTCGCTGACGACGTTGCTCGTCACCCTCGACCAGGCGTCTTTCCCGATGGTTCGGTCGGAAAATTCTTTGCACATTCCGGCGGCGGAGAACAATATTTTCGACTCGAAGTTGACGTCCGGGAAGTCCGGGTCGATAGGCATGCACGGTAGACCGTGTCCGAACGCGCGGGCCAGTATGGCGCTCGCGGAGTTCATGGCGTCCGGGCCCTCTATGCCCGCGCATTTCAACGCACCCTGCCAGACGTCCATGTAGAATACGCTGGACCATAGTTCCAGTGCGACCGCCGCACTGACCAGATCGACGTCGGTGGCGAACTCGCAGGCAACTCCGATGTTCTCCGCGTAGAAGTGGAATTTGTCCTTGATTTCATCCAG
>Ga0194122_10001069_pt1 | contig 35408 bp, 29 predicted proteins | sample TA2MahCa10mmetaG_FD_155487 | JGI IMG/M metagenome (GOLD analysis project Ga0194122, IMG submission 155487) | Freshwater microbial communities from Lake Tanganyika, Tanzania - TA2015021 Mahale Deep Cast 10m | ecosystem: Environmental > Aquatic > Freshwater > Lake | place: Tanzania: Lake... | reverse complement strand
ATGGTCACGGCCGCATGGTGATGGTCGATCTCGAGCACTTCTTCGACGGCTACAAGCGCAACCCCGAGTTTGCGTTGCGCGTGCTCGAAGCAGCGGTGCTGAACGGGGCGACGCACCTGGTGTTGTGCGACACCAACGGCGGCTCGCTGCCGCACGAAGTGGAGTCGATCGTCACGGCGGTCGCCAAACATGTCAGGAATGACGCGATCATCGGCATCCACTGCCACGACGACACGGGTTGTGCGGTGGCCAACTCGCTGGGCGCGGTGCGCGCCGGTGTGCGCCACGTACAAGGCACGTTGAACGGCCTCGGCGAGCGCACGGGCAACACCAACCTGACCACCATCATCCCGAACCTGCAGTTGAAGATGGGTTACGAGTGCCTGCCCGCGGGCCGCCTCGAGCGTTTGACGGCGGTCAGCCACCACGTGGCCGAGGTGTTGAATCGTCCGCTCAACCCGCAGGCGCCGTACGTCGGCGTGTCGGCGTTCGCGCACAAGGCCGGCCTGCACGTGTCGGCAATCGCCCGCGCCAAAGACGCCTACGAACACGTGTCGCCCGAGTTGGTCGGCAACGGCACGCGCTTCCTCGTGTCGGAGATGGCCGGTCGCGCCACCATCGCGATGAAGGCCGAAGAACTCAAATTGAAGGTCGGCGGCGCGGTGCTGGGTTCGATCCTGGACGAATTGAAGCGACTCGAGTTCGAGGGCTACCACTATGAAGCCGCCGATGCGTCGCTCGAGTTGTTGATGCGTCGCGCCACCGGCTGGCGGCAGGAGTTCTTCAACGTCGAATCGATGCGTGTAATTACCGACGAGTCGACCAACGGTTCGTTCACCACCGAAGCCACCGTGAAGGTGTGGATCGGGGAGAAGCGCGAGGTGCACACCTCAGAGGGCAACGGCCCGGTCAACGCGATCGACACCGCGTTGCGCGCCTGCCTGTCAAAGCAGTATCCGCAACTGTCGCGGGTGCACCTGACCGACTACAAGGTGCGCATCCTCGACTCGTCGTCGGCAACGGGTGCGGTCACGCGCGTACTCATCGACGCCACCGACGGCGACCGCACGTGGACCACCATCGGCGTGTCGCCCAACATCATCGAAGCCTCGTGGCGCGCGCTCGAAGAGTCGCTAGTCTACGGCCTGCTGCACCTGACGAAGTAGCCCCGCGGCGCATGCGTGCGCGGGGAGGGGAAAAAGGACAATGTAGTTTATGCTCAGAGTAGTCACCGACAACGACCTGAAAACCGGGGAGAACCAAACCGTGATAGTGGACTTCGGCGCCACATGGTGCGGACCGTGCCGGCGCCTGGCACCGGTGTACGAATTGTCGGCAAAGATCAACGAAAAGTACGACCATCTGACCGTCGACGTGGACGCAAACCCGCGCCTGGCCAGCGACTTCGCCATACAATCGGTCCCCACCCTGGTGATGCTCTCCGGCGGCAGAGAGATCGGCAGATGCAGCAACCCGGGAAACCTGGAGGGAATAACCAAATTCATCAACAAAACCCTAGAGAAAAACCGCGCCGAAGACGGCGACGCGAAAAACCCGTGACCATACCACAGACGAATAACCAGGCGGCGTGAGGAAGGACCGCAGATGACCGTAGAAAAACCCAGCGAGTACGATCAATGGATAGAATCCGTACGGAAAAACCTGACGCCGGGACGCCGGAAGATCGACGGAAAAACCGTCACCTCACTAATGCTACTGGCGGGAATCGTCTTCGTCGTCTTCGCCCCCTACGGCAGGGGTACGGCCCGGCCCGAGACGCTGACCCCCATACGCCCCTACGTGGCGGCGGACGAACAACCCGGACGGGCGGACGCGGACCACAACTCGGTCACCGAACTGGCCGAACAGGCCTACGAATTCGTGGTGAGCATACACGCCGACAGCGGGATGTTCGCGGCGAGCGGCACGGGAGTGATAGTTTCCCAGGACGGCTACATCGTCACCAACAAGCACGTGGTAGAGAACTCCGACGCAGTGTACGTCCGCATCAACGGGGAGATCGACAGCGAACCGGCCACGCTCATCGGCGTGAGCAGGGACACCGACCTGGCGGTTTTGAAAGTCGAGCGAACCAACCTGGTCAGCGGAGTGTTCGCGAAAAAAGACACGGTCAAGGTCGGGGACCCGGTGATAGCCGTAGGCTACTCCGCGGCCCTGGTCGGTCTGCCTTCCATCTCCAAAGGCATCGTCTCCGGACTTGGCAGAACCCTGGACGCGGGGGACGGTACCATGCTAAAAGACATGGTTCAAACCGACGCCGCCCTCTCGTCGGGGAACTCCGGCGGACCGCTGCTCAACGAAAAAGGGAACATCATCGGCATAAACACCCTCGTGCTGGAAAGCAGACAGACGGAATTCGTATCCAACATAGGATTCGCGATAAACAGCGACAAGGTCGTCGACACCCTGACGGCGATCACGGCCGGCAACACTCCCAAAACATCGAAACCCGGGGCGCTGGGCATCAGCGTCAAAACGAGGGGACAGGGAAGCCTGGGAGTCGAAGTAGAGAGCATTCGACCCCGATCGGGGGCGCTGGCGGCCGGAATGCTGGTGGGGGACGTCGTGGTCAGCGTAAACGGCGAACCCGTAAACGACACCAGCGAAATCAAGGGCGCGTTACAGGACCGACAAGAGGGCGAACGGGTGAAAGTAGGCATACAGCGCGAAGGCCTGGGAATGGTACTGGAAGTGGTCCTGGGCCCGAAAACCGAGAACTAAACCCGGTCAGGAAGCGGCCTTTTTCCGCTTAAGTTTGCGTTCGTTCCTCCGGATCGTCAACTCCTCGGCCTTCTTGGCCAACTCGGTCTTTATCTCGTCGAGCGATTTCTCCCGACCCCTGTCCGACTTCCAGGCCGCCAGACCGCACCCCTTGGACTTGGGGGACTTGTAGGAGTTGCAACTGTACACCTTCTCCCGTTCCATCAAGGTGCCCGAACATACGGGGCAAGGGGCGAAAACCTTCGCTGCCGGCGGAGCGACATCGAACTTGGCATCCAGGAGCTCCTTGGCTTTTTCCGCGGTGAGCACCGTACCGTCCTTGGAGGTCTTCCACAAGGCGTAACCGCAACCCGGTTCGGCCTTGGATCGGTAGGAGGTGCAACTCCAACCTTTGCCGTGCTCCTTTACGTCCTTGCCGCAACGCGGGCACGGCCCGAGAATGGCCGCAGGACCGGAGGCAACCGGGACCACCGCACCGGAGGCAACTTTCTCCATGTAGTCAAGGAGATCCGACACCTTCATCTGCTTGCCTCCCTGGGTCTGCCAAAACACGAACCCGCAGCCCCTGGACTCCTTGGACTTGTAGGAGGAACAACCCCAGCCGGACTTGCCGAAAACCACCTTGCCTGCGCAACCTTTCATAGGGCAGTCACCGTAACTCCTGCGGTTGCTTTTGAAAATGTCGGGAGTCTTGTCACCGAAGTCCTTGACGCATCTAGCGGCAAACAAGGTGACGTCACGGGTGAAGTCCCCCCTGAGCGAACCGGCGGTCGAAGCCCCGCTGCGCTCCATCTCCTTTAAACGCATCTCCCATTCCCCGGTCATCTCGGGGGAAACCAAAGGGTGCACCCCCAGGGAAAGAATCAGGCATCTACCCGTATCGGTGGCCTGCAAGGTCTTGCCCTTCCTGATGACGTACTCTCTCTTGATCAGGGTCTCTATTATCGAGGCCCTGGTCGCCGGGGTGCCCAGTCCCTTGTCCTTCATGGCCTGCGACAACTCCTTGTCGTCCACCATCTTGCCGGCCGACTCCATCATGGACAGGATGCTCGCATCGTTGTGGTAATCCTTGGGTTTGGTCTTCCTGTCCAGCAGGGAGGCGTTCTTGACCTCCGTGGGCTCCTTGGCCTGCACCGCGCATATGCTACCTTCGTCCGTTTCGTCGGCGTCCTTGTCGGCATCTTTCAAGGTTTTCGCCAAAGCAACCGCCACCGACTTGTAACCAGGCACCAGATCCCTGCGACCCTGGGCGAAAAACCACTGGTCCTTGATGGACGTGGGTACGCGCACCCACAGCATGGTCTTCTCCTGGACCAGGTCCCCGAGAACGGATTCCAGCAACCTGCGGACAACCATGTGGTACAGCTTGAGTTCGTCCGGGGACAAATTCGCCAACGGAGGCGCGATGTCCGTGGGGATTATGGCGTGGTGATCGGTGACCTCCGCGTCGTCAACGATGGCCGAGAAATCGTTGCGGGCGAGGACCTCCTTGACCACCGCGGAATGCTCCACGGACAGGGCCGCTATCCTGGACAGTATGCCGGGTATGGTGGAGGCCATGTCCTCGGTGATGAACCTCGAATCGGTGCGGGGGTAGGTCAAAACCTTGTGCTCCTCGTACAGGGACTGGGCCAGCGCCAGGGTCTCGTGGGCGCTGAAGCCGAAACTCTTGTTGGCCTGGCGTTGCAGGGAGGTGAGATCGTAGAGTTTGGGCGGAGAGGTCGTAACAGGGGCGACCTTCACGTACTCGACGACCCCCTTGCCAGACGACCGGACCGCCTGGAGAATCTGGGAGGCGACGGCAGGGTCGAATATCTTCTCGTCGGCGGAGAGTTTAGGTTCCGGTCTCCAGTGGGCAGTGAACTGCCTGTCGGGGGATCTGAGCAGGAACTCCGCACGCAACACCTGGTAGGGCTGGGAGACGAAATTCTCTATCTCGATGTCCCTTGAGACCACCATCGACAAGGTGGGGGTTTGAACCCTGCCCAGAGAAAGAAGGAACTTGGAACCAGCCAGGGTGCAGGACGCCGCGCGGGTGGCGTTCATCCCCACCAACCAGTCGGCCTGGGCGCGGGCGGCGGCGGCGTTTTCCAGACCTGCGTAGTCGCCGGAAGGCTTCAAGGCGGCGAACGAGTCAACTATGGCGGAAGCGGTCATGGAATTGAACCAGGCTCTCTCCACCGGCTTGGACGAGCCGAGCCAATCGTAGACCAGGGAGAATATCCCCTCACCTTCCCTGCCCGCGTCGCAGGCGTTCACCACACCGCCGACCCTGGGGTCGTCGACGAGGGTCTTCATGGAACGGAGTATGCCCAACGCGCGATCGTTGATCGGCCTATAAGAGAAATCGGCTGGTACGATAGGCAGGTCGGACATGGTCCACGCCTTGTACTTGGGATCGTAGTCCTCGGGAGCCAGCAGTTCCAGCAGATGCCCGGAGGCGGCGCAGACCCAGTACTCCGAAGACTGGTGACCCCAGGGTGTTTTAGCGAAAGGGCCGGGCAGGGCGGCGGCTATACTGGCGGCGACCGAGGGCTTCTCGCAGATCACTAACTTGACCACGCGCTATACCGTTGCCGTCGGCACGGTTCCGGCAACATGCCCGCATAAACCACAAACGGTCGAGGCGCACATCGTGCACGGCAAGAGTCGAACCGTACGATATAGACGCATGAACCCCAACAAAACAAGTTCCTTCGGTTTTCGCAGCGTCAAAGTGTTCGATCCCTTGAAGGTTCTGCTCATAGGGGTGCCTCTGCTGACCGCGGTAATATACGTGTCGCTGTTGATAGGAGGATGGGCATCCCTTGCCCTGATACCGGTGACGGCCCTGTTCTCTTGGCTACTGGACCACTGGTCGCGCAAGATGCCCCTGTGCGTCTCGGTCAAGTTGCACGGCCCGACCGTAGGGGAACTGTACCAATCGGAGGGCTTCGTGTTCGGGGAGGTGACGATGGCCTACAGCGTAATCGGACAGTTGCGAAGCAAGTTGCAGCTACGCAAACTACGATACGCCCCGGGATACCAGACCGACCGAAGAATACCCTTGGCTGGCGTAGAAGCCGGATGGGTGTCGCGGTGGAACCACGGGGAAACCACCCTGTACCTGGAGGAGGACGAAGTTCCGGGAGCGATATGCGCGGTATCCAAGGGGGACAACCTGTCGATAGAACTCCTGGTGGGGACCACGCGGGGGAAAGACACCCATACCATGGGGATGAAGCTGCGTTCCGATCTGGGATCGGTGGAGTCGTGGAGCCCGGAACTCGGGGCGCGCGCACTACACTAGGCCGCCGCGAGTAGGTCCGAAGCGACCACCCCTGGTTCGGGCGCACGCGGGAACCGGGACAAAACCAAAATCCCCGACTTTCGTCGGGGACCGGTTATAGACGCGAGCAGACTTCCGAGAACGAACTCAGAGATGACCGCCAGTCGGCGCCGATGACGACAAAGACGTCCCAACGGGACTCGTCGATGCCGAGACTAGAGACGACGTTCGCCACATCCACGGGGTCGACCTCGGTGTTTTCGGTGTAGTACCCTACGCACGGCTCCAGCCATGACGCCGAGGCCACGCGGGTTTCCGCCATATTGTCACCCTTGGCGTCTGCACGGAAACACAGGTTCCCGAAACGGCGGGCCAAACGAGCTACGATGTGCGGCTCGGGGTGAACCCTGCCGTTGGCGGCAAGTATACTGGAGGCCGTGACCGGGTCGAGCAGGGGATGCTCGACAAGGTACAGATCCGCCGCGGCGCAACCAATTTTGGCCAGGTCGGCCCAAGGTTGCGACACGAAATCGCCGCCATTGAGGTACGGATGGTTGGTCAGAGAACTCCAGCCATGGGACGAGCGCACGCTTTTGGATGCGTGGAGAATCGTCTTGCGGGAGGTCCTGTGGTTCCCGATGATGGCACGCTTTATGTTGAGGTCGTGCCTGTCGAAATTCTCACTATTGAGCATCCACGGATTGTTGTTGACCAACTCGTGGCTACGAACCACGCTGTCGCCCAAGGAGCTTCCCACACGCACCAGTTTGGTGGCTTGTGACACGCTATTTAGGACTTTCATCCGGGATTCCACCGGGGTGGCCGGATTGCAGGCGGCGCGAATCATATCGAAACGCGTGCCTTTCCGCAGTAGGCGGTCGAGAATGTCCACAGGCGTATGCACGTTGGCGGCGGCGGCCATCGAATAACCTGGGGAGATCGCGGCTTTCGCCAACAGCGAGACGTCGGTCACCTTGGTTAGGGCACGGCGGCGGATCTTGCGGTTAGACGACTGGCTCAGTATCGCGGCGTTTACCGGATCGAGATCAGGTCGGGCCGCGAGAATAGCGAGAACATCCTCATGCGACCCGTACCTGTCTATGATCAGACGAATTTGAGTCGAGGAGAGATTGTAGGCCATGGCGGCCAGTTCTAGCAGCGAGTAACGCATGCGGTACGTCCTTTCTTTCTGGTATTATGTACTTATCGTTACCGTTGGGGCGGCAGGACTTCGTTGGGACCGGCCTGCACCGTGGGTGCGGCGACCGCTACCCGTGGATGGCCCACGGCGACCAGCCCCAGCCGGTAGTTTCTTTCTGCAGGGTGTAGATCAGCAGGGCGGCGCGAAGATTCACTTCGGGATCGTAGAGATCCCGGGGGGAGTCCATTATGTCCGCCCGCCTGAGAATTTTGTGCCAAAAACCGTTTATCTGGGTCAGGCCCCTGGATCCCCCGACGGGGTCGCTTCCGTTGAATACCTCGGGCAGACAGCGGCTCTCCTTGTACATGACCTTGTCAAGGATGGCCATATCCCCATGTTTCCAGCCCACCTTCCTGGCCAACGGCCAATAGTCGGGGCACTTCGCCCAGGATGGAGGCCTGACGGCCGGAGAACGGTCATCCTCAACGCGGCGGGCGACGACACCGGGACTCCCCGGCGCCCGATCGCCGGCAGGGACGACAGGCGGACTTTGGGCAAAAGCGGTCCACAGGGGGGTGGACAAAAACCCCAGGGAAATAGCCGCCAAAACTCGGAGGACGTAAACCATCCTTGGACTTTGCCCTGGAAAACGAAAGTGTCCACCATGCGGCATAGCGGTGACTGCGCCGGGCGATCAGTGTGGGATGGGGATATACCGGCATAATAAAGGGTATGTTGATGAACCTTGGGAGATTCGCACAATCGTGCCGCATGAGAACTTTCCTCGCCAAGGCCGCCCTGATATCCCTGACGCTCCTCTCCCCGGCGGCCGGCGGGGTGCATGCCGCATCGATCCTCCCCGCGGAAGAGACTCCGCCCCTCCTAGGAACCTACCAGGAGGTGATCGACGCCATCGACCAGGGGAAAGTGCGAGAAGCCTCCTTCCACGAGGAAACCAACGTGGTGGTAGTAACCATGGACGACGGTACCCTCATGCAGTCCTACTACCCGCCCGCCCACGGACCTTCTCTGGTGGTGGCGTTACTCAGAAACGGCACCCCGATACGCCTACTGCCCGATTCTCTCCTGCCGCCGAACGTGGAGACCGCCAACGATGGCGTCACGCCGAACAAAGCAGTCGACGACGGAGACACGGGCGTAACCGGTAAGGCGGCCATATTCGCGGGGGTGGCCGCACTTCTGGGTTTCGCGATTTTTCTCATGCTGCAAAAACGTTCGGCGAAACGCAAAGAAAAACAAACCAAAGAGATCCTCGAAAATTCCGGCATGTCCACCACGACCTTTGCCGACGTCGCCGGATGCGAAGAGGCCATAGAGGACCTCAAGGAACTGGTGGAGTTTTTGAAGAACAGCGAACGATTCCACAAACTCGGCGCGAAGGTTCCCAAGGGCGCCCTGCTCGTAGGCCCCCCGGGTACAGGAAAAACCCTCCTGGCCAAAGCGGTGGCCGGCGAGGCAAACGTGCCCTTCCTACCGGCAACGGGTTCGGATTTCGTCGAACTGTACGTGGGGGTGGGCGCCAAAAGGATCCGTGAACTATTCGCCAAGGCCAACGAACACGGAAAAGCCATCATATTCATAGACGAAATAGACGCCATCGGCAGGGTGCGGTCCGAACAGGCCCACGGAGCCAACGGGGCGCACATGGAACAGGAGAACACCCTCATGGCGCTACTAAGCGAACTGGACGGCTTCCGGGAAACCGGGGTGGTGGTCATAGGGGCAACCAACAGACCGGACGTCCTGGACCCCGCCTTGGTGCGGCCCGGCAGACTGGAAAGAAAGGTCCACGTTCCCAACCCGGACAGGCACGGGCGGGAACACATCCTGGCGGTGCACACGAGCGACAAACCGCTGGACAAGGACGTGGACCTTTCGCTGGTAGCCATGCGGACACCGGGGTCGAGCGGGGCGGACCTTGCCGCCATAGCCAACGAGGCCGCGATCGAGGCCGCACGCAGGAACCTCAGCGAAATAACCCAAGACTGTTTCGAGAACGCGATATCCACCATCGTCATGGGCAGGGCCCGACACTCCGCGCTCGTGACCGAGCGTGACCGCCGGATCACCGCCTGGCACGAAGCCGGGCACGCACTCGTGGCCCTCCTGGAACAGGAAGCCGACAATCCGCTTTCGGTCTCGATCGTGCCCCGCGGGGCTGCGGGCGGCGTAACCTGGATGTCCGCAACGGACGACCAGTTCATGAGCCGCAACAAAGCCAAAGCACAATTGACCGTGGCGCTGGCCGGAAGGGCGGGAGAGGAACTCCTACTGGACGGAGAGTTCACCCAAGGAGCCCAATCCGACCTGGTCACGGCAACCAAACTGGCGGGGGCGATGGTAACCCGCTTCGGCATGAGTCGCAGAGGTTTGCAGGTGCGCAACAAATACGACGGAACCATGGACGAAAACTCCGAGGACATCGTAGACGAACTCCTGCAGGAGGCCATGGAACGCGCGAGAAACATACTATCGGTCAACCATGCGTCTCTGGAAACCCTCGCTTTGGGGCTGCTGGAGTACGGTACCCTGACCCTCAGGGAGATCCGCACCATACTCGACGGCAGACCCCTGGAGGACAAGCCGAAAGCCATACCGGTCGTGCGCGAACCCCTCAAGATGCTGCAGAAAAAAATATTGAACCGGATGGAGGACCGCTCCAAGGGGGACAAACCGCAAACCCGCAGCACAAAGGAAACCCTGACTTCGCTGGGGAAACTCGGCAAAAAACTCCGCAAGAAACCCGGCACAAACCCCCAAACAGCCTAGGGGTGCGGCTTTGTATGTACTCCCCGGATGGTGGAGCACGGTATACCCCATGCGTCCCAAACCGGCACCGATCACGCCACAGGAAAACGACATACTGGAGTCGGTATACGCAGAACACCGGACGTACATACTACGATTGTGCGACGAGGTGAGAAACGGCGGGATCCCCGTCGCGTCGGTGGAGGACTACCATGAAGTCCACTACCTGATCAACAGCATAGTGAGATCACTGGATGATGGCACCAAGGACGTGATAGAAAAGTACCCCATAGCCCAGCAAATCGAGTTGATTAAGAGGCACGGGCAGGGGTTCGCCCAAGGGGTTGGCGAATGCCTGGATCTCATGAAACCCTTGGCCAGAAAAAAAGAGGTCGTCGAACAGGCCGCGGAAACCCTGCGCAGCATGACGGGAACAGGTAGGGACGAAATCGAAGGGGCGGATGAGCGGGAAATTTTCGCCATAGACTCCCTGCCGCGGTACCACGAGTTCACCATCCTGTACAGGGTCAACGTGGTGGAGGGTACCAGCGACACCTCCAGCAGAATACTAGTCGACTCCTGCAGGGGACACCGAATGCTGTTGGAAAAGTGCGTGGGGCTGACGTCGTTCAGCGAGGAAATGCGCCGCAGGCAGCCGGGGATACTCAACGCACCCGTAAAGCAAGTGGAACTCGTGGACAAGGCCCACTACCACGACACGGAAACCCTGCGGGACGCCTACAGACTGTGGGAAGAAAACACCGGCAAAAAAAGTACCCTGGATACGTTCGCGGCGTGCCTCGCCGTGATGAGTTTGCTGCGATGACGGGAGACACCCTACCTGTGACAGGGAAAGCGATCGAGGAACTGAGGGGTCTGAGAGACACCCCCCTGAGCCTGGGAAGCGTCGACTCCCGCTACCGACGGGTCGGCGAAATCGAGGACGCGTGCCTAACGGAACTGGACACGAAATTGCTCACCGTGCAAGGCAAACGAGACTACCGGAACCTCGAGAAGGCGGAACAAGCCATGCTGGAGACGTACAGCGTCCTTCTGCGTGAGGAGAAATCCCGGTTGCGCGGGGCGATAGGCGACGCCAAAGTGGTACAGGACGCCTACTCGGTGCTCGCGCGCCGCTGGGAGGATATGAAGCCGGGCGAGGACAGACCGTCCAACATGGTGGTATACTCGGTGAGCGGAGGGATGCCAGACGGGATCTGGGACATCGTACGGGGAGACATGGCCCTGCCGGCCACAAAAAGCAAATCGGTCCACTTTTCCTCAACGAACCGGCGAAAGACCCTGGTGCGCAGCCCCTTGTGGCTGTACATCCTACTGGAACGCGACGCGCGGTTGAACAACACGGAACACCACACCCGATTCCTCGTATCGGAGGTATACGAAAACCTGACGGCGGCCGAGACGGAACTGGTCGCCGTACTATGGGATACCGGTCGAGGCGGCACTTTCAACGACCTGGACAAACTAGTGGACGCCGCGAAAAAACTAACCTAAAACCCTAGAATCCGCGCGGGCGGCGGCGACAGTACCGGACAGTACTAATTAGGAGGATAATATGAGTTCCAACTGTAACTACATCTATGTGCAAGGCCTGAGGTTCGACCCTAAGGACGTCAAGATTATCTGGAAAGTCGACGGGGGAAGCAATCATGGTCTCGAGCGTCTCGTAAACATCCGCAAGAACGGTACAGGGAAGCCGGTCATCGGTAAAGATGGTGAGCCGATCACGGTAACTCCGAAGTGGCTGCAGAAGAGACTCAAGAAGGGCGAGACGATCGAAGTCGTCGTGAGCACAGCGAATGAAAAGGTCCATCTGCGTCTGGATCCGCGTGAGGCCGAGGGCCGGAAGGGTCGTAAGGCTTTCGACCCCAAAAGTCTCGCCGGTCTTCCTCCGAGCGCACTGAGAGCGCTCGCGCTCGAGCAGCTCCGTACCGCCCCTTACGGTGATAATAACCGCCGCGAGGCGGTCGCCCGTATGCTCTGGAGTGTCGAGCATCTCGACGACAAGGAGATCGCCTCGATGCTCCAGTTGCTCCCCCCGGAGGTCGAGATTCGTATGTCTTCCGTGGAGCGTTCCTCGACCCCGCTCGAACTATCCGCGTTACTGCTCTCCGATGAACGTATCGTTTCCGCGTTGATCGCCGGCGGGAAGCACTCGAGTCTCGCGCAGATCGCGAGTCTCTCTACCCTGTCGACGGCGACGCTCGTATATGCCGGCCGTCCCGCTCTCGAGATCTTCGAGGAGCGCGCGAACGTGCTGCTGCTCGAGTCCACCGATCCCGTCGTTCGTCTTCACGCCGTCAGGCACGTCAGAAATCAGGATGTGCTCGTGACCCACCTCCTTCTCCCTGATTTTTACAATATACCCGGCGCCGACACGATTTCGCCCGAGGGGTTGAACAGGGCCATAAGGGATTTTTACAATATACCCAGCACCGATCCGGATTTGCTGGCCATGCGCCAGGCGATCAAGGAGACCACTGATCGCCGCCGCCCCACCGTTGACGTTCACTATTACATCGCTGATGCCGATGTACGTGTCGCGCTCCTCGAGCAGTTGGTGCTGTGCGTCGAACCCGTCGGCAGCACTGACCATGTCCTGGGTAACTCTGCTCGCCGGTTCATCCGGGGGCTTTCCCGTAAGGATCCCGATCCGCGTATGCGTATGATAGCTCTCGAATTCGTCGATGCGGACGAGGAGATAAGCTGGCTCGAGCGTGACACCGACATGTTCGATGCTGCTGTCCTCGACAAGGACGAACAAGTGCGTCTACATGCGCTCGAGCTCATAGAGGACGACGAGTTGCTGCTCAACGTCGCTGAGGATAAGAGCGTGGATCCGGACACCGCGGCGGCGGCCGCCGCCCTCTTCGTGGCGCGGCTCGGTGCAGGTACGCGAACCTATCGCCGTAGAGGCACGATACTTGACCCTATGTACAGCGCCGAGGACGATCCGGAGTATGCGATATCGCAGGAGTTGAGCCCGCAAGAGTACTTCACGGAGAGGGAGAGTGAGAGGATCCGCCGAGGAGTTCGCTATTCCTATAATCTTGTACGAGTCGCCAAGTCCGCGTCCCCGGAGGCCCTCGAGCGTCTGGTTGACGCGATCGCATGGGAGTCCGCTGCGTCCGATTCCCGGTACTTGGATCAGGCTATCGAGGTTCTTAATACGATCATGGACAATCCGGCGAGTGCCAAGGATCTCTACCAGAAGACGCTGGATATCAGGAAGTCTCTGGAACTCGCGAAGCCTGAGAGGGTAAAGGAAGAGGAGATCAGCGCGGAGAACGCACGCCGCGCCAAGAGCCGAGAGGAGGCGTCGAGACGCTACAATGAGAATATGGATGACATAGTCGTGGGTTGCAGGCATGTAGAGTCAGGGCAGATTACCAGGGCGGCACAGTTCTTGCCGCGACAACTGGTTGAGGCCGCGCTCGCCTTTTCTACTGATCCTGAGGAGATTCGCACCCTCGCAGCGTTCGCCATAGACGACCTGCCTGGGGAGGAAGCAGTTGCGCGAGCACGGCGTGGGTACGACGAATATCAGGCCTTCGAAGCGGTGCGGCTAATGGATTTGGCAAACATAACTATATTGATGACTCATGCGCTATCAAATCCGGCCACCCCGTCGGATGTCCTCGATAATTTTCTGTTCCGCCAGGGGGGTGACCGACTGCTCGAGCGGATGCTCGTCAATCGACCCGATGAGGGGCGTCTCCTCTGTACGTACCTGCTCGAGCATCCCAATGCGACTCCTGAACAAAAAAAGCTGGCTACCAAGTCGAGTCCTCGGGATGCGGCCCCGATACCCGGGATGGACCCAGTAATCAGTGGATCCGTCCACGCGACACTTCAGGATATCAACTCCACAAAGTGGAGGGGGAAGACGGGCTATACCAATATGTCGACCCTTCTACGGATGGCGCGCGAGGGCTATCAACCCACGTTCGTCGACGGGAGCGCAGAAATCGTCGTCGACAGTATACCATCCCCGTACGTCAGCGATATAGAGTACCAGCACCGGATCGTGACCACCGTCTCCCTAGCGGAGTGGGACGCTATCTCGACGGGCGCGCAGAAATCGTCGTCGGCATGACATCCCCGTACCTCGTCAATATCGTGACCGTCTCCGTAGCGGAGTGGGTCGCTATCTCGACGGGCGCGCGCCTGTTCTAGTAACAGGAATCATCTACGCAAGCCGCCGGTTATGTGGGCTGGATCGATTGAAACAGCCTACAATCCCTGGATCTGGACAAACTAGTGGACGCCGCGAAAAACTAACCTAAAACCCCGGAATCCGCGCTGGTGGCGGCGACAGTACCGGACAGTACTAATTAGGAGGATAATATGAGTTCCAACTGTAACTACATCTATGTGCAAGGCCTGAGGTTCGACCCTAAGGACGTCAAGATTATCTGGAAAGTCGACGGGGTCGAGCGTCTCGTAAACATCCGCAAGAACGGTACAGGGAAGGAGGTCATCGGTAAAGATGGTGAGCCGATCACGGTAACTCCGAAGTGGCTGCAGAAGAGACTCAAGAAGGGCGAGACGATCGAAGTCGTCGTGAGCACAGCGAATGAAAAGGTCCATCTGCGTCTGGATCCGCGTAAGGCCGAGGGCCGGAAGGGTCGTAAGGCTTTCGACCCCAAAAGTCTCGCCGGTCTTCCTCCGAGCGCACTGAGAGCGCTCGCGCTCGAGCAGCTCCGTACCGCCCCTTACGGTGATAAGAACCGCCGCGAGGCGGTCGCCCGGTTGCTCTGGAGCATCGAACAGCTCGACGACGAGGGGATCGCCTCGATGCTCGAGTTGCTCTCCCCGGAGGAGTCCTGGGGTCTCTCGCCCGAGGCGCGTAAGGTCGTCGAGGATGCCCGGCTCGCCGAGAAGGCCGCGGATCGTTCCTCGACCCCGGTCGAACTTGCCGCGTTGCTGCTCTCCGATGAACGTATCGTTTCCGCGTTGATCACCGGTGGGAAGCACTCGAGTCTCACGAGGCTCGGGGGGCTCTCTACCCTGTCGACGGCGATGCTCGTATATGCCGGCCGTCCCGCTCTCGAGATCTTCCAGAAGCGCGCGAACGTGCTGCTGCTCGAGTCCGGCGATCCCGTCGTTCGTCGTCACGCTGCCCGGTACGTCAGGGATCAGGGTCTGCTCGCGGAATACCTTAGAAATGAAGCGGATCCCGATACACGTGTCGCGCTCGTCGAGCAGTTGCTGGTGTGGGTAGAACCTGCCGGTGTGACGCGTTACGCTGACGGCTCCGCCGTAGGCGAACTCTCTGAGGGCAGTCGTGCCCGCCAGTTACTCCGAGACCTCGCGGTTATAGATCCCGATCCGCGGGTGCGTATGATAGCTCTCGAATTCGTCGATGCGGACGAGGAGACGAGCTGGCGTGATCGTGAACTCAGGTTGCACGGCGCGGCTATGTTCGACGCAGACGAACAGGTGCGTCTCGCCGCGCTCGCGCTCATAGAAGATGACGATAACCTGGCCAACGTCGCCCAGGACGCCGCCGTGGATCCGGGCACTGCGAAGGCCGCTTCCGACCTCCTCTTGGCGCGGCTCGGTGCAGGTACGCGAACCTATCGCCGTAGAGGCACGATACCCCACACCCTCCGCGACGGAGACGGATACTCGTATGACTTGGACCCGCAAAGTTACTTCAAGGTGAGGGAATCGGAAAGGCAACGAGATTACGGTACGTCTCCACGCCCCACGCCTTTGGAACAGGTCGCCATGCTCGCGTCCCCGCAGGTCCTCGAGCATATGGTTGACACGCTCGCAGAGAAGTACGCTGCACCTAGGTACAGCTATCTGGATCTAGAGGACGCTGTTGAGGTTCTCCATAGTATAGGGGACAACCGGGCGATTTCCGATGATCTCTATGAGAAGGTGCAGAAGGCCAGGCTGTCTCTGGAAACCATAACGAAGCAGAAGAGGAAAGAATACACTGTCTCCTATGTAGCCAAGCGGCGTTCGGCGGAGACGAAACAACACTCGGAACTCTACAAGAAGAGTGAGGATACCCTATTCACGGGTCTCAGACACTTGCGGGCAGGGCAGAGCACTAGGGCGGCAAAGTTCTTGAAGCAAGAACTGGTTGAGGCTGCGCTCGCCTGTTCTACTGATCCTGAGGAGATTCGCGCCCTCGCCGCGTTCGCCCAGACGCTCGCCGGGAGCTTCCTGCGATCGTACAACCAACCTATTCTGCTGGACCGCGAGATCGAGTGGGTGACGGTGGTTGAGGAGGATGCCCGGGGGCGCTGTGCGCTCGGAAACCCGGCCACTCCGACGGACGTCATCGAGAATTTCATCGCCACCGGAATCATCGATGACAAAGAAGGTGCGTATCAGTTGTTCATGGACGGCCCGGATTGCGGTTGGTACCATATCCTCTCAGTTGCTCGGTCCCATCGCAGCACTGTGAGCGATTTCGAGAACTTGCTCAAGGCCGCGCAGGTCCTCCTGTCCTCCGCTCGGTCCGTTGAGTTCTCACAGGGCGGCTGGAGCGACGCTATGCAGGCTCTGCTCAAGAACCCCAATGCGACTCCTGAACAGAAAGCCCGGGCCACCGAGCTTCTGCACCAGAGCGGTCAGGGCTAGGGTCGTCGTTTCCGGGGGTTCTACTCCTCGGTTTGCAAAGGCGCCAGCGAAAGTTTGAACTGTCGTTCCTGACCGTCACCGAAGCAAATGGTGACGATCTCCTCCCTGGTCGCGGGTCTGCGCTTCCACTGCAAGGGCGCGGTGGTCGGCGCGCTAATCTTCGTCGCCACCGTCGTCACGAGCGGAGTGGGTCGCTATCTCGACGGGCGCGCAGAAATCGTCGGCTGTCATAACAGACCCGGAGAAAACAGACGAGAGGATGGAACAGCGGATGTCGTATCTTATGCGTAAATACCCAGCGGAAGTTGTCACGCGGGTTACAGAGTGGTGGGAAGAGGACCTCGACGAAGTCGGTAGGGCTCTCTGCACGCCTCGCTACCTTGAGCGCCTCATCGCGCTTCACGTCGCGAACGAGCCGCTAGAGAATGCTCTACCGCTGAAAGTCCCCCTTCACGATCTCCGTACCCGCCTGCAACAGCCGATCCATAAAACCGGGACGGGCGCGCAGAAATCGTCGTCGGCATGACATCCCCGTACCTCGTCAATATCGTGACCGTCTCCGTAGGGGAGTGGGTCGCTATCTCGACGGGCGCGCGCCTGTTCTAGTAACAGGAATCATCTACGCAAGCCGCCGGTTATGTGGGCTGGATCGATTGATAATCCGTACCGTGGCACAGAGGCAAAGGCCGCACTTAATGTGCTCCTAAAAGGCGGCTGGGTCGACGCTCTGCGGGCTCTGATAAATAACCCCAATGCGGATCCTGAACAGATAGACCGGGCCATCAAGATTCTCGCGGCCACTACGGACACGGCGACGGCGCGCCGCCTGCGGTCGATACGCCAGATTTGACTCCCAGGGATCTAAATCCGCGGGTCACGGGATCGAGCATCCGAATGCCCCGGACGAGAAGAAGAGTCGCGTGGCCGAGATTCGTGCCCAAAATTGCCGCCAACGATCTACGTGCAAGGTCTCAGACCCCTTTCGGGCAGGATCGTGCCCCGCAGAGGTCTGAGGTTTAACCCTAGAACCCGGCTGGGTCGGTAACATTGCAGAATTCCGGACCAACGGCACCATAACCATACGTGAACGTCGCACCGCAAAACAAAGTATCGCGCAGAGGACGGGCGATCACCCTCGACCTGCTGGCCCTCCTTGCGAGTGTGCCGGCGGCCTGGGCGCGCGCCCTGGGAAGACCGGGCCCGTTGGATCTGGAGGCTTTCGTAGACGGTCTCAGGTGGGGTCTGCCGTTCTCATTTCTGCTGATCCTAAGCCGACGGTTCATGCATGCGCGAAAACGGGGAACGACCGAAGAGTACGACTACTGCACCATGAACCCCAAAGGAAGGTTCAAGGCCAGCGAACTCCTCTCCCCGATCCCTTACATCAACTGGGAAAGACACACCGGAGAGGAAGCCTTTTTCGAGGGTCTCATCGACCGCGACCGTTTCGTGGACACACCCGGCCTGGCCCTCGACGTGCGCTGTCCTGACACGGTAGAGGGAGTATTGGCCAAACTTCAGCCGTTCCGGACGGCGGCCCTCCATTGGGACGGCGCGGCGGAGGGTGAAGGCGGCGGATACAACGTTCACGCGGTATTCGACATCCCCCCGACGACGGCAAACCAGTGGACCAGCGACCACGGGGCGCGCATGTGGGTGCGGATCTCCCCAATCGGGGAGGGCGCATGTCGGGTGCGGGCGGTGTTCGGGGTGGGTGGATTCGGCCAAGGACAACCTGCCGGGATGCTCCAAGGCTTAGACCTCGTGATCTCCCCCACGGTACTGACCACCTTGGCTACGGGTGCCGCACTGAAAACCGAAGCAAAATTGCGGGGTGCCGTCTCTTGGTGGCTCATGGTCGGCACGGTACTGGGGGTAGACGAACGAGAATTCACCAACCTGAGCAACGTCAAACTGACGGCAAAAACTATCGCCGGGGGGATAGAATCTCTCGTTAACAAGCGAACCGGGAAAATAGTCCTCTGGACGGTGGCCGGAACGAGCGGTCTGCTAATCGTCGCATCCCTCGTGATATACCTGATCGCAGAAGTGCTGTCATGAGACACTTTCGCGACAGCACTGATCCGACGTGATGCGAAATGCGTGACGCACTGACGCGGGAGCGAACAGTGGTAACCTTATGCTGAACGTCTTGACTGCGGCGGGCGCGGACAAAGGCAACTTCGTCGATGTCGCGGTTCCGGCGTGGGGTTGGCCGATGCTACTCGCGCTTATCGTAGGTGCCCTGATCGTGGACCTGCTTGTATTCCACCGGAAAGCCCACGTGATCGGCGTCCGCGAGGCGGCGGTCGAGAGCGCAATCTGGATCAGCCTGGGCCTCTTGTTCGCGGGGGTCGTCGCCTGGATGTTCAGCGGTCAGGGCCAGGGCGCCGAGGCGGCGGTCGAATACCTTTCCGGCTATCTGATCGAAAAAAGCCTCTCGGTGGACAACGTGTTCGTCTGGGCGATGATTTTCTCCCATTTCAAGGTGCCGCGCGAGTACCAGCACCGGACCCTGTTCTGGGGTATTTTCGGGGCGCTCGTCCTACGTTTCGTGTTCATCCTTGTCGGCGTAGAGGTAATCGAGCGCTTCCAATTTTTGCTGCTGATATTCGGCGTATTCCTGGTATACACGGGCGTCAAAATCTTCACCGCGAGCGACGAGGACGGCAACCCTTCCGAGATGCGGACGATGAAGTTGTTCAAGAGGTTCGTACCGTCGGTGGAGGAGTACGACGGTCAAAAGATGTTCACCCGGGTAAACGGGCGCAGACTGGCCACACCCTTGCTGTCGGTGCTGGTAGTGATAGAAGTTTCGGACGTCATTTTCGCCGTAGACTCGGTTCCGGCCGTCCTAGCGGTCAGTCGCGAACAGTTCATAGTCTTCGCCTCGAACGCGTTTGCCATACTCGGTCTGCGCGCCCTCTACTTTTTGCTAGCAGACATGCGCGAACGCTTCGCGTACATGCCCCACACCATCTCGCTGCTGCTGGTTTACGTCGGCGTGAAGATGCTGATAGCGACCTGGTACCACATTCCCGTGGCCGTATCCCTGGGTGTAATCGTCACGGTACTGACCACCGGAATCCTCGCCTCGGTGAACAAGGACAGGCGGCAAAAACGCGCGGCCGCGAACACCGACGCCCGATAAACGGACGGGAGCCACCGAGTGACAGGACACGAATCCCGGGATAGGTTCCCTGACGCTAAAGCCGAAGGCGCGACCATAGAACCAATGCGAGAACCCACCCCCGAAAGCCCGACAACCCTCGTCACGGACCGAGGCGACGGCCGCCGACAAAAACGCTACCCGTTCCCCAATCCGGTCAACGAGACGTCGGCACGAATCGTCGCCGCGGGGGTCGTGCTGACGGGCGCGGCGTACGTTTCGACAGGGCACCTTTTGTTGCTCCTTGCCCTGACCTACGGGTTCCTGGCCAGGGTGAGTACCGGTCCGGCATTCAGCCCGCTGGCGCTTTTAGCCACACGCGTCCTCACGCCCCGCATAAGGAAGACCCACCGCATGGTTCCCGGGCCGCCGAAACGCTTCGCGCAGCTCGTAGGTTTGCTGTTTTCCGCCGCGGCGTGCATACTGTACATCGCGGACATGCCCGTTGCCTCGCGCGTGGCGGTACTGATGCTCACCGCGGCGGCGTTCCTGGAGGCGGCGTTTGGGTTGTGCCTGGGCTGCATCATGTTCTCCTGGTTAATCAAAGCCGGGCTCGTACCGGAACGCATCTGCACGGAATGCGCAAACCTGGGCGCGCGCCCGTAGGGCATTGCCCAGCGAACGACGACCGTAACAGTGTAAGGCCATGCGAGCGGCCACCTTCGACCACATAACCGGAACGGTACGCCCGCTGTGGAGGGGCAAGGTACACGCAGCCGCCGCCGTAATCTATCCTCTCGCCGCCGCCTACCTGGTCAGTGTGTGCAAAACCGTGGCCACAATCGCCGGTTCCTTGGTGTACGCGACGGGGATGCTGCTATGCTTTGGGATTTCCGCGATGTACCACACCCTGTGCAAAAGCCCGAAAACCCAGAAAATTTTCAGGCGTCTAGACCACAGTTCCATCTATTTGCTTATCGCAGGGACATACACCCCGGTGTGCCTGATCGTCCTCTCCGGGCCGTACCTGTGGCTGACCCTGGGATCGGTATGGACGGTTGCCCTGGCCGGGATCTACATGAAGATGAGAGCGCAGGCCTTCAAAGTGTCGAGCGCCCTCTACCTGGTGCTGGGCTGGTCCTCGCTCGTGATGCTCCCCCGTCTGTACGAGGCCGCAGGCTGGCTACCCCTGACACTACTGTTCCTGGGAGGAGTGACCTATACTTTGGGGGCGGCCTTATTCCGGATGCGGGTACCCGCCCTCAAAAAGGACGTCTTCGGCTACCACGAGGTCTGGCACCTGATGACCTTGATCGCTTCCGGACTGCACTATGCGGCCGTATACATCATCAGCGCTGGGGTGGTTTGAGCGTCGGGACGCCGTAGCGGTCGACAGGTTCGCGGGCCGGACGCGTACAGGGTCTCAATCTCCCCGATAGCCGGAAACCCCCACCCTGCAGCATGCGGGGTGGGGGGTTCGTGCTCAAATGAGTTTGGAGATCTTTACGACCTCTTGAAGCGACGCGGTCGGGCCGTCGCCGCCGTGCTCATACAATTTCGCGATTATGTCCCGGTCGGCATCACCGACCTCGACACACTCGCTTGCACAAATGGTACCGGCGTACCCGAAGCCGGGCTGGCGCGGCGAGACGAGGACGAGTTCGAAAACCCAGCGCGGCGAGAACACCACGCAGGGCGCCAACTTCGTCTCACGACCGACGACGTGACCGTCGACGGTGACGTACTCGGCCAGAAGCCTTTTGGTCGCCAGGTTTTCCGGGTTTTGCAGAAGATACCATGCCGTGGGCGTGTTATCCTGTGAGAATTCCCTGATTACCCGCAGATAGGCCCCCCGCAGATGGGCTATCGCCTCCGCAAGAGATCCCTGCCAGGCGGCGTCGAGTGCTTGACCCGCGATCCGGCGTTGACGAGCCCAGAGCATCCACAAGAACCGTTCCCGGAATCTAGCGTCTGGATGTCTCGAGTCGTCGACGTGGTCGCGCAGATAATTCCCGATGCTATCCAGGTGATCGAAAGACACCTGGGGACCTGCGTCCTTCAGCGCTGCACGGAGATTTCTCATCTCCCTGAGCATCTTTTTCCGGCGATTTCTGCCCGGTAGGGCGCGCTCGGAAAGGATCAAATACACGCAGATAACGAGCATGAAGTACGCGGAAACCCCGAACACGAATGCCGTGGTCAGACAGATGCCTGCCAGGACGGACAACGCCGCCAAAGTGACGGTGAGCTCTCCGCGAACGTGTGCCTCGTCGGCGAACATGGCGTACCCGATTAGGGTCCCCGCGAGGGCCGACACAATGAGCATCGGCGACTTTATGAGATTATTTCCGTGTACCTCTCGGCACGCCTGCTTAAACTCTGCGATAACCGCAGAGACTATACTTTTTTCTTTTCCCATGATTCCCTTTCTTCCGCGCCCTGCGCGGAAAAGAGTAGACGATTGTTGTATGGCCTAACGGATACGGTAAGCGCTGGGCGGGAGTGGTGCAAGGGGTGGCCACGCGTTTACTATAACAGGTCCCGGTCTCTGTTTCCAGATTCCGGGACCCTTAGTCGTGGTGTCCTCCCGTTTTGGTGCACACCGGGGTGCGTCTCTGGCAGGAGTCGAACCTGCGACCTCTGGTTTAGGAAACCATCGCTCTATCCAACTGAGCTACAGAGACCTTGAGAAGGTCGCGCACCTACCGTTACGGCAAACGCACCTGATCGGCGTCGAGTTCTATGGGGGTACCGCGACCGAAAACGTCCAGTACCACCTTCAAACGATTCTGCTCAGGAAGGATCTCGGAGACCACGCCGAGAAAGTCGGCAAAAGGACCGGAGACCACGCGTACGGTCTCCCCGGCCGCGAAAGAGTCGTCACGCAAAATCGCGGGGGCGGCATCCTTTTTGCCGCCGGACAAGGCGGCGGACTCGCGGGCACTCAGCGGGGTGGGCCGCTGCGCCTTCTCACTTTGACCGGCAAAACCAGAGATACCGGGAGTATGGCGGATGGCTACCCAGGTCTCGTCATCCAGATCGCAGCGCACAAACAGGTAACCCGGGTAAAGTTTGCGCTCGACGTTGGTTTTACGCCCCTTCTTGAACTCGGTGACCTCCTGCATCGGTATCATAACCTCATGTATCCGGTCACCCAGTCGCAAGCTGGCGATGCGTGCCTGGAGACCCTTAAGGGCCTTCTGCTCGTGGCCCGTCAGGGTGGTCAGGGCGTACCATCTGCCTTTGTCCCGTTCGACGGCGGATTCGCCGGCACCGGAAACTCGTTCGTCGCTCACGCGGCCACCTTCGACCAGACGACTGTCCCCCGGCATCTACCCACGGTCATACCTACAACTGTGAGCGGTGCCCCCGTTTTGGCATAAATCGACACACCGTATACTCTACGGACGGACCCGACCAAATCACGGGTTCGGGGACTTCCACGGTTCCCCGGGCAGAACCACCACACGGTAAGCCCACCAGTCCCCGAGGCGGATCTCCATGACAAGATCGTCGCCGCGATAATGGAGAAGAACGCCTTCCAGATACACGGTTAGGTCCTCGCCGAGCACGCTGCCGGGATTGGCGAGGATCTCCACTAGGCCGCCTTCCTCACCGAGGACACTTACACTACCCATCATGATACTATAGCAAGGCCGACCGTGGCACTCCAGATTCACGTCGGCGACCAGTTCCGCGGTGCGGGCGGCGGAATCCACGCGATAGCGCACGTAACGGCTCTGACCCCTGAGACTGTTGTTATCGAGCAGATGCAGGTAGACCTGACCGCCGACCCGAGTGATGCGGGCGTCGTGAGAAGCCCGCGGGCCGCCGAGCGGATCTTTCGTCACCTCGAGTGCACGGTCGCCTTTACCGCCGAACGTCCACACAACATCGCCGGCCGGCCAGGTCAGCAGGGCGGCCGAGAATACGGAGTTGCGGAAACCGACGACGACCTCCCCGTCAGGGGTCACATCCACGGCGTTGGCATGCTCGACGTCAATGGCGCAAACCTCGCCACCTTCACCGGGGATGCGGAGTACGACCGGAACAGGTACCGCGGCATGGGGCGGCAAATGATCCTCGCTACGCCAGACCCGAACCTGGGAACCGGTAGGGGAGTACTCCACGATACGCGTACGCAAGGTGTAGCGGTAATCCTCGATGCGGGCCGGGCAACCGGGAACGGAACGAAAGAGACGGACGTCGGTTGAGGGCGTCTCCTCCACCGTCTGATAGCCGATGGCGAGAACGTTCCCGCTCGGGAGAACCGCGTAGTCGTGCCAATCCAGACGCAATTCGGGGTCAACGGACGCTATCCTCCCGGTAACCGGGATACCCGGCTTGCGCGGCGGGATGTCATGAAGCAACAGCATGGCTCCGGTCGGCGGTACGCCCATGGGGGACGTCTCCGGTCCCTCTTGGTACCCGATCAGGCCGCCGGTGACAGGATTGTACTCCAGGGCCGCCGGAAGCCCCTGACCTTCGGCATAGTGCCGTATCACACCGTTGGGATCCACCACCAACTGATAGTACACGGGCTTCCCCCCCGGTTGCAGGGGATTGGTACTGTCACTGCCGGTGAGCAAGGAGCGCAGGATGTCCCGCCAGGCCTTGTTCTTCATCACCGATACGGTCGCCCAACGCCCTATCCATGCGTCCCCTAACCTGGGGAAATCCGAAGGTACGCAGACGATGGTCGAGATCTTCCCGCTAACGGGATACTCCAGGTCGACGCTCTCACCCTCACGTATATCTACACCCCCGCCAGGATAGAATCCCTTGCCCCAAGTCCCGTCATCGCAGGTCACGTTCACCACCTCGGCGCCCGCAACATGGGGCAGGAACTCCGAGGTCGGAGGAGAATCCGCACACCCGGGCAGCATCACGCCCGAACAAAGCAGGAACGCCATCAATGCACGGGCGGGGCGGACGTTCATGACACCTCCCCGCTCTCGAGAGCGGGCGTTGACCGGGAAGGACGACCGCGGTACGACCGGGCCCCGAAGAACGCCCCGACAACCAGCAACAACGCGCCGATACGCATAGGAGTGGTCATGGGCACCTCGTTGAAACGGGCGGTGGCCACGGACGCCGGTAACGCTCCCACGGCCAGAGCCATGGACGCCGCCACGGGCCCGGAAATCCGAATCAAGGCCTTGAAAGCCAGCAGGGTGGCAACTATCGCGGCACCCGCGGCCAAAGTCCAGAAGTTCACGACCGGCAGGTAGCCGCCGACAAACGAGAAAACGGACAGGACGAAAACGCAGGGAGCCAGGAGCAGGGCCGCGCTCCTGCCGCCGCGAGCGAGAGGAACGACACCGGGGAACGTGCGCAGAAACCTCGCGGTAAGAACGGCCGCCGACACGAGGGCGGCCACCCCGAGCAAGGTACCCGGGCCGGGTCGTACGCCGCCCACGGTTAGCACAAAGTACATCGACGGCGCAAACCCCAGCCCCAGCCCCGCGACCTTCCCCAGGGACAGGAAGACCACCCCCGCGGACACCAGCAGGAGCGGGAGAACGCTACGAGGACCCTTTACGCCCCTGTGCAACGCGAGCAGCGGTACCAGCAACAGGAGAACAGTAAATGTGTGAGCGGTACGCGCCGACGCCCACGCGGTCAGCATCATCGGCAGCAACAGCCCGCTGGTACCCGCCTTGACCAGTTTCCGGTCGCCGCGCAGATCCAACGGCCAGTCAAGCGACCCGGAAACCCGCCTTGAGGCGAGCGGCAAAACCCTGGTCAGAGTGGCTACCAGTAGCGCCACTACAAACCCCAGAAGACTGACCCCGGCAACATACTGCCAGACGCGGGACCCGGTGGGAGTCTCCAGGAACGCCCGGCGTTGTATACCGGCCATGACCGCAATCAATGGCAGCAACAGGACCTGGGGACGTTTCATCGGCGACCTTCGCCCAGAACCAAAGTAACCGTGCCACCGTAACCGTCGGTGGCACGCAAACGCAAACCGTCGAGAACACGGAAGGACAAGGTCCGCGGTTCGTCGCCGCCGCAAACCACCAGCCGGCCCACGTCTATGGCGCAAGTAACGGAGCCCGACTTCTCGGCATACACCCAGTTCCCACCGTCTTTAAACCATCCCGGGGACGACCCGACGCAACTGTGGGTGATGGATCCCGCCGAATAACCCAACAACATAGTCTCCCGGCGGCACTCCAGTTCACCGCCGTGAACCTCGACGTTCCCCGATACGTCTTTATCCTGGACGTAGATACGGCTACCGTTCCGTCCCCTGCAGTAGGCCGCGTCCGGGGTCGAGACGCAAACCCTCTTTTTTCCCATGTACATCCGTTCCACGTTGACGGACGCAGGATTCTCGGAAGGGCCCGGACGCAGGTCCCCTTCCCAGCAATTCACGTCCGCACCGTACGCGCAGAATTCCTCCCCGTAGGCCGCGATACCGCGGGCGGGTTTAAGTAAAGATATCCGGGACCATGTCGCGCCCGTCAGGCAGGATACTTCGCCTGCCGCAGTCACCACGCATACAGCACCCCGATCAGCGGCGGATGCGGTGACATCCACGGCGGCGAGCGAGGCACGATAGTCGTCCCACCCCCAGCAATGGAATGCGCGATCCGCGAGAATGGCGCACCCCTTCTTAACACCAGCGGTAACCCCTACCGCCGCGGACGGAAGAAGCACGGGCGAAGGATCGGGTCGTTCCCCCGTCCAGCACCACACCAGACCTTCGGTATCCAGGCCGCATCCCGAGGACTCGACGATGTCCATCTCCACGATCTGACGGCCCCCCGGTTCAGGCACTAGGCGACCGGTACCCGCATCCACCGCGAAGCCCTCTACCTTCCCGCCGGTCTCCGTCTCAATGGTGTAGGTAACCGGTCCGACGAGTCCGGTCGTCCTCGCCCCGCCGTAAGGACCGTCGAGTAGTTCTATACGCGGACCTCCCCTTGAGACGACGAGAACAACGCCAATGGACGCCACAGAGGCAGCAAGAACACCGATTTTTGTCAAGGAACGTGCCACCTTAGCGACTGTGCTCTCGCGCCGTGCCCTGTCTCGGGGCGTTACGGTGAGGGAAACCGGGGGTTAGATATCCTCGTCCGGGTGCCTTTGCTTGTCGGCGCGGAGGCGGCGCAGCGCCTTGCGGCGCTTCCATGCCTTGATCTTCCAGTGCCTGACAACGCGGCGCTTCTCGGCCTTCTCGGAAGCGTGCCCCTTCTGGTGATGGTGGGCCGGTTTGAAACCTACCGCCGGTTCGTCGCACTCGTCGACGTCCCGGGACTTGCCCACTGATTCGACGATGCTGCGTAACTCGCTCTTGATACGCTGACGTTCGGCGTGGCTCCGCGCCCGGTACTCCGCAGTCGACAACCTGGCCGACTCACTATCCTTACTGCGATAGCTCATTGTTGCCTCCGAGAGGTGTACGCTTACCACTATGCGGCGGACAGGGACGGATTCATCCATGGCCCTAACACCCGTAGTCTTTCCGTTGACTGCCGCCCGCGGAGGGCGACAAACGGCGGATTAAAGGAACTCTAGGCCTACTACATCCTCGGTGAAAGCATCGTGGGGGATGTTGGTGTCGGCCAGGATGAGGGCGCGCTGAAGCCAACGATCCGTGCCGTCGAAACGGGGAGTGAAGGAGCTGCGGCCGTGCACCAGTATGGTGTTGTCGATCAAGAGCAGATCCCCGGGCCCGAGCACAAGAAAACTTTGAACCTCCCGCACGGCGGCCTTGAGGGCATGCAGCGCCTGGCGGGCACGCTCGGAAACACCGCTGGTCAGGGACCAGTCCCACGCTATGCGCGGCCTGTTGGGGGTGCCGTCGAGAACCTTGTGCGGCGCGGAAAGCGCCACGGAACCACCCCGAACGTACGAAGTGTCCACCCCGGTAACGAACTCGGGCATATGCAAAACCTCGCAGACGTCCTCGGAAAGTGCGGCGACGATGTCGTAGACGTTGCAAATGGTTGTGCGTGCCGCAGGGTCCCCGCGCAGACAGAGCAAAGCCAGCCACCTGGGACGGTACGGATGGAAAACCGCCTCGGTATGGTAATAGAGATCGGTGAGGGACGAAGTCGAGGTCTGCTCGTTGCTGTCCTTCTTGGTGGGGACGATGTCTTGTACTATCCTGCCGCCCATCTCCGGACGATAACCTACCGGGTGGCCGACGATCGAGGCGATGGTCATAAGGGAGATCTCGCTGACGCAATCCTTGCCGGTGTACCCGCCCGGAACGGAGGGAGTGGGAGGAAGGTTTCCCAAAGGGCAGTCGCGTACCAGCAGCGAACCCCCGGATCCGGGATTCCGGGCGAAACCTTTCAAAGCGCCGTAAAGAAGCGGATCAACCCGCTGACCGAGCAGCGCGGCGGTCCTCAGATCCTCCGACGATAGGGGGCCCGCGTGACGACCATCGAGAGACACGGTCAACGGATAACGTTCCCAATCGGGCCGGCAAACCTCTGTGCGGTCCACATGAAGACCCGCGGGAGACGTATCTTTCAAGAAAACCTCCCGGACAAAGAGGTTCTTGCCCCGGTCACGGAAACTCGAGTACTCCAGGCTCGGCAGAACCCACACCTCACCACCACCTACGCGCTCCTTGGCCCCGACCACCCCACTGGACGAACGGAGAATAGGGGTACCGCCGCCGAGCACCCTGGCGGAAAGAGAATAGAAACTTGTGCGGTCCCCGCTGACCTTGACATGGCCTTTTGCGTGGGGGAACTCCGGATTCTCCTCGAACTCGCTCTCGGCTCCAATCGAGATGGTGCAACCCAGGTAGTTCAAAAGATCCTTATCGTGGGTGGAGAAACACACCACGCGGCCGCCCGCTTTTAGGACCTGCAGGGCGGGTGCCGGATCGTCTCTGAGAACGTGAACTTGCATACATGTATGGTGCTTACGGGCCCTTTTGGGGCATAAACTTTTGCGGCATAAAACCCCTTAAGTCCCGTCTGATGAGCGGGGATGCTTGCCTTGGTCGTACGTGGCGAGACAATCAGTGGTTGTGACGGGCGACACAAAAAAGAAAAGCAGAACCCTGATACTGGCGGGAATCTTGACGGCCCTGGCCGTAGCCGTACCCTTGTCGCTTTACGGGCAGGGAAGGCTTTCGGACAAGTCCCCTTTAGAGGAGCGACTGGAACGGTGCGCCATAGGCTCCATCCTGATAGAATCCCTGAGGACTCCCGCCGGGTACCAGTGCTTCTCCGACCTGGTCCTGGAGATGGCGGACAGCGGCAGAATGGTGGAGTTCCAAACCATGCTGATAACGAAAACCGCGGAGGACCAGCGGCTATACTACCCGTGCCACGACGCGCTACACGCCATCGGGGCGGTGTACTACGAAAAAAACAGGGATTTGAACAAAGTCATACTGGAAACCCCCATAGACGCCTGCGGTTACGCCTTCGTACACGGCAACATAGACGCCTTCGGTAAAAGCGACCCCACCGAGGAGCAGATGTACCAGGCGTCCGTGGCCTGTCAGAGCATGAACAAACTAGGGGAGGCCTCCAGGGTCGAGGGGTTATGCTACCACGGTCTGGGGCACGCGGCGTGGCTGGCACGGGCGCGTACCTACGCCACCAAAGAAGAAGGGGCGGCCGCGCCCTTCGAGTACGACGTCCTCAAACGTGCCCTGGAGTTGTGCGAAGCCACAGTCGTTTCCGCTAAAGCCAGCTGCGGAGACGGGTTGCTGATGGACGCATACGTCCCGGTCAACGGAATAGCCCGCGGTATCAAAAACGGACAAAAAGAACTACCGGGAATTTGCGAGAAATACTGGAACACCAGCGACGAACTGCTGGGGGGATGCTACTCGGGCGCGGTATACATAGTCAACCACGACATAAGCGAGGTGTTCGCGGACATATCGAAAAGAGAAGAGTTCCGAGACGTGCTGACCCCCGCTGACGAGGAACTCATATGGACCATATTCGAGAAAACCATAAACATGTGCGACAACATCAAGGGGGCAATCACCATGACCCACAACGAGCCCCTGACCCCCAGGGACCAGTGCTACTCGGCTTTGGAGCGCGAGGTGTTGACCGTGATATACACCAACGAAAAACTGGTGGACAAGATATGCTCCAGACTGTACAGGTTCGAGGACTGGTGCCGCCAGGAAGTGGCGCCCCTGCGCTGATCAGCTGGCCGCCAGACCGAACACGAACCATCCGTCGGTCGCCCCACTTTTAGTGGTGCACAAGTCGAAAGAAACCTTGGTCTTCCGCGACACCTGGGATACCGACACTTTGGTGGGCGTGGCGCCCCTGTGGCGGAGACTTACCACATGTACGCCCTGACCTGATGAAAGACCGCGGGAGTCCTGCTCGATGCATTCCTCGCGGGCCGCGAGGATGGCCTCCCGCTCGGAGTTGAAGCGCTTGTCGCCAAGCAGGTTACGGGCATTACCGTCCATGAGTACCCACTTGGTCGTGTATTTTCCCTGGAATTTCTCGACTTCATTGCGGTACTTGACGGAATCGTCCAGGATGCGGACATTGTCGACCCATGCGTACCGTGGAGCGTTGACACGCTCCCGCAGGAGAGGCAGCAGTCTGTCCTCGGACAGGTACCCGCAGAGGTCGTGCTTGAGGGAAACGGTCTTGGATTTGATCGCCGCGTCCTTGCGGGAATACACCGGGATCGCGAAAGCCGAAGACCACTTGCGTGGCAGCACCAGTAGACTCCCCGACGCGTCGGCCACGGACGCCAGCATCCTGTCGCGCAGGTACGGGGGTATCTGCAGCCCGGAGAACATGGCATAGGCTACCGTCTCCGCGTCCGACAGACCCATAGGGTCGGCCACGCGCATCACCGAGTTGCAGGTGGCGAAAGAACCGGAATAGGAATCGATACCGTGGAGCCTACGGGCATCGCCGTAGATGTCCTCCCAGGTCTCGTGGAGACTCCTGTCGGTTTGAACGTATTTGGTTAAGCTGTGGGCTCCCACTGGGTGTCCTTTCGGGTTCGATTTATGCTACCTATACTATGCCCCGAAAGGGGTCGGTGGCTTACACGGAAACCGGGATGTGACCCAAGTCACGTTTTACTGGGCGCGGTCTCGACGGGATTTGAACCCGCGGCCTCCGGCTTGACAGGCCGGCGTGAACTCCAAACTTCACCACGAGACCCGGTTGTGCCGGTTCAGGCGAGGATTTTTACGACCCTGCCCGCCCCGACGGTACGGCCACCTTCGCGGATGGCGAAACGCAGACCTTCGTCCATGGCTATCGGCTTACCGAGATCCACGGTCATGACCACGTTGTCACCAGGCATCACCATCTCGGTGCCCGCGGGCAACTGGATGGTTCCGGTCACGTCGGTGGTGCGGAAGAAGAACTGCGGACGGTAGTTGTTGAAGAACGGCTTGTGACGGCCGCCCTCTTCCTTCTTCAACACGTACACCTGGCCCTCGAACCGGGTGTGCGGGGTGATCGAGCCCGGCTTGCAGAGCACTTGGCCGCGCTCCACGTCTTCTTTCTTCGTGCCGCGCAAGAGCGCACCGATGTTGTCACCGGCCTGACCCTCGTCGAGCAACTTGCGGAACATCTCCACGCCGGTGCAGACGGTCTTCTGCGTGTCGCGCAGACCGACGATCTCGATCTCGTCGCCGGTGTTGACCTTGCCCTGCTCCACCTTGCCGGTGACGACGGTGCCACGACCGGTGATCGTGAAGACGTCCTCGATCGGCATGAGAAACGGCTTGTCGAGCTCGCGCTTGGGCTGCGGGATGTACTCGTCGCAGGCCTTCATGAGTTCCATGATCCTCTCCTGCCACGCAGCATCGCCCTCAAGGGCCTTGAGGGCCGACACGCGTACCACCGGCACATCCTTGCCCGGGAACTCGTAGGAGGTGAGGAGGTCGCGGACTTCACCCTCGACCAACTCGAGCATGTCCTCGTCGTCGACGACGTCGGACTTGTTCAAGGCCACCACGATGTACGGCACACCGACCTGACGGGCGAGCAACACGTGCTCGCGGGTCTGCGGCATCGGGCCGTCGGTGGCGGCGACCACGAGGATCGCACCGTCGACCTGGGCGGCGCCGGTGATCATGTTCTTGATGTAGTCGGCGTGGCCCGGCATGTCGACGTGCGCGTAGTGGCGCTTCTCGGTCTCGTACTCGATGTGCGCGATCGAGATGGTGATACCGCGCGCCTTCTCCTCTGGCGCCTTGTCGATCTGGTCGAACGGCGTAAAGGTCGCCAAACCCTTGCCCTCCAAGGTCTTGGAAATGGCGGCAGTCAAGGTGGTCTTACCGTGGTCGATGTGACCCATGGTGCCGATGTTGAGGTGCGGTTTGGTGCGTTCGAATTTTGTTTTACTCATGGTGCTCTCCTGTTGCGCAAGTACCTATACGGTGCGGAGGACCCCCGTTTACGCATACCTCCCGGTGGTGGCAAGAACCGCGAAAATCGTCAATATGGCGGGCGAAAAGGCCCCCTTGACGGACGGTCGTGGGCATGGGGTCGGACACAGAAATACAGGCAAGAGACCGACGCGAAACGCCCCGTCTGCGGGGGTCGCGGGGGGCACGGAAGCCCGCGAGAAACTCATGAGATTTTGGTTGGCGAAAACCGAACCCGGGGTCTACTCCTACGACGACCTACTGGAAAGCGGCTACTGCTGGTGGGACGGGGTAAGGAACTACCAGGCCAGAAACAACCTTGCATCCATGCTGCCGGGCGACCTTGTGGTGATCTACCACTCGAACGCCGAACCCCCCGGAGCGGTCGGGGTCGCGCGAGTCACCCAGGAAGCCCAACCGGACCCGAGCCAATTCGACCCCCGGTCCCCTTACTACGACGCCAGGGTGGCGCCGGGCAACCCGCGATGGGTGCAGGTGAAAATGGAACCAGTCGGTCGGTACGCACGGACCGTACCGCTACAGAAGCTCCGCGAACACGAACACATGCGGCACTCCCCGCTGACCAGGAAATCAAACCGCCTGTCGGTGATGGAACTCAGCGAAAAGGAGTATGCGACCATCGGCGACCTCGGTGGTTCGATCCAATAGACGGCTTGACGGCCCATGGCTACCCGGCCAGCGGGGCCGGTACCCGAGTTTAGTTCCGTCTTTTTGATTTGGCGAGGAGACGGAGAATCTCCAGGTACAACCAGACAATGGAGACCAGCAGCCCTAACCCGTAGTACCACTCCATGTACTTGGGATGAGTTTCTCTGGCACCGCGCTCTATACTGTCGAAATCCAAGAGAAGGGAGGAGGCGGCCAGGAACGAGACCATCACCGAGAACCCGATGGATGCCAGACTGGAACTGTGCATTACGGAGAACTGCACGCCGAAGAACGAGGCGACGAGCGCCACCAGGTAGAACAGTGCGACACCCGCTGTCACTAAAACTATGGTCGAGCGCATACGGGCAGTGACCTTGATGACACCCGTACTGTACAGAGTAAACGCGGCCATGAACACCGCGACGGTCGCACCTAAGGCCTGCAGGACTATACCGGAATAGGCGTCCTCGAAGAGCCGGGAAATGAAACCCAGCACCATTCCCTCGCAGACGGCGTAAACGGGCGCGAGGGTCGGAGACATCTTTGGTTTCATGAGCGTAACGGCAAGGAGGACAAGGCCGGCCAGGAGCGACACCGGGAACAAGAACGGAATAGCCGCCAGGTAAAGCCACGAGACCGCGGCTGAGACGGCCATGATAATAACAAGCAGGGCGGAGGCCTTTATCGCGCCTTCAACGCTCATGGGCTGGCTGACTGATTGCGGGTCGGATGCGAAACCCCTACTAATTTCGCTGATTCTCTTCTCTTTAAGGAGTGGACTTGACATGGTTACCTCTTGGTTTTCCTCCATCGTACTGTCGCATACCTACCGGAAAAGCAACCATCCACGGACATCTCGCGGGGACTTTCCTGTCAAGAGGCCTTTCTCCGGCGCGAAAGTCCTTGACTGCGCAAAGATTTCATTCACTGTAACCGATATGCGTTCCTTGCCTGTAAACGATACCGCCGGCGCCATGCGCCGCAAAACCCCCGGAAGATTACGCGAAGGTGCGGACAGGACGAGGAAACCTTGAAAACCCTACTAGCCGCATCTATGACGGCGGCGCTCGGATCACTGGTCCTCTTGGGGGGCTGCGGAAACCCGGAAACCGTCGAGGACCCCTACACGACGACGACACCGACGATCTGGACGAACGACATACCTCCCTCAACCACGAGTATTGAACCAACAACCAGTGAGGCGACGAGGACGTCGGAACACAATCGTCCCGACGAGCCTGAGGAGGGGTTTCACACCCTTGTGGACGCGGGAGGCAACGTGCGCCGGTACCTCCTGACCGACCTGTCGTCGGGAGAAAACCCGCCCTTGCTGGTGGTCCTGCACGGTTTCGGGGGGAGCTCACAACAAATGCGCGAGTACCTGGAAACAGAGGAAACCGTCGACCTGCTGGCCGAACATGCACCCATCGTGGCGTACCCTGACGGGATTGGGTACGGCGGCCTGCCGCAGGCGTGGAACGCGGGAAAATGCTGCCCTATGGCCAGCATCGACCTGGTGGACGACGTCGGGTTCATTGGCCGGATGATAGACGAGATCGCAGAGGAACAAAAAATCGACACGGAAAGAGTATGGGTGGCAGGCTGGTCGAACGGGGGAATGATGGCCTACCGGCTGGCCTGCGAACTATCGGAGAAGATAAGCGCAGTAATAGTTGGTGCCGGTGCGCTGATGCTGGAAAGTTGCGTGCCGTCGCGACCCGTCGACATCCTGCACATCCACGGGGAAATGGACACGGCCGTACCGTACAACGGGGGTACCAACACGGGCATACTTTTCCCGTCGACGCGAGCGTCCGTGGATACTATAGCCAAAGCCAACGACTGTGAGGCCGGTAGCAGCGAGACGGCCGGTACCACTACGGTCCTCGCCATGGCGTGCCCGGAGGGGACGCGCATACATCTGGTGACCGACAGCGCCTGGGTCCATGTCTGGGAACGTGAATGGACGGAACTGCTCGTCGCATTCCTCCGCAAACCTTAACCCGACGCGGGAACCATCGGACCGCTAGTTCAGGGCGTCAGCCAGGACTCGCCACTCCTGGGCGATCTCAGCGGCCTGCACGAGGGGCGGATGGGGCCAGAGCGCCTGGGTGAAGCGGTGCACGGGTACGATCGTGTCCCCGGACACAAACCACAGGCGGTAGGACCACTGCGGTCCGGCGGAAGTGTGGTCCCACTCCTGCACCAGGACATGGGCTTGATAATCGTGGTCAAATACCGCCAAAACCTCAACGGCGCCGCCGTCATCCTCGGCGCCAGAGACGCTGATTCGGCTGCGGGCGACCAGTTTTGCCATACCGGTATAGTAGTTGGAGCCCACACTCTATTAGAGGTTCACTGCGACGACAGATGTAAACTATTTCTGGGTACGAACAGCCGGGTTCGCCGAACCCGTGAGACTTATGCGTGAACCGAAACGGTGTCGTCGCGGAGTGTCGAGGGTTTAACGCTTGGCCTCGGCCTCCTTCAACTTAGCCTCACGCTCAGCCTTGGCAGCCTCACGCTTGGCCTCGGCCTCCTTCAACTTAGCCTCACGCTCAGCCTTGGCCGCCTCACGCTTGGCCTCGGCCTCCTTCAACTTAGCCTCACGCTCAGCCTTGGCCGCCTCACGCTTGGCCTCGGCCTCCTTCAACTTAGCCTCACGCTCAGCCTTGGCCGCCTCACGCTTGGCCTCGGCCTCCTTCAACTTAGCCTCACGCTTGGCCTCGGCCTCCTTCAA
>Ga0194122_10001068_pt1 | contig 35418 bp, 29 predicted proteins | sample TA2MahCa10mmetaG_FD_155487 | JGI IMG/M metagenome (GOLD analysis project Ga0194122, IMG submission 155487) | Freshwater microbial communities from Lake Tanganyika, Tanzania - TA2015021 Mahale Deep Cast 10m | ecosystem: Environmental > Aquatic > Freshwater > Lake | place: Tanzania: Lake... | reverse complement strand
CGCCAGCAGGGATTCGTAGTCGGCAGCGGTGGCGGGCCGTGGGTTGGTGGGATGACAGTGGTCGGCCATCGCGCCGCGAATGATGTCGGGAAACTGTGTCGCCTGCACTCCGAGGGCCGCCAGTCCACTGGGCAGTCCGATTCGCGCGTTCAATTCCTTGACGGCCAGCGCAATGTCATTGGCATTCTCAAGCCCCATCACGGCGGCCATGCGCTGCATCCGGGACTCCCGCTTGACCGATTCTGCTTCGCGATTAAACGTCAGCACTGCCGGCAAAAAGATGGCGTTGAGCGTGCCATGGTGCAGCCGCGGATCGATGCCGCCCAGGCTGTGACTGAGCGAGTGAACGCAGCCCAATCCTTTTTGGAAGGCCATCGCGCCTTGCATGCTCGCGCTCATCATGTTGAGCCGTGCCTCGCGGTCTTTGCCATTGCGTACCGCCCGCTCAATGCAGCTCCAGCCCCGGCTTAAGCCATCTAAGGCGATGCCGTCTGCCGGTGGATTAAACGCTGCCGAGATAAAGGTCTCCATGCAGTGGGTGATGGCATCCATGCCGGTTGCGGCGGTGAGTTTTGGGGGCAAATCGAGTGTGAGTTCCGGGTCCAGCAAGGCGGTCTTCGGCACCAGATGCCAGTTGTGAAATCCAAGCTTTCGGCCGTCCTCGACAATGATGATGGCCCCACGGGCCACCTCACTGCCGGTGCCCGCGGTGGTGGGGATTGCGATGAGCGGTGGCAGGTTGGCGGTAATTTTGGTGGAGCCCCCCTCAATGGTCGCGTAGGTCTTTAAGGGTCCGGGATGATGCACGGCGATCGCGACCCCTTTGGCGCAGTCCAAGGCGCTGCCGCCGCCCAGCGCAATCAGGCCATTACAGCCTTGTTCAACATAGATCGCGCGGGCGGCATGTACGGCGCGCTCAGTGGGGTTCGAGGGTGTCTGATCGAAGATCGAAACCCGCAGCCCTGCAGCAGCGCATTGGCCCAGGACGCGATCCAGAATGCCGGCGGCCTTAATCCCGGGATCGGTGACGATCAATGCATGGTCAATGTGATGTTGTTCGCAACTGTTTTGCAGGTGGCCTAAGGCGCCGAATTCAATATGGACCTGATTGAGATAAATGATCTGTGACATTTCCGACTCCCTGTGTGTCGCCTTGCATGATAGAGCCCCGGGCCAGGCCCCTGCGCCATCGGCGGGGCAAGGGTTGTTCCGGATTCCCCTGGGCGGTGTCTAGGTCATATATATGACCTAGTTGACAGGGGCCGGGGCCGCGTCTAGGATCGGTCCACCGCCTGCCGAAGGAGTCTCGCCGTTGCCATCCTCGTTGCCGTCCTTTGTACGTTATCTCTACCCGCCTGTGTTCTTGTTGGGCACGCTGCTGGCCTGGTTCGCGGTGTCGGAGTGGTGGCAATGGATCTCGCCCACGCGTTTTCCAACGCCCACGCAGACGGCTGAGGCGTTTCAACGGATTCTGATTCAGGGCTATGGCAACGGCCGACTGCATCAACACATTGTGCAGAGCGTGCTCCTGGTGTCGTTGAGTTTTACGATCTCTGCAGCGCTGGGCATCGCCTTGGGAATTTTCATGGGCGCCAGCCGAAAAATTGAGGCCCTGGTCAATCCTGTTTTTCTCACCCTGAGGCCAATACCGCCCCTGGCCTGGATTCCGCTGGCGATTGTCTGGCTTGGGCTAGAAAACAGCGCCAAGGTCATGGTGATTTTTGTTGCCGCCTTTGTGCCTTCGGTGATTAATACGTTTACAGGTATCCGTTCGCTCGAGGTGCCGCAGCGCGAGGCCGCCCGCATGCTGGGTATTCGCGGCCGCGCCTATTACTTCGAGGTGCTCATTCCCGCCGCGATGCCCATGATTTTTACAGGCATGCGACTGTCACTTCAGGCATCGTGGACAACACTGGTGGCCTCAGAGCTGGTCGGCGCCGTGCTGGGATTGGGTTCGATCCTGAATCAGGCGGCCCAGGATATCAATCCGCCGATGATTCTTGTGGGGATGATTTTTGTTGCCTTAAGTGGCTGGCTGATGACCTATGGCCTGGGCCTGCTTGAGCGTCTCGCCATCCCGTGGAGGCCGGTGTGATTGCCGCTCAGACCAGCAAGCCCTGGCTCCAGACGCTGCGCTTATCGCTCACAGGGATTGTGCTCTTCCTTGGGTGTTGGTACCTGGCGGTGTTTCTCGAGGTTACGCCGCGGCGATTTTTACCTGCGCCACACGAGGTCTTATTTCGGTTTGTTCAGCTGATTCAAGAGCCATTTGTCGGCTTTACCCTTGGGCAGCACCTGCTGTCGAGTTTTCGTCGTTTCTTAAATGGATTTCTTCTTGCGATCGCAATCGGAATTCCGTTGGGACTCTTAATGGCGCTATCCCGTGGCGTGCAGTTATTGGTGACGCCGATTTTCGAGAGCATCCGCTTTGTTGCGCCGATTGCCTGGGTGCCATTCGCAGCGCTGTGGTTTGGCACCGGCATTGGCGGCCCCACATTGGTCATTTTTATGGGGGCCTTCCCGCCTGTGCTGATCAACACCTATCGCGGCGCGATTTATGTGGACCGCAAGTACATTGAGGCCGCCAAGATGTTGGGGGCAGGCCCCATACGGCTGATGACCCAGGTGCTCTTTCCCGCATCGCTGCCGTCGATTGTGGCGGGCCTTCGAATTTCCGCGGGGCTGGGCTGGCAATCCTTGGTCGGTGCAGAGCTGATTGTCGCCTCCAGCGGGGTGGGCTACATGATGGTCAAGGGCCAGGCCAGTATTCAGACCCAGATTGTGATGGCGGGCATGATCGCCATTGGCCTTGTCGGTTTGCTGATTGACATTTTGCTGCGCCGTATGGAGCGGCGATTTAATCGTTACCAAGAGGTTCACTGATGGCGGATATACGTTTTGAGGCAGTCCAGCGTGCCTTTGTGCAAGGTGGCAAGGAGTTTCTGGCGGTCGGAGGCATTGACCTGGTAGTCGCCAACGAGGAGTTCGTCGCCATCGTGGGGCCGTCGGGCTGCGGCAAGACCACCTGCATGCGAATGGTGGCAGGCCTGGATCAGCCCAGCAGTGGCCGTGTGCTGGTCAATGGCCAAGAGGTCACTGGGCCCGGGCCGGAGCGTGCCGTGGTCTTTCAGCAGTTCGCACTGTTTCCGTGGAAGACCGTGTTTGAAAACATTGCGTTTGGCCTGCGTGCGATGGGGCTGGGCCAGACCGAAATTGATGATCGGGTCAATCGGTTTATCTCGATGATGGGCCTCTCCGGCTACGAGCAGGCCTATCCGCATCAGCTCTCGGGGGGCATGCAGCAGCGGGTTGCGATTGCCCGGGCCTATGTCCTTGATCCGGGCGTTCTATTGATGGATGAGCCTTTTGGGGCACTCGATGCACAGACCCGGGTGGTCATGCAAGAGGAGCTTGTGCGGCTCGCCAGAAAGAACCCAAAAACGGTATTGTTCATTACCCACGCAGTGGAGGAGGCGGTCTATCTCGCCGATCGCGTGGTGGTGATGTCGCGGCGCCCAGGCCTGATTCGCGAAATCATTGATGTGAAATCGATACGCGAAAAGGAGCGCTGGGACGACCACCCAAGGATTGAAGACGTGATGGATTTGGGTTCGTTTGTGCATCTTCGGAGCCACATTTGGCGGACCCTTCGCGAGCAGCATCTTGGAGATGATCAGTAATTTTAAAAAGAGGAGACGCAAAATGAAGCACCGTTACAAACTCGCATGTGCATTAAGTGCACTGGCTTTATTCGCAGCAAAACCGGCAACTGCGCAGGGGAATCTGACCGAAATTAAAGTCAGCTATCAGCCGGCGCTTTACTGGGCGCTGCCGTTTTACATCGCCACCGAGCGCAATTGGTGGGCCGAATTGGGCTTAAAGCCCACCTTCAGCACGTTCCCGGCCGGTGTGCCTCAGATTGCGGCCTCGGCCTCGAAATCCTGGGATGTGGGTGGAACCGGCGGCGTGCCGGCAGTGTTGGGCCATGTTCGATTTGGCATCCGTACGATCGGGCTGTCGAACGACGAGTCGGCCGGCAACGCACTGGTGGCTACAGGCAAGACCGCTGCCGCATTTGCAGCCAACCCCCAGTCCATTAAAGGGCAGACGATTGTGCTGACCGCTAATTCGACGGGTGACTATGCGGTCCAGTCTTGCTTAAGGAAGTTCGGCCTATCCAAGTCCGATGTCACGATGCGCAATATGGGGCAGGCGGAAATCATCTCGGCCATGTCGTCGGGAAATGCCGATCTGGGCGGCCTCTGGGCACCCAACATTTACACGGTTGAAGAAAAAGCCGGTGGCCGCGTGATCTGCAGCGGCAAAGATGGCGGCGCTTTTGTGCCGGGTGCGCTGATTGTTCGGGGCGACTATGCCAAGGAGAATCCTCAGAATGTGGCCAAATTCCTGGCGATTTATCTGCGGGCCTGGCGTTGGATGGGTGCGAATCGTAATGAAGCAATTGCGATGATGAAGAAATTCTACGAGCAGGGAGGCACTACGATTTCGGAGGCCTCGATGCGTAAAGAATTCGATACGCGCCCAACCTTTGATCTGGCTGGCCAGCTTCGGGTGATGGACCGCTCCAAGGGCAACTCCCAGATGGACGGCTGGTTTACCGCGATGGCAGAGTTCATGAAAGGCACAGGCGCGATTACCGATGTTCCGCCGGCAAATGCCTACATCACCGATGAGTTCATCAAGATGGTGAACTCAGACAAGACCCTTCGGGATTTTGCAAACCGCACCAACTAATGCGGATGTGGCGGGGCAGCGCCCCGCCACAAAAACTCAAAGAGATGACGTGATATGGCAGTAATTTATTTAAAAAAAGCAGAAAAAAATCCTTCCACAGAGACTGCGACGGCCCAGCGGGTCGCCAGCGAGATGCTGCAGCAGATTCGCGAGGGGGGTGAGGATGCCGTTCGCCGTTATGCGAAGGAGCTTGATCAGTGGACCGGCGAAATCCTGATGTCGGATGCGGCGATCAACAGCGCTCTGGCAGGGGTGCCCTCCGATGTACGCCAGGATATCGACTTTGCCGTCCGGCAGGTCTATGACTTTGCAGTTGCTCAGCGCAATAGCATTCAGAATTTTGCAGTGGAAGTCCACAAAGGTGTGACAGCAGGCCAGCGCGTTATTCCTGTCAATGTGGTGGGCTGCTATGCGCCCGCCGGCCGCTACGCCCATATCGCTTCCGCCTACATGACGGTGGCCACCGCAAAAGCAGCCGGTGTGAAAACCATCGTCGCCTGCTCGAGCCCATTTCGTGGCGGTGGCATGCACCCGTATGTCCTTTACGCCTTCAAGGCTGCTGGGGCCGACATGATCATGACCCTCGGGGGCGTTCAGGCCATTGCCTCACTTGCCTATGGGCTCTTTACAGGAAAGCCCGCAGATGTTGTGGTGGGACCCGGAAATAAATTTGTTGCTGAAGCCAAACGCATGCTCTTTGGTGAGGTCGGTATCGATGTATTTGCAGGCCCCTCGGAAGTGGCTGTGATTGCAGATGACTCGGCGGACCCGGCCATTGTGGCCAGCGATCTCGTGGGCCAGGCAGAGCATGGGCATGAGTCGCCCGCCTGGCTGTTTACAAACTCGCGACCCTTGGCCCAAGAGGTGATGCGACGCGTGCCGCAGTTAATCGATGCGCTACCGCCGACGGCCCGCGATGCGGCGGGTGCAGCCTGGCGAGATTATGGCGAAGTGATTTTTTGCGAGTCCCGAGAAGAACTCGTAGAGGTATCCGATCGTTATGCGAGCGAACACCTCGAGGTCCATGCGCAGGACCTTGACTGGTGGCTGAGTCATCTCACGGCTTACGGATCACTCTTTTTGGGTGAAGAGACAACGGTTGCCTATGGCGATAAGGCCAGCGGCCCCAATCACGTGCTGCCCACAAAAGGTGCCGCCCGCTATTCCGGCGGATTGTCGGTACACAAATTCATGAAGACCCTGACCTGGCAGAAAATGACGCGTGCGGCCAGCCGAGACATCGCCGAGGTAACGGCCCGCATCAGTCGACTGGAGGGTATGGAGGCCCATGCGCGCACCGCAGATGATCGGCTTGCGAAGTATTTTCCAGATCAGAATTTCGATCGAGGTCAGCCTGTCGAGGTATGAGGCCAGAATCGCTTTTCGATCTGCATGATCGGGTTGCGCTGGTCACAGGAGGCAGCAGCGGCATTGGGTTCACCATGGCCAAGGCGCTCGGGCTGGCAGGCGCTTCGGTGGTGTTGGCATCGAGAACAGCCGAGACGCTTCAAGCGCGGGTCCAGGAGTTACGCGAGAACACTATTCCTGCCGAGAGCGTTTGCGGAGATGTCAGCAATTTAGAAAAAACAAAAGAATTGGCCGAGCAGGCGGTGGCCTGTTTCGGCAAGATCGATATTCTGGTGAATGCGGCTGGCGTAAATCTGCGTGAGCCTTTTCAGAGTGTCAGTCCTGCCACCTGGGATCAGCAAGTCAGGGTGCATCTTGGTGCGCCCATGTTTCTGACCCAGGCGCTGGCTCCGGAGATGGCCAGCCGTCGCTGGGGACGGATTCTGCTGATCGCTTCGCTCCAGAGTTATCGCGCCTTTGCAAATAGCGCGCCTTACGGTGCTGCCAAAGGCGGAGTCGTGCAACTTACCCGCGCGATCGCCCAGGAGTGGTCGGGAAAGGGCATTACCTGCAACGCGATTGGCCCTGGTTATTTTCCAACAGAGTTGACCGCGCCGGTATTTAATAATCCTGAGCTTGCTGCCTATCATGCCGAGCGGACGGCCATCGGGCGCAATGGCGCCTTGGAGGACCTCTGGGGGGCCACCATCTTTCTCTCCAGCGAGGCCTCGGCATATATCACCGGACAGACGCTCATGGTCGACGGCGGCTACACTGCGCGATAGGCGGCTTGCAAAAGGAAACGTGATGAAAGCATTGGTATACACACAGCCCAATGAGGTACGCATTCAGCAGCACCCCGAGCCGACCCTCGATGCGGATGAGGTGATTCTGAGAATTGATGCGGTTGGAATCTGTGGCAGTGATATGCATGCTTACCATGGCCATGATCCGCGTCGAAAGCCTGGCCTGATTCTTGGGCACGAGTTTGCGGGAACCGTTGTACAGAGCCGGTCATCGTTGTTTGATAAGGGCGCGCGGGTCACTGGCAATCCCTTAATCACCTGCGGCCGCTGCGATTATTGCCAGCAGGGCCGCAACAACCTGTGTGCCAATCGGACCATGGTGGGGATGACGCGGCCGGGTGCTTTTGCTGAATACATGAGCATCCCCGCTTCCTCCCTGATTGCACTTCCTGAAACAATGGACTCGGATACTGCCGCATTGACCGAGCCGGCAGCCACCGCTGTCCATGCCCTGGATCTGTCGGTGCGGGCACTGCGTCGGCCGATCCAAGAGTGTCGGGTACTCGTGGTGGGTGGCGGCGCCATTGGAATGTTCTCCGCACTCTTACTGAAGCATTTCGGTGTCCTTGAGCTTGATGTCATCGAAGTCAATCCGCTGCGAAGACAGGCCCTGGCCCGAGAGACCCAGTGCCGGGTGATGGATCCCGCAGCGGAACGCTGCGGCGAAAATCATTACGAATTGGTGGTGGACTGTGTGGGTTCTGCGATCACGCGATCGACCGCATTTCAGGCGATTCGACCGGGCGGCGTGATCATGCATGTCGGCCTTCAGGAATGGGCCAGTGAGATTGATATGCGTAAGCTCACCCTGGCTGAGATCACCCTGCTTGGAACCTACACGTACACTACATTCGATCTACAGAATACCGTTCGATATTTAGATCGCGGAGTTTTCGGCGCCTGCGGGTGGGTCGATCGCAGGCCCCTTGATGAGGGTCCGGCGGCATTTGCAGATCTGCATCATGGCCGCGCGGCCTCAGCGAAAATTTTGTTAAAGCCAGGGTATTGAGTCAGTCGAGGTGGGGGCGATCGGAGAATTAGCCTCACCAGCGATATGGGCGACGGTGATTGCCTTGGGGGCACTTGCCGGAATCGTGCGTGGGGTGACGGGATTTGGGGCGGCAATGGTGATGTCTCCGCCTTTGGCATTGCTGCTAGGCCCCAGTGTTGCGGTACCGCTGGTGTTGATTTTGGAGGGATTCGCAGCTGCCCCCATGATGCCCGGGTTGCGTCGTCAGGCCCGATGGCGCATGTTGGGACCAATTCTGATCGCGGCAACCGTGGCTTTGCCGCTGGGCGTTTATCTACTGACTCATCTTGATCGTGAGATCGTCCGAAGAATGATTGCGCTATTCGTCATTGGCTTTAGCCTCATGCTTTTGGCTGGATTGCGCTGGCGAGGCGCGCACCGACTGCAGACAAGTCTTGGTCTGGGCGCCTTGAGCGGCGTCATGGTCGGAACTTCCGGCATTGGTGCGCCGCCTATTATTCTTTATCTGTTGGCTGGTTCCGATCATCCTGCCACGGTCAGAGCCACGATGACTTTTTATGTTGCCCTGATCTCGATTGTGGCGCTTACAGTATTTTTGGTTCAGGGACTGATTACGGAGAAAGTCGTCATTCTCGCACTTGCGATGGCGCCGCTTTTTATGATCGGCGTCACGTTTGGTGGCCGAATTTTCGTCCGCCTCTCCGAGGAGCGCTTCCGAAGGCTGACCATCTGGCTTATGTTAATGGTTTCAGCGATGATTTTGATTGCTTAATGCGACTCCCGTTTTCCGACTTTATGCGGGATTCTGAATGGGCACCTCAGTCAGATCGAATTCATCATGAATCAGATCACGAATCCGAGTTTTCAATCTGACGAATTCGGGATCCTCCTCAGGCCGTGGCCGTGGCATTTTTACCTCGATGATGGCTTTGACACGGCCCGGCCGACGAGTCATGACGACGATGCGATCTGACAGCTTGATGGCTTCCTCGATGGAGTGGGTGACCAGCACCATTGTCTTGCGCTGCTCAATGAAGATGCGCACCATTTCATCTTGCAGCATGCTTCGATTCTGAGCATCAAGGGCAGCAAAAGGCTCATCCATCAGGAGCACCGATGGATCAACCGCCAGCGCGCGAGCGATGGCGACCCGCTGCCGCATGCCGCCCGAGAGCTGATGGGGATAGCGATTTTCAAAACCTTTCAGGCCGACAAGTTCGATTTTCTCTTGAGCGATTCGGCGGCTCTCCTCCCCCCCAATATTCTTCCTTTCAAGACCAAAACTGACATTCCCGGATACCGTCAGCCAGGGGAAAAGAGCGTAGTCCTGAAAGATCATTGCCCGCTCCCAGCCCGGTTTACCGACGGGCTTGTCGTCTAGTGTGATACGCCCTAGTGTGGCGTCATCGAAGCCCGCCATGATATTGAGCAGCGTTGTTTTGCCGCAGCCCGAGTGGCCGAGGATTGAGCAAAATTCATTTTCTTCCACTGTAAAGGAGACATTTGCCAGCGCCTTCACAGGCGCATCTGACAGGCTGTGACCTGGATAAATTTTGACGACCTCGTGAACCTTCAGAACACCCATTGAATTTCACCATTTTGAAGTTTTGTTTCGTCAGACCAGGTTCTCGATGCAGAGTCAGGCCCATTCATTTGGTCATCGCCAGCGACCAGGGCAGCAGCTTGCGGGCCACCCATCGCAGCCCTTGGTCAATGAGTAGTCCTGCAATCCCGATTGAGATCATGCCAACCAAAATAATGTCCGTTCGCAGAACGCTGCGGGCGTCTGAGATTAGCCATCCGAGGCCTGAGGTGGCACCCACCAACTCGGCTGCAACCAGTGCCATCCAGCCTACTCCGAGGCCGACTCGAATACCCGTCACGATCTGTGGGAGCGCAGCTCGAAAGACCACGTTCACCAAAACGGCGCGCTCGCTTGCGCCAAGGCACCGTGCAGCTCTGACAATGTTGTATTCCACATTCTTAACACCCGTGATGGTGTTGATTAGCAGTGGAAAGAAAATGCCCAGAAAGATAATGAACTGGTTCTGGAGGTCGCTAATGCCAAACCAGAGGATTGCTAGAGGAATCCAGGCAATTGGGGGAATGGGCCGCAGCATCTCAAAAACCGGCTCCATTAGATTTTGGACTGTTTTCGACCACCCCATCAAGACTCCCAGGGGAATCGCAACGCAGGCGTAGGCAAAGGCAATTGCCTCACGCTGAAGACTCGTCAAAAAATGCTTTAACAGTTCGCCTGACAACACCAGTGACGCTGCTGCTTTAATGACCTCGGTCGGCGGTGGCATCAGCGTGACCAGGTTCGCGTCGATGCGAGGAAGCACTACTGCTGAGATAATTTGCCAAATCCCAAAAAAAGTCAGCAGACCCAAATAGCGGCCCAAGCCGCTGAGCCAGCCGGAACCCTGCCGCATCCGGGCGACCGCAGCAACCTCTTCGGGAGTCAAAGTGGAGGGGTCGGCCAATTGGGCATTGGCCGTGTCACTCACTTTCAAAATTCATTTCAGCGAGATGGTTCGGTGTCGATGCAGGCCTTAAGGACGATAGGTTCGGCCTTTAAAAGTCCAGGGCTTGACCAGATCGCCTTTTTCGGGAAACGCCTGGGGGCCCTTCATATTCAGGTAGGTCAGGTACTCAGGGTAGGGCGGCTCGCCGACCTTTCCTTTCCATCCGGCCGGAATGAACGGGGGCGTCTTTGGAATTGCCCATCCAAGTTTTTCAAATGTCTTGCCCATAAACTCCGGGCGGAAGACAGCCCTGAACTCGTCTTCCGTGAGGGGTGTTTTCATCCGCTTGTTTTCATAGAGCCAATTGACGGTATTCTTGTTTTCCTGGAACCAGAAAGCGGTATGCGGATACAAATAAGTTGGCTTGAAGTGATTGTTGTACTCTGCAATCTGCTGGGAAAGCAATGACTTGGGCTGTAACTTTAGATTTGGATCTTCAAGAAGCGCATCTACCGCTTTCTCTGGGTTCGATCTCATCCAAAGCTGCGCTTCAGCAATCGCATCCGTGAGTGCCTGAACAACATCGGGGACGTTATCAACAAGTTCCTGGCGGACATAGGTCACCCCAAGATACATGACATAGTTATAGTGGGCCTCCAGAGCGCGACCCGCTTTCCGCTCATTCAGAATCAGTGAATTGGTGAAGTCCCAGGGCACGACCGCGTCAATGCCTTTTGGCAACAGTGCCTGCTCTGGCGGCGGCATATTCCGGAAGGTAACGTCTTTCCCGATCGTCAACTTATTGGCTGCCAGTGATAACTGAAGATAGAACTCGGCCGAGGAGCCAGTCGCAATACCGATTACCCACGGCTCCTTGGTTGCTGGGTTACCACCCCGCAAGTCCTCCATTCTTTTCAGGGGGGAGTCATTCGGCACGATCAGCTGATGACGGAGACCGGGCGACATGATGGCCACAACGCGAACCGGCACATTGCGGTCGATCAGCGTGTTCATTGGGAAGTTACCGCCGTTACCGACCTGGGCTCGGCCAGAGATAAAAACCTCGTTGAGCGCGGGCCCCGATGAAAACGTTTGGAAAGTCACATCAATGCCGCGTGCCTGGAGTAATTTTTGCTGATTCATGACCGCAAAAATTGCATTTTGGCCTGACCAGGGAGGCTGGTAAGCCACGGACATGGGCCACCAGCCTTTTGATTTCATCCATTCAATTGATTTCGCAGAAATTCGCTCATACGGCTGGGGGAATCCCCACTCGGTGGAGTTCTGCGCGGTTGCCTGAGAAAGCGGCGATATGGCCAACACCAGTGTGGCGACTGCGGCGCCAAGCGCACGGATGGATATCGATAAAAAACGAATGGTCATAAATCCCCCTGAATTTCGATCAAGAAACAGCCAAACAATCTTGCGTACTTCCAGAGTCTTATTGAATTGTCCCCGGGTCCATATTCGTGTAATCCCTGATTCCGCTTTGGATGTAGCTCAGGCCGTGGCCCTCACCGCACGAAGTGCGGACAAGCGCCGCCCCTTGCTGTGTGACAAACGAGATCCCGCGTTGAGTCAAAGTACTATCGAGAGCAGTGAAACCAGCTCAAAACGCTCTCCGAAATGGATATTGACTTTATTGTGGTCGGCGCCGGTTCGGCGGGCGCAACGCTCGCCTCTCGGCTCTCGGAGGACCCACGCCATCGGGTTTTGTTGCTTGAGGCCGGGCAGCACTCAGGAGGGAAGTGGAGCCGTATCCCGATCGGCGTCGGCAAACTCTTAAATGATCCAAGTCGGACCTGGAAGCTTCGCACTCAGCCCGACTCTGCCTCAAATCAAATCGTCAGGGATTGGGTCAGCGGCAGATGTCTCGGCGGATCCAGTGCCGTGAATGGCTTGCTGGTCGTTCGCGGGCATCCTGCGAAGTACGACGCCTGGGGAGATCTTGTCGGCGATTGGTCATATGAGCGTTGTCTGCCTTACTTTCGCAGATTGGAGCACTGGCCGTTCACAGACTCGCCGCACCGCGGCCGAGGCGGCCCGATTGATGTCAGTTTTGTGGAAAAAAACACGCTCTGCGATGCGTTTATCTCCGGATGCGCTGAGCTTGGCTATCCGATCATTGCGGATTACAACGCGGGCAACCCCTGTGGTGCGAGCTATCTCCAAATCTCGACACGCAGGGGTGTCCGATCGGGAACCGATGAGGGATACCTGGCCGCTGCCCGGGGCCGAGGCAATCTGACCATTCTCACTGGAGCTGTTGTCAGGAAAATCGTTATTCAGCGGGGGCGAGCCGTTGGTGTACTGGTGAGGCACCACGGAGTGGAGCAGGAGTATCTGGCTGCCAAAGAGGTCCTGCTGTGTGCAGGCGCAGTTCGCAGCCCGCAGATTCTCGAGCTCTCCGGCGTGGGAAACAGTCGAATTCTTGCTGAATCTGGAATACCAACGGTCTTAGAGCGGCCTGCCATTGGCGAGAACCTGCAAGATCATATGATGACGCGACTTTGTTTTTCAACGTCATCAAAAGAGACCATCAATTACATGCTGACCAAACCTTGGCGGCTGATGGCGGAGGCGGCAAAATATGCGATATTGAGACGGGGGCTTTTTACTGATGCCACATTAAAAGCAACGCTCTATGCATCAAGTCTTGGGCATGAAAAAAATCCGGATCTCCGCATTCAGATCAGTCTTGCCAGTGCCACCAATCGAATTCCTGAGTCACTTCGTGAAGGGATGGATCCGGGTTCAGCATTTCAAATTGGTGTTTATGGCATCTACCCCAAATCGCGCGGTGCTACGCACATCCAATCAACCGATCCAGAGGCGAGCCCATCGGTGCAGCCCGGATACTTGAGGGATTCGCAGGATGTGGCCACTTTGCTGGCCGGTATGCGAATCGCCCGCCAACTGAGCCAGTCACGGGCGCTTTCGGCACTGATCGATCACGAAATTCGGCCAGGCGCTGCGGTCCAATCCGATGAGGCGTTGATCGATTACGCCAGATCAACGGGGCAGACCTGCTGGCATCCAGCAGGCACATGCCGAATGGGAAATGATCCTGATGCGGTGGTGGATGCCGTTTGTCGGGTCCACGGTCTGGAGCGATTGCGCGTCGTGGACGCCTCGATTTTTCCTTTTTTAACCAGTAGTAATACCAACATTCCGACCATTATGGTAGCTGAGAAGATTGCGGATCAGCTGAAGCAACAATATTTATAGGTCGTCTATGAAACGTCGAAAATTTAGTGGATGGCAAGGTGGTGGGGCTGCTCTGGTCGGATGCGATTGCCCAAAGTCTAGGAGTCCCGCAGGGCTCGGCGCAGGATCTTGCCTACATTGGTTTTCGGAAGCTCTGGCCGAAACTCAATCTGCTTGGGCACCTTGTAGTTGGTCAGATATTGTTTGCAGTGATCGATCAGGGCCTCTTTGGTCAGCGCCGGATCTGAGCTTGCGACATAAAGCTTAACGGCCTCGCCGGTCTGCTCATCGGGCACGCCGATCGCTGCGACTTCGCGCACCGCGGGATGCATGGCGACAACCTCTTCGACCTCATTGGGATAGACATTAAACCCAGAGACCAGAATCATGTCTTTCTTGCGATCAACGAGAAATACATAGCCTTTGTCATCGACATAGCCCATATCCCCGGTCTTAAGAAAACCGTCTTGGAAAAAGATCTTTGCGGTCTCATCGGGCCGGCCCCAGTAGCCTGAGGTCACCTGGGGCCCGCGCAGACAAATCTCACCGACCTCGTTGAGTGCAAGCTCCTTGCCGCTGTCATCACGAATGGAGACCTCGGTGGAGGAGATGGGCAGGCCGATGGATCCAGAAAATGGAATATCCGCGAGTGGATTGATGGTGGCGGCGGGCGACGTTTCCGTCAGGCCATAGGCCTGTGACAGTGCACAGCCCGTCACGGCCTTCCACCGCTCGGCCACTGGCTTTTGCACGGCCATGCCGCCGCCGAGCGTGACCCGCAGGGCCGAGAAATTCAATTTCTGAAAATCCGGATGGTTGAGAAGCGCATTGAACAGCGTATTGACTGCGGTAAACGCGGTGACGGGATACTTGGCCCACTCTTTTACAAAGTTTGGAATATCACGCGGATTCGCAATCAGAAGATTCTGTGCGCCGATACGAATAAAGGTGAGGCAGTTCGCCGTCAGTGCAAAGATGTGATAAAGCGGCAGGGCAGTAATGATGAACTCTTCGCCACGGCGGACGACGGGCGAAATCCAGTGCTCAGCCTGCAGGACATTGGCGCAGATATTGCAGTGCGTAAGCACCGCCCCCTTGGAGACACCGGTCGTGCCGCCTGTGTACTGTAGAAAGGCGATGTCTTCTGGGGTGAGCCTTGGTGCATCAAAAGTTTTTCCCTGGCCCAGGCTTAGGGCCTGTTTCATCGAGATGGCCTGCGGAAGATTCCAGGCCGGCACGAGTTTTTTAATCTTGCGCACCACGAAATTCACGATGTGGCCCTTGGCGCCGAGCATCTCACCCAGTGGGGTCACGACGACCTGCCGGACCTGGGTCTTGCCGATGACTTGCTCCAGTACATTGGCGAAGTTTTCCAGAATCACAATGGCGGCTGCCCCAGAGTCGGTGAGCTGGTGCTCGAGCTCTCGGGGCGTGTACAAGGGATTGCAATTCACCACCACCGCCCCGGCGCGCAGCGTGCCAAACAGTGCGATCGGATATTGCAGGACATTGGGCATCATCAGGGCCACACGGTCCCCCTTTTTGATACCGACCGACTGCAGGTATTGGGCGAACAGTCGGCTCTGCTCGTTTAATGCCTGATAGGTGATGGACTTGCCCATACTGATGTAGGCAGTCTTGGGCCCAAACTCTTCGCAGGCTTGAACAAAAAAATCCGCAACCGAAGTGATGCGTTGGAGTTCGATTTCTGCAGGGACTTGCGATGGATATTGCTCGACCCAGAGTTTTTGCATGATGCGCTCCTGATTTACAGGGTCTCAAATATACCTGCGGCCCCCATGCCTGTGCCGATGCACATGCTGACCATTGAGTAGGGTTTTCTCTGCCTTCTTGCGCCGTGAATTGCGGTGCATGAACGAATCGCGCCCGTTGCCCCGAGGGGGTGGCCTGCTGCGATCGCCCCGCCCAAAGGGTTGACCAGCGTGGGATCGAGTTTGAGCTCGCGAATGACCGCAAGCGCCTGGGCTGCAAAGGCCTCATTGAGTTCAATCCAGCCGATATCTTGGAGGCGAATCCCCGATCTCGCGACCGCTTTTGGAATCGCTGCGATCGGACCAATGCCCATAATCTCGGGCGCAACACCGGCGACCTCAAAGGCAACAAAGCGTGCAATCGGTGTCAGGCCGTGGGCCTTGATTGCCGAGGCCGACGCCAGGAGCAGGGCGCCCGCACCATCTGACATCTGCGAAGAATTGCCCGCAGTCACTGAGCCCTTTGCATGAAAAACTGGTCTGAGCTTTGCGAGTCGCTCGAGCGTCGTATCGGCCCTTGGGCCTTCATCTTGATGCATCCAGGACCGCTTCAGCCGCGGCTGTGCCGACTCTGGATTCGGCAGATGAGCAACCAGCTCAAACGGCACGAGTTCATCAGCATAGGCGGCCTCGGCCTGGGCCTTGCAGGCCTTGGTGTGGGAGTCCAGCGCGAATTGATCCTGATCATCGCGGCTGACGGACCATTGGCGGGCAACATTTTCTGCGGTCATGCCCATGCCATACGCGATTCCAAGGTGGGCATTATTCTCAAAGACCGCCGGATTCATCGCCAGCTTATTGCCCATGATCTGCGGCATTGCGCTCATGGATTCGGCGCCGGCGGCCAGCACGAGATCTGCCTCACCCAGCTGAATGCGTTGGGCGGCATAGGCCACCGCCTGAAGTCCCGATGCACAGAAACGATTAATCGTAATGCCGGGCACTGACTGGGGCAGGCCAGCAAGCAGCAGCCCAATGCGGGCCATATTCATGCCTTGCTCAGCCTCGGGCATCGCACAGCCAACGATGACGTCATCAATCGCATTGCGATCAAACTCAGGCAGATGGCCCAGGCAGGCCTGAAGCGCAGCCGCCAGCAGGTCATCGGGCCGGGTGGATTTCATTTGGCCATTTTTTTTACCGACTGGGAGCCGCTTGGCGGAAACGATGTATGCCTCTTGGCGTGATGTGCTCATGATGATTGCCTTGGTGTCAGTTACGCAGGGGTTTGCCGGTGCTCAGCATGTGTTCGATGCGGGCCTGGGTCTCCGGGGTTTTTAAAAGATCCACAAAGAGCTGGCGCTCCACGCGGATCAGCCAGTCTTCATCGACTCGGGTGCCGGGATCGATATCGCCGCCGCACAGCGCGGTCGCTGCTGCGTGGGCGACTTTATAGTCGTGATCGCTGATCATCCTGCCCTCATGCATATTGACCAACATCAGCGAGAGATTTGCGATTCCTGTGCGGCCAGCGACGGGCACGGACTGCGCAATCGGCGGTGTATAGCCGAGATCGGCACGACTGCGGGCGGCACGCAGGCCGGCGTAGAGCAATTCATGGGCATGAAATACCGTGGCGTCCTGCGGCTGGGCAAAGCCCATTTCAACCGCCTGGTGGCTGCTTTTGGCGACCTTGGCCATTGCGATCGTGGTGAAGATCTGCTGGATAAACGGAAAGACCTCGCCGGGTGTCGGACTGCGGGCAGCCCACTGTGCAGCGCGCACCGCGAACTCTTTACAGCCGCCGCCTGCCGGAATAACGCCGACGCCGGCTTCGACGAGTCCGGTGTAAGTCTCCAGATGCATCACCCGCTGCTGGGCATGCATCAGAAATTCACAGCCACCACCCAGCGCAAGGCCCTGGGTTGCGGCAACCGTTGGCACACGCGCATATTTCAGGGCCTGAGAGGCGGCCTGAAATTGGGCCACGATCTGCTCGAGCCGGGTGAACTCTCCCGCTTTGCAGGCCTGGGCGACTTGCTTGAGGTTAGCGCCAACACAAAATGGCGGCTCATGCCAGAGCACCAGGCCATCCAGTTCGGCTTCTGCTATCGCAATGCTGGCCATCATGCCAGCGAGCACCTCATCACTGACAGCGTGCATGGTCGACGCAAAAGAGAGAATCCCGATTCCCGCATCGACATCGGGCAGACGCCAGAGCCGGACTTCTTTGTTTTGATACAGGGTCTCGCCCGCTGTCTGGCTGATCGGTGCCGCGCTGGGCCTGGCCTGCTCGCCCATCAGCAGCTCAGGAAATAACTGACGGCGATAGACCTCAAGACGCGATCGTCCGCGCTGAGCGTTGATGGCCGGCGCCCAGGATCCGTCTGGCTGATGCACACCGGTGCGTGCTGGCGTGAAACACCAGTCGGGCAGCGCTGCATCACTGAGTGTTTTGCCCGCCTTGCGATCTGCCTCAATGGCCTGTGCGATCGCGGCCCATCCAGCAGCCTGCCAGAGCTCAAAGGGCCCATGGCTCCAGCCGAAGCCCCAGCGCATCGCAAGATCCAGGTCGCGGGCGTTATCGGCGATCTCATGCAGGTGCACGGCGCTGTAGTGAAAGACATCACGGAATGTGGCCCACAGCAGCTGGGCCTGAGGATGCGGAGACTGGATTAAGGCCGTAAATTTTTCTGCAGGCTGACGCAGAGCGAGAATCTTTTCGACTTCCGGATCAATCTGGCTATCTGTTTTTCGATACTGGCCAGACGCATAGTCAAGCACCAGAATATCTTTGCCCTCTTTTTTGTAGAGGCCGCGGCCAGATTTTTGTCCCAGGGCGCCTTCCTGAATGAGTTGTTCAATCCAGGTGGGCAGTTTGAAAAACGCATGCCAGGGGTCTTGCCGCAGCTGCTCGCGCTTGGTGTGAACGACATGGGCCAGTGTGTCGATGCCCACCACATCAACGGTGCGATAGCAGGCGCTCTTGGGCCGGCCGATACGCGGGCCGGTCAGCGCATCCACAGTGTCAAGGCCCAGGCCAAGCCGCTGGGTATGTTCCATTGTGGCCAGTAGCGAAAACACGCCGATACGATTGGCAATAAAGTTGGGTGTGTCTTTGGCACGGATGACGGATTTGCCCAGTGTATGGACCAGCCAAGACTCCAGGGTATCCAGGCCTTCTGGCCGGGTCTCATCACAGGGAATCAACTCCACCAGGCTCATATAGCGGGGTGGGTTGAAAAAATGCATGCCACAAAAACGTGGCCGAAGTGCGGGGGGAATCTCGGCAGCCAGCGCGCGCACCGACAGTCCGGATGTGTTCGAGGCAATCCAGGCCGACGCGCTGCAATAGGACGCAATCCTTGCATACAGGGTACGCTTGATGTCCATGCGCTCGGCGACTGCCTCGATGATGAGCTGGGCTTCGGCAAGCCGCTGCAGATGGTCATCAAAGTTATTGGGCCGAATCAGTCCCAGCACTGCGGGGCTGGCGAGCGGTGCCGGCTCGAGTTTTTTTAGTCGCTGTAAGGCCGTGCTCACGATCTGATTGCGATCCTCGGCCGGGCCGGGCAGATCGAAAAGATCGACTGCGATGCCCGCATTGGCCAGATGGCCAGCAATCTGCGCTCCCATTACGCCAGCGCCCAGCACGGCAACACGCTGAATTCGAAACTTATCCACGAATGCTCCTTGTTTTATTCCAGTTCAGTGGCCCGCCCCGAAAAGGCGCAAAGCCAGTGCTAAAGATCACTCCTGCATCGGCGAGATCGGCATCTGCAATCACACCCGCTTGCACGAGGGCCTCCGTTCGATCGACTAAGGGCGCAATCAGGGACTCCGCAAGGCCCTCGGGGATAGCAGCAACATCGCTACGATTCGCGATCGCTCCCTTTGACCATTCATAAAACCCACGGCCTGATTTTTTGCCCAGGTGGCCCTGCTCGACTCGCTCCATGAGACATGTCGGCGGTGATGCGACATCCGAGAGCTGCCGGCCCGCGGCAAGTGCGATATCCAGGCCCACCGTATCGGCCAGCTCGATCGGACCCATGGGCATGCCGAAGCGGCGCATGGCGGCATCAATGACGCTGGGTGCAATGCCCTCATCCAGCTTGCGCATGGCGCCCAGCATATACGGCGCCAGCACCGCATTGACCAAAAAGCCCGGCGCACTCTTCACAGGCAGGGGCAGCTTATCGATGCTGCGGACAAAGGCCGCCGCATCTGCTGCGGCCTGGGGCTGGGTGCCCACAGCGGCAATGACTTCGACAAGCGGCATCATCGCGACGGGATTGAAAAAATGAATGCCGACCAGTCGGGAAGGATCAGCCAGTGCGGTGCGAAGATCCTCGATCCTCAGACTCGAGGTGTTGGTGGCGAGAATCGCCCCAGGCTTTAGCCGGGGCTCGATCTGCTGCAAGAGTGCGTGCTTGGCCTGAAGGTTTTCAAAAATGGCTTCAATCACAACATCGGCATGCTGAATTCCTTCGCCGGTGGTGTCGGGAATGAGGCGATCCATCGCAGCCCGATGCAGCAGCGGATCGCGCAGCCGTTTTTTAAAGAGTGCCCCTGCCCGCCCCATCGCTGGCGCGATTCGGCTGATGTCCTGATCCTGAAGCGTTACGGTCAGTCCGCGTAGCGCTCCCCAGGCGGCAATATCCCCGCCCATGGTGCCAGCGCCAATGACATGCAGATGCTTGGCCTTAAACGATGATTCTTTGCCCAGTGATTTCAGCCGCTCTTGTAAAAAGAAAACGCGCAACAGATTTTTAGTCGTTGGTGAGCCGATGATGGTCTGCATCAGCTGCGGCATTTTCAGCGGATCCCCATCGGCTTTCTGCCAGAGATCGATGATGGCGTAGGGCGCAGGATAGTGTTCAGGCCGGGCTTTTTTTGCCACTTGTTTTTTTGCCATGGCCGCGATGATTGGCCGCATGAGTGGATGATTCATGAGCGCCGGCAGGCCGGAGGGCCGATGCGGTCGACGCCCCGATCGAATCAACTCGGCAGCGGACCGTTCCATGAGACGAGCAGGCACCGCAAGATCGACAAGGCCGGCGCGCTTTGCTCGGCGCGCATCGAGTGTCTTGCCGGTGAGCATCATATCGAGGGCCGCCTGCGGCCCAATCAATCGCGGCAGTCGCATCATGCCGCCCCAGCCAGGGACGATGCCCAAGAGCACTTCGGGCAGGCCGAGTCGTGTGGCCGGCTCATCGACAGCAATCCGGTAGCGGCAGGCCAGTGAGATCTCAAGGCCGCCGCCTAAGCAGATGCCACGAATCAATGACAGCGTGGGATAGGGCACGGCCGCTAAGCGATTAAACAGATGCCAGCCCCGGGCGATGATCTCCTGGGCCTGCTGCGGATTATCCAAGGCTTTGAATTCTTCAACATCTGCGCCAGCGATAAAGCCTGAGTCTTTGGCCGACTGAATGATCATTCCGGCCGGTGGCTTGAGATCGAATTCATCAAGCTGCGCTGAAAATTCAGCGAGCACTTCAGCGCTGAGTTTATTCATGCTGGCGCCGGCGGTATCCAGACGCATCCAGGCGATGCCATGGGCATCCCGCGTGAGATTCCAATGTCGCATTACAGGGCCTCCATCAGAATGGCGCCGCCTTGGCCGCCGCCAATACAGATGGCGGCAATGCCACGACGCTGTTGCTGTTGTGCCAGCGCGTGGGCCAGGTGCAGGGTGATGCGAGTGCCGGACGCCCCCACGGGATGGCCAAGTGCGATTGCGCCGCCGTGAATATTGAGTCGAGATTCATCCAGCATGCCGGCGGCCATGCCTTCAAGCTGCGGCAGTGCGGTGCGACAATATTCTGTATCCGCCATCGCGCGGATACAGGCCATGACCTGCGCGGCAAAGGCCTCGTTGATTTCCCAGAGATCAATATCCCGATGCTGTAATCCATGTCGATGCATCAGGGGTAGCGCCGCATGCACAGGCCCCAGGCCCATCTCCGCGGGATCCAATCCCGCCCACTGCAAATCGAGTAGCCGTGCCATGGGCTTTAGCCCATAGCGTTGGACCGCCTGCTCAGAGGCCAGGAGGCACCAGGCGGCGCCGTCGGTGACCTGAGAGCTATTGCCGGCAGTGATGTTGCCGTAAGGCTTATCAAAGACAGGCCTCAGTTTTGCAAGGCCCTCTAGAGAGGAATCTTCTCGAACACCATCATCGACGGCATAGATTTTTCCTTTGTCATCGAGGATCGGCACGATCTCCTTAAACGCCTGTGATTGCAGGCCCGCCTGTGCACGCTGATGGCTGCGCACTGAAAACGCATCCATCTCAGCGCGATTGATGCCAAAGCGATGGGCAAGATTTTCTGCGGTCTGCCCCATCGATAGGCCCACGACAGGATCGGTGAGGCCCCGAAGTAGTGCAATCACAGGGGAGAGCAGCTGGCTGGGCTTGAGCCGAAGAAAATGCTGGAGCTTTGCAGGAACTGTTTTTTTAGTGGCCATCTCGGAAAACCAGCGCACCATGGCATCGGAATACAGCAACGGAGTGCGCGAGAGTGCATCCACGCCACCGGCCAAGACGAGATGGGATCGGCCGAGTCGGATCTGAGACATGGCCGAGTCGATTGCCTGCAGACCTGAAGCGCAGTTGCGCATGACGGTCCAGCCGGGTACCGCATGGCCGCAGCCCATGCGCAATGCAACGACACGGCCGATATTGACTTCATCGGGCGCTGGTGCTGCACAGCCGAGAATCACCTCATCACAATCGGAGGGCGCAAACGGCTGGCGCAGCAGCAAGGCGCGGCCCGCCTGCGTGGCCAAGTCGGAGGCGCTAAAGGGCCCCGGCCCGCCGCGCGCCTTTAAAAAAGGCGTGCGGGCGCCATCGATTAAATACACAGGGGCTGACGGGGCCTGCATCAGGCAGCCCGCGCATGCAGTGCAGCCGCCGCTGTCGATGCAGCGTGAATTTCAAAGGGAAAGTCATCGACATGAATCACACGGTCCCGCAGAACATCTCGGCGTTTTAGCACCGCGGACTCTTCAGGGCTAATGATTCCTCGGTCTGCCGCCAGCTGGCCAATGTCTCGGACATTTGCAAGCGGTTCTGCTTTGAAGAGCCCTTTCTTCTCGGCGGCGCGAATTTTGGCCTCAATGGGCTCGGCTGCGAGCACCGCTGCGAGCGCATGCTCAATAGCGCCTACAGCGTCATGCTCGTCGTGATGTACAAAGCATATTGGCGTCAGGCGATCGCGGGCCGCACCCGGATTGGCCAGCAGCTGTGCAACGCGATGGCCCAGTTGATCGGAGGGCGCACGCGCCGCAAACCCCCACGGAAAGAGCAGGCCGCGCAGCAGCCGGCCCACAAAACGATTCGGGAAGTTTTCAAACACACCCTGGAAGGCCTGCGCGATGTTGACTTGGCAGTCCTGCAGGCACCAGTGGGCGAGATCGGCATCTTCTCGAATCCGGCCTTCCATCTCGTAGCGCTTGAGCACACAGCTGGCTAAAAACAGATGGGCAAGGATGTCACCCAGCCGTGCCGAGAGCCGCTCTTTGCGTTTTAGGCTTCCGCCGAGCATGAGCATGGTGATATCGGCCAGAAATCCAAAGGCGGCGGCACTGCGGTTGAGGTCGCGCATCGCTTGACGCATCTCGACCGGGCCCTGGCTGCCTGGCCCGGCAAAAGCTGATGCTGTGAGGCCATGCCAGATGGCCCGCGCGCCATTGGCGATCGTGTAGCGGACATGGCCCCAGAAGGCATGATCAAAATCATTGAGCCCCTGGCCACGATCCGGATGCTGGGCGGCCTGCATTTCTTTGAGCAGATAGGGATGGCAGCGAATCGCGCCCTGACCAAAGAGAATCAGGTTTCGGGTGAGCACGTTGGCGCCCTCTACCGTGATGCCAATCGGCATCTGCTGATAGGCAAGGCCAAGAATATTGGATGGCCCCAGGCAGATGCCTTTACCACCCACGATATCCATGCTGTCTGCCAACACCTGTCGGGCACGCTCAGTGACGTGATATTTCGCAATTGCCGAGACAACCGATGGCCGCTGACCCAGGTCGATACTCGCTGCCGATAGCGTGCGCACGGCATCATTGAGATAGGTATAGCCTGCAATGCGGGCAAGCAGCTCTTCGATGCCTTCAAACCGAGAGATCGGTGTCTTAAATTGATTGCGAATTCGCGCATAGCCGCCGGCAACGCGGGCGGCCAGCTGGGCCAATCCAGCATTGGCAGAAGGCAGCGAGATCGCACGGCCCGCTGATAAACACTCCATCAGCATGCGCCATCCCTGGCCGGCCATCTTCGGCCCGCCGATGATGAATTCCAGTGGCATGAAGACCTGATCGCCCTGCGTCGGACCATTCATAAAATAGGTGTTCATTGGAATATGGCGGCGGCCGATGTCAACGCCGGGATGGTTGTGTGGCACCAGCGCACAGGTAATTCCTAAATCTCTCGTGCTGCCCAGCAGGCCATCGGGATCGTAGAGTCGAAATGCCAGGCCTAAAAGCGTGCAGACTGGTGCCAGCGTGATGTAGCGCTTATTCCACGTGACCCGCATGCCGAGTGTCTCTTTGCCCTGCCAGAGGCCTTTGCAGACGACTCCAAAATCGGGAATCGCTGCGGCATCCGATCCCGCCCAAGGACTGGTCAGCGCAAAAGCAGGAATTTCCTCTCCGCGGGCCAGCCGTGGCAGGAAATAATTTTTTTGCGCTTCGGTGCCATAGTGCAGCAGCAACTCGGCAGGGCCCAATGAGTTGGGCACCATCACTGAAATGGCCAGTGGCGATGAGCGCGTAGAAAGTTTGGCAACCACTTGTGAGTGGGCATAGGCCGAGAATTGTTTGCCGCCGTAGGCCTTGGGAATGATCATTCCCAAAAAACCTTTCTGCTTGATGAAGTCCCAGGCCGCTTTGGGCATGTCGTAGTCTTTGAAGTTGACCTGCCACTCATTGACCATCCGGCAGGCCTCTTCGACTTCGTGGTCAAGAAAGGACTGCTCTTCTGCGGTGAGCTCGGGCCTTGCGATGGCCGTCAGGCCCCTCCAATCGGGCCGGCCACGAAACAGATCGGCCTCCCACCAGACCGTGCCCGCTTCAAGGGCGGCCCGCTCTGTTTCTGACATCGACGGCAAGGCTGCTCGAAAGCCCCTCAGAATTGGGGCTGTGAGAAGCCGCTTTCGAAGTGGCGCTACCGTGAGCAGCACTGCACAGGCAGCAAGAATGATCAGCATCATCAGGATGAACGACATGGCGTTTTCCTCTCGGGTGGGTCAATTGATTTGGGAAGGGGTGCACGCAGGCCGCCGATGAGAAAGCTCATCAGCCGCTCGCTCAGTTGATCCGCATCACGGGCTTTTTTCTGGGCTGAGCGCGGCACTTCGGCGCTTTCAGGCTCGGTCCAGCGGGTCACAAGTTTTAAGCTGTCGGTGCCGGCAATGGCGTAGGCCGTTGCGCCCAGCATGAAATGAAAGCGCCAAATGATTTCTGCACGGGGCACATCGGGCAGGGCCCGAAACAGGGCTGACTTATAGCGCTCCAGCACATGTTGATACTCATCGGCCAGAAAGGCCCGAATGAAATCGGCAGGCTCGGTCATCGTGCGGCCCAGAAGCTTCAGAAAAGTGGGCCCGCTCTGCGGCTCTTCTTTGGCAATGCGCAGCAGGGTGCCAAAAAATGCCTCGAGAATTTTGCTGGGCTTGAGTGGTTTTCCAGCTGCTGCTTTTTCGAGCGCATCCAGTGCGAGCAGCCGCTCGCGGTTCACCCGATCCAGCCGCCGGCGCAAGACTTCTTGGACCAGGGATTCCTTACTGCCAAAGTGATAGTTCACTGCTGCAAGATTGGCACCTGCCTCGGCCGTGATTTTGCGCAGTGAGGTTGCCTCAAAGCCATGGCGCACGAAGAGCCGCTCGGCCACATCTAGCAGCCGCTCGCGGGTCACGGCGGTGCTGGCCGCCGACAGGGGGAGTCCGGTATCATTCATACGTTCGTTTGAATTAAACCCAGGGCCGGGATTTTTTGCAAGGCGCCGGACTTGGGAAAGACCCTGAAAAGGAGACTGGTTTGCCAATTCCACAATCCCTTGCCCAGCTGCGGCTGCCGCTGATCGGCGCGCCGTTATTTATCGTCTCCAATCCTGAATTGGTCATTGCACAGTGCCGGGCCGGAATTCTGGGATCGTTTCCAGCGCTCAACGCCCGCGAGTCTGGGGAGCTTGCCCGCTGGCTTGAACAGATTCAGCAGGCCCTGGCCGAGCCCCAGCCGGCGGGCTGCCCCTATCCTGTGGCGCCCTTTGCGGTGAATCAGATCGTGCATCCGTCGAACCCGCGGCTCGCCGAGGACATCGAGCTGGCAGTCCGCTATCGGGTGCCCATCATGATTACCAGCCTGCACGCCCCAACGCCTGTGGTGCAGGCGGCCAAGACCTATGGCGGATTGGTGTTTCATGATGTGATCAGCCTGCGACACGCAGAGAAGGCCATCGAGGCAGGTGTGGATGGTCTGATTCTGGTGACGGCCGGGGCGGGCGGCCATGCTGGGCCCTTAAATCCTTTTGCGTTTATCGAAGAGGTGCGAAAAATTTACTCGGGCACCATCATTCTCTCGGGTGCGATGAGTCGTGGCCACCATATTCTCGCCGCCCAGGCGATGGGCGCTGATCTTGCGTATATGGGCACACGATTTGTAGCCTCAGCCGAGGCCCGCGCGATTCCTGAATACAAGCAGATGGTGGTTGAGTCGGGCGCCGAGGATATCGTGAGCTCGTCAAGTTTTACTGGCGTATTGGGAAATTATCTGCGCGGCAGTATTGTGCGTGCCGGTTTAAATCCTGATGAGCTGATTCAATCCGACAAATCAAAAGTGGATTTTGCAAGCCTGCGCAAAAATGCTGGCCAGAAAGCATGGAAAGATATCTGGGGCGCAGGCCAGAGCGTGGCGGGTATTACCGCGGTGATGCCGGCTGGGCAGATTGTGGATCAGCTGGAGCAGGAATACCGCTCTGCCCGTCAGCGGCTTGGTGGGTAGACCCGAGTTCGGGCTGTAAGGTGGCATGGTCAATGCCATGCCGATCCCGCAGCATCTGCTGTGCGGCCTGCAGCACCTCGGGCCAGTGCGCGAGGCTGTTGACCTCGAGATGGGCCGTTAGGCTGATTTCTCCAGGCATGGTTTCCCAGATGTGGAGGTTGTGGACCCGAACCACTGACTGCATGGCTTGAAGTTCGATGCCAACGGCTTTGAAATTCACGGAGTCCGGCACATGCTCCATCAGAATTCGGGTGGAACTGCGAAGCAGACTCAGTATTGATTTCAGAATCAGGACACAGACCAGAAGTGAGAGCAGGGGATCAATGGGGGTCCATCCTGTAATGGTGACCACCGCCCCGGCGATGATGGCGGCAATCGAGCCCAGCAGATCACCCTGTACATGAATCAGGGCAGCTTTTGAATTGAGATTGCTTTGGTCTTTTGACAGCAGCCAGGCCACCACCAGATTGACCACCAATCCAATTGCAGCAACCGCCATAACGGTGATGCCTTCCACACGATGCGGCTGCTGGAATCGGTCGATTGCCTCCCATGCAATCCAGATCACCATGGCCAGCATGGCCAAGGAATTCACGAATGCCGCCAGGGCCTCCGCCCGGCCGTCACCATAGGAGCTGGTTTCGGTTGGCGGCCGCCGTGCAATCATTTGCGCAGCCAGCGCGAGAAACAAGGCAGTCGCATCCGTGATCATGTGGCCCGCATCGGCCATCAGGGCCACGGAGCCCGACCATAGTGATGCCACAAATTCAACTGCGGCAAAGCCCACGGTGAGCGCAACGGCCCAGCCCAGGACCGTCACATTCAATACGGTGCGGGCATGGCCACGGGTCGTGTCATGGGTGCTGTGGCCGTGCAGATCCTGATGGCCAGTGGGCAGCGGTTTAGCGCTGTGGTGCTGAGGGTGTGACATGGGGCTGCGACTTCAGTTCGAGTAGGGTGTGACCCACGGTAGGATACCGAAGGCGCATGCGGAGTTCGCGGTGGACTCGCGTGGATTTCACGCGTCGTGACTCTGCAAGAAACCCCATCATCATGGGATGGATTGCGCCTTGTGCCGCCAGGGATTTCATTTCTTCCCGCGAGACGCGGGGCGGCCGGGCAAGGCCGATCGTGTCAGCGACTGCATCAAAATAATCCGCCATTTTCATGTCGGTCTCATCGACCGCATTCGTGATGCGGCCGGGCCTGCCGCGAAACAAAGCGATGAGCGCGATTCGTGCAAGGTCATCGGCATGGATGTGATTCGTGAAGACATCATCTTCTTGTCGAAGGGCTGGCTGCTGTGCGCGGAGTCGCGCGGTGGGCAGGCGCTCGTGGCTGTCGTAGATGCCCGGAACCCGCAGCACATGGGCGCCGAGCGGCCGAAGGGCCTGCTCCGCATCAAGCCGACGCAATGACCTTGGCTGGCGCGTCTGGCAGCGGCTGGTCTCTGAGACCTCGGCACCCTGATGGTTTCCATAAACGCCAGTGGTGCTGAGATAAACCAGCGGCATGGCAAATTGGCAGGCACGCAGTCCGCAAGCAAGCTCCCGGGCCCGGCGGTCAATGTTTGCCGTTTTGGCCTCAGCGGTCTTGGGCTCAGCCGTTGGCAGATAGATGATTGCGGCCTGCAGTATCGGCGTGATGCGCCGAACCGTTTGTCGATGATCGAGATCAAGCCCGAGCGCGCTGTGCCGGCCCGAAAAAAATGCGGGCCGGATCTGCGGTGCGATGCGCTGGGCGGCGGTGCGGCCCACGACAATCAGCCGGGGACCATGCTGCTGAGATGGGCGCGATAGGCAGAGCTCGAGCGAGCGACGCGCCACATCGCCAAAGCCCACTAAGCCCAGCCGAAGGCGTCGAAATTGTCGTGGCAGTGCCATCGCTTTACTTTAAGGGCCCTTAAAAACAAAAAACCCTTCGATGACTCGAAGGGTTTTTGGCAGTCTTCCCGTGGACGATTTACTTCACGGTCAATACGTATTTCGCCATGGTCAGGGCATCTGCATCAGAGACCTGGGGGTGGGGAGGCATTGGAACAGGGCCCCATACGCCTTGGCCACCGGCCTTGATTTTCTTGGCCAGCTTTTCGGCAGCGCCTGCATCGGCTTTGTACTTGCCAGCGACGTCTTTATAGGCAGGGCCGACCATTTTTTTATCGTTGGCATGGCAGGCCGTGCAGTTGTATTTTTTGAGCAGCTCGGGCGAGGCAAAAGCAGCGCCGGCGGAGACCATCATGCCTGCGGCGACGGTCAGAGCAACAAACTTACGCATGGATACTCTCCTGTTGAAAATCTAATCAAGTCAATCGGCAGATTCAATGCACTGCATCTGCTTCTTATAACGGGCCACCGCGGCAGCCGGTTGACCCGAATTGTAGCCGCAAAACCTGTCTAGCCGCGGATCTCGGGCTGAGAGAGCTCGGGGTCGGTGACTGCGCCACGGCTTGCCGAGGCCGCGAGCTTTGCGAATTTCGCCAGCACCCCGCGGGTGTAGCGGGGCTCAGGTGCACGCCAGGCGGCCTTGCGGGCCGCGAATTCAGCCGCGCTGATATTGAGTTCGATCAGTTGCTGGTGGGCATCGATGGTGATGGAGTCCCCCTCTTTGACCAGCCCAATCGGCCCGCCGACTGCGGCCTCGGGGGCCACATGGCCGACGACCATGCCCCAGGTGCCGCCCGAGAAACGGCCATCGGTAATGAGGCCCACCGATTCCCCCAGCCCCTGGCCGATGAGGGCCGAAGTCGGGGCGAGCATTTCGCGCATGCCAGGCCCGCCGCGGGGTCCCTCATAGCGGATCACCACAACATCACCTGGCTTGATCGCCCGCTCCATGATGGCCTGCATGGCGGCATCTTCTGAGTCAAAGACGCGGGCAGGTCCTGTGATGACTGGATTTTTTAGGCCGGTAATCTTGGCCACACAGCCCTCGGGCGAGAGATTGCCTTTGAGAATGGCGAGGTGGCCCTCGGCGTAAAGCGCTTTTTCAATCGGCAGAATCACATCCTGATCCGCGCGGGGCGTGGCAGGAATGTCACGAAGCATTTCCGCAACTGTTTTTCCCGTGATGGTCAGGCAGTCCCCATGCAAAAGCCCTGCCTGCAGCAGAATTTTCATCACCTGCGGAATACCGCCTGCGCGATGCAGATCGGTCGCGACATAACGGCCCGAGGGTTTTAAATCGCAAATCACTGGCACCCGCCTGCGGACACGCTCAAAATCATCGATGTCCCATTGCACGCCCGCTGAGTGCGCGATCGCCAGGAAATGCAGCACTGCGTTGGTGGACCCGCCGACAGCCATGATGACGGCAACCGCATTTTCAATGGATTCGCGGGTGATGATGTCGCGGGGCCGAATGCCTTTGGCAATGGCCTGAACCAATACCCGTGCTGACTCGGCCGCACTGGCAATCTTTTCTTGGTCTTCGTTGGCCATGGTCGAGGAGTACGGCAGGCTCATGCCAAGCGCCTCAAAAGAGGAGCTCATGGTGTTGGCCGTATACATACCGCCGCAGGAACCTGATCCTGGGCAGGAACGTTTTTCAATTTCCTTGAAGTCGACTTCGTTGAGCCGGCCTGCAGTGAATTCACCGACCGCTTCGAAGGCCGAAACAATCGTCAGGTCTTTGCCTTTGTAGTGGCCGGGCTTGATCGTGCCGCCGTAGACATAAATGGCAGGCACATTGGTCCGCGCGATGGCCATCATGCCGCCGGGCATATTTTTATCGCAGCCGCCGATGACCAATACGCCATCCATCCACTGGCCGTTCACGCACGTCTCGATAGAGTCGGCAATGACCTCCCGCGAGACCAGTGAATATTTCATGCCTTCGGTGCCCATGCCAATGCCGTCTGAAATGGTTGGGGTGCCAAAGAGCTGGGGGTTCGCGCCGGCTGATTTCAGCGCTACGACCGCGGCATCAGCCAAGGGCTGCAGGCCGCTGTTACAGGGCGTGATGGTGGAGTGGCCATTGGCGATGCCGACCATGGGCTTATTAACAAAGTCATCTTCCTGATAGCCCATGGCGTAATACATTGACCGATTCGGCGCGCGGGCCACCCCCTCGGTCACCATGCGCGACCGCTCGTTGAGTCGTTTCGGCGGGGTAGGGTTCGGCTTGGCCATGGCGCTGGTCTCCTTGGGGGGAATCAAAGGTTATATTGTGCCGTATGGCGCCATCGGTTCTTGTTCATCCGCAGTTTGATCCCATTGCGATTTCTCTAGGCCCACTCGCAATACGCTGGTACGGACTGATGTATCTCGTGGCCTTTGCTGCGGTCCTGATTCTGGGCCGGCTGCGCATGAAGTCATCGGCTGGATCCTCGGCCATGGATGCGCGCGGCTTAGATGATCTGCTGCTGTTCGGCGTGATCGGTGTGGTGCTCGGAGGTCGGCTGGGCTACGTATTGTTTTATAAGCCGAGTTATTACCTGCAGCATCCCGAGGAAATTCTGGCGGTCTGGCAAGGCGGCATGGCCTTTCACGGCGGCATGCTGGGGGTGATCGCCGCAATGGGATTTTTTGCGTGGCGACGTCGGATTGAATTTTTTCGTGTAGCGGATTTCATCGCACCGCTGGTGCCCCTTGGCCTTGCGGCGGGTCGACTGGGAAATTTTATTAATGGCGAACTCTGGGGCCGGCCCACAGAGGCCACACTGCCCTGGGCCATGGTCTTTCCGCAGGCGGGCGATCTGCTGGCCCGCCATCCTTCGCAGCTGTATCAGATGCTGCTCGAGGGCCTGCTGTTGTTTGTCGTGCTGTGGCGCTTCTCCGCTCGTCCTCGGCCACTGGGCGCGGTGTCGGGATTGTTTCTTCTGGGCTATGGTCTGGCGCGCTTTTTGGCGGAGTTTGCGCGCGAGCCGGATGCATTTCTCGGAGTGTTGTCCCTCGGCCTGAGCATGGGACAATGGCTGTCCTTACCCATGATCATGGTGGGCGCTCTGATTCTGATGTGGTCTTATCGGCGATCAAAATAACGTGGCGCAGTCTGAACATCATGCCGTCGGCAGTATTGTCTGGGCCTCGACGCCGCCCGTTGCCCGGGTCACGCTGTCGCATCCGGGCCAGTTAAACGCAATCTCGATTCAGATGTGGCGGGAATTGCGGCAGTGTTTTGAAGAAATTTCTGCCCGCACAGACTTAAGACTCGCAGTGATTTCAGGCCAGCAGAGTGCGTTTGCCGCTGGCGCAGATATCTCTGAATTTGCCGAGCAGCGCATGAGCCGAGCGCAGGTCCGGGCGTATCACGAAGACATCATTGCACCGGCACTGCGCGCGATTGCGCATTGCCCGATACCTGTCGTGGCGGCCATTGATGGGGCCTGTGTCGGCGGTGGGCTAGAGATTGCCTGCGTCTGTGATCTTCGGATTGCCACTGACCGCAGCCGCTTTGGTGTGCCGATTAATCGGCTTGGTTTTCCCATGGCCCCACAGGAGGCCGCCGCCTTGGTGGGCTGTGTTGGCCCAGCGACTGCACTGGAGCTTTTGCTGGAAGGCCGGCTGATGGATGCTGAAGAGGCCTATGACAAAGGCCTGGTCAACCGCGTCGTGCCGCAGTCATTATTTGATGAGGCATTAAACACGCTGATGCAGCATGTCCTGGCCGGCGGGCCTGCTGCTGCCCGGCGACACAAGTGGCTGATCCGTCGACTGATGGAGCTTGCCCAAGGCCCTGGGTTGACGGCAGCCCAGCACGATGCGAGCTGGGATTTCGCAGACTCTCAGGACTATCGGCGCGGCATCAGCGCATTTCTGAATAAGACCAGTCCCGACTTTCAAGATGACTAAGGCTGCAGGATTGATATGAGCAATCTGTATCGCGTTTTGGAATCGCAGTTCCCTCGGGCGCCGGATCGTTGTGCATTTGAAACGCCCGATGGCCGTTATTACACCTTTGATGACCTGCGCGCTGGCAGCGCCAAGATCGCCAATTGGCTGGCCTCTCTTGGTGTTGCCCGCGGCAGTCGCATTGCGGTGCAGGTCGAGAAATCCGTTGAGGCGGTGATGCTCTACCTTGCCGCTTTGCGCAGCGGCATGGTGTTCTTGCCATTAAATACCGCCTATCGAGAGTCAGAGATCGGCTATTTCATTTCAGATGCCGAGCCTGCAGTAGTCGTCTGCAGCCCCGCTCATTTTTCTTGGGTTGAGCCGATCGCCCGTGCCAATGGCTGCCGCCATGTCATGACCCTTGGGGAGGCTGCTGATGGCAGCCTGATTCAGGCCGCAACGCCGCACCGGGCGACATTTAAAACCGTGAGCAGCAAGCCCGATGATCTTGCTGCGATTCTGTATACCTCAGGCACGACCGGCCGTAGCAAAGGCGCCATGCTGAGCCATCGGAATCTGGCATCGAATGCCCGCACGCTGCAAAAAGCCTGGCACTGGCAGCGTGGCGATGTGCTGCTGCATGCCTTGCCCATTTTTCACGTGCATGGCCTGTTTGTCGCCCTGCATGGCGCTTTGATCAATGGCAGCAAAACCTACTGGTGCACAAAGTTCGATGCCGATCAGATCATTCGGCTTTTGCCGCGGGCCACCGTCATGATGGGTGTGCCCACCTTTTATGTTCGGCTGGCGGCCGATGACCGCCTGACGCGATCGGTCGTCAAGGGCGTGCGGCTATTTATTTCGGGGTCGGCGCCGCTCTTAAAGGAGACCTTCGAGGCCTTTCGCGCGAAAACTGGCCATGTAATTTTGGAGCGTTATGGCATGAGTGAGACCGTCATGCTGACTTCGAATCCTTATCAGGGGGAGCGTCGCGCAGGAACGGTCGGCTTTCCCCTGCCAGGAGTTGGACTGCGTTTGGTGCATGATCGCGGCCGCACCGTGCGACGACGCAGGCAGGGTCTGTCTGAAATCGGCGCTGTTCAGGTCCGCGGTCCGAATGTGTTTTCGGGCTACTGGAGGATGCCCGAGAAGACCCGAGAGGAATTCACACAGGACCGTTGGTTTCGGACAGGTGATATGGGCCAGTGGGATGCCGATGGCTACCTGCATCTGATCGGCCGAAGCAAAGACCTCATCATCACGGGCGGCTATAACGTCTACCCGAAAGAAATTGAAATGCTGATTGATGAGATGGCCGGTGTGGATGAGTCTGCGGTGATTGGCATTCCGCATCCCGATTTTGGTGAGGCGGTAACGGCTGTGGTGGTCGCGAAGCCCGGCGCATCTTTAAATCCACAATCGATGATTGCTGAGATCAAGGCCCGGATTGCCAACTTCAAGGTGCCCAAGGCCATCCATATCGTGCAGACATTGCCCCGCAATGCGATGGGCAAGGTTCAGAAAAACATCTTGCGTGAGCAGTTCAGCTAGTGGGCCCCGCCCATGCGGTGGCGGGCGGGCTGCTTAGGGCAGCCGCTCGACGATGGCCTCGAGTTTTTCTGAGGCCAGCTGCAGCCGCTCACCCATGGCCCGATGCTCAGCGTTGAGCTGTGCATTTTGATTGCGCAGTCGTGTGTTTTCCTGGCGCAGCTGATTGACTACCGAAATCAGGGCGTCGGTCTTATCCGCCAGGGCCGTTAATTCATTGAGCATGGCGCCAATGTTACCAAGCGAATCGAAGGTGGAATAATCCCGAACATGAAATTTCTTCACTTATTGGTTTGGCTGCTCATTTCGGCAGCGCCTGCGGCGCAGGCACAGGGACTGCTTCAAAAGGCCCAGCAGGGGGCCGACGCTGCTGCCCCCGCCGAGGGCATGACGCGGGTGGGCCAGCTGCAGGCCGGACTGATCGCCGAGCGCAAGGCCGTGGTGGCGGGGCAGAGCCTCTGGGTTGGCCTGCGTCTGGTTCACGATAAGCACTGGCACACCTATTGGAAAAATCCTGGAGATTCAGGATTGCCCACGCGGATTGATTGGCGTTTGCCTGCGGGCTGGAAGGCGGGTGCGATTCAATGGCCCACGCCGCAACGCTTGCCGGTTGGCCCGCTGGCGAATTTTGGCTATGAGGGCGATTTACTGCTCGCAGTAGAGTTGATTGCGCCTTCATCGATTGCGGCACGCGAGGTGGTCCTGCAGGCCCAGGCCAGCTGGCTGGTCTGCAAGGATGTCTGCATCCCCGGTGAGGCGGCCTTGGCACTGCGCTTGCCGGTGGCCGCCGATGCAAAATCAGTCGAGGCATCTTCGGATGCGCCGTTATTTGCGTTAGCGCGAGAGCGGCTGCCGAAAAAAGATTCCGGCCGGCTGTTGATAGCCCATGTCGTGGATCGCCAGCTGGTTTTATCGTGGCCGAAATCGGATACAGATGAAGTCGCGGGCCTCTTTCTTCCCTACCTAGAGGGCCTCATTCTGCCGGCCGCAGCTCAGCGGCTTGCAAAGACAGAGCAGGGCTGGCGGCTGGATATCCCGCTTGGGGAGTCATCGACTGCTGCAGTTGATCAGGTAAAAAAAGCCAAGCTTGTCGAAGGCATCTGGGTAATCGGCACACAGCCAGGAGTCGAATGGCGGGCTGCATTTTCGAATCAGTCGCCGCCGGCTGCAGTCAGCGTCGTGTCGGAGGGCCAGACTGCAGCGGCTGCAGCCCCAAGCCCCAAGCCTTCTGCCGGATTTATCAGCAGCGCATTCTGGTCGGCCCTGGGCGCTGCACTACTGGGGGGCCTAATTCTGAATCTGATGCCCTGCGTTTTTCCGGTGATCGGATTAAAGGTGCTGTCGTTTGCTGAGTCGGCGCATGCGACATCGATCACCGTCGTGCGGGCCCTGTCATTTTCGACGGGCGTGATTCTGACGTTTACGGCATTGGGCCTGCTGTTGTTGGCGCTGCGCGGTCTCGGCGAGTCGATTGGCTGGGGCTTTCAGCTGCAGAATCCCTCAGTGGTCTTGGGCTTAACGTTGCTCTTTGTATTGCTTGCGCTGAATTTGTTGGGCGTATTTGAGATGGGCCTACTGGCAGTGCGGGCTGCGAATTTAGGATTTGCAGATCGTGCGGCGGCTCAGGCCAATGCGGGCGGTGCATTTGCATCCGGCGTGCTGGCCGTGGTGGTGGCCTCACCCTGCACGGTGCCTTTTATGGGCAGCGCGATTGGTTTTACGGCCACTGCCGGTTTCTGGGAAACCCTCTTGGTCTTTGCCGGCCTTGGCGTGGGCATGTCGCTGCCCTATTTACTTATGGCCTTT